>Ga0187782_10003958_pt1 | contig 11059 bp, 9 predicted proteins | sample 0715_SJ02_MP15_2_FD_132454 | JGI IMG/M metagenome (GOLD analysis project Ga0187782, IMG submission 132454) | Tropical peat soil microbial communities from peatlands in Department of Meta, Colombia - 0715_SJ02_MP15_20_MG | ecosystem: Environmental > Terrestrial > Soil > Wetlands > Peat | place...
CAAAATTGGGAGCAGATACTACGAGTTGATAATCACCTGCCGGCAGCCCAGAAATAGTGAAGGAGCCGGTCGTGTCCGACTGTGTCGTTATTCGTACAGTACCGTCCGCGCTTCTAACCTGCACGGTAGCCCCGGCAATCACTGCGCCAGAGGTGTCCACGACAGTTCCTGATAGCTGAGGCGGATAAGCCTTATCACGCGCGGCGGCTAAAGCGGGAGCGCACACCAGAGTGAGCAGCAGAGATATCGGAACAGCGGCTCTCGTGATATTACGTTTCTTCATTTCGTGCTACCTCCAGGCAAACCTTCTCGGAGCCCAGGGGCCGTTCAAAACCTAATGCGGATGCTTGTGGTGATGGTGATGGTTGCTGCGATGATGGGATAGCACCTGAGGCGCGCTCATGACCAGGCGCCCGTGCTGCACGCCTTTGGTGCTGATGAGCCGGTCGGCAAGCTCCTGCACCGCGCTCGACCGGCCGCGAAGCGCAATCACTTCCAGGCACGTGTCGTGGTCGAGATGGGCGTGCAATGTGGAAATGATCACCTCGTGGTGTTCGTGCTGTATGTCGGTAAGTTTTTCCGGCAGCAGCCGCGTGTGGTGGTCGTAGATCAGGGTAACGGCCCCCACCACATAAGCATTGGGGGCAACCACGGCGGAGCCGACCATCCGGTCGCGAATCAAATCGCGGAACGCCTCCGAGCGGTTCTCATATCCGCGCCCGGCGATGAACCGATCAAAGCGGCGCAGCAGTTCGGAATCAATCGATATGCCGATGCGGCTGAGAATTCCCATTGCACTCGCCTCCGCAGCATTTCCATCCGTAGCATAACGGTAAGAAACGTAGCACTCTGACCCAAAGATTCGGCGACCGGCTTCCCAACTTCGCCGTCAGGAAGCCGCCCGGGTGGTTTGCTCCATTCTTGTTTCCGGCAGTTCAACCCGGGACGGAAATTTACGACCCAGCCAATTAACCAGCAGACGGGCGGCGCCGAAGGCCAGCAGCAGGGCTGCCGCCCATCGCGCCAGAGTGATGATGCTGTCAGCGTCGAGAGTCGGCCAGGGCGCCTGCTTCAGCGCCTGCCAGCGCTCCATCATCCAGTGCCAGGCAATGTGAGCGGCCAGGGCGGACAGGATGATCACGCCCACCCGCTCCGGCACCACGCGCCGGAACAGGGCGAGCGCCGGCAGCATCACCGCCAGCACCATGAGCTGGCCGATTTCGATCCCGACGTTAAACGAAAACAGTGATACCAGCAGGTGCGAGCCGGCGAACTGCAACTGCTGTCCCAGCGCGTAGGAAAAGCCGAAGCCGTGCACCAGCCCGAACATGCCGGTGATCACCCAGCGACGGCGCAGGTCGGCGCCCACGATGTTCTCCAGCGCCATATAAACGATGGAGGCGGCGATCGCCATCTCTACAAACGGCGGGAACCAGGCTCCCTTGGGCGCCAGATTGAACGCGGAAGCAAACAGGGTGACCGAGTGCGCGATGGTAAAGGCGGTGATCACGGAGATGAGTCCGCGCCACCGGCGGTACGGAATCACCAGACAGAACAGGAACAGCAGATGGTCGATGCCGCTCAGAATGTGTTCCACCCCAAGCACGACGAATCCAGCCGCCGCGTGATACCAGGCCGGATTCAGCACCACCGCCCCCGAATCTCCGGTGATGATCATGGCGCGGCTGGGTTCGCCCAGGGGCATATAGCGGACCGTCAGCTTGGTCAAACTTCCCAGATCTGCCGCCACCAGCGACTGGATTCTGAATACCGATTTCGGCGAGGAAATGGGATAGACGAAATGGATATCCAGGTAACCCATCCCGTTGGCGATGCCAACGCTGGGGTCCAGCGGCTTGTCCGTCTCTTCCACCGCGGTAGCGTAATCTTCGAAGGAACGGTCTGCGGCAGGCGACAGGTGCCCGGTCGTTTTCGATGGTGTGAGGCGGACGTCGTTCTCCAGCAGTATGAAGCCCTGCGCCAGCATTGCAATCGCCTGCTCGGTAACCGGCTGCGACAGCGCCAGGTCGTATTGGTCACCTTTGAGGGGGTAAGCAAGACCCCGCACCAGGTCCACCGGGACGCGAGCCACGAAATCCGCCTGATGGGGCTCGATCTTCACGAACGAGTTCATGATCGTGTTAGCCGGCAGATCGTGCGCTACCGTCAGCGAACATCCGACAAAGAGCACGAAAGAGAGGAATGCGAAGACTAGGATTCGAGTCCGGAGCATAAATGGCGCCCTTTGGCCGTCAGCGGCGGCAGCCGGGAAGGCTCCCGGCCGCCGCTGCAGCGGGCTAATGGTTAGTGATGGTCGTGGTCGTGATGATCGTCGTCATCCACGGGTACGAATTTCTGGATACGGCGACCAGTGATGGTCTCGGCCACGTAGAAGTTGCCCTTGGAATCCGAGCTGTTGGTATGGCTGTAGGCGAATTCGCCAGCGTTGTGTCCCGGACAAGGCCCAAATCCGCACTTACCGATTGAGCCCAGGATCGGCGAGGTCGCGGTTATGTCACCCGACCCGCTGGTTGGTTTTTCCAGGATGTAGTTGTTGTCGCCATCGAGATCGGTGTTCAGAATGTACCTCTGGCTGGTTGGGCTCGTGTCCGCGAGATAGTCGACGTTGGGGTACAAGTCGATATCGCAAGCCCGGGTGCCCGCGCTCAGCGCCGCAGCGACCTGCGGAGAGCTTACGGCTGGGTAGTTTTCAGGTCCGAAGTTGGTAATGTAAATGACCCGCTTTGGCGGGCAGATCATTTGGTTACTCGAGCTGTTGGGTAAATTCGGGTTGGTGATGACCATCGCCGGAGGCGGCTGAGGTCCATAGGCCGCGCACGTTTTCTCGAAGACCTCGATGCGACCGTTGGGCCGATCACACGTGTAAACGAGACCGTCGTTGCCCAGCACCACGCAGTGCGGGTGGCCCGCGCCGGTGCCGTAAGTTCCAAGCGGGCAAGGGTTGCCCGGGAAGGGCGTGCCGTTCGGAACTTCGTTGTGGCCGCAGCTCGTGCCCCACTGCCCCACGTAGCCCGAAGGGTTGCCCGCTGTGACCTTGCAAGGATTGAAGACCACGATGCGGGCATTGCCGTAGCCATCGGCTACGTAAATGTCACCCGTGCAGCCGGAAACTGGCCCCACTTCTGGATCCACGGAAATATCCGGCGGCTCGTTCAGCAAGGTTGTACTGTGGTTGAGGGCGGCGTTCGCGCCGGTGAGTGACGAGCCGCAAATGCCACTGGCGGTGTCGCAGACATCCTTCGTCCCGATCTGCAGGACGTAGGTTGCGGCTGCGCCCGCAGGTCCAGCAACAGCCGGGTTATATTTCTGGATTACCCCGTCCCCGTTGCCGCCGACCCAAAGGTAGCCTTGGTAGTCCACGAAGCAGCCGTGCGCGCCATACGGCATGTACGCGCTGCGTCCGATGGCCGAGGTGCCCGTGTAGGCGCCGTGAGCCCCGGCGAGCCAGAGCGTGGGATTGCCAAAGCTTCTCTCTTTGATCGTTCTTCCGTCGGGAGCAAACGCAACCACTGGAGGAGAAGGCAACGCCCCCGCCGCAGTAGCGTCATTCCCATCGATCGCTCCCGACTCGTTGTTCTGCAGGACACCGTTTACGCTGGCGCCTACCTGCCAGGCACGGTTGAAGGTGTAAATGTTGTCCCATTGGTCGGTACAGTTTCCCGCCACTTCGCCCTGTACCCACCTGTGGGCGACGTTGTCCCCGGGGGTCGGGGTCGGCCAAGTAGCCTGGTTATAGCCGGTGGGAGCCGGCAGCTCTTTGGGCCAGGAGACATCGACCCTGAACTTGGGTACGCGCTCCCGGTGCGCCTTGACGTGTGTAGGTTTCCAGAGCCCGAGGCCGACGACCAGCGCAACCACGAGTGCGCCGACGTACAAAATTCGTCCGCTTTTCATGGTGTTTCCTTTCAGCTCTGCTGTCTTCGCCGGAAGCTCGACGAAAACGGATGGAGGGTTTACTGCGGAGCCTGCTGCCCGGAAGCGCCCACACCCCTATGCCTGCGAAGCACCAGTGCTCTGAATCGGGGGAGATTCCTCGGTCAAACCAACGTGGGGCGGCTCGGCCATTAAACGCGCGCAACGGCTAGCACCCCACAGACGGGGCGGAAGCGTACGCCTAGGCGACCCCTGTGTCAATACGTGACAATACGTAAGGCCTGTAAAATTTTGTAACCGGGGGAGCCCCGAATCCCGCGTGGGCCGGGGATTTTACCGCTCCGCCCCCCTCGGACAGTTTCGCGGAAGCGCCGGGTTGCGCTAATCTAGGCCCGCCATGAATGCCTCCCCGGCCCACGCCAATCCTGGCCACCAACTGCTTCGCCATACCATCGCGACTCTGGCCTACCGGGGCGGCAAAGCGGTCCGCGGCGCGCCCCCCAGCTTTGCGGGATTCCGCGCCTCGGAGACCACGCGCACCCCCGGCCAGATCCTGGCGCATGTCGGCGACCTGCTCGACTGGGCACTTTCCGTGGCCGAAGGCAGCGAGCGCTGGCATAATTCCGCACCCCTGCCCTGGGAGCGGGAGATTGAGAGATTCTTTTACGCGCTGGAGAAGCTCGACCGCTATTTTTCTTCCGGCGGGCAGCTGCATGTCTCTCCCGAAAGGTTGTTTCAGGGGCCTGTCGCCGATGCGCTGACCCACGTAGGACAGATCAACCTTCTGCGGCGCCTCGCCGGCATCCCCGTCCGCGGGGAAAATTACTTTGTCGCCGAGATCACTATCGGCCGGGTTGGCGCCGACCAGGCCGCCCCGAAGCACGAATTCGATTAGGAGCACTATGTACTCCCGCTCTCATGCTCGCTCCATGGTCATCACTCGTTACGGCATCGTCGCCACCGCCCACGCGCTGGCCTCGCAGGCGGGCGCGGAAGTGCTGGCGCGTGGCGGTTCTGCGGCCGACGCGGTCATCGCCGCCAACGCTGTGCTGGGCGTCACCGAGCCCATGATGAACGGCATCGGCGGCGATCTGTTCGTCATTTACTGGCAGGCGAAAAAGCGCAAGCTGTATGGACTGAACGCCAGCGGCTGGGCGCCGAAAGCGCTTACCATCCGGCATCTCGCGCGCAAGGGCCATCAGGCCATGCCCCAAGACGGCATCGACTCCGTCACCGTGCCCGGCGTGGTAGACGGCTGGAGCAGGTTGCATCGCCGCTTCGGCCAGCTCCGCTGGAAAGAACTCCTCCAGCCGGCGATCTTCTACGCGGAGAACGGCTATCCCGTGCCGGAGGTGATCCAGGGGTATTGGCAGGTTGGCCCCGAGGCGCTGGCTGAGGACAAGGAGAGCCAGCGTGTCTATCTGCCGGGCGGCAAGGTTCCCGCCGTAGGCTCAATCTTCCGCAATCCCGACCTGGCCAAGAGCCTGCGCCTGGTCGCCGACGATGGCGCCAAGGCGTTTTATCGGGGAAAAATCGCGCGCGCCATCGTCAACACCTCGGAAGCGCACAGCGGAGTGATGTCAAGAGACGATCTGGCCGAGTTTGCCTCCGAGTGGGTGGACCCGATTTCGACCACCTATCGCGGCTGGACCATCTACGAGCTTCCGCCCAATGGCCAGGGCATGGCCGCGCTCGAAATGCTCAACATTATGGAGACGAAGCCGGCCTCGCCGGATGGACCGCTCAGCGTCGCCGAACTGCACAAGAAGATCGAAGCCATGAAGCTGGCCTATGCCGACCTCGGACGCTACAACGCCGATCCGCGCTTCGCCGAGGTTCCCGTGAAGGGCTTGCTGTCGAAGAAGTACGCCAAGCAGCGCGCCCGGCTCATCGTACGCGACCGCGCCGGCGATTTTGCCGCGGGTGAACCCGGCGGACGCGGTTCGGGCTGGCTGGGATGGCTCGCCGGGGATACCACATATTTGTCTGCGGTGGATCGCGAAGGCAACATCGCCTCGTTGATCCAGAGCAACTACATCGGCTTCGGATCGGGCGTCACCGTCCGCGGCATGGGATTCGTGCTGCAAAGCCGTGGCGCGCTGTTCTCGCTCGACCCCAAGCATCCCAACGCGCTTGCTCCGCGCAAGCGGCCTTTTCACACCATCATTCCCGCATTCATGGAGCGCGGCGACCAGCACATCGGCTTCGGCATCATGGGCGGCGCCAACCAGCCGCTGGCCCATGCGCAGTTCGTTTCCAATGTGGTCGACTACGGCATGAATATTCAGGCGGCGATGGAGAACGCGCGTTTCACTGTTGGTGAGAGAGTGGGTCGCAGCATCCTGATGGAATCGCGTGTGAAGCCGGAGGTGGCGCAGCAGCTCTCCGCCATGGGACACAATCTGGAAGGCGTGGGAGACTTCTCAACCTCGATGGGACGCGGCCAAGCCGTGCTGCACGACTCCCGCGCGAAGGTGAACTATGGCGCTTCCGACGCGCGCGCCGACGGCGCCGCCGCGCCCGAGCCCCCGCCGGTGAAGTGGTAAGAAGGGCCAACCACTCCAGCAGTTGCCCCGGGCACATCGTAGCCAAGCGCCGACAGGCGCGACTGAACGTAGCCCGGCACGTGAGTGCCGGGTAGGCTGGCGATAGAGATTCCAGTCCCGCCAAGGACGGCTGAAGTAGAATCCCCTGCACGGCCAGCAGCCTGGTGGAGCGGTCTCCCCGCGCGGCGGGTTTCCTGTCCGCCTATTTCAGTCCTTCCACCAGGTAGAGGTCGGAGAGCAGCCGCCGATAGCCGTACACGTACGCTTTCCCGTCCGGCGTGGGCAGGATGGGCCCAACGTACTCGACGCCGGCCGGATCGGGCGGCATCAGCTCGCGCCACGGCTTCCTTTGGCCGGTCGTCAAGTTGAGCAGATACACCTTGGCCGGCAATTCGCCCGGTCGATATACAAACAAGCTGTTGCCATCGGCGCCCCACACAATCGGCACTTCGCCGGCCAGCATGCCGGTGACGGGACGAGGCGAGCCTCCGCCGATCGGGTAGATGTAGACCTTTCCATCGGAAGCGGCCGCAGCGACCGCGGTGCCGTCGTGAGAAAGCGCGAAATAAAGCATGTCCGTGCCTTCCGGCGTGACCGGCTGCGGGGCACCGCCGTGTGCGTCCTGCATGTACAGACGCCCCGCCTTATCGGGCTCCGATCCTGAAAACAAAAACTTCTTGCCGTCGGGAAACCACACCGCGTGGCTGTGGGTGATGTTCCCCTGAGAAATCGGCTTGGGTTCGCCGGGTCCCGTCGGCAGCAGGAACAATTCCGTGGGCCGGTCGGAGCGGGTGGAAAGCGCCCATTTGCCGTCCGGCGAAAGCGCCAGCGATTGCCCGTCGCCCAGGCGGATCGCAGCCGAGCCATCGGTGTTGCGCAAATAGACGGCATAAGTCGAGCCACCAGCCTCGCCTTCCTCGCGGAAGAGCAGGGTCTTGCCGTCCTCGGACACGGCCACCGGATACGTCCAGTCCAGCCAGGTGAGGTCGTGTTCCGCGTTCTGTCCCGGGGCGGCGCCAATCACGCCCCGACGCCAGTTGTCTCGCCCCAGCAGCACATGCCCGTCCCGCCAGGTATCTTGCACCGTCAGATCGGCGGGCACGCGCGTCACCAGCCGCTGCGTTCCCGAGAGCGTCACCCCGTAGATGGCACGATCGATACCCACGGTCGCCGCGGTGTACCAGATCTCTTCTCCCGATGGCGACCAGGCCAACCCCATAGCGCCGCCGGGAGCTTCCCCGGTCAAATTCCTCTTTTTTCCCTGCAGGTCGACCACCGCAATCAGACCTATGGTGTCGCCCTGGAGAGCGTGATCGATGAACGCCACCTGGTCGCCCTTGGGAGAAATTCGCGGATAGCTGATCCAGCCGCTGGTCTCGTACAAGGTCTTACCGATGGGGAATTCGAGACGGTCTTTGCCGTCGATGTTGCGCACTACCGCCAGCGAGCTTCCGTCCGGCGACCAGTCCGCCCAGTTGACGTGCTCCAGCACCTGCCGCGGTGCGCCACCCACGAGGGGCACGCGGGCCAGCGTGCCGTCGAAAACCATCGTCTTTTCTTGCTTGCTGTTCAGCAAGACCGCCAACTCGCCGGTGGAAGAAATAGCCAGGACTTCCGCGCCTGGCAAACCCAGCGACCGCGACTCCGGACTTCCGACCCGGGTAGTGAAGACGTCGGTCGGCCTGCCTTCCCAGGCCGCGCTGTAGACGATGGTCTGGCCGTCCGGCGCGAAGCGCGCCATGCGGATCGTGCCGCGACGATAGGTGAGCAAGTGATACAGGGGCGGCGGTATCGCCCCCATGCGCCGTCCCATCAGGAACGCGGCCGCCACCAACACCACTGCAACCACTGCGCCCGCGATCAAAGCCACGCGGCCAACCGCCGCTTTGGGACGCGCGACGGCCGCCGGCGCCGCTGCCACCGCCGTGCCGGATTCCTTCGCCGCGACCGCCGCTGCCGAGCGCGAAGAGTCGCTTTCCCGCTTCAGGCGCTTCAGGTCGGCGCGCAGTTCGGCGGCCGTCTGGTAGCGCATCTCCAGGTCTTTCTCGAGCAGCTTGCCGCTGATTTCATCCAGCTTAGGCGGCAGGCTGGGATTCAGCGAGCGCACCGTGGGCGGCGTCTTTTCCAGGATGGCATGGAAGATCACCGCCGAAGTGGTGCCGGCAAACGCCTGCTGGCCGGTAGCCATCTCATAGAGCACCACGCCGAAGGAGAACAGGTCACTGCGCGCGTCCAGTTCTTCCCCGCGCGCCTGTTCCGGCGACATGTAGGCAATGGTCCCCACGGCCGAGCCGGGGCTGGTCAGATTCATGCCCACCGTGGGCGCGGCCGAGACACCCGCCGCCATGTGCTGCCGCTCGGAAACCAGCTTGGCCAGCCCGAAATCCAGCACCTTGGCCTGGCCGCGCGGGCTGACGAAGATGTTGGCCGGCTTGATGTCGCGATGGACGATGCCCTTGGAATGGGCAGCGTCAAGCGCGTCGGCGATCTGGATGCCGAGATCGAAGATCTGATCCAGCTTGAGCGACTTGCCCTCGATACGGTGCTTGAGCGTCTCGCCTTCCAGGAACTCCATGGCGATGAAGTTCTCGCCCTGGTCTTCCCCGACCTCGTAAATGGTGCAGATATTCGGATGGTTCAGCGCCGAGGCCGCGCGCGCCTCACGCTGGAAGCGCGCCAGCGCCTGCTGGTCGCGGGCCACTTCCTCGGGCAGGAACTTGAGCGCCACCACGCGGCCGAGCTTGGTGTCCTCGGCCTTGTAGACCACGCCCATGCCCCCGCCGCCCAGTTTGCTGATGACGCGATAGTGGGAAATCGTCCGCCCGATCAATGAATGTTGCCCCCGTGAAGTGTGGCGTCATAGTAGGGCCGGAGGCGAGCCAGAGTCAACGCGAAGTGCCCACGGCAGATCCGGGGTAGCAGTCTTGCCCCAACCTGGATTGTTCATCAAGGGTGGAGCAGAAGGGTGGAGCAGGCCTTCAGGCCTGCATTAAGGCAGCTTTCCGGATGAAAATCAAACCGCCGAGACGCCGGGAACGCCGAGGCCCGAAAAAGGACGCACCCGGGGGGAAGCGCGGCCCTTTGCCCACTACGGGAACGCGCGAAGGGCGTGTGCCGCGCACACCGCGTTGTGACGCAGATCACCGCCCGCCGGACGCCACTCTTCGTAGTCTGGCCTCGTCGACATTTCTTTCGAGGAGAACCTCATGGCCTACGTCATTACCGATACCTGCATCAAGGACGCACTCTGCGTCGATGTCTGTCCGGTGGACTGCATTCATCCCAAGAAGGACGAGCCCCAGTTCGAGGCCGCCACCCAGATGTACGTCAATCCGGCCGAGTGCATCGATTGCGGCGCGTGCGTGCCAGTGTGCACTTCGGACTCGCTGCATCCCGCCGACGACCTGCCGGAAGACAAAAAGGAGTTTATCGAGAAGAACGCGGCTTACTTCAACTAGCCTCCCCTTTCGCACTGGGGTCGAAGGGCGGACGAACGCCGCGTCAGGGGCCTGCGCATCGCCGCAGGCCCTTGCTTTGTACTCGGCCCCGTCGCGCGTGGCCTTGCGCTAGTAAACTGTCCGCCCATGCGCCGCGTCCTCATCGCCACGTCCAACCCGGGCAAGCTGCGCGACTTCTCGGGCGCGGCCGCGCAGCACGGAATCACAATCGCTTCCCTGCCCGATTTCGGATCTCTGCCGGACGTCAGCGAAGATGGCGCGACCTTCGAAGCCAACGCCCGCAAGAAGGCGGAACACTACAGCCGCTTCGCGCCCGGCGAGATCGTGCTGGCCGACGATTCTGGCCTGGAAGTGGACGCACTGGGTGGCGAGCCTGGCGTATTCTCCGCCCGCTACGCCTTCATGGGCTGTGACGTTGCGCCGGATCGCGAGCAGGCTGACCCCATGAACAACCAATTGCTTCTGCGTGGACTGGAAGGCTTGCCGGAAGAACGCCGCTCAGCCCGGTTCGTCTGCCTGATCGCTGCTGCCCGCGACGGCGAGACGCTCGCGACCTTCCGCGGGGAAGCGCCTGGCCGAATTCTTGATGCTCCGCGCGGCTCGGGTGGTTTCGGCTACGATCCGCTGTTCTACTTCCCAGCCTTGGGTAAGACCTTCGCCGAGCTCACGCCTGAAGAGAAAGCCAAGGTCAGCCATCGCGGCGCAGCGTTCCGGAAGTTTCTGGAGTGGTACGAGCGGGCCGTCCAGGTTTGAAAGCGCACGCAGCCTGAGTCCGTTCGTATGTGACGGACATCACATAGAAAAGTGCAGTATTTCTTGACTCCCCGCTCTGCGGAAACCGATAATTCAAGGTTATTTCCGCGTTGATGCGGTCTTTATAGTCGGTACGGTCTTTTATAAGGAGTCGGTTTCGTATGGCATCCTACAACCCTCCTGTCACAACCACTGCGCACAAGATTGAGGATAGCGTGCCGGCCTTGCGCGCCGGCCAGGGCCAGGAGTTCTTCTGGCGCCGCCTGCATTCGCTGACCGGCATCATCCCCATCGGCGCTTTCCTGATCGAGCACATTCTGGTTTAGAACTCCACAGCCATGAATGGCCCCGAGGCGTACGCGAACACGGTGAAGTTTCTCGGTTCGCTGCCGCTGGTGCTGGCGCTGG
>Ga0187782_10003959_pt1 | contig 11058 bp, 8 predicted proteins | sample 0715_SJ02_MP15_2_FD_132454 | JGI IMG/M metagenome (GOLD analysis project Ga0187782, IMG submission 132454) | Tropical peat soil microbial communities from peatlands in Department of Meta, Colombia - 0715_SJ02_MP15_20_MG | ecosystem: Environmental > Terrestrial > Soil > Wetlands > Peat | place...
CGAAGCGTTTGAGCCGCTTGTCGATTCCCCACAGCGGGCGAAGGCTGATGCGCTGACGCCGGATCGCGGCCAGCAGCACGATGGTCTGCGCGACCACCCCCAACGTCGTTCCGATACCCAGTACCAGCAGCTTGGCGTTGCCCATCTGCACCGGATCTACCGACAGTTGTCCCGGTGTCGCCAGGTAGGCGCCCAGGGTGGCGATCGCGACGATGTTGTTGACGACGGGCGCCCACGCCGGCGGCCCGAACACGTTGCGGGTGTTCAGGATCGCCATGAACACCGAGGAGAGGCCGTAGAAGATCACCTGCGGCAACAGCAGGTAGGCGAATGCCGCGGTGAGCGGCTCGTTGACCTGAGGGTTGCGGCCCAGCATCAACTGCACCAGCAGCGGCGCGGCGGCCACCGACAGCAGCGTGGTCACCAGCAGCAGGGTGGTGGCCAGCGTCACCAGCCGCCGCACAAAGGCCGCACCGCCGTCGGCGTCATCGTGCTCGGCGCGCGCCAGCACCGGCACGAAGATTGCGGTGAACGTCGCCTCCAGCACCAGCGCGGCGACCAGGTTCGGCAGCTGGTTGGCCACCGAGAATGCGCTGGAGAGCGCCGCACCCAGGATCGCGGCCAGGATCACGATCCGGGCAAACCCGGTGAGCCGGCTGACCAGGGTTGCGAACGCCATTCCCCACGAGCGCGACACCAGCGCGGCGTCGGAGAGCTCAGGACGGGCCGGCGGCGGTGTGCCCTGCGACGACACCAGCCCGGTCGGCGGCAGTGGCCCGGTAGGTGGGCCCGGCCGGTGTGGTCGGCGCCGCCGCGTGCCCGCTGGCCGTGGGGATGGCTGCGCCGGTGGCGGCACGGGCCGGCCGGCGGAACTCATCGGCGGTGCTCTTCGTCGACGAGCTGGTCTGCTCGACGGTCTTTCCCGGCGGGCGGTGTGTCGGGGGGAGCCGGAGGGTCCTGCGGACGATCAAGGTCGGCGCGGTCCGGCTGGCCACGGAACCGGTGCCACAGCCGTCGTCCGGCGAGCGCCACCAGCACCGCCGCTGCGCTGAGCGTGATCGCGAACAGCACCTTGCCGTAGGCGTTGGAGTGCACCGACAGCCGCACAGGCTCGCCCAGCTGCACCCCGGCCGGCGTGCGCAACGTGACGTCGATGGCGACGCGCTGGGTAAAGTTCACTTCGATCGGCACCCGCACCGGCAAGTATCCGGCCGGCATCTCGATTTCGCCGAGATCGGTCACCCGCATACCCGGCGGAGCGTCGAGGTGCAGTCGCACCCGGATCGGGACGGCCAGCCCGTTGTGCAGGGCCAAAGGGAGTGGGCTGTGCTCAGTGGCCAGTGTGTAAGACCCGGTTGGGTTGACGATGGTGACCGCACCGAACAAGTCGTCGATCGCGGTGCCGACGACCTGCAGCCGTCGTTGCGCCAGCCCGTTGCGGGTGTCGGGCCGGTCGGCCTGGCTGACGGCACGCAGCATGTCCTCGCGGAGCGGCGCGGTGTAGCTGACACCGGTCAGCCCGGTGCGAGCGTCGGTCGTCAACGCCGCGGTCAACCCCCACAGCCGGCCCACCTCGTTAGCAATCGCGGCGGCGACGTTGTCGTCGAACCGGCCCCGTTCGCCCGCGCCGGTGCCGGGGAGTTGCGGTGTTCCGGTGATGGGTGGGGTGGCTGAGGCGTCGGCGATCAGCGCCGGCAGGGGCCGTGGCACCGCCAGGCCGGAGCGGATCGCGGTCGCCAGCGTGGTCAGGATGGCACCCGCGTCGTCGGAATGTAGTTTCCAGGTGGTCGGCGGTAGCAAGATCTCGGCGCGCGGCGTGACACTCGGCTGCAGCGTTCGCCACAGCATCGAGCCAAGCGCATCCTGGCGGCGCGCGGTTTCGGAGTCGTGCTGCAGCCGAACCGCGAGCGCGGGGCTCAAATAGGTCGGTGCGACCGGATCAGAGCCGGCGGCCGCGAATGCAGCGCCGACAGCGGGGTCGAACGGCGCGACCACCACCTGCGGTGACAACCGCCGGGGCGCCGTGCTCACCGGCGCCGGCCCGGCGGTGGCGGAATCTTCCGCGGACGAGTCGGCAGCAGCGACCACCACGGTGTCGCCGTTGGCGCTCAACAGGTTTACGGTCTGGCGGGTCAATGGGCCATCGGGGATGAAGGTGGCGCCGCGGACGGCGGTGACGCCCAGGATGTGGTCGACGATATCGCCGGCGGAGCTGGTGGCGATCGCGCTGAGCCCGGCGTCCCCGACACGTTGCACGGCGTCGAGGTCGGCCTGCGCGTAGGGCAGCGGGGCCACACACATCCGGTGCGCCAGTGTGCGCAACCGGTCCAACCAGCTCGCCGCCGCGGCCTGCCCGGTCCCCGGATGCGTCGGCGTCCCCGGCGGCGGCGCAGAACCGTCAGGAGAATCGGAGACGACGCCGAGGACAACGTAGCCACCGGCCATCGCGTTGACGGTGACCAGCAGGTCCGGGTCGACGGCCAGGCACAGCGAGCGGTCGATGGCGCCGTCGGGGTCGACGTCGTGGCTGGTCGCGAACTCGGCGGCGGCCAGCAGAATGTCCAGTCGGCCGCCGGTGGCCAGCGACGTCGCCAGCTCGTCGTCCATCAACCGCACCGGTATCGTGCCGCCCGGTACGCCGGGCGCCAGCCGGGGCCGGTCGGCCAGCGGCCACAGCATGGTGATCGGCACGGGTTTAGAGGTGTCGGGCGCGACCCCACCGCCCGCGGCGCTCAACGCGTCGCCGGACGTGTCCAGCGGATCCGGCGGCACGCCCACCACCGGCAGCAGGAACCGGGCGTCGTCGAGACGTGCCGGTTCGCCGTAGTCGGGTGTTCCGTTGGCGTTGACCAGCAGCGGGTAGACGCCGGGCTTGCCGATCGCCAGCGAGGGTTTGGTCAGTGAGCGAACCGGGGCGGACAGCGAGAAGCCGGCTTGGTGGCCGCGTTGCAGCTCACCGGAGACGGTTTTGAATTCGGCAACCGGCTCGTATTGGTCGGTGTCGCCGTCGAGGTTGGTGCGCAGCCCCGCCGACATGCTCACCGCGGTGGCGTGCTCGAGGCGGACCATCACGTCACGGACCGTACGGTCCCCGACGTTGGTCACCGTCCCGGTGACGGTGACGACGGGCTCGCTGGTCGTGGTGACCGTCTGCGGGGTCACCTGATCGATCCGGACCTGGACGAACGGAGTGGCGCCGGGCTCACCCGCGGCGGCAAGCGGCGCGGCGGCGGGTAGAGCCAACGCGCCGGTAAAGCCCATCAGGATGCCGACCACGACCGCGAGGCGCAACAAGGCGGCCCGCCGCAGCCGCGGCGCGACCAAAGCGCCGCTCGCCCCCGCAAGCGGGTGATGCCCCCACCTCATTGCCTCGTTCTGCATTGTCGTCGTCGGCTACTGTCCTCGGGGCCCTTAGGGCCCGGGACCGCGACCATTCTTCCGGCTCCGCACCGACTCGTCGGGCCGACGGTTCCGGGTGCGCGAATGCGTCTGCGGTCGCCGCCGCGGCGAGGTCGGCGGCAGCGGCGGCAGCGCGGCCGGGCCGTCGGTCTGCAACTTGTCGATCAGCTCGTCGGCCACCTCGGCCAGCCGGCGTTCGTCGGCGTAGGCCAGCCGGGACGGCAGCTCGGGGATCGGCACCCACGCCACCTCGGCGACCTCGACGTCGTCGTCGGACAGCTCTCCACCAGAGCAACGCATCAAAAAATGATGCACGGTCTTATGCACCCGGCGCCCGTCGGTGACGAACCAATAGTCGATCCTGCCGAGCGCCGCCAGCACGCTGCCCTGAATCCCGGTCTCCTCAGCGACTTCACGGATCGCGGTCTGCTCGGCCGTCTCACCGAGCTCGATATGGCCTTTGGGCAACGACCACAGCATCCGGCCGCGCCGGTCCACGCGGCCGATGAGCACGGCGACCTGCTCTTCGCGCGGCCTGTCGATATTGTCGATGACCAATCCACCAGCCGACGTTTCGTGCACGGTTCGCAGTCGCTCAGGACCGCGGCGTGTGGAACGCGATCGGCCGAGCTTCGGTGCGCCGCCGGGTGCGTTGCCGTCGATTGCCCCGTTGTCGGTGTGGCCCTGGCCCGACCCGGCGCTGCGGCGACCGCGGCGCCTCCCCCGGCGCCGACGTGGTTGGGCTTTTTCGCCGTCGGACACCCAAGCGATAGTAGCTGGCGTGCTAGGACGCTCCCCGGCGAACTCGCCGGATAGGCAGGGTTGTCCGGCTCCTCGGCGGCCGCAGGCGGCCGCGTCGTCGCCGGACTAGGCTGTCCGAACGTGCCCGAAGCTGCCCAGGACGCCGATCTGCTGACCGCCGCCGCGGTCGCACTGAATCGGCACGCCGACCTGCTGCGCGAGCTCGGCTCGGTGTTCGCCGCGGCCGGCCACGAGCTGTATCTGGTGGGCGGCTCGGTGCGCGATGCGCTGATGGGCCGGCTGAGCCCCGATCTGGACTTCGCCACCAACGCGCGGCCCGAGCAGGTGCAGAAGTTGCTGCGCCCGTGGGCAGATGCGCTGTGGGACACCGGGATCGAGTTCGGGACCGTCGGCGCAGGCAAGGGTGAGCATCGGCTGGAGATCACCACCTTCCGCGCCGACCGCTACGACCGCGTCTCGCGCAACCCGGAGGTGCGTTTCGGCGACTCGTTGGACGACGATCTGGTGCGCCGGGATTTCACCGTGAACGCGATGGCGGTGCGCATCACGGCATCCGGGGCCGGCGAATTCATCGATCCGCTAGGCGGTTTGGCCGCGCTGCGGTCCGGCGTGCTGGATACCCCGGCGACGCCGGCGGAGTCGTTCGGCGACGACCCGCTGCGGATGCTGCGTGCCGCACGATTCGTCTCGCAACTGCGCTTCACGGCCGCCCCGCGGGTGCGCTCGGCGATCGAGGAAATGGCGCCGGAGCTGGCCCGCATCACCGCCGAGCGGGTGGCGGCGGAATTGGACAAGCTGCTGCTGGGCGGCGACCCGTCCGCCGGTATCGAGCTGATGGTGCAGACCGGGATGGGCGAAGTGGTGCTGCCCGAGGTCGGCGGCATGCAAATGGCGATCGACGAGCACCACCAGCACAAGGACGTCTACCAGCATTCGCTGATGGTGCTGCGGCAGGCGATCGTTCTGGAAGACGAGGGCCCCGACCTACCGTTGCGCTGGGCGGCGCTGCTGCACGATATCGGCAAGCCTGCCACCCGCAAGCACGAGCCCGACGGCGGCGTTAGCTTCCACCACCATGAGGTGGTCGGCGCCAAGATGACGCGAAAGCGGTTGCGGGCATTGAAATATTCCAAACAGATGGTCGACGACGTGTCGCAGTTGGTGTATCTGCATCTGCGATTCCACGGCTATGGTGAGGGCAGGTGGACCGACTCGGCGGTGCGCCGTTACGTCACCGACGCGGGACCGTTGTTGCCCCGGCTGCACAAGTTGGTGCGGGCCGACTGCACCACCCGCAACAAGCGGCGGGCCGCCCGGCTGCAGGCCAACTACGACAGCCTGGAGGCGCGCATCGCCGAGCTGACCGCCAAGGAGGACTTGCAGCGGGTCCGTCCGGATTTGGACGGCAACGAGATCATGGAATTGTTGAGCATCCCGCCGGGTCCGCAGGTGGGGGAGGCGTGGAACTTCCTCAAAGAACTACGGTTGGACCGTGGGCCGCTGACCCGCGAGGAGGCGACAGCCGAGCTGATGACCTGGTGGCGCTCCCGCGGGAACCAGTAGTGGCGCCGCGGCGTCCCACCTGGCATGGAGTATTGCTTGGGCGCCGGCGACGGCACGGCCACGATCTGGGAGCGCGGCCCGGATATCGACCTGGACGGTGACGGCCGGCTGGACGCAATCGGTCTGGATTTCGACGGCGACGGGCTGGCCGATGACGCGCTCGCCGACCTGGACGGTGACGGTATCGCCGACCATGCCGTGCTCGATCTCGACAACGACGGCACCGCGGAAAGCTACTTCACCGACGACGGCTCGGGAACCTGGGCGGTGGCAGTGAGTCCGCCGCGACCCGGCCAGCCCGCGGCGGGGCAACTCCGCTGGCTGGGTCTCGACGGCGCCGAGCACACCGGCGGGCCGCTGGTCGACTTCGACGGCGACGGGCAGGCCGACTATCGGCTGCTCGACAGCGACGGCAACGGGCTGGCCGACCGCGCAATCTCCGCCGACGGCACCGGCGTCACGGGCTACGTCGACACCGACGGTGACGGACGGTGGGACGTCAAGCTCACCGACACTGACGGCGACGGCACCGCCGATGCGGCCAGCGTGCTGCAGCCCTAACCGTAGGCCCCCTTTCAGAGTGCCTGGGCGGTACTGTGACGCCCCATGGATCTGGGGCACTCACTGCCTGACTCGGTGAGCGGTGCGCTTGAGGAGATCTTGCGCTACGACCTGAACGTCGATATCAGCAGGGTGACCCGGGATTCCCGGTTGGTGGATGACGTGGGGCTGGACTCGGTGGCCTTTGCGGTGGGCATGGTGGCGATCGAGCACAAGCTCGGGGTGGTGATTAACGAGCAAGAGTTGCTCACCTGCGACACCGTCGGCGACCTGGAGAGCATCATCCGGGCAAAGGTGGCGGTCGCCCCGTGACCGTGCTGGCGGCCGCGCTGGCCGGGGCGATGAACGGGTCGGCGCACGACCTGGTGGTCTTCGATCGGGACACCGAAAGCTGGACCCGCCATCCGTGGCAGCGGGTCCAGGCTCGCGCCGAAAGCGTCGCTGCCCGCATCCTCGCCGGGGAGCAACCCGGCGCCGTCGGCTTGGTGGGCGAGCCGACCGCCGATTTCGTGGCCGCCATTCAGGGCGCATGGATTGCCGGCCGAAGCGTGTCGATCCTGCCCGGACCGGTCCGCGGCGCCGACCCGCAGCGCTGGGCGCAGTCCACGCTGACCCGATTCACCGGGATCGGGGTAGGCATGGTGTTCAGCCACGGCCAGGAGCGCGACCTGCTCGCCGCCGCGGACGGGCCGCTGCCGGTGCTGGACGTCGGTGCCATCGCAGCGGCGAAGCGCTCGGCGAACGTCGTGCCGGCTGACAGCGCCCCCGGCGGGACCGCGGTGCTGCAGGGCACCGCAGGATCTACCGGCACCCCGCGCACCGTGCAGCTGTCGCCCGAGGCGGTGCTCAGCAACGTCAGCGGTCTGCTCACCGCGTTCCCGGTAAACCCGGCCGACGATGTCGGCTGCTCGTGGCTACCGCTCTACCACGACATGGGTCTGACGTTCCTGCTCAGCGGCGCATTGTCCGGTGGGCCGTTCTGGCTCGCGCCCACCGCGGCCTTCGCCGTGTCCCCGTTTCGGTGGCTGAGGTGGCTCAGCGAGAGCGGCGCGACGATGACCGCGGCGCCGAACATGGCTTACAGCATGATCGGCAAGTACGCGCGGCTGGTCTCCGACGTCGACCTCGGCCGGGTGCGGGTCGCGATCAACGGCGGCGAACCGGTCGACTGCGCGGCGATGGACCGGTTCGCGACGGCGCTGAGCGGCTTCGGGTTTAACGCCAGCGCCATGGCGCCCTCCTACGGCCTGGCCGAATCCACGTGCGCGGTTACGGTTCCGGCACCTGGCACCGGCCCGCTCTACGACGAGCCGCGTTCTGCGGCAACCGATTCCGTGAGTACGGCGCCGCGCCGGCACGCGATCCTCGGCCGGCCGATACCCGGTATGGAAGTGCGCATCGGCCCGGTGTCGGAGCAGTCCGCGGAGGTCCTCGATCGCGAGGTCGGCGAGGTCGAGATCCGGGGCACGTCGATGATGTCGGGATATGTCGGCGACGCGCCGCTGAAGCCCGGAACCTGGTTCCCCACGGGGGATTTGGGCTATCTCACCGAGGACGGGCTGGTGGTGTGCGGCCGGGCCAAGGAGATCATCACGATCGCGGGCCGCAACGTGTTTCCCACCGAGGTCGAACGTGTCGCCGCCGAAATCCGCGGCGTGCGCGAGGGAGCAGTGGTGGCGGTGGGTAACGACGACGCGATACGTCCGGGGCTGATCATCACCGCCGAGTTCCGCGGCCCCGACGAGCCCGGTGCGCGCAGCGAGCTGGTCGCCAAGGTGGCGTCCGAATGCGGCATCGTGCCGTCCGATGTGGTGTTCGTCAAGCCGGGATCGCTGCCACGCACCTCGTCGGGCAAGCTGCGGCGACTGGAAGTCAAGCGCAATCTGGCGGCGGCGACCACATGACCGACCCCGCAGGGGGAGCATCGAGGAATACCGGGCGCTGCTCGACGAGGTGTTCGATCAGCAGATCGTGGAGTGGACTGCGGAAGCCGAAGCCAACGAACGGTTTCCACGCAAGGTGATCGAGCGAGCGCCGCGAATAAGCGGCCGTCACCGAGCGGCGGAAGCGTCGACCGATGGCCGGGGCAACGCGTAGAGCGCCATTCGGCGATTGCTCATGTCGTGCTCACCGAGAAATGTGCAGCCGGTGAATTCGCACAACCGCCGTGCCCCTTTGTTGCGATGGTCGGGATCGAACATGATTCGGCGACAACGTGGTTCGAGGTCGAAGATGCTGGCGACGATGCGCGGCAACAGAGAAGGTCCGAGACCCTTGTTGACGATCGTCAACTCGGCGATGGCCGCGTGCAGCCCGATATCGTACGGGTCGGCCTGATACCGGGTTGCGATGGAATCCTTTGCCGCTCGGTACACTTCGACGTAGCCACCATCTTGGCCATGCATACTGCCGACGAACGGCCGCGAATAGCTGCCATCGAGCTGCGCGCGTAAGTATGTGCGCCAGCGCGCCACCGGCCACGCGGATTCCCACGTTTCGACCAGATGCGGCATGTTCATCCACTCGGCGATCATTTCGGCGTCTGCGTCCGGATCGACGAGACGCAGTGCGTACGGCTCGGTCAGGATCGGCGTGGGCGGCGGCGGGGCGTTGCGGACCTCGTCGGAAAGCCCTTCGGTCAGCTCCCGCGGCAGGATCGGGATGGCTTCATTCATGTCGAGCGGCGAGCCTACCCGAGCAAGCAGGCCCGAGGGGCGGCCCTCTCTTATCGACCGCCGCTCATCGGCCCGAGCCGGGCGGGCCGGCGAAGGCCTGAGCGATCTGCAGCCACTGCCGCGCGTCGTCGCCCTCTGCCGTCAAGTCAAGATCGCGCAGCGCGCGCCGCTGGGTGACCAGGAAGCAGAAGTCCTCGGCGCCACCGGTGACCCGCTGTGCCGCGTCCGGCGGCCCCCACGACCACGTGTTGCCATCAGGGGCACGTAGCTCGACGAGAAACGGCTCGGTGGGCGCGGGCAGCCCGTTGACGGCGAAGGCGTAGTCACGGGCGCGCACCCCGATATGGGCGACGGATCGCAGCCGTGCGGTCGGTGGCCGCGTGACGCCCAAGGTGTCGGCCACGTCGAGTCCGTGCGCCCAGGTCTCCATCAGTCGCGCGGTCGCCATCGATGCAGCGCTCATCGGCGGCCCGAACCACGGGAGTTTGCGGCCGTCAGGGACGGTGAGCAGCGCGTCGTGCAGTTGTGTGCGGGTGAGCCGCCAGTCGGCGAGTAATTCGGCGGGCGCGGTGGAAGCGAGTTCGTCGGCCCCCGCCTCGACGAAGCCGATCGGGTCGGCCGCAGCGGCTTCGAGCAGTCCGGCGAACGCCGCCTCGTCGGTGATCGCCGTCAGCGAGCCGCGGTCGGTCCACAGCAGGTGTCCGATCTGATGCGCGATGGTCCAACCGGCGGCAGGCGTCGGTGCAGCCCACCGATCCTCGGCAAGCGGGGCGACCAGCGCATCCAGCTCGTCGCTTTCGGTACGCAGGTCGGCCACAAGTTGTTGCAGAGCGGCCATCTCTGTACCTTAGCCATCCCTGGCCGGCTGGCTGCGGCGGCCGACGATGCTGTGGGCGGCGAGCCCGCACAGGTAGAGCACGGTCCCGGCCAAGATCAGGGCCGGCGAGTGACCGTCATGGGGAATGGCAGTCGCCGCCGCGGTGATCGCACCGATGAACGCCACCCAGAACAGCGAATCCTGCACTGCGAACACGTGTCCGCGCAGGGCGTCGTCCACGTCGACCTGAATGGCCGCGTCGGCGCAAAGCTTGACTACCTGGCCCGCCGCGCCCAGGAAGAATCCGCACGCCACCATCACCGCCAGCTGCAGGCCGGCCCCGGCGATCTGGATGGTCGCGGCGATCGCCAATGCCGCGTTGGCGGTCGCGTAGCGGCCCCAGCGCCGCACTGCGGGCGGGGTCACCACGTTGGCCAGAAAGGATCCGGTCCCGGTGGCGGCCAGGAACAAAATCGCACCGCCCAACGCGCCGAAAGACGCGGTGCCGCCGCTGCGCACCAGCAGCAGCACCGCCAGGGTGTTGATGCCGAACACCATCCGGTGCGCGGCCAACCCGGACAGGGTGGCGGCGACGGTGGGACGGTTCTGCACCGTGCGGATGCCGTGCAGCCAACCGGTGATCACCGCGTAGGCGACGGATCCGTGGATCGCCCGCCGGGTGTCGTCGGGACCGAGCACGTGCGCATCGAATCGCAGCGATAGCAGCAGCGCAATCAGCAGCGGGATGGTGACCAGCAAGATGATCGACGCGGCCCCGGCGTCGCCCGAACCGACGAGGCTGCGGGGTACCAGCATGAAGTTGGCGCCGACGAACGCGGCGATTGCGCCAGTCGCAGAGGCGATCGAGTTCATCGTGACGACCTGCTCGCGGGGCACCACATGGGGCAGGGCGGCGGATAGGCCAGAGGAGACGAACCGGGCCAGGCCGTTGACCAGCAGCGCGCCGCACAGCACCAGCACGTTTCCGGCACCCACGGCCAGGCAGACTCCGACCAGGGCCACCGACACCAGCCGGCTCAGGTTGGCCCCGACCAGCACCAGCCGACGGTCCCAGCGGTCCATCAACGCGCCGGCGAACGGACCCAACAGCGAATACGGCAAGAACAGCACGGCGAAGGCACCGGCAATCGCCATCGGGCGCGCGGCCCGCTCGGGATTGAACAGCAGCGCTCCGGCCAGACCCGCCTGGAAAAGGCCGTCGCCGAACTGACTTGCGGTCCGCAGTTCCAGCAGCCGCCAGAAGTCGGGCAAGCTGCGCGC
>Ga0187782_10003960_pt1 | contig 11058 bp, 12 predicted proteins | sample 0715_SJ02_MP15_2_FD_132454 | JGI IMG/M metagenome (GOLD analysis project Ga0187782, IMG submission 132454) | Tropical peat soil microbial communities from peatlands in Department of Meta, Colombia - 0715_SJ02_MP15_20_MG | ecosystem: Environmental > Terrestrial > Soil > Wetlands > Peat | place...
AAGCAGTACGGCAGCATGGCCAAGATGAAACTGCGCGGCGTCGGAAAATTGGCCGGGCTGAAATAGTACGGGAACTTTCCGCCGGGCAAATGGGAAAGAATGTCATGGGACCGGCCGGGGAGGGGTGCCCGTACAACACGAGAATGCGATAGGTGAATCCAGGCAGCTTCGGTATAATGGGCGGATTGGAATGAGGAGGAATTGCGAGTGTTGATGATTCGGTTGTCGCGGATTGGCAAGAAAAAGCACCCGTTCTACCGCGTCGTTGTGACGGAAAAGACACGGCCGCGGAACGGGCGCTTCGTGGAAATCGTGGGAACGTACGACCCAGCGAAGAAGCCTGCCGCGGTGAATTTGGACCACGAACGCGTGCAATACTGGCTCGGCAAGGGCGCCCAGCCGAGCGACACGGTCCGAAGCTTTCTCCGCAACCGAAAACCCGCCTAGCGCGTCTCAAACCCAGCCGGTTCGGTGTGTTGCGCTCGTCCAAGCTCACGTAGAGGTTTGCGCGGAGCCTAACTGCCAGGCGCGGAGGAAGTGTGATGAAGGAACTTGTGGAAGAGATAGCCAAAGCTCTTGTGGATCATCCCGAACAAGTGCAGGTGAGGTCGGTGGAGGGAGAGCAGGTGACGGTGCTCGAGCTGCGCGTGCATCCGGAAGATCTCGGCAAAGTGATCGGGAGGCAAGGGCGGACGGCAAAATCGATTCGAACCCTGCTGGGGGCGGCGGGGATGAAGTTGCGAAAGCGGTTTACATTGGAAATTCTGGAGTAACCCCGCCAGAAGCTGCAGGGAACGCAAACTCCATTCGAATTTTCACCTCACAGGATGGGGCCATGGTGTGCGAATTTCTCGCCGCCGCATTTTTTTGTACGCACGGATTTGAACATCGCGTGAGAGAAATGCGATAGTGAGCAGCGAGAGCGCCGATGGCACAAAACGCAGGCGATCAAAAAGATGGGAACTTCCCGGACGCAGCGCGGGTCACGGTGGCGCGCGTCCTGCGGCCGCACGGACGCCGCGGCGAAGTAGCCGCGGAAATTCTTACTGATTTTCCGGCGCGGCTCACGAAGTTGCAGGCCGCGGCTTTGTGGGATGGAAAAACCGAGCCGCGCCAGACCGCGATCCGAAGCTGTTGGATTTCACAAAGCCGTGGCGGGCAGGCGATCTTTCATTTCGCCGGCTCGGATTCGATTTCGGACGCGAAAAAACTTGTGGGGCTGGAAGTGCAGATCCCGCTGGCCGAGCGTATGCCGCTGCCGGACGGCAGCTACTACATCTCGGATCTTGTCGGCTGCGAAGTGGCCGAAAGAGGCAAACCGCTTGGCCGAGTGCGAGGCGTGGAATTCACCGGCGAGTCGCTGCAAGGCGCGCCTCTGCTGATGATCGGAACGGGCCGCGAGGAAATTCAAATTCCCCTGGCGGAAGAAATCTGCGTGCAGGTGGACATCGCAGGAAAAAAAATCGAAGTGGCGCTGCCCGAAGGCCTCCTTGAATTGAACCGCGATTCCTAAGCCCCATTTGATGGCGTAAACTGGCACGACGACTCGAATGAAGCGGTTTGACATCATTACGATTTTTCCGGAATTTTTCAGCGGGCCGCTCGACTACGGGATTGTCCGCCGGGCGCGCGAAGCCGGGCTCATCGAGACGCGCATCCACGACTTGCGCGACTTCACTCGCGATCGGCATCGCACGGTGGACGACCGGCCCTTCGGCGGCGGCGAGGGAATGGTGATGAAACCCGAGCCGCTGTTTGAAGCGGTGGAATCGGTGCTCGAGGGCGGAGTATCGAGGCCGGTGCCGCCCGGGACAGCGATCGTCTTGCTTTCGGCTGCGGGAAAACTTTTCCGGCAGGACGCGGCGCGAAAATTCGCGCAACTCGATCAGATTGTGCTGATCTGCGGGCGATACGAGGGCGTAGATGAGCGCGTGGCGGAGCATCTGGCGAGCGAGGAAATTTCGATTGGCGATTTCGTGCTGTCCGGCGGCGAATTGCCGGCGGCGATGATTTTGGATGCGGTGACGCGGTTGATTCCGGGGGCGCTGGGGAATGAGGATTCGGCGGTGAATGAATCGTTCAGTGAGTTTGAAGCGGCAGCTGAGCGGGCACGGCATGCCGTGCCCCTACAAGAGAACTCCCAATCTGTCGCTCGAGGGATTTTGGATTATCCGCATTACACGCGGCCGCAGAAGTTTCGCGAGTGGGAGGTTCCCGAAGTGCTGATGAGCGGGAACCACGCAGAGATTCGCCGCTGGCGCCGGAAGAAAGCACTCGAGAAAACATTGCGGAACCGGCCCGAATTGCTTGCAGAGCCCGTACTCAGTGAGGAAGAAGAACGCCTGCTACGGGAGATTCTCGGACATCAGCAAGATGTAAAATCGGCGCGCAACATTCGATGAGCGTGGTCTGCCGCGGGCGCAGGCTAGCGGCGGATAGTGACTTCGCCGACGTTCGGCTCGTAGCCTTCGTCGCGGACGGTCTGCTGAGCGGCCGAGCGCAGCGCCTGGTCATCGGCGGTTTTGGGCGCGGCGCAATAGCGACGAAGGACTTCTTCGCCGGCAATAATGCGCACCAGCCACTTCGATTTATTCTGGTCCCATGAGAGTTCCACGCGGTCTGCATGCATGGCAGCCTCCCTCGCCCCGTTGCGGCGCATTGTAATCCAGAGCGGGATGCAAGAGAACAGCAACCCCATGGGGCCCTATCGGTATCCGAGACGATTGGACGCTTTGCGCTGCTATTGAAAACAAAGCGGGAGCAAGCTCCCGCCCTCCAAAGGTCTCGAAGGCAGCGCCGTTGAGATTGGGGAGCGATGCATTGCGGTTCCTCCGTGCGCTCGGCGGTTTGCTCAGTGCACCCCGTGTTTCAACTAACGCCGCCGGTTGAGGCCGCTCAACACAGAGTGCACAGAGAAAAGCGCGAAGGTCACGGAGGCGTTCAGTCGAGCAAGCTCCCCTTCGGCTCCGCGTAGGGCAGCCGCACGCCGAAGGTCTTGCGGGCGGCGCAGAGGAAATGGGCAGCGCTCCGGACGACGGCGGCGCGGGCACGGTCCGCCAGACTTCTGGCGGATGCCCCTACGGGAGAAAGGCTATGTCGCGCCTGGTTAAGTTACGCAGATTGGTGTAGGCAAACGGGCGGGAATTCGGTAGAATTGTTGATTGTTTGCTGTGCGCTGGCCCCACCTGAGCGGGTCTGCCGGGAATATTAGAAATGAAGCCGATTGTCGCCAAGGCGCAGGAGTCACAACTACGCAAAGACCTTCCCGCATTCCGCCCGGGAGATACGGTTCGCGTGCACGTGCGGTTGAAGGAAGGCGAGGGTGAAAAAGAGCGCATCCAGCCGTTTGAGGGTGTGGTGATGAGCCGGCGCGGCGAAATGCTCGGCGAATCGTTCACGGTGCGGCGCGTAAGTTTCGGAATCGGCGTGGAGCGCATCTTTCCGGTACATTCGCCGATGATCAGTTCGATCGAAGTGGTGCAACAGGGCCGCGTGCGCCGCGCGAAGCTGAATTACCTGCGCCAGCGCAAAGGCAAGGCGGCGCGCATCAAACGCGTGGAGACATTTGAGAAGGTAGCCGCCGGCGGCGCCGAGTAGCACGCAGTTTTCTCTCCCGTCACATTTCCTCGAAATTGCCTCTCCTCATCCAAAATTTTCGGCGGCGGCGTGTGTTAGAATTCGCGGCCGATGGGACGGCTTTGCTCTGCGCGGTACGAGCGCGAGGCGCGGCAGCACGGTTGGCTGCGCATCGCCGGGCTGGACGAGGCGGGACGCGGGTCTCTCTTCGGGCCCGTGGTAGCCGCGGCCGTGATCCTGAATCCGAAGCGGCGCATTGTCGGGCTGGACGATTCGAAAAAGTTGAGCGCCGAAAGGCGCATGGAACTTTGCCAGCGCATCCGCGAACACGCGCTCGCCTGGGCTACCGCCGAAATCGAGGCGAGCCGCATCGACGCCTCGAACATCTATCAGGCGAGCCGGCAAGCGATGGTTGCCGCCGTCTCGCAGCTCTGTCCTCTTCCCGACTATCTCCTTCTGGACGCCATCGAAATCGATTTGCCGATCGAACAGAAAGCGCTGATCCACGGCGACGCCCGGTCGGTCTCAATTGCGGCCGCTTCGATTCTTGCAAAAGTGGAACGCGACCGCCGACTGGAAGAGTTCGACCAGCTCTATCCGCAATACGGCCTGGCGCAAAATAAGGGTTACGGCACGCCGGATCACCTGGAGGCGCTGCGCCGGCATGGTCCTTCGCCGCTGCATCGGTTTTCGTATGCCCCGGTACGGGAAGCCGGGTGCTGGGCGGCGGGCGCAAAGCAGGACCCGTTGCCTCTTCTGCCGCTAAATATTTCGCCCGTCTGAGACTCCCGCCGGCTTTCCCGCAGATGGTACTCGGTGTTATCCCCTTCGTCACCACGCGCGCGGCGGCGCATAGACCCTCGTTTTTCGCGCGTGCTAACCTTGCGTTTTGAGCCGGATAGGCGGCGGGAACAGACTGCCCGCGGCAGGTTGGACCGGGCAGGCACAAATCATCCATGGCCTTCAATAAGATCAAGGCGCAGGAAAATGCGCTGAAGTACCTCAACCAGGGCAAAGTAGCCCAGGCCATCGCCGAATATCAGCAAATCCTCCGCAACGATCCGAAAGACCAGGCCACGCTGATGACCGTGGGCGACCTGTTTGCCCGCCAGAGCGACATGTCTCAAGCTGTCGAATATTTTGAGCGGCTCGCGCAGGTCTATCTGAATGACGGCTTCAACAGCAAAGCCATCGCGATTTACAAAAAGATCGCCAAGCTGGCGCCGAATGAACTGGCCCCGCTCGAGCGGCTGGCGGATTTGTACGTCCAGCAAGGAGTGCTGAGCGAGGCCCGGCCGCTGTTCCTGCAAATCGCCGAGGCCCACCTGAAAGCCAATCACGCGCAGCGGGCCGTCGAGGTGCTGCACCGCCTGCTCGAAGTGGAGCCGGAAAATCTGCGCGTGCAGATGCGGCTGGCAGAGCTGTACAACGTGATGGGCCAAAAAAAGGAAGCGGCCCACACGTACCTGGCGTACGCGCAGAGGCTATTTGAACGGGGCGAACTCGACGAGGCGCAGAAACTGATCGAGCGCTCGCTCGAAGTCGATTCCGGAAATGCTGCGGCCCTCCTTCTGAAAGTAAAGGTGATGAGCGCGAGCGGCAAAGGCGCGCAAGCCGTCAAGCTTCTCGAGAGCCATCCGGAAGCCGAAGCCGGCGGCGAAGTGACGAACCTTCTGCTGGATCTCGAGCTCAAGTCCGGCGACACGAAAGCGGCCGCCGATCGCGCCCGGAAACAGCTTGCTCGCGGCCACGACCACTGGAGCGCCCTGTTCAAGGTTTCTGAGGCGCTGATTGAATCCGGGCAAACCCTTGCGGCGCTTCCGCTTTTGCGCGAACTTCGCGACCCGATGATCGAAGCGGGCGAGCAGGACAAATTCCACAAAGCGCTCGGATCGATCACGGCGCATGCGCCCGGCCGGCCGGAGCCGCTCGAAATGCTCGTGGATTTCTGCCGCCATACGAGCAACTCGCACGAGCTGCCGCTCGCCATCAGCCAGCTTGCCGATGCGTATGCAGCCGGCGGAAATCTTTCCCGCGCCGAGGAGTTGCTCCAGGAACTGATTGAAAAGAACAAGGACGACGAGCGGCTGGTTGAACGCCTGAACCAGCTTCGCGCGCGCACAGGCGGAGCCCCCGAGCCCGTGCCCACCGGCGAGGCGCCTCCTCCCGGTCCGGCTGTAGAAGCGCCGCCGGAAGTGACAGTCGCAGCGGTGGGAGAACAGGTTTCCGCGCCGCCTCCTATCACGGAAGAGACGCTGGACGAAGAAACGCAGCGCTACATCGCGCAGGCGCTCACGGATGTGGACCTGTTTTCGAGCTACGGCCTCACTCAGAAAGCCACTCATCTCCTCGAAAACGTCCTCCAGCGCGCTCCGCGGCATACTCCGACGCTCGAGCGGCTGCTCGACCTGTACCTTGGCGCCGGCGATGAGCGCCGCACTGCCGGGTTGGCCGCCCAGTTGGAACAGATTCATCGAGAGCGCCACGATGCAGTGAATGCCGACCGTTTCGCGGAACTCCGGAAGCGCTTCCAGAAGGCAGCCGGAATCAGCGAAGCGGAATTGCCCGCGGCGGCTGCTGCGCCCCCTGCACCTGTGGAAATGGCGCCGCCGGTCGCTGCCGCGCCTCCGGAACCTGCGCAACAGGCATCGGCTGTCGAAACTGCACCGCCTCCAGCTCCGCCGGCCAAAGCGGAAAAGCCCGCACCGCCGCCGCCCGCTACAGTGGAATTCGAGATTCCGCTGGCCGAGCCCGAGCCGGAGCCCGAAAGTGCGGAGGCTCCCGTGGCGCTGGACCCTGAGGTGGAGGCGCCTGCCGCCGCCGCTCCGCAAGCAACAGCCGCCCCAGAGGAAGTGGACCTCTCCGACGAATGGGAGGCCATGGTGCAGGAGGTTGCCGAGCCTCAGCCGGCTGCGCCTGTGGCCAAGACCGAGCCCGAGCCGGAGATCAAGCCGGAGCCGACGGCTCCCGCACCTGAAGAAGAGATCCTGCTGGAAGAGCCCGCCGCCGAATTTGAGATTACGGCTGAACCAGAATCCGCACCCGAACCGGTCGTAGCGCAGGAATCCGCGGAGAGCGCCGCCTCCGAACCAGCAATTGAGATCGTGGAGCAGCCCGCCGAGGAAACGCCGGTGGCGCAAGAGGTGGCTCCGACGAATGGCGATTTCGAGCTCGAACTTGCGCCCGCTCCGGTGGAGAGCAAGTCCGGGCCGGCCACCACCGAAGACTTTATCAGCGAATTAGTCGCCGAAATCGAAGACATGGAGGCCCCCAAGCGCGAGCCGGTGATCGCCGCCAGCTCACCGAAAACTCACGCGTCCGTGCCGGAGCCGGTGGCCGCCGCGCCTGTGGCGCCTGCCAGCGCGCCTGTTCCCGAAGCGACCGCCGAAAGCCTGAACCAGCTTGCGGAAGTCTTCCAGGAATTTCGCAATGAACTGGGAGAGTTGGGCGAAGAAGATGAAGATCTCGAGACCCACTACAACCTTGGGATCGCTTATCGCGAGATGGGCCTGCTCGACGAGGCCATCGGAGAATTCCAGCGGGTCGCAAAAGCTGTACAGAAGGGGAAGCCTTTCCGCTACGCCATGAATTGCTCGACGCTCCTGGGGCTCTGCTTCATGGATAAAGGCGAACCCAAGATTGCGTCGCTGTGGTATCAGCAGGCGCTCGAAGTGCCGGGGCTCGAGCAGGAGACGGTCCTCGCGCTGCGCTACGATCTGGGGGTCGCGCTGGAAGAGGCCGGAGACTCCGATAAAGCGCTCGACAGCTTCCGCCAGGTCTATGCGATGAACATCGACTACCGCGACGTTTCCGACCGCATCGCTGAGCTTCAAAAACGGTGATCGCGTCCCTGACTGAATTCCCTGATTTCTTCCAGCCTATTGAATAGCCAGCAGTTGCTCCCTTGCCGCGAATCTCCCATAATCCGTATCCTGATGCTCAACCGGTTGCTGCGCGTTATCCTCCTCCTGGCCTGGCTCGAGATGGGCTTGGTGCTGATCCTCGTACCGTGGTCGGAGTTCTGGGAGGCGAATTATTTTCTTTACCAGTACCCCGTGCTCGGATTTTTCGTAAAGAATGCCTATGTCCGCGGAGCGATCTCCGGATTGGGAATCATGAACGTGTTCCTGGCGCTCGAGGCCTTCCGCCGACGGACTTCCGCCGTTGCCACCCGCACCTGACTCCCGGCCTATCGTCTGCTACGTGACCGATCGGAAAGCACTCGGCTCGGGCGCCTCATTGCAGAACCTGCTCGCGAGAATTCAGTCCGCTGCGGCTGCCGGAGTCGACTGGATTCAAATTCGCGAGAAGGATTTGCCGGGCCGCGAGCTGCTCGGTCTGGCGCGAGGAGCCGTAGAGACGGTTGCTGCTCGCATCATCGTCAACGACCGGCTCGACGTGGCGCTGGCCGCAGGAGCTGCGGGCGTGCATCTCGGGCACGAATCTGTTCCGGCGGCGGAAGTGGTGAGGTGGCGCCGCGCCGGGAATGCGCCCGCTGGATTTCTGGTCGGCGTATCGTGCCACAGCCTGAAAGATGCGAAAGAAGCGGAAATGGCGGGCGCCGATTACGTGATCTTTGGACCGGTCTTCGAGACGCCTTCAAAAGCCGCATTCGGAGCGCCACAGGGTGTCGCAGCGCTTGCGGCAGTTTGTGCTGCGATTCGTCTTCCGGTCATTGCGATCGGCGGCATCGACGAAGAAAATGCGCCGGAATGCTTGCGGGCAGGAGCAGCGGGCATTGCCGCGATTCGGCTCTTGCAAGAGCCGGCAGACGCCGCGGAGCTCCGGCGCATCGTCGAGCGTCTTCACAGCGTGGGCTGAATTTCGTGTGCAGGCGAACGACTAACCGCTGAGCCAGCGGCCCACCGGCTGCATACTCTCCACGTGGTCGCAGATTACCTTGATCACCGCCGTGATCGGGATTGCCAGCACGAGCCCCATTGCTCCCCACAGCCAGCCCCAGAAGAGCAGCGACACCGTCAGCGCCAGCGCATTCAAGCGGACGCGCCAGCCCACCAGCGCCGGAATCAGCAAGTTGGCTGTCACCAGATGCAGGAATGTGAGCACCACGCAGATGATGATAAACGGCCCCGGCGTGTGGAACTGCTTCAGCCCGATCAGCACCGGCGGCAGCCACGAGAGCACCACGCCCAGGTAGGGGATCAGGTTGAACAGGCCGGAAACGAGCGCCGCCAGAAATGGAAATTCCAACCCGAGGACCAGAAACACCATCCAACTCGCGAAAACAAGCACGAGCCCCACCAGCGCCGTCCCGACCACGTAACTGCGCAGCACCAGCGTCACGTCCGCGAGCGTCTGCTTCACCTGGGTCCGTTCCGTCGTGGGAAACAATTGCATCGTGGCGTGCCACACCTGGCGTTTCGCGGCCAACATGAAAAACAGCAGGAACGGAACGAACGTCGCAGCGAGCACGAACGAGTAAAGCGAGCCCAATTTCGAAAACAGAGCCGCGCGTACTGGATGCGATTCGGCCACTTCGACAACCCGCTGGCCGCCCTTCTCAATGGGTTCAATCTCGGAAACGTGCGCCTCGAAGCTTTCGAGCTTCTTCTCGATTGCGTTCGTCGCGGCGCGCAGCGGCGCGCGGTATTGCGGCCAGTCGCGGCCAAACTGGTCTACGCGCTCCACCAGCACCCAGCCGACCACGACGAAGCAGGCGATCGTGGCCAGTACGATCAGCAGCGAGCCCAGCGCGCGCGGCACGCGCAATTCTTCGAGCCATGTCACAAGCGGATCGAGGAAATACGCCATCAGCACCGCCACGAGCAGCGTCACCAGCACCGTCGAAGCCCAGTAGCAAAACGCGACGACGATTCCGGCCGCGATGATTCGCGCGCTCGCCGAGCTTCGACTGATTACTTTTGTTTCTTCCATGGGTAACGCCGTACGATAGCACAGCCCGCGGCGAAGCGGGGCTTGTGTGCTCCCCGGCACAATGGCTCGCAATATCACCAAGGTGACCACTTCGCCTGCTTCGCACTCCGCGCTGCACGGAAGCCTTCGCCGGCAATGTTAGAATCGCTGGCTCTGTATCCCGGGAGGCGCGAGCCACACTTCCAATGGCCAAGGAACTTTTCGGCACCGACGGCATCCGCGGCATCCCGGGCGAATATCCGCTGGATGATTTGACGGTCGCATGCGTCGGGCTCGCCCTGGGCGAGTACCTGCGTGCGCAGCAGCCACGTCCGCGAGTCCTCGTCGGGCGCGACACCCGCGAGTCGGGCCCGCACATCGCCGGGCAAATCGCCTGCGGATTGAGCGCCGCCGGAGCCGAGCCTGTTTCGGTGGGCGTGCTGACAACGCCAGGAGTCGCCTGGCTCGTTCATCGCGAGGGATTTTCCGCCGGCGTGGTGATCTCGGCGTCGCACAACCCGTATCACGATAACGGCGTAAAGCTGATTGCGTCCTCGGGAATGAAATTTCCGGACGCCGTCGAGGCGCAACTGGAAGACGCTATCCTTTCTCAGAAATCGGCCGTCGTTGCACGATCCGCGCCGCACCAGGATGGCGACGAAAAGCTGCACGAAGATTATCTCGCCGGGCTGCGCGAAGGAGTATTGCCCGGCGCGAAATTCGCAGGAATGAAAATCGTCCTGGACTGCGCCAACGGCGCGGCGAGCAAGCTTGCGCCGCGTTTGTTTCGTTCCCTGGGCGCCGAGCCGATTGCCATCAACGATTCCCCCGATGGCCGCAACATCAACGCCGGTTGCGGCGCGCTTTATCCCGAAGGAATGCAAAAACGCGTGGTCGAAAGCGGCGCGGCGCTCGGAGTGGCGTTCGATGGCGACGCGGACCGCGCGATTTTTTCGAGCGCCTCGGGAAAACGCGTCGATGGCGATGGCGTCCTGCTGATCGCGGGGCGCTACCTGCAATCCAAGGGGAAACTCAAGGGGAATGTGATCGTTGGAACCACGATGGCAAATTTGGGGCTCGAGCGCGCGCTGGAAGAAACGGGCATCCGCTTCCTTCGCACAGCTGTCGGTGACCGCTACGTCCTCGAAGAAATGTTGCGCATCGGCGCCAACCTCGGCGGCGAACAATCCGGCCACGTGCTGTTTCTCGACGACGCCACCACCGGCGACGGCATGCTGACCGCCGTGAAAATCGCGTCCCTCGTTTCGCTTCTCGGCCCGCTCGATTCGCTGGTTTCGGACATGAAGATTTTTCCCCAGAAAATCGTCAACGTGCGGGTGCGATCGAAGCCCGCGCTCGATTCGCTGCCGGAAGTCTCCAAGCGCCTTGCGGAAGCGGAGAATGCACTGGGCAATTCCGGCCGCATCGTCCTTCGCTATTCCGGCACCGAGCCGCTGGCGCGCGTGATGGTCGAAGCCGAACGCAACGAAGACGTCCTGCACTGGACCGACACGCTCGCCTCCGCGTTGAAGTCTTCCATCGGCGCCTGACGCCCACTCTGCAAGAAATCGCAGGACTCCCGTTCTTACACTGGCATCGAATTCCGGT
>Ga0187782_10003961_pt1 | contig 11056 bp, 8 predicted proteins | sample 0715_SJ02_MP15_2_FD_132454 | JGI IMG/M metagenome (GOLD analysis project Ga0187782, IMG submission 132454) | Tropical peat soil microbial communities from peatlands in Department of Meta, Colombia - 0715_SJ02_MP15_20_MG | ecosystem: Environmental > Terrestrial > Soil > Wetlands > Peat | place...
GCGGAACTCGTTCTGATGGTTTCAAGCGCGGATTGGACATCGTCTCGCATCACGGCCGAGTGGCTGACGTCCAGAACATTCACGCTTCGCGTTGACCCAGGCGCAGAAATACTTAGCAGCAATCTCGTCTTTCACCGGAACGGCCTTATCATCGGACATCAGCGCTCGAGCGAGACTTATTGGGCGCTCGACGGCGGAACGCTCAGCCTCATCGATCACAACGGGCGACCAACTTGCCGAATGGCGCCCGAGCGCTGTGGAGGCGCCGCGCCGCGTCTATCCGGCTTTTATCTCGATCCCGGCGCCTGCTATGAGCAAACGGCGACCGCGCATGTGCTCGAAGCGAACGAATCCGATTACCATTCCCGCCTTCAGAGCTTCGACCTCTTCGATACGCTCGTGGCGCGACGCTGCTATTACGCGACCAGCGTCTTTCGCAAGCTCGAGTCCCGGACGGGGATCAAGGATTTCGCAAGCCGACGCCACAGCCTGGAGATGAGCATCTTTGGCCGCCGCCCCTACGGATTATCAGATATTTATGAGTTGCTCATCGCAGAATCTGTCATATCGGAAAAGCAGGCGGCCATGCTCCAGCTCATGGAGCTCCAGGAGGAATGGGATAATATTTTTCCGATCGCCGAGATCGTATCGATCGTCAATCCGGATGACATAATAATATCGGATATGTATCTACCTTATTCCTTTCTCAAGCGCATCCTGGAAGAAAAATGCGGCCTCGACAACGCGCTTTATCTGAGCAACTACGGAAAACATAAAAAGCAAGTTTGGCCAACGATTCTCGAGAAATATCGTCTGCGCGAACATCTTGGAGACAACCCCCATGCCGACGTCGAGAGTCCTGCGGCCTTCGGCATTCCTGGACGACTGGTGACCATTTCAAGGTGGAGCGCCGCAGAGGAAATCTTGAACGACGCGGGTCTGACGACATATGCGCAGGCGGCGCGCGAGACGCGCTTGCAAGCTCACCACCGCGATCCGCAGACGCGAAACGCGCTGCAAGCGCAGATCGGCGTCAACATTCCGCTCATGATCCTTGGCGCGCTTTGGATCCGGATATGCGCCGAGGACTTTGGCGCCGACAGAGTCCTGGCGGCCTCCCGCGACTGCAATCTCTGGCATCGGCTGCTGGCCTCCAACCATTTCGCGCGCGCTGGGATTCCGTCGAGTCTCTACGTGCAGATGTCGCGAAAGCTCTGCTATTCGAATAGCGACGCCTATGAGGCCTATCTGCGGTCGCGGCTCGGCGACCGCACCCTGCTCGTCGACCTCGTAGGCACCGGACGGTCGCTGAGGCGCATCGTGCAACGACTGGAATTGCAGGACACATTGCTTCCCTGCATTCTGGTGGCGGAGTCCGCGGAAGATTGCGCCCAGGCCCCTGCCCCCGCCTGCCTGATCTTCAGGGACTTCGATCCCTACCGAGTGGTTCTCGAAGTCCTGAACGCGTCTCGAGAGGGCCGGGCGGTCGCGGCGACCGTGCAAGACGATCGCATCGTCATCGAAACGCGAGAAAACGAATTTGGTCCCGTGGCGAGAGGCATAATCGGCGAGATGCAGTCCGCCGCGCTCGCCTTCCTGGCCACGCTGGATCGGTTCGATGCGCCGAAGCCGCCGCCGCTCCCAAATCTGCGCGCGGCGGCGGAGGCGATCGTCGACCTCATCCCCGAGCACAGCCTGAAGTTGGAGCCCCTGCTCTCGGAGCACAGAAAAAACATCTGACGAGCCGGGACGCGCGGGCGCCATGCCTGCGGCCCTATCGCGGCAGCCGCATCAGCCTTATGTCGAGGTCATTGACCTTCTTGCGCAGCGTGTTGCGGTTCAGGCCCAAAAGCTCCGCCGCGCGGATCTGGTTGCCGCGCGTCGCCGCCAGCGCCGCCGTGATCAGCGGAACCTCGATCTCGCGCAGGATGCGGTGATAGAGCCCCGGCGGCGGCAGCGCGTCTCCCGCGTCGCGGAAGAGCTTCGCGAGATGCATCTCGACAGAACCGGAGAGCGTGAGTCCGTTTTCGACCGTCGCGCGCTCGGGGGCGACCTCGGGCGGACGCAGCGCCGTGTCGGCGAAGGGACGGCTCTCCGCTTCCAGCTCCGCCTCGATGAGCGGTTCGGTCACGACCTCCTGGGGATGCAGGGCCGCAAGGCGGCGGATGACGTTCTCGAGCTCGCGGATGTTGCCCGGCCAGCGATAGCGCTTCATGCGCTCCAACGCCGCCTGATCAATATACTTCTGCGGCAGGCCCTCGGCGGCCGCGACCTTGAAGAAGTGGTGGACGAGATCGGGGATGTCCTCGAGGCGCTCGCGCAGCGGCGGCAGGCGCAACGGCACGACGTTCAGGCGGAAATAAAGATCCTCGCGGAAGAGACCCTGCTGGATCAGAGCGCGCAGGTCCTTGTTGGTCGCGGCGATGATCCGGACATTGGTCTTGATCGGCGTGCGCCCGCCGACGGTCGTGTATTCGCCCTGTTGCAGAACGCGCAGGAGGCGCGTCTGGGCCTCCATCGGCATGTCGCCGATCTCGTCCAGGAACAGCGTGCCGCCCTCGGCCTGCTCGAAGCGGCCGGCCGAGCGCTGCGCCGCCCCGGTGAAGGCGCCCTTCTCGTGGCCGAAAAGCTCGCTCTCGATCAGCTCGCGCGGAATGGCCGCCATGTTGATGGCGACGAAAGGTCCGCGCTTGCGCTTGCCGTAGTCGTGCAGGGACCGCGCGGCGAGCTCCTTGCCGGTGCCGGACTCGCCGACGATGAGCACGGTGAGGTCCGTCTGCATGAGACGGGCGAGCGAGCGGTAGATCTCCTGCATCGCCGGGGAGCGCCCGACGAGCGGCATGCGCTCGCCCTCCTCCTCGGGCTCGGGCGCACGGGCCTTGCCCGGTTCCGACATGGCGCGCGCGACGATGCCGACGAGCTCCTTGAGGTCGAAGGGCTTTGGGAGGTACTCGTAGGCGCCGCGCTCCGAGGCCTTGATCGCCGTCATGAAGGTGTTTTGGGCGCTCATGACGATGATCGGCAGCTCGGGCCGCAGCTTCTTCATGCGCGGCAGCAGCTCGAAGGCGTTTTCGTCCGGCATGACCACGTCGGTGACGACGAGGTCTCCTTCCCCTGACTGCACCCAGCGCCAGAGAGTCGCAGCCGTTCCCGTGGTGCGCACTTCGTAGCCCGCGCGCGACAGCGCCTGCGCCACGACCGTGCGGATCGCGGCGTCGTCGTCGGCGACAAGTATTTCACCGCGGCTCATCGCCGCCCCCTCGCTGTCGAACACGCTCCCGACAGAGTTTTTCCGTTCAGTCGTTCGGTCATCGATACATGGGCATGAGTATACGGAAGGTCGTTCTTCTGTCGTGCGAGTCGCATTCGACGATGCCGCCGTGGTCGTGGACGATCTTCGCCACCAATGCAAGACCTAGGCCACTGCCGTTGGACTTTGTCGTGACAAAGGGATCGAAAAGATGGGCCGCGATGTCGTCCGGCACGCCCGGGCCGTTGTCGCGCACGCGGAATTCGAGCGGCAGGCCGACGGGCCGCTTCGACCCCTGCGTGCGCAGGCTGACGCCGGGTCGAAACGCGGTCGAGAGCTCGATCTCGCCGTCGACGGCGTCGCCGATGGCTTCCGCGGCGTTCTTGACGAGATTGAGCATCACCTGCACGAGCTGGTCGCGGTTGCCCCCGACGGGCGGCAGGGAGGGATCATAGTTCTCGATGAAGCGTATATGACGGGCGAAGCCGCTCTGCGCGATTCTGCGCACGTGATCGAGCACGACATGGATATTGACCTGTTCGCGCTTCAGCGGCGTCTGGTCCGAAAACACCTCCATGCGGTCCACGAGCCGCACGATGCGGTCGGTTTCGTCGCAGATGAGCCGCGTCAGCGCGCGGTCGTCGTCGGAAAGCGAGCTTTCCAGCAGCTGCGCCGCGCCGCGGATGCCCGATAGCGGGTTCTTGATCTCGTGCGCGAGCATGCTCGCTAGTCCCGTGACCGAGCGCGCGGCGCTCCTGTGCGTGAGTTGCCTGTCTATTTTATCGGCAATTGTGCGTTCCTGCAGCACGAGCAGCACGTCGCCCTCCTGCGGCAAAGGGCTGCAGTGCGCGTCGACGCGACGCTCCCCGCCGGGCCCCACCACGCCGATATCGAGGCGGTATTCGTTGATCGCGGCGCCGCGCTCCCGCACCTGATCGATGAGCGTCAGCAGCGACGAGCCGTAAGGCAGCAGGCGCGCGATGTTCTGGCCGAGCAGCAGGGCCTTGCTGATCTCGAAAAAGTTTTCCGCAGCCGCGTTGGCGTCGCCGATCGACCCGTCCGCCGCGACGACCAGGATCGCTTGCGGAAGCGCCTCGAGGATGCAGGCGCGGGGGTCCGGCCCCAGGACGCGCAGTCTCTCCCCAAGCTTCAGGTCGGCGCTCAAGTTGCAGCCTCGCAAGTTTCCGAAAGCATAAGTCGAGTCAACCGATCCTTGACGACACGCAGCTCGGCGCACTCGAGCATCGCGCGCCGCCGTTCTGCGTGCGACTCCGAAGCAGGAAAGACCACGCGGTCGACATAGGCGGCGAGATGCTTGCGGGCGTGGCGAAGGCCCTGCGCCACGCCCAGGGCGCTGCACAGTCCTTCAAGATGCTCCAGCGCGACCGCGAGCCGCTCGGCGGCGGAGGGCGGCGGGCGAAGCCGTCGCGTCGACAAGTATAGCGCGACATCGCCGACAAGCCACGGCTGACCGAGCGCCGCACGCCCGATCATGACCGCATCCGCTCCTGACTCCCGCAACATCTGCGCCGCTCCCTGAGGGCTCGCGCAATCGCCATTGGCGACGACGGGAATCCGGACGGCCTGCTTGACCGCGGCGATCGCGGTCCAATTGGCGGCGCCTGAATAAAACTGTTCGCGCGTGCGTGCGTGCACCGTTACGAGCTTCGCCCCCTCCGCTTCGACGCGGCGCGCGAGCTGCGGGGCGTTGCGGGACTTGTCGTCCCAGCCGAGCCGCATCTTGACGCTGACCGGAGCGGCGACCGCGTTTGTGGCGGCGGCGACGAGCCGGGCCGCATGATCGAGGTCGCGCATGAGCGCCGCGCCGGCGAGCCCTCCTGTCACGCGCTTGCACGGACATCCCATATTGATGTCGATCCAGTCCGCGCCGGCGTCGACGGCCCGGCGCGCCGCCGCCGCAATCTCGACTTCGTCTCGCGCGGCGATCTGGATCACGCGCGGGCCGATCTTGTTCTTAAGGGATAGCCGTACGCGCGTCTCGCGGTCGTCGCGGGCGAGACCCGAGGCGGTCACCATCTCGTTCACGGCCGCGGCGGCGCCATAGCGCTCGGCGATGCCGCGCATCGCAGCGTCCGTCGAGCCGGCCATTGGCGCGAGCAGCGCCCGCCCCGCGAGCGCAAGCCCGCCCACCTGCAAGCCCCCGCCCATATTTTTGGCGCCTTCCATCGTGCTCAGATGATAAGCAGCGGAGGCGAACAATGCAACATTCTCGCTTGAGTTCATTCTCTGACGCCGGGCGACCGGCTCGATCCGCTCGCCAACCTCGGACGCCTGGCCTGCGTCCGCTTACCGGTCTTGACTTGGACTCTCGTCTATAATAGCCGAGGCGTCGCCCCTCAATACATCTGCTTCTCCACCTCCAGAAAATAGGAGCGAAGTCTCGTGCCCGACGATTTCGAGGTCGAGCTGGCGCGTCTTCGCAACCTCCACAACCGCGACGCAGGTGAATTAGAAATCTTCAATATTGAAGACGCCCTGATTTGTTCTTCGAACCTCGCTTCTCACCTTCCAAGCCCGCTCCACGGCTTTTTCGGCGGCGTTCGCGACAGGCTTGGGGCTTTCGTGGCGGCGAGCGCTGTCTATCGCGGCTCCGGAATTCCGGTCGTGGTCGAGGATCCGCAGGGCCGCCGCGAGGATGCGGAGACGCGCCTGACCGGACGATCGCTCTATGCCGGACCGCTTTTCTTTCACTACGGCCACTTCCTGACAGAGTCGACGGCCCGCTTGTGGCCCGCGCTCGAAAGGAGATATGACCACATCGTCTTTCAGGCGCCGCCCGGAGGCGTTGGCGCGCTTGCGCGATATCAGCAGGAATTCTTCGAACTTCTCGGAATCTCCGACCGTATCGTCCTGGTTCATCGTCCGACGTCCTGCGACGCGCTCGATGTCCCCGAGCCGGCCTCGGTGCTCGGCGGCCGCGCGCACAGAAATTGGGTCAGCCTCTTCCACGCCGTGCGCGAGGCCGCGCTCGCGAGCCAGGCGGGACGCGAAGAAGGCCCCCGATCCGACGACAAAATTTACGTCTCGCGCACCAGAATAAGCGAGGGCGTCATCTGCGGCGAAGAGATTCTCGAAGAAAAGCTGCGCGCGGCGGGCTTCGTCATCCTCCACCCCGAGGAGATGCCGCTCGGCGCGCAGATTCGCGCCTTTGGCGGCGCCAAAGTCGTCGTGGGCGTAGCGGGCTCGGGCATGCACAACATTCTGTACTCTGGCGCCGACTGTAGGGCCGTCATCATCTTGAGAGACCGCAACACCATCCAGAACTTCGTCGTCATCGATAGCGTCGCGGACGCAAAGACAGACTATATTTTTGGAGTCAATGAGCGCGAAGACTATCCGGCTTTCGACGCGCAGGGGCCATTCATGCTGCCCGTGCGCGAGGTCTTGTCGCGCCTGTCGCATCTCGGGGTCATAGAAGCGGCTGCGCCGACCGACGAGACGGATTCCCGGATCGAGCGGCGATTCGTCTCGGAATGGCGCGTTCTGCACGCGCGCAAGCGGCGTGAAGATGGCGATTTTCACGCGGGCAGGCTTTCGCTCGCGCGCGCGCTTGCACATGGTCTGCCCCCTGACCGCTTTGTGACGGAGAGCGAGGCGTTCCCTCCGGTCGAGCTTGACGCTCGTCACACGCTCGGCTCTCGGCGCGAACAGCTCCCGGCCGAGGAATTGATCAACGCCGTCGCGCCGCTTGTCGGCGCCAAGTCCTGCCTCGTCCTGGGCCTCGAGACTAACGAGGTTTTCTCCTCGATCGCCGTCGACCGAAAGACCGCCTGCGCGCCGAAATTCACGCCTGATCCCGCGATTGGCGCCGATATTCGCCAAATGACCTGCGACGAGTTCTTCGATCTGGCCGCGAGATCGGCCCAGCCGGATGTCTTCGACCTCGTATTCATCGACGGAGTGCATACGTTTCAGCAGTCCATGCGAGACGTGCTGCGCAGCATGGAGCATGTTTCCGAAAAGGGGCTCATCATCCTCGACGACGCGGTCCCGAGCGACTATTTTGCGTCTCTGGAGCGCGCCGACGACTGCCATGCGTTGAAGGAGATCTTGAATTTCGCAGATCGGGACTGGATGGGCGACGTCTACAAGACATTATGCTTCATTCATGATTTCATCGAGGGCTGGAATTACGCGACGATCGTCGAAACTGGCAGAATCGCCCTGCTATGGCGCGAACGGCGCGCCTTGGCGCCGGCTTTCGCCTCGGTCGCGGAAATCGCGAGCCTCAGCTACGCCGATCTCATCCTGCATCGACACGGTCTGCTGCAGTACGCTCCCCTGGCCAGTGTGGCGGGGCGCCTGCACGCCAGGTAGAGCCCGCATTGACGCGCCCGCCAAAACCCGACAGAGCACGACCATGAACGATGCAGCGACGATCGCCCTTCTCACCGTGGCCGGGGGCCGCGGTTCGCGCGCGGGCGACGGGCCGCCGAAGCAATATCGACCGCTCGTCGGGCGCAGCCTGCTCGCGCGCACACTCACGGCGTTACATAACGGAGCGCCCGCGGCCGCGCAGATCGTCGTTATTCACGACGATGACCGCGCGCGCTATGAAGCTGCGCGGGCCGAACTGCCGGAGGCCGCGCGGCAGGCGCTGCTGCCGCCGGCGATTGGCGGCGCCTCGCGACAGCAAAGCGTTCGTAACGGGCTCGAGGCGCTCGCCGCCCTGCCCGCACCGCCCGGGATCGTGCTCATCCACGACGCCGCGCGGCCCTTCGTGTCGGCGGCGCTCCTTAAGCGGGCGGTCGCTGCGGCGCGCGCCCATGGCGCGGCTGCGCCCGGCGTGCCGCTCACCGACACGATCAAAGAGGTGGACGAAGCGGGAGCGGTCGTTTCGACGCCGCAACGGGCGCGGCTGCGCGCCATCCAGACGCCGCAAGCCTTTGACTTCGATCTCATCCTGACTGCTCATCGCGCGGCGGCGTCGCAGAACCGCGAGTTCACGGACGACGCCATGATCGCGGAGGCCGCCGGCCGCCCGGTGCATGTTTTCGAAGGCGAGGCCGAAAACTACAAGCTCACCACGGGGGATGATTTTTTGCGCGCTGCATCCCAGCTCTATGAATCCCTGCCCGACGTGCGGGTCGGACAGGGAGTCGACGTCCACGCCTTTGCCGAGGGCGATCGCGTGATTCTCGGCGGCGTCGCCATCCCGCATGAGCGCAGCCTCGCCGGGCACTCGGACGCCGACGTGCTCATGCACGCCGTCACCGACGCGATCCTCGGCGCGATCTCCGAGGGCGACATCGGCGCCCATTTCCCGCCGTCAGACCCGCAATGGAAGGGCGCGGCCTCCGAAGTCTTCCTCGTTCATGCGGCCAACCGCGTCCGGGAGAAGGGGGGCGTCATCGCGCATGTCGACGCGACGATCATCTGCGAGGCGCCGAAGGTCGGCCCGCATCGCGACGCCATCCGCGCGCGGCTCGCTGAGATCCTCGCGCTCGAGCCCTCCCGCATCGCCGTCAAGGCGACGACGACCGAGCGCCTCGGCTTCACCGGGCGCAGGGAGGGGATCGCCGCGCAGGCGCTCGCCACGGTGCGGCTGCCCGATCCGGCAAGCCGTTCGTAACGACAGCGAGACGCGCCATGAAGGCCGACGATCACGCAACGCTCGTAGAGACGTTACTAACAACTTGTCGCGACAGGGGTTTGCGGGCGGCCACAGCCGAGTCCTGCACCGGAGGGCTCGTCGCCGCGGCGATCACCGAAGTCGCGGGCGCCTCGGACGTCTTCGAGCGCGGCTTCGTCGTCTATTCCAACGCCGCCAAAGTGCAGCTGCTCGGCGTGGCCGAGTCGACGCTTCGCGCGCACGGGGCCGTCTCGCGCGAGACGGCGGTCGAGCTCGCCCAAGGCGCGCTCGCGCATTCTGAGGCCGACATCGCCGTTTCGGTCACGGGCGTCGCCGGCCCCGGCGGCGGCACGGCGCAGAAGCCGGTCGGCCTCGTGCATTTCGCCTGCGCGCGGCGCAGCGGCGGCGTCCTGAGCGCCGAGCGTCGCTTCGGCGCGCTGACCCGCGCGGAGATCCGGGCGCTGGCGACGCGTCAGGCCCTGGAGATGCTGCTTGAGGCGGCGCGGCTCGCGCCATAGACCTCTTCGGCCCGCTTGACGAAGGCGTCGGCGTATTTGTGGAAGGCCGCGTCGAACATCGCGCCCATGACGAGGCCGAGCGCCCGGCTCCTGAACTCATAGGCGATGAAGAAGTCGACGACCGAGTGCGCCTCGCCCGCCGGTCCCGGCGCGTCGTCGCGAAAGCTCCAGCGGTTGTCGAGCCGCGTGAAGGGGCCGTCGATATATTCGACGAGGATCTCGAGCTTTGGGCGGTTGCAGGTGACGCGGCTCGTATATCGCTCGCAGACGGCGCGAAACCCGACGCGCATCTCGGCGACGAGCACCTCCACCCCCTCGGCGATCGAGCTGCGCCGGCGCACGCGCATGCCCTCGCAGAGCGGCACGAATTTCGGATAGGACTCGATGTCGCAAACGAGGGCGAACATTTCGGCGGCGCTGTGGGCGACTTCGCGGCGATTACGGAAGCTTGTCATGAGCGACATTCTTAGAGCAAATTTGAGCGCGCTAGCAAATGGCGCCCTTCGGGAATCCGATCCGAGGCTCGCCGCGCGGAGGCTTGCAGGCGCGGGCCTAACTCTTTGTTTTGCCAAGTGCGCTCCGAGCTTGAAGCAGAAAAGTCCTGACTTCGGAGCGCAGTCTCTCAATGTCGCTGATTTCGCCGTCAGCTGACAATTTCTCCAGTCGTTCAAGAATGGCTTGGGCTGAATCAATGAACCTTGCTTCACCAGAAAGCAGAAACGATTTATTTGCGCGCTCGAACGCGATCGCGCAGTCTATTGACCTAGCCTCTAAGGCAACACTTAGGAGTGTGGATTCGTATTCAACAAGACTCTCAATTGCATCAATCGCAAGCCCCACTCTCTTTTTGAAATCATCGTCCCTTTTCGGTTCATAGATAATCCAATCTGTGCGTTTTATATCAGACGGCGCTTCGGCTTCTTCCGACTTGACGATAATAAGAGGCTTGCCACACATCAGAGCAAACCCTGATTCCAACATGATATTAGCGATCGCCGTCGGGCGCGTCTCGTGGGAAAAAATCGCCACTGCATATCCTGTCGAGCGAATAAGACCAACGATGCGCTCCAGAAAATCCTTTCCACCCGTTGAGCCACTCGCATCGACACTTCCAAATCCTCGACTTTTCAACGTTTGGGTTACCAAACGAGTCATTCGAGCATCAATTTTAGGAGGCTGCCCAAGTTGACGCATAACAAACGCCTGCCTTGGAAGCAGCCGTTTTGGCGCCGAATCAAGAACAGCCTCAGTTATCGGCGAGAAAACGAGCGGCACTATTTCTTCTTCGTGATGTCAGTGATTCCCTTGTAAGGTCCAGGTGTCTTCTTTTGATTTATTATTCTCCCTGTGTTGGTGTCGATTTTAACGTAGCGATTTGTCACGGGGTTGCGAACCTGCGCCCGCTCCCGAACCGCGCCTGTTCTACCCGAGTGGCCTGTGTTTTTGCCCATTTCGTCGTGTCCCGCGCGTGCAGCAGACCTATCATACGCTCCCAACGGAAAACTTCAATTAACGATGAATGGGGCGACCTTCCGCCATGAGTCAGCGGAGCCATCTCTTCGCCCGCAGCCGCTCAAAGGCCTCTCCGGCGTGATGCGAGGAGCGCGTCAGCGGGGAGGCGGCGACCATTTCGAACCCCTTCGCGTAGGCCAGGGTCTCATAGGCCTTGAACGCCTCGGGAGGGACGAACTCAAC
>Ga0187782_10003963_pt1 | contig 11055 bp, 12 predicted proteins | sample 0715_SJ02_MP15_2_FD_132454 | JGI IMG/M metagenome (GOLD analysis project Ga0187782, IMG submission 132454) | Tropical peat soil microbial communities from peatlands in Department of Meta, Colombia - 0715_SJ02_MP15_20_MG | ecosystem: Environmental > Terrestrial > Soil > Wetlands > Peat | place...
CATGATGGATTGCGACACTACCGGCATCGAGCCCGACCTGGCGCTGGTGAAATACAAGAAACTGGTGGGCGGCGGGCTGATCAAGATCGTAAATACGGTGGTTCCCGCCGCGCTTTTGAAACTCGGCTACACGCACCCACAGGCGGCCGACATCGTCAGTTACATCGACGAGCACGGCACCATCGAAGGCGCTCCGGGCCTGAAGGCGGAGCACCTGCCGGTTTTTGACTGCTCCCTGAAGCCGGCCAACGGCAAACGCGCCATCCATTACATGGGGCACGTGCGCATGATGTCCGCGGTGCAGCCGTTCCTCTCCGGAGCTATTTCTAAGACAGTTAATATGCCGGAAGAAGCTACCGCCGATGAGATTGCCAATGTTTATACCGAGGGCTGGCGCCTGGGCCTGAAGGCCATCGCCATCTATCGCGACAACTCCAAGCGCGTGCAGCCGCTGAATACGTCGAAAGGACAGGAGTCAGGAGTCAGGAGTCAGGAGTCAGCAAAACAGATTCAGGATTCAGGCGATACCTCTCCAGCCACTGGCTCCCAGCAATCGTCAATCGTCAATCGTCAATCGTCAATCCCTAGCGCCCAGTCCCTAGCCCCCAGCCCCCAGTCCCCAGCCCCTAGCCCCAAGCCTTACCGCCGCAAGTTGCCGGACGAGCGCGCGGCCATTACGCACAAGTTCTCCGTGGGCGCGCACGAAGGCTACTTGACCGTGGGCCTCTACGACGACGGTCCGCCGGGCGAGATCTTCATCACCATGGCCAAGGAGGGCTCGACCGTCTCCGGCCTCATGGATTCGTTCGCCACCGCGGTTTCACTGGCCTTGCAGTACGGCGTGCCGCTCAAAGTTCTCTGCGACAAGTTCAGCCATATGCGCTTCGAACCCAGCGGCTGGACGAATAACCCCGAGATCCACTTTGCCAAATCCATCATGGACTACATCTTCCGCTGGATGGCTTACAAGTTTCTGCCGGCGGATGCGCAGCCCAGCGAAGATGCCAGTGTCACCTCGCTGAACGGCACGGAAGTCGAGAAGGCCGCCGGCCTGGCCTCGCAGTTCACCCAGGCTACAGCCGGGAAGCCGAGCCTCAAGCCCCAAACCGGTCAGGCGGGCCTGGCCGGCGTCGCCCACAGCGAGGACGCCCCAAGCTGCTCCGACTGCGGCGCCATCATGGTCCGCAACGGCTCTTGCTACCGCTGCATGAATTGCGGCTCGACCAGCGGATGCTCGTAGGAGAATAGTCGGCAGTAGGCAGAAAGCAGTAGGCAGCAGGTGGCGCAGCAGGTTACGAATCCCCGCAGGGGATTCATATAGTAGCCGGGGGCAACGCCCCCGGAACACGTGCACGGCGATCGTTGACCCTGAAAGGGTCAATTGGCTGAAGGATGGGCCATGGCGCAGACGTTGGTATGCCTGAGGGTCCATGTCATCTTCTCGACGAAGGACCGGCATCCCATAATTACGCCGGAAGTGGAACCGGAGCTTTATGCCTACATGGCCGGGACGGCGAAGAATCTGGAGTCGCGTAGTCTCGCAACCGGAGGAACCAGCAACCACGTTCTCCTGTTGCTCTCGCAGTCGAAGAACATTGCCTTAAGCCATTTGATGGAGGAGATCAAGAAGAGTTCGTCGAAATGGATCAAAACGAAGGGTGCGACGCTTCGGAGCTTCAGTTGGCAAGACGGGTATGGCGCCTTCACCATTGGGCAGTCGCAAGTGGACGCGTTGAAAAGGTACATCGCCGGGCAGAAGGAAAGGCACAAGAAGCTGACCTTCGAAGAAGAACTCGTCACGCTGCTGAAGAAGTACGAGGTTGAATACGACGAACGCTATATTTGGTCCTAGGGCGGGGTGCGACCCTTTCAGGGTCGGTGTCTGTTTGGCTACGTCTTCCGGGGGCGTTGCCCCCGGCTACTGTATCGAGCCCCTGCGGGGCAAGGCGGAATGCGAATTTCTCGAGATGGCCTAGATTTTTCTGAAAGCGGCAGGAGGTAAACATGAGGCTGGATAAAGCACGCAAGTCTTCGAATCTCGACGTCAATGGCGCGCTCTATGCGATCTGCTCGACGGGGCGAGGCCGCTGCTGGCACTGCGACCGCAAGCTGCCTTCGGTGGAGGAAGCGATTGACGGAGGCTGGTACGTGGAGCGCGTGAACGGCCAGCACGTGGCCAGCATCATTCTGGTGTGCCCGAAATGCCGGCAGAAGCAGGCCGCGAGGGACGCCAAGCGATTTCTGCGCACACTATCTCCCACCGTCTCGAACGCCGTCCAGTGACGCCCCCTGAAACGAACGACTCACCACAGAGGCCACAGAGACCACGGAGAACGGCCGGGCCGGTTCTCTCTGTGATCTCTGTGGCCTCTGTGGTGAAGGTTTTAGGTCGCGGCCGCTCGTGGCGCTGGGTCGAGGCTGCCGTCGCCCAGAGCACACGGCGCGGCAGAACCGCGATTCCAAATTCCAAATTCAAGAAGAGATAACCAGTACAGAAAATCAGAAATCCGAAGGCACGAAGCGCGACAGGATCTGGGCGCGCACTTTTGCGGAGAGCGCGTCGACATCCGCGCGCGTGAGCGAGTTGGTGGGGATGGCAGGGTGAACGATCATCTCCGTCAGGCCGGGCTTGACGTGGAGGGTGTCCGGTTTCAAGACGGCGCGCGTCCCGTTCAAGGTGATGGGCACCACCGGGACGCCGGATAGAATGGCGAGGTAGAAGCTGCCGGCCATGAACGGCAGCATCTGCCCGTCGCGGCTGCGGTGGCCTTCGGGGAAGAGGACAACGGCGCTGCCGGCGCGAATCTTGGCGGCCGCGTCATCCAGGCTCATGCGCGCTCCTTTGGGCCGCCCGCGGTCCACCGGGATGTGGCCGGAGCGCTGCAAGTGCCAACCCATAAACGGAATATTGAATAAAGAGCGCTTGGCCACAAAGCGGAACTGCACCGGCAAATTCACAAACAGAATGGGAATGTCCATAGCGCTTTGGTGGTTCACGCAATAGATGGCGGGCTGGTCCATGCGCACGTTTTCGATGCCCTCGACGCGGGTGCGGACGCCGCTGGTTTTCACAATCAGCCATGACCAGAGGCGCGCAAAGGCGTGCTGCCATCGCCCCCGGCTGTCGAATAAGGAAGACAAGAGTGAGAGCGACCCGCAGACCGCCGTGCACAGGTAAATCAGGTTATTCGTAAACAGCAGCGAGCGGAGATAGCTGAGGTAGTACGATGCGCCTTGAGGTTGGCGAGACTTGGCGCTGAAAGCGTTTTCTGTTGTCCCCATGTTCGTATCACACCTGCCCTGCGGCCGGGGCGGGGCCGAGGTGGTCGGCAAGCTGAAGGTGGCCCTCGGCAAGCGATTTCTTGATGGCCCCCACCAAATAGAGAGAACCGATAATCATCACCACGTCTTCGCGGGAGCTTGCCTGGCAGGCCCGCGCCACCGCACGCGAGGGCTCGGGCTCGATCACGAGGCGCCTGGGACGAAACGGAGCGGCGGCCAAAATCTCTTCCGCCGCCGCGGCGCGCGCCAGCCGAGGGCGCGTCAAATAGACTTCCTCAGCCAGCGGAAACAGGACTTCGGTGATTTCAGCAATAGCCTTGTCCCGCATCGAAGCATACACCATCCGGATGCGCCGGCCCTCGAGCTCTTCGCGAATAAACTCCGCCAGGACGCGCGCCGCGGCCGGATTATGCGCCCCGTCGAGCAGCAGGAGCGGATGTTCCAGCACCCTCTCGAGGCGCCCCGCCCAGGAGGTTTTCTCGAGACCCTTGACGATGGACGAAGGAGTGACCCGGAAACCAGACCGGCCCAGCCGCCACGCCGCCGTCACCGCGGCCACCGCGTTCTTAACTTGAAACCTCCCGAGTAAGGGCGAAGGGAGGTTCAAGAAGCAGTCCTCGTCCAGGGAAAGGTCAAACAGGAAATGTCCCTCGAAGCTCCGCAGGCCCGAGAGCGAGGCCAACTTGGCGGTCATGAGTAGCTCCGACCCCGTCTCCGCGCAGCGCTGCCGGACCACCTCGGCCGCCTCTCCCTCTTCGCAGCCGGAGATCACCGGCGTGCCAGGTTTGATGACACCCGCTTTCTCACGCGCGATCTCGGCGAGCTTGTACCCGAGAAACTCCATGTGATCGAGCCCGACGTTGGTGATCACGGCCAGGCGCGGTTGGGTCACGTTCGTGGCGTCGAGGCGGCCTCCCATGCCCACTTCGAGGACCACAAAACCCGCTCCGGCCTGGGCGAAGCAATGAAAGGCGGTGGCGGTGAGGAACTCGAAGAAGCTCGGCAATTGCGCCAGAGCCTTCTGCTCCAGCAGACTTTCAATCACTTGCCGAACTTCACTTAAGGCGCGCGCAAAATCATCATCGCTGATGTCTGCTCCATCGACGCGAATCCGCTCGTTCACTCTGACCAGATGAGGTGAAGTGTACAGACCGGTGCGATATCCGGCCTGGCTTAGAATGCTCGCCAACATGGCCGCCGTGGAGCCTTTTCCGTTGGTGCCCGCGACGATGGCAGTAGGGTATTTCAGGTGAGGATCGCCCAGGCGGGCCAAAACCTTGGTGGTCGTTTCCAGTCCCCATTGCAGGCCGTGGAGTTCCTGGCCCAGGCTGTCCAGGTATTTCAGGCAGTCGGAATAATTCATAGCTAAGGAGTCAAAGTAGCTGTCAGCCGTCAGCTATCAGCTCTCAGCGAGCGTACGGCAGAAGATCGCCTGCTGACAGCTGATAGCTGACGGCTGACAGCTATGTTGACTTCTTCATCCGTCCCACGCCCGCAGCAGCCGCGCGGTGCGCGCCAAGAAGGCTTTCAACTCCTTGCGTGGGACGATCGCGTCCAACATGCCGTGGGCGAGCAGGAACTCGGCGCGTTGGAAGCCTTGCGGCAATTTCTGGCGGATCGTCTGCTCGATGACTCGAGGGCCGGCGAAGCCAATCAGCGCGCCGGGTTCCGCAATGTTGAGGTCGCCCAGCATGGCGAAACTGGCCGTCACGCCGCCGGTGGTAGGGTCGGTCAGAACTGAGATGTAAGGCTTTCGCACCTCGTCCATCTGCGCCAGGGCCGCGCTGATCTTCGACATCTGCATCAGGCTGATGGCGCCTTCCATCATCCGGGCGCCCCCCGAACACGAGACCACCACCAGGGGGAGCTTCTTCGCGATGCAAAGGTCGATAGCTCGCGTCACCTTCTCACCCACTACTGCCCCCATGCTTCCGCCGATGAACTGAAATTCCATGGCGCAGATGACGGCCGGCTTGCCCTCCAGTTGGCCTTCGCCCGTGATGAGGGCATCCTTCAGCCCCGTGTTTTTTTCGGCTTGCTTCAGCCGGTCGCTGTACTTCTTGGTGTCCTTGAACTGAAGCGGATCGGTGCTGGCGAGCCCGGCGTCGTGCTCCGTGTAGCGGCCGTCGTCGAAGAGCATTTCCAGGCGGGCGCGCGAACCCATTTTGAAATGGTAGTTGCATTTCGGGCAGCAGAGCAGGCTGTTCTCCAAGTCCTTCTTCCAGAGAATCTGCTTGCAGTTGTCACACTTCACCCACAGCCCTTCGGTCTGGATGCGCTTGTCCTTGGGCGATTCAATCGGAGGTTTCTCTCTGCGGAACCAAACCATGGTTGAATTGGTCCATTGATTCATTGCGCCATTGAATCATTGAGGCCTCAATTGAGTCTGGTTCAATGCATCAATGATCCGATGGAACAAAGAGTCAATTCTCAGTCGTCGTCCGGCACCCAGCCGCTTCGAGCTCTACATAATGCCATGAACCTTTGACGAATTGTACCATCAATGCGTCCCAGCGCCCTCTCCCAGAAGTTCGTTGAAGAAGTCAGCCCGCCGAGCGGGCGCAAGCATTTGGCCCACGGCGTAAGCCGTGGGTCAGCGAACCCTCCCTCACCCCCGTCCCCTCTCCCGCTCTTACGGGAGAGGGGTGCCAAAGGCGGGGTGAGGGCCATCCAACCCAGGGCTTGCGCCCGGGTCTATTATCTGCCGCCCCAGACGGGGCTCCGAAAAGGCTGGTCGCGTGCAAGCGAGTTCTCCAACGAACTGCTGGGACAGGGCCCTAGCGCGGATACGGGTACCCGCGCAGAATCGTGAATCCCCGGTAGATCTGCTCGAGCAAAAGCGCTCGGGCCCAATCGTGCGTCAGCGTCATGCGCGAGAGGGAAAGCAGCAGGTCCGCTTCCTTGCGGAATGCGGCTGAAAACCCTTCCGGCCCCCCAACCAGGAAGACCAGCTCGCGAGTTCCGCGCAAACCCTGTTGGCCCAGCCACTCGGCAAACTCCGCCGACGTCCACTCGCGGCCACGCTCATCGAGGAATACTCTGGTATAGGCACGAGTCTTTTCCAGCAGAACACGTTCGCTGGCGGAGAGGCCGGCCTTGCTTCGCCGGCCCGCCTTGCGCACGGGGGGCATCTCCTCCACCGTCAAGCCGGCGAAGTGTTGGATGCGGCTGACCAGCTCGGACTGGAGAGCTCGCAAGTGCGGGTCTTTCGTCTTGCCTTCCCAAAGGACGCGAATTCGCATGGCAAAATCAGTGACGAGTGATAAGTCAGTAGCGCTTAGTTGTGTCAATAAGCGCGATCATTCTGAGTCCTGAAAGGGCGGGACTTTAGCCCCGCCGGTACGCAGAGCACGGTTGGAGGGGCCTTTAGGCCCTGAAGCAACGCGGCTTCAGGGGCTAAAGCCCCGAGGAGTGGCCCGTTCTCTGCGGCGGGGCTGAAACCCCGCCCTTCCGACGCCCGACGAATTAGAACGCTTGCTTCTGCAAGTAAGCACCGTAGGGAACTGAATCACGGGGCAGTGCCAAGTCCATCGTCACTTGTCACTCGTCACTTATACCCACCCGCGGAGCATGCCGCCACAGCCGTTCCAGATCGTAGAAGTTCCGAGCGCGCTCCAGGAAGATATGCACCACAAAATTCAGGTAATCCATCAGGATCCACTCCGCCTGTGAATAACCTTCGACGTGCGCGGGAGTTAGTCCTTGCTTCTCGAGCTTTTCCGCAATGGCGTCGCAGATCGCCTGAGCATGCCGCACCGACGTGGCGGTGCAAATCAAGAAATAACTGGTGAACGAACAAGCTCGCTCCAGCTCCAGAACGCTCAGGTCCAGCGCTTTCCGGTCTTGAGCGGCGTGGACTGCTTCTTGCAATTGCGGGGTCATCATGCTAGCGGGTTGTCACCGCGGCCCGGCAGTGGGGAACTCGGCCATGCGCCCCAATTACGAGACCGGCGGGCGGGGACGGTAAAGGCCCTCCTTCCGAATGTATTCTTCCACAAGCGGGGGAACAAGGCCAGTGACACTTCCGCCGGAGGCGATGGCCTTTCGTAGGGCGTGCGAAGCCACCGGCATGTGGATGCCCCGGAGGACGTGAAGGGTGCTGCGGCGCAATCGAATTGTGTCAGGGCCCTTCTTCGTTGAGGACGGTCCCGCGGGGCGCCGCGGCGCGCCAGCCCTGGAGGTCATCACTTCTGACACCACCTGGCGAATCTCGTCGGCATCAAAACCCGGCCTCGAGACGACGATGAAATCAACCAGGTCCAGCAAGCGGCGATACTCTTTCCAATGGGGCAGCTCCAGAAAAGCATCGACTCCGATCAGGAAAAACAGGCGGTCGTTCTTGTGCAGCGCCCGGCGCACCCTGCGGACGGTATCGATCGAGTACGAGGGCTTCCCTTCCCGGGTGGGCGCTTCCAAAAGGGACGGAATCAACCGCGCGTCTCCCGCACACGCCAGGACCGTCATCGCATAACGCTCGACGAAGGGGGTCAGGTGATCGCCGTGCTTGTGGGGCGGAGTGCCGGTGGGGACGAAGAGGATTCGGTCCAACTCGAACTTGCGTACCGCCGCGCGCGCCGCCTGCACGTGGCCGCTATGAATCGGATCGAACGTCCCACCGAATAGAGCAATATTCACGCTTCGCGAACCCCTCGGAAGATCGGGTGGCCAGAACCGAAATTCGAAAAATCGAAATTCGAAATTCGTGTCGAATCTCATCGGTGGCGCATTACGCCGCTGTTCTGCGATTGCACCGCCTATCCATTTTCGACTTTCGAATTTCGAGTTTCGAATTTCGAGTTTCGAATTTCGGCTTTGGTCTCCCGATCTCCCGATCTCCCGATCCCTTCCAGCATCGCCCAGGCTTTGTGCTTCAACTCTTCGAGTCCGGCGCCGGTTACGCTGGAGATTTCAACCAACGGCAGGTTCCGCTCGCGGCAAAACTCCCGCAAGGCGTTCAGCCGCTCACCCGGCCCGGCGGCATCAATCCGCGATGCTACCAGCAACATCGGCTTGGCCGCAACTAGAGGACTGAAGCTCTTCAATTCTTCCATGATCACATAGTAGTCGTCGATTGGGGACCGGCCGGTCTGCTCTGCCGTGTCGATCAGGTGAAGGAGCAAGCGAGTCCGTTCCACGTGCCGCAGGAAGCGTGTGCCGAGTCCGCGTCCCAGATGGGCGCCCGCGATCAGGCCGGGAATGTCGGCCATGACGAAGGACCGTTCTGCGTCCACTGCCACCACGCCAAGGCACGGCTCGAGAGTGGTGAAAGGGTAGTCGGCAATGCGCGGCCGCGCGGCGCTGAGCCTGGAAATCAAAGTGGATTTTCCGACGTTGGGGAAGCCCACCAGTCCCACGTCGGCGAGAAGCTTGAGCTCGAGCTTCAGTTCCCGTTCCTCGCCCGCTTTGCCCGCTTCCGCCGTGCGCGGGGCCTGTCGCGTGGAGGTCGCAAACTGGGCATTGCCGCGCCCGCCGCGCCCGCCTCTTGCCACCAGCAAGCGCTGGCCCGGGGCATCGAAGTCGTGAATCTTGTCACCGCTATTGGCGTCGAGAACCAGCGTGCCGACCGGCACCGTCACCGTGAGATCTTCGCCATCCTGGCCATGCCGATTCGAGCCTTCCCCGTGCCTACCACGGGCGGCGCGAAAAAGCCGGTTGTACCGGAACTTCAGCAGCGTATTCAACTGTTCGGAGCTTTCCAGAGTGACGTCGCCGCCCCGTCCGCCGTCGCCTCCGCTGGGTCCGCCGCGCGGCACAAACTTCTCGCGGCGAAAGGCCACGCAGCCGTTTCCGCCCTTTCCGCCGGCGACTCGGATTTTGGCTTCGTCGATGAACACGCTGCGGTAGTGGTGGGGAAATGAATGCTCGTTCGTTGCTGCAAGGGGTTGAAGGCGTCGCGGTGATTTTGCATCGCCGCCACCCAATGGCTTCCAGTTGGCTAGGGCGACGAAAGTCGCCGCTCCACTCAATTGGTTGATGGAACCAGAATGCTCACAAACCGGCCGGAATGGCCCTTATCCTCAAACCGCACCACCCCGGGAACCTTGGCAAACAAGGTGTCGTCTTTGCCGATGCCGACGTTGTCCCCGGGCTTTAAGCGCGTGCCACGCTGGCGAACCAGGATCGACCCGCCCGAAACAAACTGACCGTCAAACCGCTTCACTCCCAGCCGCTGCGCATTCGAGTCCCGCCCGTTGCGCGAAGTTCCTTGCCCCTTCTTGTGTGCCATATTGAATTCCTGTTCTTCAGTCGCCATCCCTTCATCCCCTCCTCTTTGAGGAGGGGTTAGGGGTGGTGCAGACTTGTCAGCTAGTTACGATATCCTGAATAAGGACCTCGCTGAACCCTTGCCGGTGTCCGATAGTGCGTCGGTATTGCTTCTTGCGTTTGTACTTCAAGACTCGGATTTTGGACGCGCGGCCATTTCTCAAGATCCTCCCCCTCACCTTGGCGTTCTCGACCAACGGCGAGCCCACGGTCAGATTCTCTTTCCGCACCGCAAAGACGTGATTGAACTCAATCGTCGAACCCGATTCGGCCTCCACTTGCTCGATGCGGATCACATCACCCGGCGAAACTTTGTACTGTTTTCCACCTGTGCGCAAGATCGCGTACATAAGTCGTCCTCTCTTGAGCTGTTGCAAAACCTTTATTTTACAGGTGCGTTCACTTATCTGTCAAATCCAGTTATTCTAAAAGGATGGGAGGCTTCGCGATGAAACTGATGAACCTCGAATTCAACCGCATTGCGCACGACACCTTCCGCATCCAAGGCTCGAAGGTTATTTACACCGACCCCTTCAAAGTAACCAAGGCGGATGCGGCGGATATCGTTTTGATCAGCCACGAACATTTCGATCACCTCAGTCCGGAAGACTTTCAGAAGGTCACCACTCCCGAGACGACGTTGGTGGCCGGCGTGGGTTGCAAAGACGGACTCACGCACGTGAAGGCGAAGGCAACGAAATACCTCGAGCCGGGCGGCAAGGTCAAAATCGACGGCGTCGAAATCGAGGCCGTTGCCGCTTATAATCTGAATAAGTTTCGAGAGCCAGGCAAGGTGTTCCACCCCAAAGAAGATAAGAAGCTTGGCTTCGTGTTTGTAATGGACGGAACGCGCGTCTATTTTGCCGGCGACACGGACTTCATACCGGAGATGAAATCCATTCATTGCGATATCGCGCTTCTTCCGGTCTCCGGCACGTACGTCATGACGGTCGAGGAAGCGGCGCAGGCGGCCGAGGCGATGAAGCCGAAAATCGCCGTGCCCATGCATTACGGGGCCATTGTGGGCAGCGATGCCGATGCAAAGAAATTCAAATCGTTAGTGAAAGGGTGTCAGGTGGAGATCGTTTAGCCGGCGACTTCTCCCCGAAAGGGCTAGGGGTTCTGCGGCGCCCAGGCGAGTCCATCAGCAGCAGGTCCGGCATCGATCAACTTGTCTGTGGTCCAGGTCTTCAGATTGACGGCCGCAATCTTGCCGGCAGCCTGGCAGGAAACGTAAGCTACTTCCCCGTCGGGACGGACCACGATTTCCTGAGGCATCTTGCCCACCGCGACAGTCTTTGAAAGCGTCATGGTCTCGATGTCGAGCACCCCGATGGCGTTGGCGTCGGGAAGCGTAATGAGCAGCGAACGGCCATCCGGCGTCGCCGCGGTGCCGTAAGCCAGGGTGGGAAGCTTGATCCAGGTTTTCACAGTGTTCGTCGCAGTGTCAATCACGGCCAGGCGAGGCGCCGTCTGGTCAGCGGTAAACACCCAACGATCATCCGGGGA
>Ga0187782_10003964_pt1 | contig 11053 bp, 6 predicted proteins | sample 0715_SJ02_MP15_2_FD_132454 | JGI IMG/M metagenome (GOLD analysis project Ga0187782, IMG submission 132454) | Tropical peat soil microbial communities from peatlands in Department of Meta, Colombia - 0715_SJ02_MP15_20_MG | ecosystem: Environmental > Terrestrial > Soil > Wetlands > Peat | place...
AACAAACCAGTTCCATGTGTTGTTGGTTACATAATAGGTGTTATTGAGCGCAGCATTTACAAGTCCTCCCCAGACAGTTCCCGAGGACGTTGTGGTGTAGATTTGATTGGTGTCGTATTCGGCGGGGCGGTCCCGGTATTCGCGTTCGACATAACTTGCGTCCAGCACAAGCTCTCCAGGCAACTGTTTGCGATAACCGACTGACCACTCGCGCACATATCCCTGGTGCCGGTGCGGATCGAATGTCTTGCCGGGAGTTATTGCAGTGCTTCCCGGAGTAACAAAGGTGACCCAGGTTCCATTTTCTAGATACTTATCGGTCTCAGTCACCGTGCTGGTGCCTGCGGTTCCCAGATAACTGGCGTTGGTAATATCGGTAATCTTCGACCAACTGGCGCGGAGTATGTTTGTTTGATCTTTTGTCAGCACATAGGCTGCACCTACGCGCGGAGCCCAGTTCCAGGAGTGTTGCGTGGTCACTTTGAATTGTGCATCCCTGCCCAGGATCCAATCCGGACGAAGGCCGCCGGTGATGGAAAGACGCGGCGTGGGGCGCCAGTGATCCTGGATGTACCACGCGTAATCGTTAGCCGTTATATAGCTGCTGAGAACGCTAGGCGCGCTGACAGATTCCTGGTGAAAGATAGTGTAGCCCTGGGCTGGATCGGACGCATTGTTAAGAGCCGCGTCCTCCTGGATCAGCAGGCCGCCATTGGCATAAAGCGTGGTATCCTTGCTGCTTTCGTGCGGCTGAAGATAGAATCCTGTCTCGATTTCATGCGAACCGCGCCATTTGGAGATGAAGTACGTAAGGTCGCCGCTGATGGTGGGCTTGCTGGCCGGGTTCAGGCCGATCGACTGCAGATCGTTGAGGGTTGCAAGAGACGATCCCTGGCCAAGCAGCTTGCCGCCCGAGAGCGCTGCCGTGGTGTAAATATCCAGCTCCGGATTTTGCCCGACGCCTCCGGCGGAGCTCGCTGTGGGGTTGACCCCCTTGTCGTTGTACGAAACCAGGAAGCGCGTTGCCAGATTCTGGTTCCACTGTGAGAGCAGGCGCAGGCCGTAAGCTCCACCGCCGAATTGGTCAATGGCATAATTCCCTGCGTACCACTGGTAATTGGCGTCCTGTTCGCGGCTGTCGTGCTGCGCGAGAAAAGTCAACCTGTGGCGGTCATTGAGTTGCGTGGTGGCATTCCCAAGATAGACGAATCCGCGAGAGTGATTGGGGAAGGGCGTGAAGGTTGGCACGAAGGCCACTAAGTCTGAAAGTTGCGAGCTTGTCTGGCTAATGCCTTCGTTGCGGTAGATGTAGCGTCCTGAGAAGAAAAACCACGCGCGCCTCCGTTTTATGGGACCGCCCAGGGTGAAGTCAGGTTGATCCACTTCGGTGGATGCGGTGGTGCCGCCGGCCGCGTTATTGGCATTCCACGCAGTCGGACCATAAAGCCAAACCAGCGAACCGTGGAATTGGTCGCTTCCCGTTGGACTTGCCAGGTTGATGACCATCCCCATAGCCGCAGGCGAAGAGGCATCGTTGGCTCCGGTTTTGATCTCGACATCGCCCAGCGCCTCATTTGAGATGCTGATCGTGTTGGAGGGCCAGTTCTGCTCGAAACTGCCTATGTCCATGCCATCGAGCAGGGTCGCGTGGTTCTCGTTTTCCGAACCCCGGAGAAAGTAAGTCTGGCCGCCTTCCGCATCGCTCGATGCGCTAATAATGCCGGGCGTAATTTGCAACATGTCCGACCACTCGTGCCGTCCGGAGAGCGGAAGGTTGCGGAGCAAACCGCCACTCAAGTTCACTGCATTCTCCGCGCTTTGCGTTTCGAGCAGTGGAGCGTCGCCGCTCACTTCAACGGTTTGAGTTTGCGACCCAACCTTGAGCGTGATGTCAACCGTTACGTTCAATCCAGCGCGCACAACCAGGCCGGATCGCAACACCTTCTCAAATCCCTCCTGCTCGGCTTCGAGCGTGTAGTTGTCGTCCGGAGGGAGTTCCTTGAGCCGGTAGCCGCCGGAGCTGTCGGTGATGGCCTTGAACGTGCCGCCAACCGCCAAGCTATGTGCTGTGATTTGCACCCCGGCCAGCGCCGCGCCGGAACTATCGGAGACTTGACCGTAGACGCTTCCGTCTGCCGAGGTTTGGCTGAATCCGTTCCTTGGCGCGGCAGGGAACGCCATGAGAAGTACCGCAGAGAGAACTATGTTGGAACCTGTTCGGGTGATTTGGTAGTGCGTCATAATTTGCCTCCTGGGTGAGTGAGAATCCGCGGCCAATGCGACCAATGGCCGACGAGAACAAGTGCACAACGCACTTGCATGGAATTGAGATTTGGAAACGAATGAGCCCCGCGCGGCTAAGCGAGCTCACTTTCAGTTGCGGGAAAGAATTTGTCTCGGGCGAATACGGATGGCATGTGGGTTTACTATGCGGTCAACAATAACAGCGCAGGAGAACGCATACGCCGGTACGGGCAGCCTGAGCCTTGCGCCCGACAGGGACGCCCAAGCTGAGAGAGGAGGCTCGGGTCACGAATTGTTGGGTCATCGCATCACTGACCACTGGCAAGCTCCGTTGTGTGTTCAACCAGAGTCGAAGAGGCGTACAGCAAAGCATTGAAGAAAAACTTGTAGGTCACTTCCGATTGCGCTCGGTACTGCGGGCGGAAACCGAATAGTACGAGGCGGCCTTTGCCCACCGGCTCCTCGGCAATCGCCGAAGTGCCCTTCAGCAGTTCGCCGCCTTGAATCCATCCGCTGAGCAACGGCTTATCTCTGGTGAACGAGGCGACCGATTTTGCATCGCCGCTCACACGAAAGAGAGGACCATTTTCGTAAAAGATCGGAACCGTCGGCGCGGCCCCGAAGGCAATGGGATCCGAAGTGTCCACCGAGACCTCGAGAATCGATCCCGGAATGTAAAACGCCTTGCGATCAAACGAGGCTTGCGCATCACTTACCGGCTCGGAGTCCTTGCGGACATAGACCTGCGAGGCCTTATTCAGGGCAACGATAGTGCCGCCGTTCTCAGCGAATGCTTTTAGGCTTGCGACTCCGCCATCTCCCAACCCGCCCGTGAACTCAGGGGGAATGGGCGGGATATGAACCTCCGGCTGATTTTGGCCGCTTTGCGCGCTGCGGTCGCCACGGCCCTGGCCTTGTGTCTCGCCGCCGGGCACCTGTGGAATCCCTGGCTCGCCACCCTCGCCGAACCCGCTGCGTCCGGTGGTGATAGCGCGGGCGGAGTTGTCGGGCAGAACGATCGCGTCGAATCGGTCGTTCAGGTTGCCCTTGCGAATATCGGCATCGACAACACGCGTGTAAGGAATGCCGTTCTGATCGAAGATGAAGCGTGTCCAGCCCTCGTCCATTGAAGGCACCCAGCTCTGGTAAAGGGCGATGCGCGGCAAATGCACCTTCAGCGCGGTTCCGCTGGGAACAGCCGCTGCAGCATGAATCTCCACCTGATACTTATTCGTCAGGGCCACCAGTTTTTCGTCAATCCCCTCCTGCGCGGGAATGAAGATGGTTCCCGGCTCAACGCCGGCACCCGTCAACCGGTAGGCCGTGACGTTGTGTTTCAGCAAATCGAATAGCGCGTAAAGGCTGCTATTGGTGCGGTCGTTGATCAAGTAGCCGTTGCCGGTCGCGCTTTTCTCAAAACTTCCAGCGGGCGGCGGAACGCGATCTACTTCGCTGGCCTGCGCGTTGAATGGCTCATCCACTGCTACGGCAGTCACTCCGAACAAAAGCGGCAGCGTCTGCGCCGTCACGTCATATGGGCGCTGCAGCGGTCCGCCGGGATACTGGGCGATATTGGGATAATGCTGGATTTCCAGCAGGGTCTTCGCAAATGAACCGTAAGGTTGGGATAGACGGACGATATAGCTGCCTTTGCTGTAGTGGTTGCTACCGGCGCCAAAGTCCGCAGTCGCTTGTTGCACATCCACGTCGCCGATGCGCAGCGTATTGATCAGCCTGGCGGTTGCTGCAGGGTCGCTTTGCTCGGCCGGAACCACGTAGGCATAAGGCCAATCTGTGTGATGCAACGCGCGCACGCCGATCTGGTAAAAGCTGTTCAGGTAGCGCTCGCGAAAGACTGCCGCATTATTGGCAATGGAGAAGAAAGCAGTAATTTGATAGTCGACAATGTCGCCGAGGCGCCACTCGCCGCCCTTCCATGGGTTGGGAAAGTTCCAGCTGGTGACCTTGGCGTCGTAGCCGATGCCGCGAGCCAGTTTGTCAAAAGGGATGTTAACCGGCGAAGCAATGTCCGCGCTTGCCGATTCAGTGAGGATGCGCAGCCCGTTGTGGTAGGCAATGTAATCTCTGAGGGGAGACCAGAAGTCGTAAACGCCGTACGACAACACGCCTGTCTTGCCGGTGGCCGCGATTTCGAGCGCTGTATTCGAACCCAGCGCATTGATCGATGCAATAAGCAGCGGATCGATGTTGGGATCGAAGGGATCGACAAATGGCGGCAGGTAGATGCGCGCAGCGTCTTCACCCTGCTGGTGCAGGTCATAGAGAATTTGTGGGTGCCAAGCATTGATTACTTTCTCGGCGGCCAGCCGGGTTTCGACCTGGGTGAACGTCGCCCAGTCGCGGTTGTCGTCGTGGCCCGTGTAGTGATGCCACAGAACCACTGGGTTGCTGCCCTCGTAGGGAGTGCCGAGATATCTCCTGTACCAATCTACGACCAGTTGCTCGCCGTCCGGGTTCAGTGACGGAACCAGAACCACGATTACGTTCTTCAGAATGTCGCGGATTTCCGGTGTGTCTCCGGTTGCCAGTTTATAGGCGAACTCGGTCGCGCTTTGCGAGCTGGCAATCTCTGTAGAATGAATGTTGCAGGTGACAACCAGAACGGTTTTGGCTTGGGCGATCAGTTGCTTCGCCCGATCCGGAGTTGTGATGCGCGGATCGGCGAGCTTGGCCTGAATTTCCTTGTAGCGTTCCAGATGGGCAATGGTGTCGGGCGAAGAGATGGTCACCGCGATAAATGGACGGCCTTCCGTGGTCTTGCCGACTTCTTCAAAGTGAACACGGTCCGACTCCTTACCTAGCTTTTGAAAGTAGGCAACGAGTTCGTTCCAATCGGCCAGCTTTCGGTCGGCGCCCGGCTCGAATCCAAACGCTTCGGTGGGCGAAGTAATGTGCTTGGCTGAAGAAGCAAAGCTCGTGGCCGACAGCACGGCGACAGCTGCAAACACGATTAGTTTTTTCATCGTCATCCCCAATCGAGTTGGAGTGGGCTATGGTCGGCGTGAAGACTCAGGTCGGAAGCGAATCAACATCCTTAGGTGCGCGCCTGAACAGGTATGCTCCTTGGGGCAGACACCACCAAAACCGTATGCGCACTCGGCGCTGTCTCTTGTCAAGTTGAACGATATTCAGAGCGGCCATTTCCATGACTACAAGTCAACGGAAATCCAAACGGCATTTCCACCTGTGCAAATAGCTCAGCTCAGAATCGATTTTTCAAAAGGAAGGAGGAACTCTACCTGGAAGCCACGGCAGCCGTGGAAGCCGGGAGTTAAAGACGACATCGAATCGCCGCACGTTCTTGCGGACTTGTTAATACGGCGCGATCCAAGAGGCCACTCATGCTGGCCCTTAATATATCAGATATCAAAAAGCCGTCAAGTCCTCATGCGGGAAGAATTCCAGTTTGTGCCGCGAGCCGAACCCGGAGCCTTGCGATCAGCAGTCATTTTGATCTCGTTTGGACTGAGCGATTAAAACTGCTCGCGAATAAGAGGAGGCGAGGCCTCGGCCAGCAGCAGAGCGGCCACGCTCAGAAAGATGGGAGTCCGGATAGAAAATGGCCATATGCGATAGTGGAACCATTCCAGCGTGGGCGACGCGGCGTGAGAAGGCGGATTAAATTGTGCGCCGGTGGGCTGAGCGGTCGCATGACTCAAGCAGCGACGCGACGAGCGCGAGCGGCAAGCCGACAACGTTGAAATAGCAGCCTTCGACGCGGGGAATCCAGCAGGCGGCGCGGCCCTGGATGGCGTATGCGCCAGCCTTGTCCATGGGCTCGCCGGAGGCGACGTAATCGGCAATTTCCTGGTCGGAAAGCGTGAGGAAGCGGACGCCAGTAACTTCGGCAGCGACTTCAGTGCGCTCAGCGATGGCGACGGCCACGCCAGTGATGACGCGATGGGTGCGGCCCGAGAGCAAGCGCAACATGCGTGCGGCGTCGGCTGCATCGACAGGCTTGGCGAGGATAGCGTTGTCGAGCGTGACCGTGGTGTCTGCGCCGAGCACGGCGAGGGAGGACTGCTCGTCCAGAGAGCCCTTCCCGGGATTCACGCCCTTGGTCAGTTGGCGGAAGACAGCCTCGGCTTTTTCGCGGGCCAGACGTATGACATAGGCAATGGGATCTTCGCCGGGCCGTGGATCTTCGGGAATGTGCGCGGGATGCACCTCAAAGCGGTAGCCGGCTTGCGTTAGTAGCTCGCGGCGGCGCGGCGAGGCAGAGGCGAGAACAAGCATGATGGAATTATGGCAGGTTGGCGGGCGGAAAACGGAATCTGTGCTGCGGGAGGCGAAGTTCCTCATCCGATCCGTGTGTTGCGGCGCGTTTAGACTGAATTGGGGTCCGATCGACAAAAGAATATGGCCCTGGACAAGGCTTTGATGCATTTTCATTTCGATTTTTCAGCCAACGGAATTCTCTTTACGCTGACATTTGCGGCGCTGCTGGTGCTGTTGGTTGTCTTATTCGGGCGCGATAGGTCGCGGAGTTTCCCCTGGTTTACAGCCGCCACGGCGATAATGGCTATCCGCATGGTCGCCAGCCGAGTGTTTATCGGCCGCATCCCGCAGATGGCTTCGAACGAAGTCTTCCTCGCGCTGTGGGATATCGCTTCGATCGTTGCACTGATGGTTGTAGTGGAGATGGCGCGGCGCGCTTTTGCGCGCGCAGGGCGCGTGGCGTGGGCTACCGCAACGGCGATTCTGCTTGCGGTGGGCGGCGTGGTCACGGCCAAGTGGGGCCCGTGGCCGCCGGTGAAGACGCTCTTAGCGGTTTCGCAAATCGCCGTGTTGCGGCTTATGCAACTCTGCGCACATAAAGCCGAACTGCTGGCTCAAGTGCTGATCGTACTGCTTGGGCTTCTCGTGGTGTTTTTCGGCCGGCGATTCAACGCCGGGTGGCACAGTCATACGCAGCAACTCGTCATAGGTCTTTCCACGGTGGCGATGGCGCAGTTGGCCGTGCGGATCATCCTTGAGGCGATCTCGCACACGGCGATTCAAAGTCCGGCCGAACACGACCGCGTGATTTGGCTCGAGGGACGGCTCTACAGCGCAAGCAATGTTATTTACCTAGGTGCGCTCATCTGGTGGATCGTCTGCCTGTGGATCGATGAGCCGGGCACACGGGTCGAAACAACGGCTGCAGCGAAACCTTCATCGGGGGTTACGTCCGCATCCGGCGAGCTTGGAACCGAGGAGAATCGCGAGAATGCGCCGACGGAGGCTAAGCCCGCTCGCGAAACCTGAGACAGCTGACTGCAGATGGTTGGCGAATGAAGGAACGGCGGAGGATCCTCGCAGACCTCAATGTGGAGCGATCCCGCCGCTTGGCCTGCATCCTCACAGAGCCACAACCGCAGCTTGGGGTACCCTATCCCCCCCTCCATGTTCTCTGCAAGGAAGTGGCTTGTATTCATTGGCTTACGGGGAGCCGAGCGTCGTAAGTCGATGAAAAAGCGGCAGTTCTTTGCAGCTTATAGGTGGCAAAGGAGTTAGCGGGACGCTTCCCGGCCTGGAAGGCTGGGCAAGCGTTTTGCAAGCGAAAACGCGCCGCGACGCTACAACTTTGGACCAATTTCCGTCAGAATTTTGACAGTGCTGCGTTGAAAGCAAACTAGTTAGCATGGAAACATACCCCTCAGGGCAAAAGAATCTTCCTTATTTAATTTCTCTTCCTTAGAAGAAGATTTGGGGATTGGCCCCGAAGCGTTTGACATAAGGATAACGCAGAACGAGGAAATTCTATGCAAAGCAAGGAGCGGGGGGAACAACCGAACAAATAGATTCGGAATCAACGAGTTAGCGGAGACTGAGAGGCGAATGCCGCACGGAGAAGGCTTGACCTGGCGAGAAGGCCCGGCTAGATGTGGCAGCTTGCGGCGCCGCGTTTTTCCAAGTAGCGCTGGTGGTAATCTTCGGCGCGCCAGAAGGTTTGCGCCGGCTCGACTTTGGTGACGATGGGCCGGGGGCTGAAGCGGCCTTCGGCGGTTAGCTCGTCGATTTTGGCGCGCGCCTGCGCCTCCTGCTCGGGCGAGTGAAAGAAGATGACGGAGCGGTACTGCGTGCCCCAGTCCGGCCCCTGGCGGTTGAGCGTAGTGGGGTTGTGGAGGGTGAAGAAAGCGTCGAGTAATTGCTCGTAAGTGACATTCGCCGGGTCGAAATCGAGTTCGACCACTTCGGCGTGGCCGGTCTTGTCGGTGCAGACATCTTGGTAGGTTGGCCGGTCGAGAGTTCCGCCCTCATAGCCGACGGCTGTGGCCGTGACGCCGGGAATGGCGGCGAACGCGGCCTCAACGCCCCAGAAACAGCCTGCGCCGAAGGTGGCTTTTTGTGTGCTCATAAGCGATGAGATGCGCGGGGTGGAGTGAAAGTGGCAGGACTTGAAGTCGGTGTTTTATCCATCCAGAGAGTCTCGAAGAAATGCGTGAAGGCCGCGCGCAGGCTTGGACCGCTGTGCGACCGTCTCAGGATTGAGATTCTCAAGGATCTTCGCGCCGTGCCGGACTTTGTGATAATCCCCGGCCGGGGTCGCCTCGACCGCAGCCTTCAATGCACCCAGAACATCCCTCTTCGAGACGGCTTCAATGTCCTGATTGAGCCGGAGGACGTTTTCCCGTAGCCTATCACCAAAACATGCCTTCAAGGCGGTCGGATCTGCGACAAACCATGATTCCATGCATTGCACCATCAGGAAGATATTCGCGCGCGCCTCTCGTGGCACATGTGCAGAGTCTAGCTTGGTGCGAAGATGTTCTGCCGGAGAATTGGCAATGACGGGAGCATCTGAATCGACGAGCAACGAAGGAACGAAATCCGATCCATTTTCGCGCACGGCGCGAGCATAGTCGCGAATTGTCTCCTCCGCCGAACCGCAAGGGGAGACTTCCATCGCCTTCAACCGCGGGTCCAGCTTCACGAGATGTTGCTTGAAACCATTCCTGAAGAGCCTGAGGCCGTTGGCGTGCGTGCCCTTCGGGCCGCCCTCCACGTAGAGGCAGACTCTCACCAGCGGTTGCCTCCAATTTCGCCCTTGGCCCAAAGCTGGCCAAGCGAGTAATCATCGAGCCACGCCTTCAGCCGCTGTTTATCGAGGCGTTGAATCCGCGTGGCGCCTTCAACCTTCTCGCACACACAAACATCCTCGGGTGTGTCCGTAAATGCATCGAGCAGGGCGTCGGAGTGCGTGGTGACGATGAGCTGCGTACGGGTTGACGCATCAATGAGCAGATCGGCGAGGGTGTGGATCGCGTCGGGATGGAGGCCGAGTTCGGGCTCTTCGATGCAAATGACGGGCGGCGGCGTTGGATCGAGAAGAATGATCAAGAGCATGAGCCAGCGCAACGTGCCGTCGGAAAGACGTTCGGCAGGAGTGCGCGAACTGAGCCCTTCTTCCTTGATCATGATCCGCAGGTGCGTTCCGACTAATTCTGTGTCAACGTCTTTTACTGGCTCGTAAAACTTCCGTAGCAACCCAAGCAAGCGTTCGAAAACGGACGCGTCGCCGCGATCGCGCATGGCCTTGAGAACTTGTGCCAAGTTAATCGAGCCTTCCGCAAGCCGGTAACTATCGAATCCAACCGGTTGTACGTCTCGAACTTCCGAGCGGCTACCGAAAACCCAATCGCGATAAAAGGCGAAACGCTCAATTTCGTTTGCGAGCTCAACCATGCGCGGCCAGCGTTCGGCAATGGTTGGCTCGTTTCCGAGCATGGACAATACCGAACGCCCCGGGTTCTGGTCTTCGGCTTGGCCAGAGAGTTGCTGCTTGCTCCACCTAAGCGTCGAACCGAGTCCGCGTGGCCTCCTACCGACACGATCGAAGGGCTCCGCGTCCGTTGCGTCGGCATTCCTGCCGTCATTCAATTCTTGAAAATTCTCATTTTCAACGGAGAATCTCCCGTTTTCTTGCGACAGTGAAATCGAGTAGAAGAGCGACGACTTATCGGCGTGTAGAAGGCGATACAACATACCAAGCTGCGTCTGCTCCGTTCCGCCAAGAGTAGCCTGCTCGTTTGCGCCAACGGCCGCTTGCTCGCTTTTGGATGTGATGACCGTTAGGGACGGCTGAATCCCCTCTGCATTCTTCCCCTTCCAAGTCCACTCTTGTGCGCCTCCCGTTTGAATGATCCTCGACCAAGGATCCTTGTCCGGCAATTTGCTCAACAGCCCAATAATCTCAATCAAATTCGACTTTCCCGACCCGTTTGGCCCGATGAGGATATTCAGCGGCCTTAGCTCGATGGGCTCAGTCTTCGGTCCGAAGGAGAGCAGATTGACGGGCTGGATCGATTTGAGAAACGGGTGCTTGGCCATGACTGCTCCTCCTTCCCCTCGGGAATCTGACACTACCGTATCACTTTATCGCAACGTGAAGGGTCGCAGCAGTCTGCGGCGCGCTAGCAGAACCGAGAGCGCAAATAGTGTCAGCGAGGCTGCAAGCTGAGGCTGCTTTTCTCACCCCAGCGGCGCAAGGTGCTTGGTGTTCTGGTAGGTGTAGACGACGCGGTGAACCACTGTGATGGTCGAGAGCACGGCCATGAGCCACAGCACCGGAGCCATGACGCCCCAATGATTGAATAGGGCGCCAAGAAGCACAAGCACGATGCGCTCCGGGCGCTCCATGAAGCCCACCTTGCACTGGCCGATCAGCGCTTCAGCGCGCGCGCGCGTATAGCTGACCATGAGGGAGGTGACCATGACGAATGCGACCAGAACAACATATCTGAATCGATTGATGCGTCCGTAGTAAACGAGGAGGCCGAAGAATAGAACCACGTCGGAGTAGCGG
>Ga0187782_10003965_pt1 | contig 11052 bp, 9 predicted proteins | sample 0715_SJ02_MP15_2_FD_132454 | JGI IMG/M metagenome (GOLD analysis project Ga0187782, IMG submission 132454) | Tropical peat soil microbial communities from peatlands in Department of Meta, Colombia - 0715_SJ02_MP15_20_MG | ecosystem: Environmental > Terrestrial > Soil > Wetlands > Peat | place...
CAAAGTGTCAAAAGATTTGCTGGCGGAGTTGGGCGTCGACGTCCAGAAATTTTACCGCTACTTCGACCAGAGTCTGTACCCCTCGTTAAAGATGGGAAGCGGCATTTTCTTTGACCGAGAAACATTTGGAGAAGATCGCCTGGTGGCAGGCTTCGGCAAGATTTCGCACCGGGAATTTTTCGGCAAGGCTCCGCTTTCCGGTCGAGCGCGCCGAGACCTGGTGCGAATCTATAGCGATAAAGTGGACTACTTGCCTGGGCTGCCGCTGGCACAGAAGCGAGCAGTGCTGGACCGCACCAGCTACGCGGACTTTCTGACGAAGATTGCCAAGGTGAGTCCAGAAGTGTTGCCCGTATTCCAAACGCGCACCCACGATCTGTTCGGCGTAGGCATTGATGCGGTATCCGCTCTGGCCTGCTTCGAAGAGGGCGATGACTATGGCTACGGGTACCCCGGGCTGGAGGCGATGGGGTTGGGCGCGGCCGGCGAGCGCGGCGAGCACAAGCCCGATCCTTACATTTTTCATTTTCCGGATGGCAATGCTTCGATTGCCCGCTTGCTGGTGCGGTCGTTCATTCCGGAGGCAATTCCGGGGCACACCATGGAAGACGTGGTCGTTGCAAAGGCCGACTACAGCCGGCTGGACCGCGAATCCGCGCCCGTGCGCATCCGTTTGAACAGCACTGCCGTGGTAGTGCAGCACGAGGGCGACCGGGAGTCGGCGAAAGAAGTCAAGGTGACGTATGTGCGCAAGGGGCAACTCTTTCGGGTGCGCGGGCGCCGCTGCGTGCTGGCGTGCTACAACGGGATGGTTCCCTATCTGTGTCCCGAAATCTCCGCGAAGCAGAAGGAAGCACTGGCGTATGGAGTGAAAACCCCACTGGTGTATTCCCACGTTGCCATTCGCAATTGGGTGTCGTTCCAGAAGCTGGGCGTGTACCAGATTGCGGCACCTGGAAGCTATCACGTCTACGCGGCTATCGACTTTCCCGTGAGCTTGCCGGGATACACATTTCCCAGCCGGCCGGAAGAGCCGATGATCGTGTTCATGTTGCGCACACCATGCCAGCCAGGTTTGACGGAGCGTGAACAGCATCGTGTGGGGCGCGTGGAACTGTACGACACGCCATTTGAAACCTTCGAGCGGAAAATCCGTGACCAACTCGCGCGCATGCTTGGCCCTGGCGGCTTTGATCCAGCAGAGGATATCCAGGGCATCACCGTGGGGCGCTGGGCGCACGGCTACGCCTACGAATACAACTCCTTGTTCGATCCCGATTTTGCCGAGGGGGAAGCGCCCCACGAAGTGGGACGAAAACCATTCGGACGCATCGCCATTGCCAACGCCGACGCGGGCGCCACAGCCTACATGAATGTCGCCATTGACGAAGCCTATCGCGCGGTGCAGGAACTCTCTCGGTTCTAAAGCTGAATGGGTGAGGGAGCGCCTCAGGACTTCAACATCGTGATTGTGCATGAAGTGTCAGTTGAGATCTTTCGGGGCGCAAACGGCGCGTCCCTCAAGATGACACAGTGCTTCACCGTTTGAATAACATCAAATAGACAACATCAAAATTGTGGTTCGCGAGAAAGTCTGCTTGGACGAGGGATTGCGGGAGAGGCGAGTTGTCAGGGACGGGGCGGTTGCGGGCGAGTTTGCGTTGGTAAAAGAAGGAGACGGCGAGGAGCACGGAGCCAAGAATGAAGAAGGAGAGGATGCGGTAGGCGCGTGCGAGGAAGGAGAGGTCGTAGAGAAAGACTTTAACGACGACGATGCCGAGAAGGATGAGGGCTTGCCAGCGGAGCAGCGGGGAATGGCGTGGTGCTGCTGCGGGTGAAGTAGCGCTTCCTGACTCAGAATACAGTCGTCAGTTTGCGAGCTGCCTGCTCTACCTCCCTGACTGAGCGCGGCACCTTCATGGACATTTCTGTTGCTGATGAGAGGCACGTGGGTCAGTACAGGCCGGGAACGAGGCGCTTCGTGACTTTACTGTACGCCACGTATTCTTCGCCAAAGGCTTCGGCCAAGGCGGCTTCCTCGACATGAATGCGGTAGAGAAGTGCAGCAGTCGTAGGAACCAGCACGAAGGCGAAGCTGATCCAATTGCGTGAATGCAGGCCGACGGCAAGAAACACCAATAACAGGCCGAGGTAGGAAGGATGGCGCACGAATTGGTAAAGTCCGGTGCGGGTGATTTGCTGCGCATCCTGAATGGCCACGTTTGAGCTGAAGGATTTGCCCAAGGTGAAGATCGCGGTCCAACGAATGGCAAGCCCGGCTAGCATCACGATCACGCCAGCGGTCTTCAGTGCGTGGGCGCCACCGAACATATTGCGCGCATGAGTTTCACTGAACCACTGGCATGCCGTGACAGAAGCGGTAATTACGATCCAAAGAATCAGCAACGAGCCGCGGTCTTGCACCTTTCCGCTGCCGTGCTTGGTGCGTGTGGCGATACCGACGAGAATCTCCGACACAAGCCAGCCGTAGAAAAGCAGTTGCCAGAAGAGTGATAGCGTCATCATGTTGTCTGGATCAAGGGTAAAGTCCGCGCACCGAACGGTGATGGCGCGCCCGTTCATACTAACACTGGCTGACTGACATGTTAGTCGACCCCGGAGATTCTTGCACTGAGACCATCCCGCGAGCGGTTCGTTTTGCCCGGAAGTCAGGAGAGAATCAAAGTGAACCACTAGTTGGTTTGGGGGTAGTGTCTCAGTTTGCCAGAGACACGATTTCTTCTAGGCTCCATACGTGATCTGTTAAACCAGCAGCCATCGCTGGTGTGATCCTCAGCGTTTTGTGAATCCGGCCAAAGTTATAGAACAGAAAATGAATCGCAACCATCGCTGCATGATTCTCGACTTTCTTGCTGAAAGCGTTGGTCAGTCTCGTAAATCGCCTCATCCCCATTCTCATCGTTAGGTTTTGCCTTTCCACAAAACTAGTGCTGACATGCTTCGGGTCTGGCCGTCCGCTCACGACTTTCATATCACAGCCAATGCAGACAGCCGGAGAATAGCGGGTGTCGTTTTCCTCGACAGCGCCGTAAATCTTCTGCAATTGCGCGTAGTCCACGTCCGCGCCGAAGGCGTCCTCGACGGCATCCATGTAGACCCTGTGGCCGTCAGTGGTGATTTGAATGCGACCCACAACGCGCTTGGCGCAATCGTTCATAAACTCACGCGCCCACCATCCATCGCGCCCACTTACTAGGTAGCTGACACATAGCTTCGTATCAGCGTCAATTGCTACCCACGTCCAAATATCGCCCCATCCTTCCGCTTCTCTCTCTGGCCTGACGTTCTTCTGCTTCGCGCCAACAAAGCTCCAAATTTCGTCGCACTGCAAGCGGCGCACACGGACGTTCCGAACCTGCTTATCGTGGTATTCAGCGCAGGCAAAGCCGAGATCGTCAAGCAGCTTTGTCACAGTGTTTATGGAAACATCTCCAAGACGGCTCGTAGCGCGGAGACTGGTTCCCTCAACCAACATCCCAAGTAGAGCGGCGCGGCGTTCAAGTGGTAAGCGGTTCATGTCATAGAAAGTAGCACCTTCTCTTCCGCTTGTCAAGTATATAATTCAGTTTCAAAGCATTTGTCATGGCAGAGACCTCTATAATTGCAGAATTACGAACAACAGTGCAAGAATAAACTTGACTTTCTGCGGTTCTCCCCATATCCTGAGCCTGTTAGATGCGGTACTGAGAGACCTCTGGAGCACCCCTATGGCTAACACCAACGAAATAAGACGTTTAACAGCAAAATGGAAAAGCGGCACAGGCTGGCCGAAGCGCCTGGAGTGGATAAAGATTTCTGGGCTTCGCGGTTGGACAGGCCAGCAATTCAAATTGGACTATCCAATCATGGCCGTAGTCGGAGAGAACGGCTCTGGCAAAAGTACGGTCATTCAATCCGCAGCGGCAGTTTATAAATCCACGGCACCCAAGACTTTTTACAAGGGAAGAGGGTTTGCTTCCGACTATTTTCCAGGGACAACGTGGGATTCAATCAGCAACGCAGAGATCATGTACTCTGCCAGAGAGAGTGACCAGCCATATACCGACAAAGTTAGGAAGCCGGGCGAGCGGTGGCGCGGAAACATTGAAAGGCGTGAACGCCCGGTTGTCTACATTGACCTGAGCCGCATTCAACCGGTTCCGGTGCGGACGGGATATTGGAGAATCGCTAAATCACCGCACAAGGAAGTTAGTGCTACGCTTTTTGAGAAAAATCGGCTTGATAGATTCAGCGAGATCATGGGGCGTAATTATGAATCGTCTAGAATGGCCGTTACCAACATTGACGCAAACCGTCCAGTTCCAGTTATCGGCTACCATGGTGCTGTGTATTCCGGCTTTCATACTGGCGCTGGCGAAACCGTGATTGCCGAGCTTCTTCAGGCCGATATGCCCAAGTACAGCCTTGTCCTAATCGACGAAGTGGAAACCTCGCTCCATCCTCGTGCTCAGCGACGGTTAATTAGAGATCTAGCCGAACGCTGTCGAGAATTGGAATTGCAAATTGTCCTCACAACGCATTCTCCGTTTGTTTTGGACGAACTTCCCCCGGAAGCACGCGCTCACATCATGGAAACCGTGGCTGGCCGTACCATCGTTTATGGCGTCAGTCCTGAATTTGCAATGACGAAGATGGATGAAATCCCGCAATACGAATGCGATTTGTACGTGGAAGATAAACGCTCTCAAGCTCTTTTGACGGAAATTTTGATAGCCCGTGCCCGACCGGAATTGGTTCTTAGCTGTCAGATTGTTACATGCGGAACTGCGTCCGTAGGACAGGCATTAGGAATCATGGTTCATCAAGGACGTTTCCCTCGCCCTTCCCGCGTCTTTTTAGACGGAGATCAAGCAGAATCAATGGGCTGTGTGAAACTGCCCGGTGAAGATGCTCCTGAACGAGTTGTATTCGAGCAACTCAGCAAGCGGAATTGGACGAATATAGCTAACCGTATTGGGCGCGACCATGCGTCCGTGGTGGATGCATGTGCAAGATCAATGCTTCTGCAAAATCATCATGATTGGATAAAGAGCGCGGCTACTTCTTTGGTGATAGGTGGAGATATCCTCTGGCACGCACTATGTGCGGAATGGGCAACAAGTTGTTTTTCTGCTCAAGATGCAAAAAGCATTGTCCAGCCAATCGAAGATGCACTGATTGGGGTCGCACTTACTGCTAGTCCGAAAACACCGAGCATCACTCTTCCACCTACCGATGCCAGCGGGAATTCGCTGCTTTTTTCGCTATAGTGGAGCGTCGCTTTTTGCTCAAGGCTTTGGCTCTTGCCCTACCGCCGCTCAAGCCAGCCTTGCGTTTTTGCGATGGATGCCGCTTCGATTCGCTTAATGTATCCTCAGCTTCGCCAGTGGCGATATCCACGATCTGCTTTGCCAGTTGGTTTGGGTCGCGTGGACGCTTCGGCATAGGCACAGTATGCCATACCCCGGAGTATTAAAATCAGAGGCTCACCCATCAAACTGAGACACTACCGGTTTGGGGGGTTGCTTGTGGGGGCTGAGCGAGCGGACCTATAATTGGGGGTTCCACACATGAGGAGGAAGCCGCTATGGCGACAGCAAAAGCGCAGGTAAAGGTGCGGGAATTCACGAACGAGCCACTCACCGATTTTTCCAATGTAGCGAATCGAAAAAAGATGGAGAAGGCGCTGAAGAAGGTGGCCGGGGAGCTCGGGCACGAATATCCGATGTGGATTGGCGGGGAAAAGGTGATCACGGCGGGGAAAAGGAAGTCCACAAACCCGTCGCGGCCGTCGCAGGTCGTCGGGGTATTCCAGGATGCGTCGAAGGAGCACGCGATCGAGGCGATTGAAGCGGCGAACAAGTATTTTAACGTCTGGAAGAAAGTGCCGGTGCAGCAGCGGGTCAAGTGCCTGTTCAAGACGGCGCAGATCATGCGCAACCGGAAGTTCGAACTGGAGGCGCTGGTTTGCTACGAAGTCGGCAAAACATGGTTTGAAGCGGACGCGGACATCGCCGAGGCGATCGATTTTTGCGAGTTTTACGGGCGCGAGATGCTGCGGCTGGGGCAACCGCAGAAATTGACGCCAGTGCGCAGCGAGAGGAACTACCTGGTGTACATCCCGCTAGGCGTGGGTGCGGTGATTCCGCCGTGGAATTTCCCGTGCGCGATCATGGCGGGACTGGTGGTGGCGTCGCTGGTGACGGGAAATACCGTGGTGCTGAAACCCGCTTCGGATTCGCCGGCGATTGCAGCGCAGTTTGTAGACATCCTGTTTGAAGCAGGTATTCCGAAGGAAGCGGTGCAGTTTGTGAGCGGGTCGGGCGCAGCGGTGGGCGACACGATCGTGCAGCATCCGAAGACGCGGTACATCGGGTTCACCGGCTCGAAGGAAGTGGGGTTGCGGATCGCGGAACTGGCCGCGAAGCCCGCGCCAGGGCAGATCTGGATCAAGCGCACCGTGCTGGAAATGGGCGGCAAGGACGGCATGGTTGTGGACGAAGAGGCGGACATAGATTCGGCAGTGGAAGGAACCGTGCAGGCTGCATTTGGTTACCAGGGACAGAAATGCTCGGCGTGCTCGCGCGTGATTGTGAGCGAGAAGGTGTATGACACGTTTCTGAACAAACTGGTGGAGCGGACGAAGAAAATCACGGTCGGGCCAAGCGACCAGCAGAAAAATTACATGGGGCCGGTGATCAACGAAGCGGCGATGAAGGGGATTCTGGACTACATCGAAGTCGGGAAAAAGGAAGGGCGCTTGTTGACGGGCGGCGGACGCGCTCCGGGCGATGGGTACTTCGTGGAGCCGACGATTATCGCGGACCTCGATCCGAAGGCGCGGCTGGCACAGGAAGAGATATTCGGGCCGGTGCTAGCGGTGATCAAGGCGAAGAACTTTGATCATGCAATGGAGATTGCGAATAACACTGAATTTGGGTTGACGGGTTCGTTGTACTCGAAGAACCCGGCGAAAATTCGCCGCGCGGAGCAAGAGTTCCATGTGGGGAATCTGTACCTGAACCGGAAGTGCACGGGAGCGATGGTGGGTGCGCATCCGTTTGGCGGGTTCAATATGAGCGGAACGGACTCGAAAACCGGCGGGAAGGATTATTTGCTGCTGTTCCTGCAGGCGAAGGCCGTGGCGGAGAAGGTCAAGTAGGAACCGAAGAGGGAACCGTAACACAGAGAGCACTGAGCGAAGAACACAGAGGTCACAGAGAAGAATGAAAAGGGCGGATGATGAATCCGTCCTTTTTGTTTGAGGAGTCCGATCCTGTCGGGAAATGTCTCGACGTCAATACTCATTGCTTGAGCCGGAAGTTGAGGTCCTTCGCCCATCCTCATCGGATGGGCTCAGGATGACAACCGTTTTTCCTGGTTATATGAAATTAAAAGGGAACATGCCTTTCAAGGGCGCCCGCCTCCCCGAGCGGGTCGGGGTTAAAAGGCGGCCGCTACAAGGGCTCGGCGGAAGCGTTGCTGGAGACCATTTTCAGGACGCGGTAGACGGGATAGCTGCAGGCCAAGGCGACGAGGGTGAAGATGCTGTTGGTGCGGTCTTCGCGGACGGCTGCGATGAGGAAGCCGATGGATCCGAGAAGAGCGAGGGCGGTGGTCCAGGGATAACCCCAGGCGCGATAGGGGCGGGGCATATCGGGATCGCGAAGGCGGAGAAGGTACATCGAGATGAAGGACAGGAGATAGTTGGTGACGAAGAAGAAGGCCAGCATGGCGATGACACGATCGAAACTGAAAACAGCGAAGGCCACGCCGATGAGGGCGCTAAGGAGAAGGCCGAGTGTGGGCGTTCCACCTTTATTGACGCGCGAGATGCTGTGGAAGAAGAGACCGTCGCGGCTCATGGCATAGATGACGCGGGCGCCCATGAGGTGCAAGGCGTTGAGGGTGCTGAACAGGGCAAGAACCATGATGGACCGGAAGACGGTGTCGCCATACCGCCCGAAGACGCGCTGCGCGGCCAGGCCGAGAGAGAAATTGTTGCCGGCAATATCGCTCATAGGGAGAACGTAAAGGACAGCCGCGTTGATAAGGAGATAAATGAAAACAATGGAAAAAAGACTGGCAAAGATGGCGCGCGGCACAAGGTGGCCGGGGTTCTTGATTTCGTCGCCGAAGTAAATGACGCCGTCCCAGCCATCGTAAGTGTAGATAGTGGCCTGAATGCCAAATAGAAGAGCGGTGATAAGGGCCGCGCCTACGGGGATAACGACGGGCGCGGCGGCGTGGGCGAGCGGAGCAGCTTCGGCAGCGTGACGCACGTGGCCACCGAAGGTGAAGCAGGCAATGACGATGACGAAGAAGGCCAGGCCCTTGAGGAGGGTGGTGAAGTTTTGCACCCTGCTGCCCATGCTGATGCTTTTCCACTGCAGCACCGCGAAGAAAACGATCACGGAGACTGCGGTGACTTTGATGCGCATGACGCCGTCCAAAACCGGGAAGATGTGGCCCATGTACTCGCCGACCACAATACCGATGGCACCAGTGGTGCCGCAGGTGGAGAGCCAGTCGCTCCAGCCAACGATGAAGCCGGCATAGTCGCCAAGCGCGCGACGGGAAAAGTTGTATTGGCCGCCGCTCTTTGGGATGGCGGCACCAAGTTCGGCAAGCTGGAAAGCGCTGACAAGGGCGTAAAAGGCACCGCCAAACCAAACGCAGAAGAAGAGCCAGTGATTGGGCAACCGCGCGGCGATGTCGCCGGGAGTTCGCACAATGCCGGCGCCAATGGAATTGCCAACGGCCACGGCAATGCCAAAGCCCACACCGAGAATTTGCAGGAGCTTGCCGCGGTCCCTGCGCAAGCGAAGGGACCGCGTAGATGGATTGGCAGACGAGGTGTCAGCAGGCAGCGGCAAAGTGGAGTCTCAAGGTCCTTGGGGAGTACGCGTCATCATACGTTCGCGCGGGGGAAAAGCAAACTCAAAAGCAGGGGATGCTCGTGGATGAGAAGGCAGGGGGTCATAAAAGTGGTTAGCTCATTTGCGGGACGCGGGGATTGCGAGAATCGTCGGCGAGGTCGAGGGCAAGTTCGCGTGGAGAGGAAGAGGCAGCGAGGCGGATTGAGGCGCAGTCGTTGACGATCCAGTCGGCGCCCTCGGCGAGGAGTTCGGAGCCGTGAGTGGTGGTGCAGATGGCGAGGACGCGGCAGCCGGCGGCTTTGCCGGAGCGGACGCCGGAAGGTGCGTCTTCGATGACGATGCAGGCAGCAGGAGGAAGGCCGAGAGCCGCGGCCCCGGAGAGGTAGGGCTCAGGATCCGGCTTACTTCGTTGGATGTCGCTGGCGGTGACGAGATGGCTGACGAAATCGAGGAGGCCTGCGGCGCGCAGGCGCACTTCGGCAAGGGGACGCGTGGCGGAAGTGACGACGGCGAACTGGCTGGCAGGGACGGCAGCAAGGAGTTCGCGCGTGCCGGGGAGGGCGATGACGTCGGCCACGTCGTCGATCTCGGCTTGCTCGAGCCAGGCATGTTCCTGGAGATGAACGGCATCGGAGGCGTGCGGGAGAAGTGCCTGAACGGAAGCGAAACTGGTGCGGCCGTGAGCGGTTTTGATGACGAATTCAGGATCCATGCCTTGCTTGATGGCCCAGTTGGTCCAGGCTCGGGCGACAGCGGCGGTGGAATCGACGAGGACACCGTCCATATCGAAGAGCAGGGCCGAGCAGAGGATACGAGTCATTGGGCGCCGGAGATGCAGAAGAAACATTGTGGCGTGAAAGAGGGTGGAGGGGAAGGGCGGCAGGCGCGACCTCCTGCAAATACGATGTGGAGCAAATCTTCTGTTGTGAATGAGAAGGAAAGGCTTTCAGGCCGAGTGGTCTCTTTCCCAGATGCGGAAGCCGCCAAGGAAGGCATTGCCGTTGCTGCCGAGCCGGGCACCGGGGGGAATCTCTAGCAGTTTCTTGCTGTTGCCACCGCCGAGGACCACGTAATCGGCTTCCAGAGCGATCTTCAGTTTTTTGACCACGCTGGCAACATGCTTACGCCATTTCTTTTTGCCCAGGCGTTCGATGCCGCGCAGGCCGAGATAGTCTTCGTAGGTTTTGCCCTTTTTGTAAAGCAGGTGCGCGAATTCCATGGGCTCAAGAACGCCGTCCACAATCATGGCCGAGCCAAGGCCCGTGCCCAAGCCGAGAAACAACATGGAACCGCCCTGGTAACTCCCCAGGGCCTGCATCGCGGCATCGTTGATGATTTTGACGGGACACCCGAAGGCCTTGGCGAAATTGAAATTCATCCAGCCGCCTCCCAGATTGTGGGGTTCCTGCAGGGGGCGGCCATTGATGATGGGACCGGGGTAACCGAGCGAGATGCGGTCGTACTGCCAATCACGCGTGGTGTCTTTAACCAGCTTCACCATTTTCCGGGCGGTCATCTCGGGTCCGGAAATGAACTTTCGCGGCCCCGAGTGTCCCGTAGCGAGCATCTTCACGTGCGCGCCGCCAACGTCGACGACCAAGGTTTTGTGAGATTTTGTTTTTCGGGCTCTCCGCATTGCCGATCCTTTGACTGGGCGAAGGGGCCCATTGAATTCAATGTCGTTCAAAAGTCAGCCTCAGACTGTGCCTTTCCCGCACCAGATGTCAATAACTACGCGCGGGTCGCGGAAGAAAACGCAAGGTTGTGGCCGGCTGTTCTTGGAAGTGAAAGCAAGGAAGCTGGAAAATTGCGTAAAGTAGGTTAATACAGATCGTGAGGCTCTATTGTTCACACTCGTCCAGGCACTACACTGGTTCCGCACCAAGCGACAACTGTGGAGCTACTGCGGTCTGGCCCTACGGACACGCAACATTGGGGAATAGCCTTGCGCCCCAAGCGGGGCTGCGGCAGAGATGGTGCGAGGAAGCCTGGCTTGGAGCGCGATGCGCATGAGTCTTGGCGGCGTACCGCGGATTAGACGTTGTATTCCTTGCGATGGACGTCGCTGGAGACAAGCACCGGCTGCTCCGGCAAGACCTTTTTGAGAGCCTCGAGTTCCGGTTCGCCCGCGGCCAAGGGTAACTTAATCTGGCCGCGCTGCACGACGGATCGG
>Ga0187782_10003966_pt1 | contig 11051 bp, 10 predicted proteins | sample 0715_SJ02_MP15_2_FD_132454 | JGI IMG/M metagenome (GOLD analysis project Ga0187782, IMG submission 132454) | Tropical peat soil microbial communities from peatlands in Department of Meta, Colombia - 0715_SJ02_MP15_20_MG | ecosystem: Environmental > Terrestrial > Soil > Wetlands > Peat | place...
CGGGAAATTCCGGCAATGGCTGCCGCTGCCTGTAGACCCAATCGTAGAGCTTGGGAACGTCGAGCCCCTTCTCGTTGTAAAGGCCGCCGTGAATGTCGGCTGCACCTATAATTTTGTAGCCGACCTCATGCATCAAGCGCGAGCCCTCGGAGCCGACGTTGCCGAATCCTTGAATGATGACGCGGCAGCCTTCGTGCTTCATGCCGAGCCTCGCGGTGGCTTTGTTGCAGCAGATCATCAGGCCGCGGCCCGTGGCTTCCTTGCGTCCCCGGGAGCCGCCTAGATCGAGAGGCTTGCCGGTGACGACGGCTGTCATGGCCTGTCGAGCGTGCATCGAGTACGTGTCCATTACCCAGGCCATGATCTGATCGTTGGTGCCGATGTCCGGCGCGGGAATGTCGCGCTCGGGACCGAACCAGTCGAGCAAAGATGCGGTGTAGCGACGAGTGACGCGCTCGAGCTCGGATTTCGAGAGCTTCGTGGGATTGCAAATCACTCCGCCCTTCGCGCCGCCGAACGGAATGTTGACGACCGCGCATTTCCACGTCATCCACGCGGCCAGCGCGCGCACTTCGTCGAGCGAAACGTTCGATGCGAAACGGATGCCGCCCTTGCCCGGCCCGCGAACCGTGGAGTGCAGTACGCGGTAGCCTGTGAAAACCGCAATCTCGCCGCTATCGAGCGACACCGGAATGTAAACCGTGATCTCCCTTTCGGGATATTTCATGTACTGATAGAGGCCGTGCTCCAGTCCCAGCCTCGCGGCTGCCAGTTCGAAGCGCGCCTCGGCAGACTCATAGACGTTCAGTTCTTCTTGTACGGCTACGGCCATAACATTCCCCCCTCGAACATCTTATCGAAGTTGAGGTCTTTATGTACCGCTGGAGCGCAAATCGCGGCCGGTCATTTCGCGAGGCTCAGGAACGCCGAGGACGCCGAGCAGAGTGGGCGCGACATCTCGGAGCGAGCCGCCCGTCTGCAAACGCGTTCGTCCGTCTTCGGTGATGAGAATGAACGGGACCGGGTTGGTTGTGTGATACGTGTGAGGCCCGCCGGTGACGGGATCGATCATTGTTTCCGCGTTGCCGTGATCGGCAGTGATGATCCACGCTCCGCCACGCGGGCGAAGCGACTGATAGATGCGCCCGAGGCACTCATCCACCGTTTCGCAGGCTTTGATCGCGGCTTCGAGTTTGCCGGAATGGCCGACCATATCCGCGTTGGCGAAGTTCATGATGATGGCGTCGAAATCGCCCTTTTCGATCGCGTGAATCACGGCATCGGCGATGCCTGCGGCTGACATTTCCGGCTTGAGATCGTATGTGGGAACTTTTGGCGAAGGAACAAGGATGCGTTCCTCGCCCGGGAACGGCTTTTCCACGCCGCCATTGAAGAAGTAGGTGACATGCGCATACTTCTCGGTCTCGGCGCAGCGCAGATTCTTGAATTGCAGATCGGCGAAAACGTTGGCGAGAATGTGCTCAAGTTTTTCGGGCGCGAGGATATAGCGCAGCCAGGGCCAAGTCTTCTCGTATTGCGTCATCGCGACGTAAACGAGATTCTTCGGGCGAGTGGCGTCGGTGAATTCCCTGAATCCCGGTTCCACCAAAGCCCTGGTGATTTGGCGGGCGCGGTCGGCGCGGAAGTTGTAGAAGATCACGGCGTCATCGTCGCGAATTAGACCGCGCGGCGCGGCGGGCTTGCTTGGAGCGGGCTGCGTGGTAATGACGGCGGGCACTACGAATTCGTCGGTGACGCCTTTTTCGTAGCTTGCGCGAATTGCAGCGATGGGATCGGCGAATTTCGCTTCGGCGTCGCCGTGGACCATCGCCCGGTAGGCTTTCTCGATGCGCTCCCAGCGATTGTCGCGATCCATGGCGTAGTAGCGGCCGATGACCGTCGCGATCTGGCCGACGCCAAACTCGCGCATCTTCTGCTCAAGCTGGCGGAGAAAGTCGATGCCGCTTTCGGGCGGAGTGTCGCGGCCGTCCATAAAGCAGTGGACGAAGACTTTTTCAACTTTGCTCTCGCGCGCCATGCGAAGAAGCGCGAAGAGATGCTCGATGTGCGAATGCACGCCGCCGTCGCTGAGCAGACCAAGGAGATGGAGCTGCCGGGTGCGGCCGCGCTCCATCGCTTCGAGAAACAATGGCTGGCGGAAAAATTCACCGCCGAGGATGAGATGATCGACCCGCGTGATGTCCATTTGAACGATGCGGCCCGCACCCATATTGAGGTGGCCGACTTCGCTATTGCCCATCTGCCCTTCGGGCAGGCCGACGTAAGGCCCGGAGGTGTGAATCAGCGTGTTGGGGAACTCCTTGAGCAAGCGGTCGTAATTGGGCTTGCGCGCGAGCGCGATAGCATTGCCCTTGGTCTCCGCGCGATACCCCCAGCCGTCGAGAACGGTAAGGACGATGGGGCGCGGACGCTTAGGCATGAGCGTTCTCAAGCTTCAAGCGGCGACCGGTTAGCGTCCAGGAATCCCTGAGATGCGACCCGGGACGAAAAAAGACGAAGTTTTGGCGATTAGAATCGATTGCATGTGTTTGTTTTCTTGAAGTTAGAGCGAAATCTACGTTCGGACTTTGGCGATTAGAAAGCTCCGAATGCACGCGAAAAGAGCCTCGAATTGCGACGCCGCGAAAGCCGATGCCTAAGATGCCCAGACAAGGCTCAGCGGGGGGAGTCGCGAGGAGCACAAGGCGGCGATTCGCGCTGGATGATCCCATGAGCCAAGCGCTTCGCTTCCCACTTCGACTGCAGCCGAATTCTAAGCATCGCATCATCACGAATTACGTTAGCACGGGGGAGAGGCGATGCAAGGGAGTAGTTGGCGTAAACAACTAGGAGCAAGGATCGTGAAGCGAACAATGCAAATCATCGAATCAACTGCTAGGTCTCGCTGAATCTGTAGCCGTTACCCCATCGCAAGCGCAAGTCTCGCCCCTAGAAAGCCGAATTTTGGACTCTAGTTGGACCCCATTTTCGGGGCCAGTTCAACATGTCCGGTTATCCGACTAACCAGGACTATCTAGAACTAGCCGAAGGCATTGCTCGAATAGCCGCACACTAGTCTCCCAATTCAGTCGCTCGTCCCAAGTCCCATTAAAATGTACGTGAAATGCTTCCTGGTACAAGAGTCGCAAACCGCGTTATGGGAATGACCGCCGGCTTGGCGCTCTTGCTCCTCGCCTCTGGAATGACTACCCGCGAGCTTACTCTTCAACAAGAAAATGCTGCTCAGTCGGATTCGCGCCCAGTCTCAGAGCGCGCCATAGACGTGCCGCAAACTCTCGGTCCATTCTCCTTCGCTGGCCAAACTTTCTGCGTTTTGCTTCAGCAGAGGTTCCTGCCTGACTCACCCGAGCCCAAATTCGCGCAATCCCTCGCCTCCCTCGAAATTCACGACGCGACTGGCGCCGTCCTTTACCAGAAAGCGTTCCCATCCGATATGAAGGACGGACGCTTCACGCATCCCGTCAGAGCCTTCGCTCAGCTTCTTGTGGGGATCGGCGACACCTGGGTTGTCGAATCTCAGAAGATCGGGACGAAAGGGTGGTTGCCCAGTTACACCGCACTGCTCATCAGCTACACGGGCGTGCCCGCCGACAACAGTTCGCAATCCGCCGCCGAGCCGAACGACCAAGCCTGGCAAGTGTTCGGAATTAGAGATGGGAAGCTGCAACTCCTTGACGCGTCGACCGCCCGCGGAATGATGATGGGGAACTCTGCTCCTTATGCCATCGTCCGGGAAACGGGCGGGATTAGCGTCGTTCCTATGGCCCCCTCAAGCGACACGTTCAATGTGCGAATTTGGACCGGCAATTTTTATGTGTTCGTTCCGCTACAGGTTCACTGGGACACCGGCAAATTAGTGGTCGGAATGCGATGTTTCGTAGCAGGGCGGCGCGAGGTCGGTTGCGATATGCGCGTGGAAGGTCAGCGCATTCCTTCTATCGCCGAGAACTCCTTTCTTCGCCTTTTTCCAGGCGACGGGCCAGACAAAGGCGAGCCGCTCCATGTCGTCCTCGATAAGAACTCTCAAGTGCAAATTCTGAAGGCCAGCGGCTTCGTTGACTGGACCGAAACCGGAGACATGCTGCGCGTCGGATTCCGTGATTTGTGGTTGAAGGTGCGCGTCGATAATGACGATCGGAAGGAAGGCTGGATTCAGGGTCCCGCCGATTTTGCGGCGGCTGGCTGGCCTTCAAGCGAGAGTGGCCGATGAAAGCGGCGGTCGGATTCCTTTGTCTTGTGGTGGCAGCCCTTGCTGGGACGCTCGTTTGGCGCGCCGCGCGTTCGCACGCCTCCCACCGTGAATCCACCTCTCCCGTCGTCACCGTTTCTCAATACAAACAAGTTGCTCCTCCGCTGGCGGCTACAGACGCGGCGCCGCCCTCCGCCTCGACGCAAGCACTCGAAACCGAGCGGCGTCTCGGCCCTTTCTCGATTTCAGGAAACAGTTACACGGTCATCCTGCGCGTGAAACCGCGCCAGCCCGGCTCGACTCAGGAAGCCGGCGATTCCGTTGTAGCCATGGAAATTCAAGATTCTGCCGGCGCAGTCCAATATCAGAGAAAATTTCCCTACCAGGAAAGCAACGACTCTTTCTCCGATGCCTGGTTCGCTTCTGCGACTCCTCTCGCGGGTACGAACGGCTCTGGAGTCCTGGTCAGCTACGGCTTCGACTCCGAGCCTTCCGCTCCCGAAGAGGATTCTCCCGACTGGTGGCAGATTTTCGGAGTCGTCGCCGGAAAACTGAAGCCGTTTGGCGCGCCTCTGCAGATGGATAAGCCTGTCGGATTGGAAGACTCCGTCAAATCCGGCGTCTACAAGTCCGGCGTCTACAAATCCGCCGGGCCGCTCGGGTCCGGCGCGGATGAGATCCAATTCCCCGTTTGGACCGGCCATTTTCGCGTGATTTACCCCGTTCGCGTCGACTGGACCAATGGCACGTTGTCGCCGGTTCAACCTTGTTCTGCGTCCGCATCCGCCGAAATCCCGGCTTGCCAATATAAGGTGCTGCCCGAGAGCGATCGCCAAGTTGGTGACACGACTTTCGTCACGCTCTGCGGCACTCCTGCAGCAAATTGCCCTAATGCAGAAAGGGTTGTCGTGAAGTCAAATTCGAATGTCGCCCTCCTGCTCGCTCAGGTAAATGCGCAATGGAACCCGGGCATCCCGTCCGGTCCCGCCATCAAATCTCCGGAAAACCCGATGAACGACGCAGGGGGCGTTGGCTGGGACCGCAGCTCTGAGGTGTGGCTCAAGGTCCGAATCAACGATAAAGAAGGCTGGATGCATGGTGATGAAGACTTCACTGCCTTCGGTTTTCCTCCAGACGAGTAGTCCAACAGCCCGCGCGAGAAAGCATATTCCAAATCGCGTTTGGGAGTTGAACAGACCGAGTCTTCACACCCAGACAGCGAAGAAGGTCATTCGAGTTCAAGGTATGAAGGCAGCGAACATTTTTTGATCAAGCTCCTGATAAACGGTGCCGGCTCAGATGGTCGAATCGACCGAGCGCTGAGATTTGAACCCGACGCTCAAATACTGATCTCGCGCATCGGGAAACGCGATGCATCTGCGAGATATTTGTATTGACAATATTTGTAATCGCAAGCATTCTGGACAATTGTGGGCGGCTCTATTACCCATCCCGATGTGGACCGCTTCTTCGTGGGCCGGCTGCTATTGGGCCGGGCGCTCGGTGCTCTCGGCGCGGCATACGACCCGGCTCTGAATCCGCTGGGCCTGACGTTCCACGAGCTCACGCTGCTGCTCAACTGCGCGCGGCGTGAGGCAAACACTCCGGTCAAGCTGGCGGAGCTTAACGGCCTCGATGTCTCGACGATCAGCCGCATGGTCGATCGCATCGAGCGAAAGGGCCTTGTTATCCGCGAGCGCAGCCGGGAAGACAGGCGGCAGGTAATTCTGCGAGTCACGCCGAAGGGTCGCGCGATTCTGCGGCGGGCGGTTCCGGTGGCGCAACGCGTCGCGCTCGCAGCGTGGCGCGGGGTCACAAGACAGGAGAGAAGAACTCTCCGCAATCTTGTGCGCAAGATTCTGAAGAATGTCGGCCAAACCCAGGGCACCTAGTGGAGGAGCTTCAGCAAACTTAAGATGAGGAGGAGCAAGACAGAACGTCATGCAAGAGAAAGAAACGGGGGATCTTTACATTCGTTGCAAGGAAAAGCTCGACCAGATGTCCACGGCGTTGAACACGCAAAGCCATCTGCTGGCGGAACACGCAACTATCATCCACACGCGTTTGGAACTGGCGCTCGAAGAAATCATCGAAGAGGATCATCCATTGCGTGAACATCTCGACGCCATTCGCGAATCCGCCGGCATGATCGTCGATTCGAGCACCAAACTTCGCAGGCTCGTTTCCGAGTAGATTACAGAGTCAGTGAGTGCCCTCGGCTGCCACGCCGATCATGCCTCGTATAGGCTGGCCCGATGCACTGTGCACTATCGCTGCGCCCGGCCTGATTGCTGAAATCTGATTCACGACTCGGCGTCGTCGTATGGGGCAATCACGTGGATGGGGATGCTGCGAAGTCTGGCAGCGGTGACGGTGGGAAACACCTTCGGCGGGCCTGTGATGGTCGGGCTGGTGTACTGGTTCGTTTATCTACGGAGATCGAAGCAGCCGGACTCCGCGACGTAGCTGACGCTGTTTGATTTTCGTTCCAGCGGAGGACTACCATGGCGCGATGTTCGACCTCTCGCATGCCTTGGGCGCGCTTCTACTAGCAGGGCTCCTCCCGGGCGGAGCGTCTGCGGCCAAAACTGGGACGCCGGATTTCAAAGACACATATGTTGAAGTGAACGGCGTTCGACTGCACTGCGTCACTGCGGGAAAGGGGCCGCTGATTCTCTTCCTGCACGGATTCCAGGAATTCTGGTACGAGTGGAAGAACCAACTCTCGGAATTCCGCAAGGATCACCTCGCCGTTGCTCCCGACATGCGCGGCTACAATCTTTCCGAGAAGCCAGCTGGCGTTGAGAACTATCGGCTGGATGTGCTGGTCGAAGACATACGCCAGCTCGCGGACCATTTTCGGCACAACCGGAAATTCATTCTCGTCGCGCACGATTGGGGCGGAGCGGTGGCGTGGGCCTTTGCGATCGCGCATCCGGAATACTTGCAGAAGCTGGTCATCATCAACGCGCCGCACCCCGCGATCTTCGGGCGGCTGCTGACGTCCGATCGCGCGCAACAAAAGGCCAGCCAGTACATGTTGCTGTTCCGCAGCGCACAGGCCGAAGCGGTTCTTTCCGCGAATAACTACGCGGCGCTGACCGACGCTGTCCTAGGAGAAGGTCTTAAGACCGGTATATTCACGGAAGACGACAAAGCGGCGTACATAAAGGCATGGTCGCAGCCGGGCGCGCTCACGGGAGGGCTGAATTACTACCGGGCGAGCCGAATCGGCCCGCCGGCGGCTCCGCAAGTCGCGGCGGAGATTGGCCCCTCGACCGGCAATTTCGGTTCGGATCCCGCACAAATGACCGTAAAAGTTCCCACGCTCGTGATTTGGGGTGAGAAGGACACTGCGCTAACCACCGCCAATCTCGATGGGCTGGGCGAGTATGTTGCTCAACTGACGGTTAAGCGCGTGCCGGACGCCTCGCATTGGGTCGTTCACGAGAAACCGGCCGAAGTGAACGGATACATTCGCGAGTTCATTCAATAGCAGACGCCGGCCAAAGCAGCCCCGAGAGCGCGTCCGATTGCGCGGCGTATGCCAGGAACGGCACGGCGCTAGCGGCGCGGTTCGCTCGACGGTGGCACGATGCCTTTGAGGCGCAGATAGACGGCGATGCTGCCGTAGCATTCGTTATCGTGCGCTACGTTTCCAGCAAGCGATGCGAGGCGTGTCATAGGTCCACGGAAGCTTTGCACGGTATCGTTTGCGTTGGCGTCGGTGAGGCCGGCATAGGCAGCGTCGCAGGTGTCGAAGGAATCCTTCAGCGCGGCGACAAGATCAGCCTTGGTCGTTTTCGACCCGGCGCTAGAAGTCTTGGGTGCGCCAAGGACGCGCGAACAACCGGCAGTCTGTGCGTCGGCCACGTGAGCGATCCAGCCGCCGAAGGTGCGTTGCGCGGGAGTGGGCTGGAAGCCGTAGCCGTCGTCGGGCATCTTGTCCGCCGCTTTCAGGAGGTTGTTCTTGACCCCGTTGTAGAATGCCCGAATTGCGTCGGCGGTGCTGGGTGCAGGCGTGGGCGCTTGCGCCAGGAGCGGCGCGGCAAAAAATCCAACCAGTACCGTGAAGAAGACGGAATAGCGTCTCATCGAAGTTCCCCCTTATCTCCCAGGCTCGACCGACCGTCGACCTAGGAGCCCTTTTCGTGCGGCTGAAGCCAGAGCTTTCCAGCGAGCGGGATTATAGACCGGACTTCGATGCGCGAAGAAGGAAAGTGTTCAACGCGGATGGGAGTATCTGTGTCACAAAACCGAATCACCAGCCCTGGAGAGCGACGACACAGGCCGCGCCGAAAAGTACGATCACGCTCAAAACACACACAAACCCAACTGTGACGGCGCAGATTGAGAGCCAGTCCCAAGGCTTCTTGCGGGCGCTTTCGAGGAAGTAGATGGCCGCCAACTGGAACATCGCGCCAGCGATGAACGAATAGGCCTCGACGAGGCGCTCGTCCATGCGGATCCGAAGCGCCAGCTTCACGAAAAGCACCACAGGGAGCGCAATCCAGAGAATAACCGGCAAGAATGTCAGCAAAAGGCCGACAGCGAGTCGTTTCTTCCGCTGAGCCAAAGCTACCATCAGGAGACCTTGTACACAGGGACGAGAAAGACGGCTTCGTAGCCGACGCCGGAGCGCGCTGCGCCTTTCGCTTCGATTTCCCAATAGATCGGCGGAATGGCGGCGAGGTTGGTGGCCGGCTGATCCGCGGGGACCCGAAACTCAATGGGGATGTCATTGCCGGCGAGACCGGTGAGGCGGTCCCGATCGAGCGTTGCGACGTCCTTATAGAGTTCGTAGCACGCGACGTTGGTCGTGCGGTTTTGGCCGACGCCGCTCGTAACGTATTTCTCCTGGACGCAGCGCAGGGTGAGCGTAAGCTGCTCGATCGCCGAAACGTGATGCGGCGAGCGCAGACGAGTGCGCAGCGTGCCGCCGAGAGCGTACGGAAACTCTTCGTAGGTGAGGAAGCTGTTGCCATAGAGCAGCAGGTCCAGCAGCATCTGCGCCCAGCGGAACCAGAAGATCAAGCACACCAATCCGAAAATTCCGACAGCGACGAGAAATGGCCAGGCGCCACGGACGTTGATGCCGACCCAGCCGAAGGGCAGCAGGAAGGTGGTCCACACCAGGGCGGCGAAGAGGCGCTTGAGCATGTCGTCGAACGCGGAAAAGGCGATGCCTTCGCGGCGCCAGTGATGGTCGTAGAGCCAGGGTTCGCTCGGGCGCTGCGCGGCTTCGCGGCGATAGGCCGCTTTGCGTACGACGCCGCGGATGCCGTGCAAGAAGAAGAACATGCCGCCCAAGAGGAACGCTCCCGCGATGGAGTCGATCATCCAGCTGGGCCCGCTCTTGCGTCCGTGAATCGCACCGAGAGCCGCGAGCCCCATGAAAATGCCGACCGCGATGAAGGGAAGGCTGAAAAGCGTGGAGGCCCAGCCGTCGATTGCGGTGGCGCTCTGCGTCCGGTGATTGAGAAGGACGGGATGGCCCTGTGGGTCCGAAGCAAAGGTCGGCATCATCACCTTGGCTGTCGGAAACGTGGAAGCCATGGGCGTTCGTATCCTCTATCGGCCAGCGTGAAGGGCACACGCGGCGGTCGCAATGGGACTTTCGCCAAAAGGTAACGGCGGCGTAATTTCGGCCCGCGAGGTACGTAATGAATAGTGGGAGAGCGAATCGATGGGAGACAAGGGCTACAAGGGCATCGGAATGAAAGGACCCATCGCCAGGTGGTATTCGAAGGTCACGTTCAACGATCTCGAGCAATTCAGGGCGCTGGCGCGACGCATGTCAAGCGAGCTGGAGCAAGGAGCGAGAGTGCTCGAAGTGGCTCCCGGTCCGGGGTATTTCGCGATCGAACTCGGAAAACTTGGAAAGTACGAAATCACCGGGCTCGACATCAGTGAAACCTTCGTTGAGATCGCCCGGATGAATGCAAAGCGTGAGGGCGTGACGATCGATTTTCAGCACGGGAATGCGTCCAGCATGCCTTTCGCCGACAATTCCTTCGATCTGATCGTTTGCCGCGCGGCCTTCAAGAATTTCTCAGCGCCGGTGGAAGCGCTGCGGGAAATGCGCCGGGTACTCAGAAGTGACGGCAGGGCGTTGATCATCGATCTTCGCAGAGACGCGTCAAAGCAGGAGATCGACGCCTATATCGAGGAGATGAAGGTTGGCAACATGAACGCGGCATTCATGAAGGTGGCGTTCCGCGCGATGCTGCTCAAACGGGCATACACAAGGGACGAGTTTGCGCGATTCGCCGAGCAGAGCGGGTTCCAGCGGTATGACGTTTTGCAGGCGCCGCTTGGCTTTGAGGTATGGCTCTACAAGTGAGGAAGAAGCCGGGAGAAGTAGGCCGTGAGATCGGCGATCCGGTTAGCTTGCGGCAATCGGCCAGAAGTAATAACAGTACTGAGCGTCTACGTAACAAGAACAACGAGTCAGACTCCGACGATTCGGCGGGCCCAACCGCCAACCACCGGATATGAAGCCCACTCACCTCGACTGGCCCTGACTGCATACACAATTCCCAAGACAATGTTGGCAAGGCCGACCGCCATCATGCCGAACCACAGCAAGGGAATAACGGCGATCAACTCGAACGGAGGCGTCGCGTTCCCGGGAGCCGTTCCAGTATGCGTCAAGACAATCACAACCAAGAGAAATATCCAAAGCATGACGCAGAGGATGGTGAGCACTACTAATACGATCTGCAAGAGAAGCGCCTGCATGGCGTGAAACGCTACGAACTTCGATTCGCGCTTGACGAAATAGATGATCAGCGGACCGATCCACGAGGTGAAGATCTGCAGGATGTGCGCCAGGAGCGCC
>Ga0187782_10003967_pt1 | contig 11050 bp, 9 predicted proteins | sample 0715_SJ02_MP15_2_FD_132454 | JGI IMG/M metagenome (GOLD analysis project Ga0187782, IMG submission 132454) | Tropical peat soil microbial communities from peatlands in Department of Meta, Colombia - 0715_SJ02_MP15_20_MG | ecosystem: Environmental > Terrestrial > Soil > Wetlands > Peat | place...
CATGATGTGCTTCCCGGCCGGCGCAAGCGTGGAATCCACGTTGGACGCGACTACGCAATCCACCCAAAGCTCCTCGGGAATTTCATCAAATTTCGCGATGTCGTAGCAGCGCTCCGCGAATTCGAGCGACGGCACCAGGGTGAAAAGTGAGCGCTGAGATGCTGTCCACTCGGTTGGCATCCCTGTGACACGTGGTTCCTCACTCAAGACGAAATTTACTTTCGCGCACGGCCCGTCCATTTTGATCCCCGCAATCGCGCGACGAAATTCTTCAGGGAGATCGGCCGGTTCGAGCAGGCGCAAGAATGTGCGTTTCGGATCCGCATTCGAGAGGACGATCCGGCTCGAAATCTCCGTGCCATCTTCGAGAATCACTCCACGCGCGCTCCCGTCTCGCACGTCAATTCTTGCGACCGGCGCAGACGTGAGGATTTCGACGCCAAGCTTTCGTCCGGCGGATGCGAGCGCCTGCGTGATGGCGCCCATGCCGCCGATTACGTGTCCATAAAATCCCTGAATCTCGCCGTCGCCGCCACTGAGCAGATGGAAAAGCAGGCCCAGAGCAGAGCCGGGATCGTACGGGCCACCGTGCTTTCCGTAGACATTGTTCGCCAGAAACATGGTCTTGATCTTTTCAGATTCATAGTTTCGGTCCAGAAAATCTCCGAGGCTCCCTGTGAGAAACGAAACCAACTCGGCGATCTCCTCTCCCGAAATTCCACGGAATCGCCTGCCGGTTCGAAAAAGTTCCCAAGCACCTTCCGCACCGTGAAGTGAAGGATCTGGCGGAGGCTCGAGAAAGAAGGGCTGAAGATAGCGCGCCAGCTTTTTAAGGCGATCGTCCACGCGCACAAACGTTTCCGCATCGTGCCGAGAAATCTTGCGAAACTCCTCCGCGGCGTGGTGGCAGTCTGCCCACCATGGAACCACGTGGCCATCCGGAAACGGAACAGCAAGCGCCGGGTCGCACGGAATCATGCGCAGTCCGTGAGCACCAAGATCGAGATCACGAATTACCGGGGGACGCAGCATGCTGGCGATGTAGGAAGTCGTGGAGGCGCGGCATCCAGGGACGAATTCCTCAGTGACGCAGCAGCCACCAATGATTTCCCGCCGCTCGAGAACAATGGTAGAGAGGCCGGCTCGCGCGAGGTAGGCCGCAGCGGTTAAGCCGTTGTGGCCAGCGCCGACGACGACCGCATCGTAGGACTTGCGGAGAGGGGGCATGATGGACTAGTATGACCGCCAGTCAAATGGAAAATTGCTCGGAGTACATAGCACAATTGGGGGGAGATTCCAATGTCGGCTTCCGATCTTGACTCGCAGTCATACGAGCTGGCTCGCTCGCGCAGCAAACTGCTGGAGCCCCCGATCCGCGTCCCGGCTCACGCGGGTCCGCGCCTCGAAGCCAAGCGGGCACGAATTGTGGAAGCGGCGATGAAAAGTTTTGCCGAGCAAGGCTATCATGCCGCGCGAGTTGAAGACCTCGCCGCAGGGCTTGGGTTCGCGAAGGGCTCCATCTTTCAATACTTCGGCAGCAAGGCGGGGCTGTTTCTCGAAGCCTACAAGAAGGCGGTACGTTCGTTTCGCCCGTATCTGAATTGCCCGCCGCAAGTCCGCGAAAAGGGATTCTTCGAAATCCTGCGATATTGGCTCTTGTACACGGAGCGCCTCGTCCATGAGGACTGGATTCCCTATCGCGTGGCCTTGCTCGGCAATTATGGCGTGGACCTCAGCCTGAAGCGAGAGATTAACCGGTTTCTCGTGTCGGAGGATCCCTACGGGAGCACAGCTTTCGTGCGGCTGGGAATTGCGCGCGGAGAAGTTCGCTCGGATATTGATCCGGCGCTCATCGTCTCCATCCTGGATTGGACGGTGGAACGGTTTCAGGATGCGCTTCTGACGGAAGAACTGGATCCAGGGCTCTTCCCGCATCCGTCGGATACGGAAAAGAATAAAGCACGAATCAATCAATTTCTCGAAGTGTTGCGTGGCGCGATCGGAGTCGGAGCAGTCTCCATAGCGCCGGAACCCAAACAGCGCGCGGCAGCAAAATGACCCGGGCTCACGGCGCGACGAATTCAGAGACCCAGAGGGAACAAAATCATGGACCAAACCGTGAGAGAAATTCTCGCAAGCTACAACGACAAAGCGCCCCTGGCGGAGGCGTACACGATTCCCGCTCCCTGGTACACCGACGCGCGGATTGCAGAACTCGAAAAGCAGAATGTTTTTTCGCGCACTTGGCAGGTGGCCGGACGGCTCGAGCAAGTCGCCGAGCCGGGTCAATATGTGACAGCCGATATCGCGGGCGAGCCGGTGCTTGTCGTGCGCGGAAGTGATAAGCAACTGCGCGCGTTTTTCAACGTTTGCCGGCACCATGCGATGACAGTGATGAACGAACCGTGCGGGCACGCGCAGCACCTTCGCTGCCCCTATCACGGGTGGACCTACAATCTCGAAGGCGAACTGCGCGGGATGACGGAATTCGAAGGCGTGCACGATTTCGACCGAGCGAAGAACGGGCTGGTTCCGATTCACGTCGAAACATGGCAGAAATTTGTCTTTGTGAATCTCGATCCACACGCGGCGCCGCTCAAGGACTTTCTTGGCGAGCTTGTGCAGCGCGTGGAACCACTGGGATTCGCGGATTTGCAATTCGTCGAGCGCCGCAGCTACGTCCAGAACTGCAACTGGAAAGTGTACGTGGACAATTATCTGGACGGCGGGTACCACGTCCCGCACATGCACAAGGGGCTGAACAGCGTCCTCGACTACACAAACTATACGATTGAGAATCTCGAGCGTTGCTGCGTGCAGTCGAGTCCTGTCGCCGTGGACAGCAGCTCGGAAACGAATGCCGCGGCCACGCGCAAGGGCGACCGCGCCTACTATTTCTGGCAATACCCGAACTTCATGCTGAATTGGTATGAAGGCTACCTCGATACGAACATTGTGATTCCCCTTGGGGCCGACCGCTGCGAAGTGATTTTCGATTTCTACTTCGCGGACGTGACCTCGGGGCACATGCCCTACATCCGGCAGAGCATGGAAGTCAGCGAGCGCGTCCAGCGGGAGGACATCGTGATCTGCGATGGCGTGCAGCGCGGATTGAGCTCGCGAGCGTACCAGGCCGGGAGGCTCTCGGTGCGGCGCGAAGCGGGCGAGCATCTCTTTCATCAGCTGCTGGCAGCGGATTTGAAGGACATGCGCGCGGCGGCCGCGCGCTAGGCACCGACAACGCGAGAGGTGATTCACTTTGCGAGGACGATGGGCTGAGGCATCGGGAGTCATTGGTGGTCGCGGGGGATGGTTCCGTCCCAGGATTTTTGGCGGATGGGGGCGCCGTTTTCGGTGAGGTGGCGCTCGAAGTGGTAATAGAAATTTTTCGCGTCGCTGCGAAGATCGAGAATCACACTCCAGACTAAGGTGCGTGAAGGCAGCTCGACGGTAGTGGATGCTTCACCGTGGACGGAGCTGACCGCGGGATCGTTGTCGCCGACGAAGTAGCTCATTTGCTCGTGGTCCTTCATTTTGCCCCAGGGGAATTGGCTCGAATCATCGCCGCTCCAGGCGACGCGCGTCGTGTCCGTCATCAAATCGCGTGTGACGGTCCAATTTTGAGGCGGCCAGGTGTCGCCCGCCGACGAGACGCCTTGGAGCGGAGGTGCGGTTTCGATCACAGAGAAATGCGGCTGAGGGACAGAGTTGGCCGGAACAACAGGAAGATTGAGACCGGAGGCTCTCGCTTGTAAGGAAGTCGTCATTGGATAGGGCGTAGGCCAGATCATCGGCCAGAGAGAATTCGAGACTGCGAGTCGGATGCGATGTCCGCGGGGAAAGACCCAGCTTGTGAAGTGCAGGTTCACCTCGCTTGTCCGGAAGTCCCTGAAGGGACCGCCCTCGGTCAGCCTGATGGGCCAGTCACGCGAGTGGGGGTCGAGGCCTCTTTCTCCAGCGCCCGTAACCAAAGTCACAGTGCCGTCGGGCGCGACGTCAGAAAGCCGGACAAACCAATCGGCGAGCGGGACGGGGGCGAGCACGAAAAGAAAAGCTTCTGGGCGCCCCAGAATGGCTTTGTCTTCTTTCAGGGGTTCGGAATCGTAGACAAAACTGAATGCATCGGTGGCTCGCTGATCGGCGGTCAGATCGCCCCACCAGAAGCCGGCTTCGACCCCAGCAGAAGGTACACATTTCAGCATCTCCGTGGGCAGGAATTGATTTTCCCAGGAACTGATCGGGGATTCTGTCTTGCTGAGCGAGTGGTTCACGCGGAGAAAATATTTTTCCTCCTGCTGATTTGCGGGAGGCCAGGATTTTTCGGCGCGCCATTCGCCGGGGATTTCCTTAATGTGGGGATCCGGCGGGTACCAGTGGCGCATGAAGACTTCGAAGCGCGGCTCGTCCATGATTCCGTTTTGTTTGCCCTTGAGCCAGTAGTCCCACCAGCGCAGGGCTTCTTCGCGCCACTCGATGGAGGGGCCGGGATCGGCTTCGTGCGGGAAGCTGTGATTCCACGGACCGATGAGGGCTTTGAGGGGCGCTTTCGATTTTTCGAAGAAGCGCGGGATGCTGTCGCGGTAGCCGTCGAGGAAGCCGCCGATCATGAAGGACGGAACGGCGTACTCGTCATAATGATATGGCGCGACGGAAGCGCGGCGCCAGAAGGGGCTGTCGTGCTGTTGATGGAGGTAGAGGAGAAACCAGGGCGAGGCATCGAAGCGCGCCGAGAGAGATGCTTCGTCGGTGGGGAAGTCGGGCGCACGCGTGAGGCCGAGCTGGAGATCCATGGCCAGCTCGAATTCGTCCACGTGCATGAGGCCGTCAATGTAGTGGATGTCGTCGTGGAAAAGTTCCTCGGTGGCGCAGAGGGCGATGATGGCCTTGAGCGTTGGAGGATGAAGGCGCGCCATCTGGATCGAGTTGAAGCCGCCCCAGGAAATTCCCATCATGCCGACGCTGCCGGAGGACCAGGATTGCTTGGCGAGCCAGTCAATCACTTCGAGGCCGTCGCGCTGCTCTTGATCGGAGTATTCGCGGTCGGGAGGGATGCCTTCGCTCGCGCCCGTGCCGCGAATATCCACGCGGGCGACGACGTACCCGCGGCGGACGACGTAAGAGTGGAGGTCCCAATCGCGGGCGAGGGTCCAATCGTCTTTGCGATAAGGGAGATATTCGAGAATAGCGGGAAATTTTTCGCCGGGCTTGGCACCTTCGGGCATGAAGAGGTTGGCGGCCAGATGGACGCCGTCTTTCATGGGGATGGAGGCGGGGACGATTTTCATGGTGGGGTAGATGGGGGACGAGGGCGGAGGAGTCGGAGTTTGTGGCCTGGCTGACACAGGCAGGAAGAGGGCGGCGAGGATAAGGAGCGCGAGCCTGATTCGGGGGCTGGGAGTAAATGCGGCCAATCGAGCAGCGTGAAATTTTGTTCGATTAGAAACTGCATTTGTGATGATTCTAAAGGGAGTTACAGCGATTTCTAATCGTTGTCGTGTTCGATTAGCCGCCACAGCGGCCAGGGAACTCCCATTGCAACCACAGACCCCTCGGCCATGCTCGGGGCAAGTGAACACAGATGAACGCAGATATGGAGGAAGTTGGAAACATCGAATCCGCCACGGCGGACCTTCTCGGAACAAAAGAGCGGATGTGTGATGATTAGAAAAAGCTATGTGCTGGAATTTCATGGGGTTAGCTCGAATTCTAATTCCGGGATGTGACGATTAGGAACCAAGCAGCTCAGGGTTGCCTTGGCGACCGGAACCTGCTTCGACACCGAGATGGCTGAAGAGGCCCAGGCGATCAGTGAATTGTGGACGGCGGGGCAAGCGTGGGGGAAATTGGCGGTCGCGAGCATCTTGGCCTTCGCCGCTGGCCCCTGCCTCACGAGCAAGCACACTTGTCCTGTCATGGCAAGACCACGCTAGCACGAGAAAGAGAAAAATACGTGGAGGAAGTCCTGTGGTGTTTTGAGGCTCCCAGGTCGGAGGCAGAAAAAGGGGTCAGGCTTGTGCGGCGATATTAATTCGGGGATTGCCGGCAATTTTTAAGTGAGATTTTGATAGCTAATGTTCCGGCTTTTATGTCGCGATGGATTTCAATGTTTTCCGGGAAGAAATGCGGACCCAAGGCCGCCTGATGCGATTGGAAAAAGGCTTCAAAGGGCTCGGAATTGAAAACCTCTCCGGATGCAAATCGTGAATTCACCTCGGCTTCAAATTCCAGATTGGACCCACAGATGGTGATCTTTCCAATCCTGTACTGTGCTCGCTGATCGAGGACGAAATCGAGCGAAACGAGGTGGCGTTTATCATCGACTTCGGTAAGCGGGACTGGAGAAAAGTCAATGAATCCCTTGCTGCGGTACAAGGCCTTCAAAGCGTCAAGGCTCTTTCTGATTTTATCGGCGATGAACAGATCTCCGGTGTGAATTGAAAGCAGCTTCCGCAATTCGTCCGTTGAAAAGACCAACCGCTCATCTGGGTCGGCGCTTCGAAACGTGATATCGCCAAGCCAATACAACGAGCCTTCGTTCACGTGGAAGATGACGGAGTAGTGTTGATATGTGGCGTCACCGCCGTGAGGAATCGCCTTTGCACTGGCTTCGGCTTTGAAGTAACCATGGTCCTGCCAAGCGCCGCGGATGGGCACTTCCTCCAGAACCTCGAGCCACTTGGGATCGGCATCGATTGCGTGCGTCGTCAGGCTCTCGATGATTTCTTCCAATGCCGCATGTGGGAGGCTGACTGGCCCGTCGAACGAGACGTCGTCAATGATGATTTTTGGGTAGACCTTTTTGCCGCTGAGTTCTTTGAGTTTGTCGCAGGTGACAATGTCACCGCAGTTCGAGTCGGGAGATGGTGATGACTGGGCGAGGACTACGGGCGAGCCAACGAATACGCAAAGCAAGAAGAACAGAACGCGCTGAAATTGCGCTGGATGGCGCATAGGCGAAATATAGGCTCGTTTGGGGGCGGGCGCAAGGGCGGGGAGTACTGAGAATTATCGTACCGGGCGTGGAATCGGCTGCCAAGAGAAAGTGAGGCGAAGGAGGAAGTGCGGGCGGACGTGGGGCGATTTCGACGCCGCCGCGGGGAGCGGCGGGCGTATAATCCCCGCAAAGAAAGGGAGGTGCTGCAATGGCTAAGGCAAACCAGATTTCCATCAAGGTGGACAATAAGCCCGGAGCGGTGGCTGAAATTGTAAGGACGCTTGGAAATGCGAAAGTGAATCTTCTCGCGCTGGCGGCGTGGGCGGAAGGGCCGGCGGGGACGGTGACGGCGATCGTGGATAATTCGCGCCGCGCAAAGAAGGCGCTCGACGACGCACGCATCGCGTACACGGAAACGGCGATTGACCAGGTGGAATTGGCGAACAAGCCGGGGTCGCTCGCGAAAGCGCTCGACAAGCTCGCGGCGAAAGGCGTCAATTTGAATATGATTTACGCGACGACGACCAAGAGCGGGAAGAAGGCGCTCGCGGTGTATTCGATCGCGACGGAAGCAGCGCAGGCGGCGACGGCGTAGACGCAGTACAGCTCTCGCATGAAATGCAGTGATTGCAATATTCGTGGGCTGTAAGGGCACGGTCCGCCACGGCGGATCTGCGACGTACCGTGCCCCCTACGGCGATTAGAAATCGTCCGCGCATGATTGGGCAGCGCTAGCACGCCCAACATCTCCCAATCTTCCTCCAAATTCTGCTCATCCAAGAAACCCGGGGGTAAAGAGCCTATGTTTCCTAAGACCGCGTTCACCAAATTGCTCGGGATCGAGTACCCGATTATTCAGGCGCCGATGGCGGGAGTCGGCATCACGGCCGACTTGGTGGCGGGGGTGTCGAATGCGGGAGGGCTCGGGTCGTTTGCAGCGGCAATGATTCCACCGGAAGCGATCCGGCAAGGAATTGCTGAGGTGCGCGCGCGGACGAAGAAGCCTTTCGTCGTGAATCTATTTGTGCTCGAGCGGCCGAAAGTGGACGAGACGAAAGTGCGCGCCGCGCTCGCATTGCTGCAGCCAATTCGGGAGGAGCTTGGGCTGCCTCCCGGTGAGCCGCCAGCGCAATATTGCGAGGATCCGGTGGCGACGTTCGAAGCGTTGCTCGAGGCACGACCGGCGCTCGCGAGCTTTACATTCGGCGTGCTGAAGGAAGAGCAGGTGAAGGCGCTGAAGGAGCGCGGGGCGGTCGTGATGGGAACGGTGACGACGGTGGCCGAGGCGCAGGCCTGGGAAGCGGTGGGCGCGGACGCGATTTGCGCGCAGGGGTCGGATGCGGGGTCGCACCGTGGGACTTTTCTCGGGGAATTTGAGGGAGGAATGGTGGGGACGATGTCGCTCGTGCCGCAGATCGTGGACGCGGTGCGCGTGCCTGTGATCGCGGCGGGCGGAATCATGGACGGGCGGGGGATTGCGGCGGCGCTGATGCTGGGCGCGGCGGGGGTGCAGATGGGGACGGCGTTTTTGACCTGCGCGGATTCGGGCGTTTCAGAGGATTACAAGAAATTGTTGCGGCATGCGCGCGAGGATCAGACTCGTGTTACGCGAATTTATTCCGGGAAGCCGGCGCGCGGACTCGTGAACGAATTCATGCGGCGGCTGGGGCCGGTGGAGGCGGAGATTCCAGCGTACCCGATACAGAATGCGTTGACAGGGCCGATTCGCGCGGCGGCGCGGAAGGCGGGGCGGACTGAGTTTATGTCGTTGTGGGCGGGGCAGGGAGCGCGGATGAGCCGCGGATTGCCGGTGGCCGAGTTGGTCGCGACACTGGTGCGGGAGACGGAGGCGGCGTTGAGCGGGGTGGGGAGAGCGGCCAGCAAGTAAGAAAGGAAAAAGCAGGTCCCTGCCTACCGGCAGGCAGGCCTCGCTGAGAAACGCTTCGGGATGACAACGCGTCGCGGGGGTGCGCGCCGGGCAATTTTTTTCGCCGTAGGGGCACGGCATGCCGTGCCCCTACGGACAAGATTATTACGTCACTTAAGTTTTCGCGGAGGATTCGAGGCGCTTGGCCCAGTGGGAGAGGTGGTTGAGGGAAGGCACGTGGGTGTGGTCGAGCTCGAGGGGCGTGATGGAGATGGCGCCGTCGCGAATGGCGGCGATGTCGGTATCGGGTTCGATGCCTTCGATGAGCTGCTGCTCGTGCAGCCAGAAGTAGCGGCGGCCGCGCGGGTCGGTGCCGGGCTTGAGCAGGTTGCGCGTAATTTTTGAGGATTGGCGCGTGAAGCGGACCTCGCCTTTCCAGGGCTGCGGGACGTTGACATTCAGGATCACACCGGGCGGCAAACCTTCCTTCATGATAAGCGGCGCGAGAATGTGCGTGAAGCGAGCCGCCGGCGCGTAGTCGAAATCCTTCCCGCGGTGCGAGACCGAGACGGCGATGGCGGGAACGCGGTTGATGGCTGCTTCCATGGCCGCGCCGACCGTTCCCGAATAATAGACATTTTCGCCCATGTTGCCGCCGCGGTTGATGCCGGAGATGACGAGGTGAGGCTTCTCGGGCAGCAGTGTGTGGAACGCGACGATCATGGCGTCGGCGGGGGTGCCCTCGACAGCGAATTCGCGGTCGGCGATCTGGTCGCAATAGATGGGCTGGCGGAGCGTGAGGGATTGCGCGGCGGCACTGCGTTCGGTGAGCGGAGCGACGACGGTGATGTCGCCGAGGGCTTTCACCGCGTCCACGAGGGCGCGGAGGCCGGGGGCGTGGATGCCGTCGTCGTTCGTAATTAGGATATGAGGCATGTTATTTCCAAAGCGGGCGAAACGCCGTAAACCAGGGGAGACTTTCCTGCGGCCGTCTCGTCAGGCCATCGTCCTCAGTCCAGCAGAATTCCAAACTTTTATTCTACGGGAAAAGGCGCAGAAAATTGCCAATTTTCGCGGCGCTCTGTGTATGAGGGCAACACTCGCGGCGGTCAAACATGTGCCGCAACCCACCGTTGCAGGCGGTCCAGGCTGGCAGTGTAGGACCTGAGCCCTTTGTAGAAGAGGAGCGCGGCGAGCACGCACGCCACCGGCGGGACGATGGCCAGCGAATACCGGACCGCAGCGTCGTAGCCGAATACGCGGTCTGTGACCAGCGCGACCGCCGTGGGGCCGATTCCCAGGCCGATGAGATTCACGATGAGCAGGTAGAGAGCGGTCGCTTGCCCGCGCATCGAATTGGGGACCAACTCCTGAATCGCGGCGGGAATCAGGAACGTGGGAACGCTCAAGAAGAAAACTCCGATATAGAGCAGCACTGTCGCGCCCGTCAGGTTTGCCACCAGTGGAAACAGGATCCCCGCCGGAAGCCAGGCCAGCAGCACGAAGACGGCCACCCGCATATAGGCGTCGCGATATCCGCGGCGCATCAGCCACGCAACGGTCTTGGCGCCCGTCAGCATCCCCAGCGAGCCCGCCACCGCCTGAGCCACGCCGAACAGAATTCCTGCTTGCGGCGCGGTCATGTGATGATTTCGCACGAGGAATGTGACGCACCAGGCGCCGGTACCGTAGGCGGCGAGCGCCTCGAGACCCATGCCTATATTCAGGCTGAGCAGTGTGCCTTTGTTCTGGACGAAGTACTCGATGACGGCGCGCAGCGGGACGCGCGTGACTCGCGCTTTGCCTGCCGCAGTCCCGGTGACGCGAGCGCCTTTTCGCGAAGGATCGCGCAGAGTCAACAGCAACAACACAAACGCGATGCCCGAGACGCCGAGAATCAAGAAAAGGATTTGCCACGACCGCGTGGGGCCGGCGAGCGGGACTTCGATCAGTTCCTTGACGGCAAAGGCGCGCAACAAAACCGCGCCGAAAATGAAGGCCAGCCCCCCGCCTACGTACGTCGCCATGGTGTAGACGCTGAACGGGACCGAGCGCTTAGCCGGCGGGAACGAATCGGCGATCATCGAGTACGCCGCCGGCGAGAGAGAGGCTTCGCCGATGCCCACGCCCATTCTAAGGAGGAAGAGCTGCGAGTACGAGCGCACCAGGCCGCAACCTCCGGTCATGAAACTCCACAGCAGCACACCCACGGCGATCAAGCGCGGGCGATTAACGTGGTCGGCCAAGCG
>Ga0187782_10003968_pt1 | contig 11049 bp, 11 predicted proteins | sample 0715_SJ02_MP15_2_FD_132454 | JGI IMG/M metagenome (GOLD analysis project Ga0187782, IMG submission 132454) | Tropical peat soil microbial communities from peatlands in Department of Meta, Colombia - 0715_SJ02_MP15_20_MG | ecosystem: Environmental > Terrestrial > Soil > Wetlands > Peat | place...
ATCGAGGAAACCACAGGTTAGCGTCGCGCTGAAGGTAGCGCGCAAATACGGTTACCCATCGGCGAGTAATTTCCATCGAAGAGACACACGAAAAAAGCGCAATGAGAGCGTAGTTTTGCCGTGCAGCAGAGTAATAACGTACTCTTGGTTTTTGCGTATCGAAGCTGAGTGAGGCGATGATTCGACTAGCTGCTCACGGTGCCGGATTGCTGTGAACCTGATGGATCGCATCAATCTGCGCCTCGAGCTCCGGCGTGATCCTCACCTTCACGGAATCGATGTCCGTTCGCAGCTGCGCCAGGGTCGTGGCGCCGATGATGGTTGACGTCACGAAGCTGCGCGAGGTCGCGTAAGCGATGGCGAGCTGCGCCGGATCGAGCCCGAACTCCTGCGCCAGCGCCAGGTACCTGTCGATCGCGTCCGCCGCCCCCGGCGTCTCGTAGCGCTGGCCGCGCTCGAACAGCGTCGTGCGCGCGCCCGGCGGGCGGGCGCCATTTTGATATTTGCCGGTAAGGTAGCCTTGCGCCAGCGGCGAATAGGCGAGAAGCCCGACCCGCTCGCGCCAGGCGAATTCCGCAAGCCCCATCTCGAAGCTGCGGTTCAAAAAACTATAGGCGTTCTGGATCGACACCACGCGCGGCCCGACGCCCGTTTCGGCCGCGCGCAGGAAGCGCGCGAGGCCCCAGGGCGTCTCGTTCGAGAGCCCGACATGGCGGACCTTGCCGGCCTTCACAAGCTCAGAGAGCGCCGCCAGCGTCTCCTCGACCGGAACTTCCTCGCGCCGGCTCGGCTCGCGCCATGTCGTGCCGCCGGCGCCGAACAAAGGCACGGAGCGGTCGGGCCAGTGCAGCTGGTACAAATCGACGTAGTCGGTCTGCAGCCGTTTCAGCGACCCCTCGATCGCCTCGAATATGTTCTTGCGGTCGAGCCGCGTCGGCCGGTCGCCCGCGCGCAGCCAGTCGGCGTCGCCGCGTCCTGCGACCTTCGTCGCCAAGATCACCTTGTCGCGGTTCTTTCGCGCGGCGAGCCAAGAGCCGACGATGCGCTCGGTCGAGCCCTGCGTCTCGCGACGCGGCGGAATGGAGTAGATCTCCGCCGTGTCGATGAAATTTATCCCCTGCGCCAGCGCGTGATCGAGCTGCTCGTGGCCCTCGGCCTCGCTGTTCTGCTGGCCGAAGGTCATCGTGCCGAGGCAGATCGCGGAAACCTTTACGTCCGTGCCGCCGAGCGCGCGATATTCCATGCCAAGTCTCCATTGCAGCTTGAGAACTGATCGAGGATGATCCAATCCCAAAACTGCTGCGCGCCTTTTGAGATCGGCTTCAATTCGAGAACAGGCCCGACTCCATCGCAAGCCGCAACTCGAAGCTGTTGAGCTGAGTGACGATCGGCGTGAGCCAGGCCTTCAGCGCCGCGCGCACCACGATCGACATCGATGGCGGCGGGGCGTGAAGAAAATTTGCGAGCGAGAGCGAGGCGTCCTCGAGGGTCTTGTTCACGGGCGCATGCAGCTCGGGGATCACGAGCTTCCCCCCAGCAGGGTAATGCGCCAATATGTCGCGCGCCTTAGCGCCCAGCTGCGCCGCGCCCTCATTGTGCACGATGACGAGACGGATCTCGGGCCAGGAACGGTGCAGCTCGCGCGCGCCGTTCAGCGCGCTCTCGGTGGTGTTCGCGTGATAGAAGAGAATCGTCATGACCTTGCGGTCGCGCGCCTCTTCGAAAAAGCCGATCTCGCGCACCGTTTCGAAGAAGCGGCCATAAGCCCGCGACCAGACGTCGACGATCTTGGGCGCGCTGTCCTCCCCCAGCAAGGTGTCGAACAGCGAGATCTGATCGCGGATGTCGGCGGTGTTGACCGCCTTGACGAGGCCGGGGAAATGCACGCCGTAGCTTGGCTCGTGCGGATCGGTGTCGAAGCCCGCGACGCGCTCTCCCTTGAGCAGGCGATAGTCGGTCAGCAAACGAGCGGTGGTCGAGACGCCCACCCGGCGGTCGGGCGAGCAGCAGATGTAGACTCTACCTCCCGAAGTCATATGCGTCACGGGCCCGATCGCTGCGCCGCCGCAGCCTAGAGATTGCATCCGCCTTGCAAACGGATCGGCGTCGCCGTTTCGACGCCAAACCCAGATCTCGGCGCGCCGTTCTGAAAACGCGGACGACGCGATCGCTTTTATTTCAAAGCCTTGGCTTGCCTCGTCCCGCTGCGCGGCGCGAGCTGGGTCAAAAGTCCCACCCGGTCGAATTCATCGGCGATCTTGTGGAGCCAAGTGCGGACATAGCCGCGCAGCACGAAGGAATGTCCGGCCGGCTCGCCTTCCGCGGTGCGATCGGCGACGAAGGTCGAGAAAGGCGTGGCCGCGATCTCGACCTGCTCATAGGCCATCTCGTTGAGCTTGGGGATCGTGATCTCTCCCGCGGTCTCGACCTTCTCGAAATATCTGCGGTGGGTAATGGGATCCCATTCGAAGAAGGTCGTGTCGTTGACGTGATTCTTCACGAGGTAATATTGCCCGTCCTGGACATAAGGCGCGATCTCGTCGATCTCCTCGAGCGAGGCGATCGACGGGCCAAGCACGTGATAGATCAGGAAGTCGAAGTCGCCCGCGGCGACGGCGTCAAGAAATCCCGTGTCCTCGAGCGCCTGCATGGCGAGCAGAAGGCCGCCGGCGCGGATGTCGATGACGCTGACCTTGACCTGCGCCGTGTTGAGCGTGTCAAGGATCCGCATCTGATCCGAGGTCGACTGAAGATCGACGATGGTCGTTTCTTGCGGATGGAAGCGGTGCAACGTGCCGCGGGGATATTCCGTGTCGAATGCGCGCGTAATGATGTTGTTCGTGGCAAGATAGTCCAGAAGCGCGCGGGCAACTGTAGTTTTCCCCACGCCGCCCTTGTCGGCGCCGACTAGAATTACAGAAGGTTTCATATTTTTTTCCATTCTTGGTATCGGCGCCTTCAGCGCGCGCGCAGCAACCGCCTCGTCATCTTCTTCGACAATGACAGGCTTCTTCTGGGACGTGACGCGACTCATGTCCTTCGTGGGTTTCCGCGTCATGAAGCGATCCTATATCATTCGAGGGGCGGGGGCGCATGCACGCTTTAACAAATTCCCGTCGATCTTGACAACAGAAACGCTTCAGGCCGCCTAAGGGGGTTGATTCACGGCCAGAATGCACGCTAAAAAGATGTGAAATATGCGTAAATACCATGCCATAAGCGTGATTTGACATATCTTCCCGGATCGCTATGGATTGCCGGTCGTAAAGTTCTCGAAGCGGCGGCGAGAGGTTACCTTGATGTCGAAATCCCGCGCCATTTCCGAACATCCTGCGCGTGCGCTCTATGTGGAGGATCGCGACGGCAAGACGCATCGGGTCGAGCCGGTCGAAGGGTGGCGGCTGATGGAGATCCTGCGCGAATACGGGTTCGGCATGGAGAATAGTTGTGGCGGCTCTTTGGCTTGCGCCGATTGTCACATCTTGCTTGACCGGGAGTGGCTGGAAAAGGTTCCCCCGCCGCGGGTGGAAGAGTTGGAAAAGCTCGACGAGCTTCCCCTCATCTATGAGAATTCGCGTCTCTCCTGTCAGATCATCTGGTCGGACGAATTTGACGGCTTGAAGCTGACGCTCGCGAAGGAAACGTGATGGCGGCGACGAAGCATCCGCAAATACTCTTCGCCTCGATGCTGCGCGGCGGCCAGACCGTCCTCCTGGGCGAGGCGGGCTGGGTCGGCGACCCACGCGAGGCCGTTGTCGCGCACGACGTCGAAGCCGCCGCTGCTTTAGAACGCCGCGGCAAGGAGGAGGTCGCGCGCAACAACGTCGTGGACGTCTACCTGGCGGATGTGGAGATTGGCGCGGACGGCGCGCCCGCGCCGCTGCACTATCGCGAGAAGAGGCGGCTTGCGGGACCAAGCGTGCGTCCCGATCTGTGGGCCCGCCGAGAGGAGCGCTTGCGATGACCGCGCATGAGCCGAATCTTGCGGCCCGCTCGAACGAGCCGATCATCTCCTATCGTTATGACGAGCACGACCGGGCCTTTGTGCGCGCCCGCGTCGCCGAATTTCGCGAGCAGGTGCGGCGCCGGCTCGAAGGAGCGCTGACGGAGGACGAATTTCGCCCGTTGCGGCTCATGAACGGCCTCTATCTGCAGCTCCATGCTTACATGCTGCGCGTCGCCATTCCCTATGGCGGCCTGACCGCGAAGCAAATGCGGCGCCTGGCCGAGATCGCCGACCGCTTCGACAAGGGCTACGGCCATTTCACCACGCGCCAGAACTTGCAGTACAACTGGCCGAAGCTCGAGGACGTCCCCGACATTCTCGAAGCGCTGGCCGAGGTCGAGATGCACGCGATCCAGACCTCGGGCAACTGCATCCGCAACGTCACCTCGGATCAGTTCGCCGGCGTCGCGGTCGACGAGATCGAAGACCCGCGCCCGACCGCCGAGTTCTTACGGCAATGGTCGAGCCTGCACCCGGAGTTCAGCTTCCTGCCGCGCAAGTTCAAGATTGCTGTCACTGGCGCGCGCGAAGATCGCGCCGCGATCAGCTTCCACGACATTGGCCTGCGCATCGTCGAGGACGCTAACGGCGCGCGCGGTTACGAGGTTCACGTCGGCGGCGGCCTCGGGCGCACGCCGATGGTCGGCAAGGTCGTGCGCGATTTCGTGGCGCGCGCGGACCTGCTCGCCTATCTCGAGGCTATTCTGCGCGTCTACAACCGCTTCGGCCGCCGCGACAACAAATTCAAGGCGCGCATAAAAATACTCGTCCACGAGATTGGCGTCGACGAGATGAAGCGGCTCGTGGAGGAGGAGTTTGCGGCGATCGATCGTGGGCCCTTCGCTTTCGACGCCGACGAGTTCGCGCGCATCGCCGCCTTCTTCGCGCCGCCGCCCTATGAGACGCTTCCTGGGCGCTCCGAGGCGCTCGAGACGAAAAAGCGCGAGAACAGGGATTTTGCGGTTTTCGTCTCGACTAATGTCGCGCCGCATAAGGCCAGCGGCTATGCGATCGTGACGGTTTCGCTAAAACCCATCGGCGGCATACCGGGCGACGCCAGCTCGGCGCAGATGCGCCTGCTTGCGGATGTGAGCGAAAGATTCGGCTTCGGCGAGCTGCGCGTTACGCACACGCAAAACATCGTGCTCCCGCATGTGAAGCAGGACGATCTCTTCGCGCTGTGGCGAGAGCTTTCCGCGGCGGATCTCGCGACCTCCAACGCGGGGCTCATCACCGACATCATCTGCTGCCCGGGCCTCGACTATTGCGCGCTGGCGACGGCGCGGTCGATTCCGGTCGCGCAGGCGATCTCCCGCCGTTTCCAGGACCCCGAGCGCCAGCGTCTCATCGGCGAGCTCGGCGTCAAGATTTCCGGCTGCATCAACGCTTGCGGCCATCACCATATCGGCGCCATCGGCATATTGGGGCTGGAGAAGAAGGGACAGGAATCCTATCAGATCACGCTCGGCGGCGATCCGACGTTCTCCGCCTCGATCGGCGAGCTTTTGGGTCCCGGCGTCACCGCGCAGGAGGTGCCGGGGGTGATCGAGAACCTGATCGAGTTCTATCTGTCGCAGCGCCGCGAAGGCGAGCGCTTCATCGACTTGTGGCGGCGCCTCGGTCACGCGCGCTTCAAGGAGGCGTGGCGCAGGGAAGGTGAAGATGGCGTTGATATCTAACGGGGCCTTCGTTGAGGACGGCTGGCGGCGCCTCTCCGACGAGGAAGATCTGCCAAAGGGCGGCAAGTGCATCGTGCCGCAGGCGCGTCTCGCCGAGGCGCTGAAGGTCCTGCCCTCCGACGCGCCGCTCGGCGTGCGCGTCGAAAACACCGCCGATCCCGCCGGGCTCGTCCCGCATTTCGCGCGGCTGGAGCTGATCTCGATCGCCTTTCCGGCCTTCTCCGACGGACGCGGCTTCTCGCTCGGGCGCCTCTTGCGCCGCGCGGGCTTTACAGGCGAGCTCAGGGCCAGCGGCCGGCTCATCGCCGATCAAATTTTGCACGCTCTGCGCTGCGGCTTTGACACGATCGAGGTCTCAGGCGACATCGCCTCGCGTCAGGACCAGGCGCAGTGGACGAAGGCGCTCTCCGCCTTCGGCGCTTTCTACCAGCAGGGCTACGGCGGCAGAACCCACATTCTCGAGCAGCGGCGGAAGGCGGCAAGGTGAAACCCTCGCTCAAGGACATTCTCGCGCCGCGCCTCGCGCCGCTCGATCTCGATCATCGCCTTCAGCTCGTGCGCGAGCTGACGCCCGGCCGCATCGTGTTCACGACGAGCTTTGGCGCCGAAGATCAATGGATCACCCACACGATCTTCACGCGCGGTCTCGACATCGAAGTCGCGACGCTCGACACGGGCCGACTTTTTCCGGAAACATATGCGCTGTGGGAGCGAACTGAGGCGCGCTACGCTCGGCGCATCAAGGCGGTCTATCCGCAAGCCGAGCCGCTGCAGGCTTACGTCGCCGAGCACGGGGTCAACGGCTTCTACCAGTCGGTCGCCAATCGCCTGGAGTGCTGCCGCCTGCGCAAGGTCGAGCCGCTCTCGCGTCTCCTCGCCGGCGCCGCGGCCTGGATCACCGGAATGCGGCGCGATCAGTCGCGAGAGCGCGCCGACATCGAGCTCGTCGAGCTCGACGCCACGCACAAGCTGCTGAAGGTCAATCCGCTTTTGGATTACAGCCGCGAGCGGATCGTCTCGGCTTGCCAGGAGTTCGACGTGCCGGTGAGCGACCTCCATCGGCAGGGTTTTCTCTCGATAGGCTGCGCGCCCTGCACGCGCGCCGTCGAGCCGGGCGAGAGCGAGCGCGCCGGCCGCTGGTGGTGGGAGAGCGACCAGAAGAAGGAATGCGGCCTGCACGTCGACGCAAATGGCGTGCTGCGCCGAGGCTCCGCGACGTGACGCAAGAAGGACTGTTGATGCACGGCGTTTCCACCAGCGCTCCGGCCCACGATCATGCGGTCGCCGAGAAGCCGCTGCTGCGTTTCATCACCTGCGGCTCGGTCGACGACGGCAAGTCGACGCTCATCGGCCGCATGCTTTACGACGCCGGGCTCGCGCCCGATGACCTCATCGCCGCGCTCGAAAAGGACTCCAGGAAGCATGGCACGCAGGGCGACGATCTCGACTTCGCGCTCCTTGTCGACGGCCTCGCCGCCGAGCGCGAGCAGGGCATCACGATCGACGTGGCCTATCGCTATTTCGCGACCGGCAAGCGCAAGTTCATCGTCGCGGACACGCCTGGCCATGAGCAGTACACGCGCAACATGGCGACGGGCGCCTCGACCGCCGATCTCGCGGTGCTGCTGGTCGACGCACGCAAGGGCATCTTGCCGCAGACGCAACGCCATAGCGTCATCGTCTCGATGCTCGGCGTGCGCCACGTGGTCGTCGCGGTCAACAAGATGGACCTTGTAGGCTACAGCGAGGACGCGTTCCGCAGGATCGAGGCGGACTTCGCCGCTTTCGCCAGGCATCTGCGCTTTCTTTCGATATATCTCGTCCCGCTCGTCGCCAAGGACGGCGACAACATCGTGCGTGGCTCCCCCAACATGCCGTGGCACAAGGGGCCGCCGCTGCTCGACTATCTAAACGACGTGGCGCTGGAGGACACATCGATCACGGCGCCGTTCCGGTATCCGGTGCAATGGGTCAATCGCCCGAGCCACGATTTCCGCGGCTTTTCTGGCTTTGTGTGCGGCGGCAACGTGCAGCCGGGCGACATCGTCCGCATCCTGCCCTTGGGCCGCGACACCAGGGTCGCGCGCGTCGTCACCGCCGACGGCGATCTTTCGAGCGCGGTGAGCGGCCAGTCCGTGACCATCACGCTCACCGAGGAGATCGACATCTCGCGCGGCGACGTTTTGTGCTCGCCGGTGTCGCCGGCGAAGATCGGCGACAAGCTCAAGGCGCGCGTGCTGTGGCTCGTGCGCGAGCCGCTCGTCGTCGGCAAGAGCTACCTGTTGAAGATCGGCGCCAAGACCGCGGCCGCGACCGTGAAGGAGGTGACGGCGCGCATCAACATCGAGTCCGGACTCGCCGCGCCGCTGTCGAATGCGCAGGAGACGCTCGACTTCAATGTGATCGGCGAGGCGGAGCTTGCGCTCGAATCGGTCGTTGTCTGCGATCCCTACATCGAGAACCGCGACACCGGCGGCTTCATTCTCATCGACCGCATCACCAACGAGACGGTCGCGGTGGGGCTGGTGACGGAAGCCTCCGCCTCGCAGCGCGGCGCGACGGCGCTGCTGGAGGCGAGCTACGCCTCGATGGAAGGGCTGGCGAGCGCCCCCGCGCGTCCGTCGCCGGAGGAGGCGCTCGGGAAGGCGCTGTCCTGGCGCGCGCTCGGCGGCGTCGTGACCCTGGCGGTGGTCTACGCCTTCACCCGCGACGTGGGGCTCTCGATCGCCATTGCCGCGGTGGATGCAATAGCGAAGGTCGCGCTGTGGTATGCGCATGGACGCCTGCGCCCGCATAGGAGGCCGGGGACGCCCCCACAGCAAGGGCAGGGGCTTGACGCGGGGCTATGAGCCCAAGACCAGCGCGCGCGTCGCGTCATCAAGATCGCCATTGCTGCGTCAGAGCTATAGTCGAGCGCCGACGGGCAACGGAACGTTCATGCATTGCGGCTACGACCAAGGCGATGGCGGCTGATACGCCGCGACCGGGATCTTGCGATGGCCCTTGCCAGCATATCTGCTCTGCAGCGGCTTTTCCGAAAGAGCCGCAGCAGGGTTCTCGTCGACCAGATAGAGCGGCTCGCGGCTCGGCTGAACCGAAGGGTTCGCATACTCGATGTCGGCGGGCGGGCGGGCTTCTGGGAGACGGTCGAAACAACCAAGATCGAGTCCATCGCCATCGCCAATATTCATGAGGCGGATATTTCTACGACCTCGGCAAGGTTCAACATGCAGGGCGTTTACGCCGACGCCTTGGACCTGTCGCGATTTACCGATGGCCAGTTCGATATGGTCGTTTCAAACTCGATGATCGAGCATCTGGGGACGTGGAAGAACATCAAGACTTGCGCTGCGCAGCTCCGCTCCGTCGCGAGCTGCGGCTATGTCCAGACGCCGTCATTCTGGTTTCCCGTCGAGCAGCATTTCGTGATCCCGTTCTTCCACTGGCTGCCGCCCCAGCTGAGAGTGATATTGCTGCCATATTTGCCCCGCACCGGCTATAAGAACGTAGAATCGGTCGATAGCGTGCGTGAATACATTGAAGAAATCAACCTGCTGACCGAATGTGAGCTCAAGTTTCTTTTTCCGTCCGCGCGAATATGTAGGGAGAAAATATTATTTCTTACAAAATCCTACGCGGCTCTTTGGGATGCGCCTTGCGAATAGGAAATTGGACCGGCAGCCGGCCCAGTTCGGCGCGGGAGAGAAAGTCGAATGGGATTGCGGCTACGGACTTGCGGCCTTTTTCGGTTAGCGGCCGACGTCGGCGGGCGACCTGGCGACGCCGGCAAGCAATCGGTAACCAAAAACGGTTAACTTTTGTAAAGCCCGCTCGGTCTCGTCAGCCCCTTGCCGCCCCTTTCCGCGGTGGAGAGCCGCATGAACGTCAACTCGCTCAAGGTGCGCGAGCTGCTCGATCTCAAAAGATGGTCGATCGTTTGTTTCGCGTCGGCGGTCGTCGCTTGTTTCGCCGTTTCGCCGATGGCGTTGGGTTTCTTCGGCATAACTTACGACAGCGCGGGCGGCGCCGCTTGGCAAAAGCTGCACCCCGCGACTTATCTGATTGCGCTCGCGATCACCCTTGGCCTGTTAGGAAGGGATAATCGCGTCGCCTACTTGCGCAAGGTCCTCGCGAAGCTTCCCGGCGTCGCGTTTTTCGCGGCGATATGGATTTTGCTGACGGTCTATGCCGCGCTCGTGCGGCATTCTCCAATCACGTCGCTGCTCGAGACCTTTCTCATCGCCGTGACGGCGCTCGTCATGTATGACGAGCTGCCCCAACGCGTTCAATCAGGACTGCGGCTTTTCCTGCACGTCTTTCTCTCCGTCAATGCGCTCGTCGGCTTGGGCGAGCACCTCACCCACATGCGGGTCTTTCCCTATGTGATCGGCGGCGAGGAGGTCACGGGCGACCATCGCTCGACCGCGCTCATGGGTCACCCGTTGCAAAATGCCGCGACCTCGGCGGCTTATCTGCTGTGCCTGTTCTTGGGCGGAGACGCCGCGCTCGCGCCCATGACCCGGCTCGCGCTGATTTTGGTTCAAATCATCGGATTGGCCTGCTTCGGCGGCAGAACCGCGATCGTCGCGTCCGCCCTCATAATCGGCGCCAATCTTTTGAAGGATTTCGTCTTCGTGCTGCTCGGCGCCCGCTTCGACATGCGGCGGGTCCTGGCCTTGACGATTGGAGCGCCGCTCGTTTTGGCGGCGGTCCTTTATGTGGCTTTGGCGGGGACCTTCGACGACACCGCCGCTCGCTTCATTGAGGACAACGGGTCGGCGGAAGCGCGCGTGATCATGTGGCGGCTCTTTGATTCATTCGCGCTTCCGGACCTGTTGATTGGACCCGATCCGGAGGCCGTCAACACGAGGCTCGTCGATCTCGGGATTGGCATTGGCATTGAAAACACATGGATTTCGCTGATCTTCCAATATGGCGTCCTCATGACGCTCTTCTTTGTCGCGGGGCTGCTCGCGCTCTTTTGGGAGTTTTGGCGCCGCTCGCGCGAAGGCGCGTTCCAGCTGTTTCTGTTCTTCCTGGCCCTCATCAGCTCTGCGATCGGCCTTGCGGCAAAGACCATGATCTTCAACCATTTCGCCTTGCTGCTGCTGCTCGTCTTCAGCGAGAGGCAAGAGGAAGCCGCGCCGGCGCGACGCGGCGCTTCGGCGGCTGGCGCGCCGTTCCGGAGCTTGCCGCGGGCGGACTCCGGTCGACGTCGAGCGAATTGGCGCAGCTGTTGATCGAGATCCTGCGCGCCTGGCGCGGCGACAGGGGCGCGATGCGAGACGCTGCTTGCAAAGACGGGGCGGCTGCGAGCCTAAATCCAAGCTGAACCGCCGCCATGAGGCGCGGTTCCGCCGGCGG
>Ga0187782_10003969_pt1 | contig 11049 bp, 16 predicted proteins | sample 0715_SJ02_MP15_2_FD_132454 | JGI IMG/M metagenome (GOLD analysis project Ga0187782, IMG submission 132454) | Tropical peat soil microbial communities from peatlands in Department of Meta, Colombia - 0715_SJ02_MP15_20_MG | ecosystem: Environmental > Terrestrial > Soil > Wetlands > Peat | place...
GGTAGCGGTGATAGTCGTCGACGTACAGGAAACTGTGCGTGTAGATGCCGTTTTTGAACGCGTCCTGGTACGGACTGCCATCGAGGAGCTTCGCGATTGGCCAGCTGACACCTTTCACTGTGACCTTGGAGTCTGCGTCGATGTCCCAGGTGCCGGCGAAGACCGAATCGGCCGGCGACACGATCACTTTGTCGTCGCAAGGCGCCGCGATCGGTCGCTTGCCGGGCTTCATCTCGCGAGCAAAGAACTGGTTGAAGGTCAGCCAGCCACTCGGCGCGACGACGTAGTCGGCCATGTGGTAATTGGGACGTGCCGCGAAAGTGGCAATTCCCGCCGCCGACGCCGGCGTGTCCATGAACTCGCCCCGGGCCTTCACGTATTTCTTCAGCCACGTGTTGAAGCTCTCGTCACGATTCAGCCGATCCTGCGGCGCCTGATTGATGATGTACTGCCACTTAAGGACCTTAGGAAGGGTCTCCGGCTGGCTGGGGAGAGCCGTGAGAAGATCATCCAGATAGGCCAGAAGCGATTCGGTGCTCTCGAGGCCCGGCAGGCTGGCGTTGCGGATTGCGGCTTCCAGGGCCTCTCGCACTGCGGGAAGCTTCGCGAGCAGCGTGACGAGGTCCTCCACGACCGGGGTGTGACGAGCCGTCACTACGGCGCCAATGGCGGCTGCGCCGGGCAGCACCGAAAGCGAGAGCACGATGGCCGGCAAGAGTAGCCGCCGCCGACAAACGACAAGCAGGCTCATCTGAACTCCGATTCTTCCGCCACGACTCGCCTGCGCGCAACCAACCGTCTGCTTTCAGGGAGAGGCGAGTACCCGCGCCGAACGACCCGTAAGTGACTGTTTGCGCATTTTTTTTGAAGCCAGCGCGCGCCAGTCAGATCAAACCTGGAATCCATCGGTAGCGCACACGCTTCAGGTACGCGGCGTAGTCGGGGCTATCGCGCAGGAACCATTCTTCGACAAAGCTCGTGAGCATGAACAGTCCGATCAGGACCAAAGCCAACAGCAGGTTGAATGGCGAATAGGCGTGAAGAATGTACGCAAGCAAACCGATGAAAAGCGCCGTGTAAATCGGGTGCCGTACCAACCGGTAAGCGCCGCGCGTCACGATGCCACGGTCCGCGGGGACGTAACCGATGCTGAAACCAAGGCTCAGCCGTGCGTAGATCGCAATGGTTGCGGAAAGGATCGCGAGCGCGTTTGCAACGCCGCTCGGCACCAGTAGCGTCCCGGTCGGAGCGAAGGCGTAGAACGTGATCACTCCGTACGTGGCGACAAACGCCAAGAGCCAATACCACGGATTCGGCGTCACGCGCACTGGTGTGCGCCGCAGCACCATCGTGATAACCAGAACGATCACCTGAATGCCGAGCACACCGCGAACGAAGGTGAGGTTGTCGTCCGTGTAGCGGTGATATAGCTCAAGGCTATTGGGCGTGACGGCAATCACCGCGATGGTCTTGTCCACCCATGGTGTCGTCAGAAACTCCATGAAGCGCGACTTCGAAGCACTCGGTACGGCAACCATAATCGGTTTCGCTACTCGCAGAGGCCGCAAGTCCCGAGGACTATCGATCGAATGGCCCAAACCAGATGGGATTCCATTGTTCCGCTCAGAAGACGCTCTTCGGAGGGCTAATGACTGACTGCCACCGTTTCCGTAATGGACGCATTCCTCGATCGGGAAAGTTGGGTGTCCGTCGTAACTAACGGCAAATAATTGTAAGCAACTCGTACGCCTCGGGATTGAGCCTGTCAATGGCGATCGTGGTTGCTTGCAATACAGCACTTCTGCGGCGGCCTAGCGTCAGCTCAAGTCTTACACTCCCAGGCTGTGCTGCGCGGCACCAGCGCACGGCCAACGGCCTCACCGCCGTTCGCTGCCCTCGGCCACGAGACGATCTAATTGTGTTTGCCCAACGGTCTTTCGAGGCGCGGTTGCAGTGAGTCCAAGGTTCGAGCGCAACACCATCAGTTCGACCCTCGGAGTCACAACCGCAACCCATCATCAGGGCGGAAGGTCTCGCCCTGCCGCCTGCCGCGACGAAGCCTGGCGGCCTCAGCGGTGTCGTATAGGATTTACGATGCGGGGACTTGATTGGTTGATGAGGTGGCTACGTTGTTTGTTTTTTCCGTGGGGAGCCCGGCTTTTATTTTCCGTGGGATATATCTATACCCCCCAACAATTGTTAGAGGTCAGCCCCATGGTGTCGCGCGTAGCTGTCCAGCAAGCTGCGAATCATCTTCTGGTACGGCACCTTCGACCGCGCCGCGTGGCGCTTAAAGAAGTCCACGCTACGCTTGCTTAGGGAAATGGTGATCTTTACGCCGTCGTCGCGCAGAACCAGCTGATCGGGAGGAGGCAAAAAATCTTCAACCACCTTTACCCGTCCCAGCGGCTCATCTCGGTACTTTCGATTGCGCTTCATAAATCCGTTTTCCTCGACGCCAGTAACCGGGGCCTATGATTCGAATCACTTCACCACGGTAGGTGAACCGTACCGTAAGGATGCCGTCACCGGTCTGCCCGAAGCAGTAAAACCGGGGCTCGCCCTTGCTGTGCGAGACATCCTTGGCGATGACGCGTGCCGGGTCCAGGAAGGCAAGCTGCGCGTCCACAAACGCCACGCCGTGCTTTCGCTGGTTCTGCGCGTCCTTGGCCGGATCCCACTCGAAGCTTGGGTTCACCGCCGAAAGTATAGCCGAGGTATGGGTCGTGCGCCATACGCCAATATGGGCGCAGGCGCAGGCTGACCTCTAACGGTGAAGTTGAGGGACCGCCCAGAAGTGCCGGCCAATGGCGCCGAGGGCGCACAATCTCTCAGCGCCCGAGGCGCCAACCCAGAAGCGCGTCACGGACCCCTCAACGATTGTTAGGTGTCGCCGACAATGTCGCGCTCACGCATGTACAGAAAGAGAGGCAAGCCGCAACTGACTCCGATCAAACACGTCGCTCCAATCGGGAGCCACAGTCTTCGCATCTTACGCGTGGCGCCTTCACGGCCGATAAAAGCCAGCAGCACCACAGCCGAAACGAGCACATCGATTCCGAAGAAGGCGCCGATACGCGTAGAGAATAGCTCTCTAATCATCAGGGGTAAGTCCAGCCCGTGCGCTGCGACCCAGGGAACGAACTGCGAGTACGGCAGCAGGGCGCCAAGGATAGCAAGCGACAAGTACAGCCAGCGCATGGGGTTACCTCAGCGCAAAGGACCCAGCAGGAGCTTCATGTGAGTGGCGGCACCTAACGGTGAAGTTGAGGGGCCGGGCAACCACGCCCCAGAGCGCCGAGGGCGTACAATTTCTCAGCGCCCGCGGCGCGGACTCGCAGGCGCATCACGGACCCCTCCAACGATTGTTAGAAGGCACCCGGTCAGCGGGATGGTTCACCCCGTCAAAGACTGGCACGCCCTGTAGGTCGTACGGATCTACGCCCTCCAAGCATCCCAGGTTCAAGCCGTACTGGTTGGGCTTGGAGCGCCGTCGATGGTGCGTGTAGATACCACAACGCGAACAGAAGTAATGCTGCGCCACGCCAGTGTTGAACCGATAGACGGAGAGCAGGTCAGCTCCCTTAATAATGCGGAGAGCGTCGACCGGTACGGCACCCATAATTGCGCCTTTGCGCCGGCACATCGAGCAATTGCACCTATGCGCGTCCACTATGCCGTCAGGCAAGTCCAGCTCAAGCGCTACGCCGCCACAGTGGCACGATGCGCTATGCGTCGGTTGAATAACGGTGGCGCCTATCTGTCGAAGTGGAGGCAGTGACACGGGTGCCTTCTAACGGTGAAGTTGAGCGGCCGCAGGCGCCGGATTGGAGCCGCGGGTGCAAACTGTCTTCCGGCACCCGCGGCGACACCACTGAGTCTCACGGACCGCTCCAGCGATTGTTAGACGTCGCTTAGGCGCTCTTCTTGTGCTTCGCAATTAGCTCGCGAACGGTCGGCACCAGATCCGCCGGGACGTCCATGACTGTCGAGCCCGAAAACGCCGCCTCGTCTTCCGCAAGTGCCTCTTCGTCAGTTTGCGATTCGTAGTGCTCAAGAACGCGGCGGACGCGTTCCTCATCCCAACCTGAAGGAAATTTGGACTGTTTCATCGCTTCCTGCGCCGTCGGCGCCGATATGCCATCGAAGCCTTTCCCTGCAGCTCATAGGCAGTGATTACGAAGTGACTGTCGGGCTGCGGGTCCGAGACATAAACTACGCGCAAAAGCCGGCCGGATAAAGTACGCCCTATTGCCACCCTGGAGCCTTCGCGGCCGGGCCGATCCTCACCGGCGCGGCTAAGAAGCTGTTCCACCTCGGCTTCAGTCACTCCGTGCTTGTAGATGTGCGGCTCGCCGGTCTCGGGATCGATGTAGAAGCGAAGCCGCATGCGTTAACTCATACCACCAAGCCAACGAGTGGTACAGCGACATCTAACGGACAAGTTGAGGGGCCGCCCAGAAGCGCCCGATCAAGCGCCACGGGCGCATCATTTCTTCCGCGCCCGTGGCGCGGACACGCAGGCCGTTCACGGACCCCTCCAACGATTGTTAGAACGCAGCATCTCGCCGGCGGCGCCGGCAGTCGCACTCGTGAGCATAAGGGCAGGCCCCTCACCCCAGAACCAGATTAGGGCATTCGACGGTCTCAACTGATGCAGCGCATGATCTGCGCTAAGACCGAGCGCCATAAAGAGAATGCTGAACGTTAAGGCCCCGACAAGCCCGGTGAGAAAGCCCAACAGCATGCCGTTGCGTTGCGCGATCCACCCCGTGCAAAGTCCCGGCAGCACAAACGGCAGAGCTATCAACAGACTTAAGGTTATGGACCCCAAGACTGGCGATCCGTGAGACGCCGGTGGGTACAGATGCTCTAGTGCGAAATCTTCGCTCCACCGGGTAAGCCAGACCAGCGCGATTCCCGTACCGATCGCGAGCAGAGTGCGGCGTTGCATGCTGCGTTCTAACTACATTTAGAGGACCGAAGCGTCGCTTTCGAACACGACACTTGGGTCGTATAAGAGGGTGAGCCTGATTTATCCCGAGCGCTGGTTCCATTGCTCTGCGGCCGCGACCTGCGCCGCTCCCTGAGGGCCGTTGCAGCCGCACTTGAGGCATTCGACGTGGTAGGAAGCATCGGGATCGTCCTCGGCGCTCCAGCGCTCTACCACTAGCTGATCGGCGCGGCTACCGCAGAACGGACAGGGGAGTGGCTCTCCCACATCTTCGATGGGGTTGCCGTCCATGTCAGTGAAGTGGTCGGGATCGAGCGGTCTCATGGTCTGCCTGCTTGCAGTTGTCGTCGGTGTCGAGGGCGGTCAGGGCGAGCTCGCCGTGGGAGCCTGGCGTGCCGCATCTCCCGGCGGAGACGGTGTCGGCGGCCTGCGGATGATGCTGGTCGCCATGCTGACCACGGATGCGAGATCCGAGAGTTGACCCGGCACGACGAGGGTCGTGCTCTCCTTGGCCATCTTGCCGAACTGACGCACGTACTCTTCCCCGATACGCAGCTGCATGGCCTCGATCCCGCCGCGCTCGCTCAGTGCGCCGCCGACCCGGCGCAGGCCCTCCGCCGTGGCGGTGGCGACGGCGAGAATCGCCGCCGCCTGGCCGTCGGCTTCATTGATCTGCTGCTGCTTGCTCGCTTCGGATGCCTTGATCACGCGCTGCTTCTCGCCTTCCGCCTGGTTGATCTTGGCATCGCGCTCGCCCTCGGAGGTGAGCACGACGGCGCGCTTCTCGCGCTCGGCACGCATCTGCTTTTCCATCGCCGACAGCACGTCCTTAGGCGGCGTGATGTTCTTGATCTCGTAACGCATCACCTTGACGCCCCAGGCGCCCGAGGCCTTGTCGAGCTCGGCGACGACGTTGGCGTTGATGAGGGCACGCGCCTCGAAGGTGCGATCCAGCTCGATCTTGCCGATCTCGCTGCGCAGCGTGGTCTGCGCCAGCTGGGCGATCGCGAAGGCGTAGTTGGTGATGCCGTAGGAGGCGAGGTGCGGATCGAGGACCTGCATGTAGAGCACCGCATCGACGCCCACCTGAACGTTGTCCTTGGTTATGCAGATCTGCTCGGGTACATCGAGCGCCTGCTCCTTCAGGCTGTGACGGTAGGCGACGCGCTCGACGAACGGAATCAGGATGTGAAAGCCAGCCTGCAGCGTACGGCTGTACTTGCCGAGGTTCTCGACGACGTAGGCGCTCTGCTGCGGGACGACCGTGGCCGTGCGGAACACCAGGATCACGGCGATGAGGGCGAGCGCAATGAAGACGTAGGAGGTGTACATGGAAGGTTTCCGCGGTCTCAGGTGTCGGGTCGTACGAGGAGTGTCAGGTCGCGTACGCTGACGATGCGCGCGCGACCGCCTGATGCGATCGGGGTGTTGCTGTCATTGCACACCGTCCAGAAGCTGCCCCCGTACTCCGCCTGGCAGCTCTCTCCCACTCCCAGCGGCACCCTGAGGGTGATCAGGCCGCCGGTCGGGCCGGTCGTCACCGTGGGCAGTTCGCCGTGGAAGCGGCGATAGATGCGGCTGCGAAAGGTCACCATGGAGACGATCGCCAGCACCGCGAACAGTCCCCACTGCAGCCACTCGGCGAGTGGCATGACGAGCGTTGCGAGTCCCACCAGGATCGCGGCACTGCCGATGAACACGAGATAAAACTGCGCGTTCACGAAGGCCAGCTCGGCCCCAAGCAGTATCGCGCCTGCGATTATCCAGCCCCACCAGGTCATCTGCGCCCCCTTGCTCACGCTGTGCGGCTGCGCGTCACGGCCTCGCCACAAATTATACGGCTTGTGTTGATGAAATACGGCAAACGCGCAGCTTGCCGCTCTCGCTCTGACGGCGCAGATCTGCTTCCATCGCTCAAAGGTTGTGGGCATGGCGAAGGTGCATGATGCGGAGCTGCCCATCGACAGGCCGCAGGGCCTGCTCGCCGTCGCGCGCGAGCGCATGCGCACGCGTCATCTGTCGCTGCGTACCGAGCAGGCGTACCTGCAATGGCTGCGGCGTTATGTCGCCTTCAACCAGCGACGGCACCCGCGCGAGCTCGGCGCTCGCGAGGTGGAGCAGTTTCTGACGCATCTCGCGGTCGAACGCAAAGTCAGCGCCGCGACACAGAACCAGGCGCTGCAGGCGCTGCTGTTTCTCTACCGTCACGTGCTCGACATCGAGCTGCCGTGGCTCAACGGCATTACGCGTGCCAGCCACGCGAAACCGTTGCCGGTGGTGTTGACACGCACGGAGGTGCGCGCGCTTCTAATCGCGTCACCATGCTGCCGGCATCGCTCGACACGGCCGTGCGAGCACATCTCGGGCGGCTGCACGGCTGGTACGAGGAGGAGCGCAGGCGTGGGCGGCCGGGCGTGTCGCTTCCGTTTGCGCTCGCGCGCAAGTACCCGGACGCGGGCACCCGCTGGGGCTGGCAGTATCTGTTTCCCGCCTCCACCTTGTGTCGCGATCCCTACACGGGACTAGCGGTGCGACATCACCTGCACGAGAAGGTCGTGCAGCGCGCCATCCAGGCTGCCGTGCACAAGGCCGCCCTCACCCAGCCGGCGAGCTGCCACACGCTGCGGCATTGCTTCGCCACGCATCTGCTCGAGGACGGTTACGACATCCGCACGGTGCAGGAGCTGCTCGGCCACACCGACCTCAAGACCACGATGATCTATACGCACGTCATGGCGAAAGGCGCCCACGGCGTGCGCAGCCCGCTTGATCGCGGCGGCGGCTGAGGGTGCGCCGCCCTTTGTGAACGGCCCCTCAGGACGCCCCGCGAAAGGCGTTCTGTCGCCAGGCCTCATAGACGACCAGCGCCACGGCGTTCGCGAGGTTGAGGCTGCGATTGCCGGGTCGCATCGGGATGGCGAGCTGCCGCTCGCGCGGCACCTTCTCGAGTGCCAGCGCCGGTAGCCCGCGTGTCTCGGAGCCGAAGAGCAGCGCATCGCCGGGCTCGAAGCGCACAACGCCGTAGGCCTGCGCACCGCCCGTCTCGACGCTGAAGAGCCGCGCGCCCGCGAGCGCCGCGAGACAGGCGCTCAGATTCTCGTGCACCTGCACGGCGGCGAGCTCGCCGTAGTCGAGCCCGGCACGGCGCACCGCCTTGCGTGTGAGCTCGAACCCGAGCGGCTTCACCAGGTGCAGCACGCTACCGCTGTTCGCACACAGGCGTATGACGTTGCCGGTGTTCGGCGGGATCTCGGGCTGAAAGAGCACTACGTGGAACATGAGACCACTCGCAGACTGCGGTGCGCCGGTGTGCGGCGGAGCGTGTGCGATAATGCCCGCCATGGCGAGCCTCACACCAGACGTTCCCGCGGAGCGCGCAGCAGCTGCCCCCGGCGAAAGTCCGCTGGCGCTCAGGTTCTGCGGCCTCGACTTCGCCTCGCCCATCGTGCTCCTCTCGGGTTGCGTCGGCTTCGGCGAGGAATACACGCGCATCGAGGGCTTCTCGAATCGCGACGCCGGCGCCATCGTTCTCAAAGGCACCACCGCCAAGCCGCGCCTCGGCAATCCGCCCCACCGCGTATACGAGACTCCAGCCGGCATGCTGAACGCCATCGGTCTGCAGAACCCCGGAGCCGATTACGTCGTGCGCAGCATCCTGCCGCAGCTCGACTTCAGCGAGACGCGCTTCATCGCCAACGTCTGCGGCTCGACCCTCGAGGAGTACGTGGAGGTGACACGCCGCTTCGATGAGTCGCCGATCGATGCGCTCGAGATCAACATCTCCTGTCCGAACGTGAAGGAAGGCGGCGTCGCCTTCGGCAACTACCCTGACATGTCGGCGCAGGTGGTGGCCGCCTGCCGTCGCGTGACGCAAAAGCCCCTCATCACCAAGCTCTCGCCCAATCAGACCGACATCCGCGAGAACGCGCGCCGCTGCATCGAGGCGGGCTCGGACGCGCTCGCAGTGATGAATACGGTCACCGGCATGGCGATCGACGTGGGCACGCGCCGGCCCGTGATCGGCAACGTGCAGGCCGGGCTCTCGGGACCTGCCATCAAGCCGATCGCGCTGCTCAGGGTGCATCAGGTGTACGAGGTCGCGCGGCCGCACGGCGTGCCGATCATCGGCCAGGGCGGCATCACCACCGCGAACGATGCGCTCGAGTTCTTGATCGCCGGCGCCACCGCTGTGGGCATCGGCACGGCGCTCTTCTACGAGCCGCTCGTCTGCCGCGCGGTCAACGAGGGCATCAGCGAGTACCTGCGTCGTACGGGGCTCACGAGCGTAATGCAGCTCGTCGGCACGCTGCGTACCACCCCCGAGACGCAGGACTGCGCGGTCTCGGGCTGATCGCGCTCACCTCGAGGAGTCTGCATGACCCAGAGTGTCGCGGCGGGCTTTGCCCGAAGACTCGGTCACGGCCTGCGCCTCGTGCTCCTCGCGCTGCTCGCTGCCGCCGGCTCCGCCTCTAGCCGTGCACAGGATCCCGGCTCCGGGCTGCCAGAGGTGCGGATGGCGCTCGCACCCACCGAGCAGATGCGGGGGAACACCGACGCGCCCCTCACCATGGTGGAGTTCACCGACTACCAGTGCCCCTACTGCCGGCGCTTCCAGGCCGAGGTGTGGCCGCGCATCAAGCACGACTACGTCGACACCGGCAAGGTGCTCTTCATCGTGCGCGACCTGCCGCTGCCGTTTCACGCCGCTGCCAGGCCCGCGGCCGAGGCGGCGCATTGCGCCGCGGAGCAGGGCAGGTTCTGGCCGATGCACGATGCGCTCCTCGCCAAGGGCGCAGACCTGACTGCCAAGGGCATCGAGGAGCACGCCCGGGCTCTCAAGCTCGACGTCAACCGCTTCAACACCTGCGTGGCCGCCGGCAAGTACGCCGACGCGATCGCGCACAACGCCGCCGAAGCCCGTGCGCTCGGCCTGCGCGGGACCCCCTCCTTCGTCATCGGCCGGGTGCAGCAGGGTCAGCTCATCGGTTGGCCCGTCGAGGGGGCGCTCCCTTACGAGGACTTTGACGCACTGTTTCGCCAGGCGCTCGCCGGTGGCTGAGAGGCGCGCTTCCCGACTCTAGATCAGCCGCTGCTGGCCTCCGCCGCCCGCCACCGGCTGCATCGGCTGCCGCGCGAGGCGCAGCGGCATCGGCGCCGTGGCGACGAAACTGATCTCCATCGCCCGGAAGCGCTCGAGGATGCGCAGGTTGATGCTCTGCTGCGCATCGGCATACACGCTGAACTCGGGACGCAGCACGAAGTACACCACCTCGAACTGCAACGCCTTGTCGGTACAGCGCAGCAGGTGACAGCGGTCGAAGCGCGTCTCGGGCGTGCCCTCGATGATCTCGCGCACCGCGCGCGGCACGGCGGCAAGGGCGGCAACCGGCGTCTCGTAGTGCACGTCGAGCACGAACAGCGCGCGCCGCTCGCGCAGCCGTCCGAAGTTGCGCACGCGCGCCTTGAGCAGGTCGCCGTTGGAGATGATGATCTGCTCGCCCGAGATGCTGCGCAGCCGGGTGCTCTTCACGCCGATGTGCTCGACCGATCCCTGACAGTCGTCGACGGTGAGGAAATCGCCGAGACCGAAGGGCTTATCGAGCGCGATCGACAGTGAGGCGAGCAGATCCGCGAGCACCGTCTGCACCGCGAGCGCGAGCGCGATGCCGCCGATCCCGAGGCCCGCGAGCAGCGGCTGGATCTGCACGCCGAGGCTGTCGAGGGCGAACAGCATCGCGATGCCCCAGACGAGGATCCCCGTGGCGAAGAGGATCACCTCCATCGAGCTCTTGAGGAGCGTGTCGGGGCCGGTCGAGCGCTGGCGGCGCAGGTCGATGGCGTGACGCACCGCCGTCATGACCCAGATCGCGGCCTGCATCCAGAACAGCACCACCAGCACCACCGTCAGCCAGCGCTCGATACGCGGCGGGAAGGTCAGGTCGCGGGAGGCCAGCCAGACGGCGAGGCCCCAGATGAAGAGCGGGTGCGTATGCGTGACCCACGCCGCGGCGAGGTCGAGCCAGAAATAACCCGCAGTGGTCGGTGGCAAACGGCGACGCTGGCGGGCGATGAAGCGCTTGACGAGCGGCAGCACC
>Ga0187782_10003970_pt1 | contig 11047 bp, 11 predicted proteins | sample 0715_SJ02_MP15_2_FD_132454 | JGI IMG/M metagenome (GOLD analysis project Ga0187782, IMG submission 132454) | Tropical peat soil microbial communities from peatlands in Department of Meta, Colombia - 0715_SJ02_MP15_20_MG | ecosystem: Environmental > Terrestrial > Soil > Wetlands > Peat | place...
CCAATCGTGGGAAATACTGCGTACCCGTATGCGGTGTTGAAGAAATTGCCGCTTTCTCCGGCCTCCTTGAAGATCTTGATCGTATCGCTGTATTCGTCGGCCCATGTGGGGCTAAACGGCAACGCCAGCAGTAGCGGCGCGAGAATGCATAACAATCGTCTGAACATGACTTTTCTCCTAGCTTCAAGATCAGGAACGGGATCGTTCGCCTCAAAGCGAGCTGGTGAACCCAAGAGCACCGAGGCAAGAGACTAGTTGGCTCAAAACCGCAAGCTGACGACCTCAGAAATTGCGGTGCCCGATTTACCGTGACGGACCTTGCTGTTACACGCCGATGCGGCTGTGCAAGGACGCACCACCCGCCTGATCTTCGCAAGTCGTCAGAACCCCTCTACGAAACGGCACTCGCGCGCATTCGAGTCGGATCGCCAGATCCGAGGGCAAGGTTGGGCTGCGGGTCGGAAAGACGGATGGTGCTAACAAATTAGCCAATTACGCGCGCACGCACGGGTGTCGTCTCACCGCGCCAGTGATGCCATCCTTTATCGGGCACGATAAAGCACCCTGCAAGAGCTGCGCACAGGGCAAGTGCCAAACACAAAGTGAGAGTTCTCATTTTGCGTACCTCCTTTCCTGGTCCGAGATCAGGACCCGTGGCACATGCATTCATCTAAGTTGGACAGCTGGCGCACGAAAAATTCTTCTTTTCAGCCGAACGTCGTAACAGATCAGTAGGACGTATAACTTGGATGAGCGAGTAATCGGAACTATCGATGCATCCGATGGTCCCCGTCGCCGGTCCGAAGTGCTCCGCCCGTTGCGCTTGCAGAGCAAATGTTCAGCGTAAATGCCATGGCAACGGTTTCGGGCTTAGCAGCCGGCCTGCACAGGGCGAAAGTTGCGGCGGCTGGCGATCGCGACGGGGGCACCGCGCGAGCCGGCCTTCGCTTGCCCTTTCATATCACCGCCGGCGATGGCATCGGCATTGATGGGTCAGGTGATAGACGAGACCCGAAAATGGCAAGTTTTCAGAGGGGAATATGCGTACACGTTCGCATAGGACGCGCAGGCATCTTGCAAGGCAATTCGTGTGCAGCCCGTGCATCGTCCGACAGCTAAGAGCCGGGCTTACCCGGTTTTTGCGCAATGGCCGCATGGGACCCCCACGCAAGCTAAGGACGCCACACTCTCCGCAGCGCCAATCACCGTACAGCGAGCGAATATTGGGATGCGCTATTGGCAGTTCCGTACACACCAAAGTCGGAGCTATCTACGGACCAGACTTGCGTGGTGTCGGCGGCATCAGTGGTCGATGTCCAGTAATACTGGTTCAGCATGAACGTTCCACCAAATACCGCTGTTTGGTTGTTTAGGCCGGTGGTGGTGGCAATGTAGTTGCTGTTGAAAAACTCGGCGTGATTGTTCAAGGCGCGGTCCGACAGACTGAGGAGCTCGTGGCGGTTGGGCATTCTCCAATTTCCTGCAGCCGAACCGTCGGTTAGTCCGCATTGACCAGTCTTCAGGCTGGCGATCGTCGCCAAGGCGCTGGACCACGTGCCCTGGATGCAATTGGCTTGTTTAAGCCAGATAAGCCCGGTCATCGAGTCGGTAACGGTGCCATTGCCGTTATCAATAAAGCGCGGGGAGGCGATCTGCACGCCGGCATTGACGCTGGCATCGTCTCCTGTCGCGTAGACATGCATCTGTCCGGTCGCCTGCAAGCTGCCTACTCCGCTGCTCACGCCTTTTACGGCCCAAACCTGATTGCTTGCACTTATGGCGTTGGCCACGCCATCGTTCACGTAGCTCCCGTCGCTAAAGCGGATCGCCCAGGCGCTTGAGGTATTGCCACCATAGGTTGTCGATGACCAGTAGTTGCCACTGGTAATGACGTTGGTGAATGGGTATCCCGTCGGCAGCGCGGGGTTGGCGTTGGCCGCATCGATCAGGCTCTCGAGTTCATTGATGTTTGGGAGCCGCCATTGTCCCGCAGTCGATTTATCGCTCAAGCCGCAGGCACCGTTTGCCAGCTCGTTCGCTTGCGCCACGGCAGTAGCCCAGTTCGCCGGGCCAAGGCAGCTTGCATTCATGAGCCAGATCAGGCCCGTCAGGCTGTCAGTGGCCGTCCCGTCGCCGTTGTTAACAAAGCGGGGGGCCGGCCAAACGACGCCCTCCTTGTCCGCCCCGTCGTCACCGGCCGCATAGCTCTGGGTCTGGCCTGTCGCGGCCAAGTACACGAGTGGATTTGAGCCGTTATAGGCATCAAAATTCGCTCCGCTGAGAGGACTGTTCAGTTGGGAGTCGAAGTCGATGACAGCGAGCAAGACACCGGTGTACGGCGATCCATTGGAGTTGAGGTTCGACGAGGTGTAGTGGCTTGTGTAGTCGACGCGCATGACTTGAGCGCCGGTACCCACGTTGGGGTAAAACGCATAACCAGGAGTCTGAACGAATATCTGAAAGCTCTCGCCGCTAGCCATCAGGCCAGTGATTACATAGTTACCGTTAGCGTCCGTGGTTGCGCTCTGCGCTACCGAGTTGGTGTTCGTTTCAAACGCGATGACCGTGGCCCCTTGGACCGGAGCGTCCGCGAACGTGACCGTGCCGCTTACGGTATTCGTCGGTGGCGACGTTACTGGATCTGTCTGTCCATTGCCTCCGCTACCGCCACCGCAGGCAACAGCGGTGAGTGCCGCTACAAGCGAGGCGAGCATTGCCGGGCGGAAGCGTTGACAATTCATAGGCAGTCGGGGGGAGAGGTGTAGGAACGTAATCTGCAAGCGCCGCATCAAGAAGGGTATCGACGTGCACTGGAAGAACTTAAGCTAAGCTCGATCCGGCGAATACTTCGAAAAGAAGCGCGGACCGCATCAACTTGGACCGCACCGCCGCGATTGGAAAAGGAGCAACACCGCCACGAAGGGACACTGCGACAAAGACAAACGGTCCGAAAATGTCAGATGCGTTCCGCGAGCCTCCCTGCCGTCAACGCAATCTTGGTGGAGGCGGGGAGAAGGAATTGAAGCCAGACTCAGTACGCAGAACCCGATGCGGAGCGTATTGCGCCGGAAAGGATCTTTTCAAACCGTTTGGCGGGCACAAAAGAAGCGACTTTGGGCAATCCTTGCAAGCCATCGCATAACGCAAACGCGGAGCCGACGATGCAAATCCGCCGCAAGTTTTGGATCTCGCCAAACAGGGGTGTCCGAGCGGTTGGGTCGCCTTCTATGCGCTTTAGGGGCGGCGCCGTGTAGACCCCACCATTGCAGACCATTTCAATCCGTTGCGACTGGATTGATGGGTCAGTCGATAGGCAGCGGACGCGAAAGGCACGTTTCCAGGGGCAAACATGCGGACACCCTCTTCGCCAGACAATAAGTTGTACGGACCGCAGACATAGAAGTTACGGAACGTACCTACCCCCTTGTGCTCCAGCCCTTCTTCAGCCCGGATGGTCAGGTGTACGTTTGCGGCAATTCAGACGTAACACTGAACTTGCGGAAATGGCCGACTGCACGCAATGGTGGATCGCGAATGGACCTGGTTCAATTGTATGAAGATGCGTGTTTTTGCCGCTCGGCGGATACATCTGGATTTGCAACTCTCGGACTTCTCCGACTGTCCGGTCTTAAATCGGCCTGACGTCCCTGCTGCGGCGCTTCAAGGTGCTTCCGCTGACGAGGATTTAGAGCAAGATGTCGCGGGGCCCAGTTTTCGGACTTTGAAAGCTCAGGCAACGTCTTTTACTCGATCTCAAGTTCGTCTTCGATTTCGCGCCCTTACTGAGGTCTTTCGACCCTTTGTCTGCCTATAAACCGGGTACCTCTACGGTAGTTTTCGAACTTCTCCCGTAAGCCGGAGCAATTGTTTTTCCTGGAACCATAATGGTCCAGGCGCAAGGCTATGAGATCAGTAGCGAAGTTATGGTTGCGCACTTGCGAATTTGGATTTGGGTACTCCATGCCGCAAAGGCCCCGCCAGGCACCAAGTCCGCGCTACCGCGGGTGGACCAGCAACGGACCGATTTGCACAGCAAGGCATGTCGCAGGCGAAAGATGTATCGCTAAAATCGCCCCGAGATCCATTCGATGAAAGTGCGTCGCGTCGCGGTGCAGAAATACCCCTCAATAAGGAGGCCAAAGTGTCGAGTGCGGAACCACGTCGCAAGGGCAAAGTAGCCTGGTACAGCCTGCTCGCGCTGCAGTGGATACTGGCGTTGTGTGTGCCCTTTTACAACACGTCGGAGCCGCTGCTTGCAGGAATGCCGTTTTTTTATTGGTATCAGCTAGCGTTGGTGCTGGTGTGCGCCATCCTGACGGCAATCGTGTACTTGGTCACTGAGCGCTAGTTCGGATTCGGAACTGAAGCGAGATTCGCAACCCGAGAGATCGCAAGCTCCATGGGCACCGTTAACCTCACCGCGCTTACCGTTTTTGTGGTTCTTTTCGCCTTTATTACCTACCTCGGATTCCGAGCGGCGCGATGGCGCCAAGGTGATCTTGAACAGCTGCACGAGTGGGGGCTGGGCGGACGTCGCTTTGGCACACTGATCACTTGGTTCTTGATTGGTGGTGATCTTTATACCGCTTACACGTTCATAGCGGTGCCGGCACTGGCGTTTGGCGCCGGGGCGATTGCGTTTTTCGCTGTTCCCTACACCATCATGATTTACCCGATACTTTTCATCGTTTTCCCGAGACTGTGGAACGTGGCGCACCGTCACGGCTACATCACGGCAGCGGATTTCGTTCGGGGTCGCTTCGGAAACCGTTGGCTTGCGCTCGCAATCACAGTAGCGGGGATCGTAGCGACCATGCCTTACATCGCGCTACAGCTGGTTGGTTTGCAAGTGGTGATCGGGGCTATGGGCGTGGTCGGCGAAGGGTGGGTTGGCGATTTGCCGCTTGTCATCGCGTTTCTCATCCTGGCTGCGTTCACGTACTCCAGCGGACTGCGTGCACCGGCCGCGATCGCAATCGTCAAGGACGCTCTTATTTTCATTACGGTCTTTGCTGTAATCGTGGTTGTTCCAGTAAAGCTTGGAGGTTACGGGACAATCTTTGCGGCGGTGCCGCCACAAAAGTTGTTATTGGCCACTCCACCTGCCGGCACGATGGGCGCGTACAGCACATACGCGACCCTTGCCATGGGTTCGGCCTTAGCGCTATTGCTGTACCCGCACTCCGTGACGGCGATCCTAAGTGCGAGTAGCGGCCATGCGGTGCGGCGCAATGCCGCCATGTTGCCTGCTTACTCGCTTGTTCTTGGCTTACTTGCCCTACTTGGATTTATGGCGATCGCCGCGGGCGTGGGTTCCGTCCCGGAATACGCGGTGGGCTTTAAACAGTTCAAGGCAAATTTCGCGGTTCCCGCGCTCATTCTCCAGAATTTTCCGCCTTGGTTTGCCGGAGTTGCCTTCGCCGCAATTGGCATCGGTGCGTTGGTTCCCGCGGCAATCATGTCGATCGCGGCGGCCAACCTTTTCACACGCAATATCTACAAGGAATTCTTGCGCCCAAACTGCGACCATCTGGAGGAGTCGCGATCGGCTAAGTGGGTTTCCCTGCTCGTCAAGGCTGGGGCCCTGATATTCATCATTGCAGTTGACCAGCAGTATGCAATTCAGATGCAGTTGCTTGGGGGCATTTGGATCATCCAGACTTTGCCGGCTGTCATATTTGGGCTGTATACGCGCTGGTTTAATTCCTGGGCCCTGCTAATCGGCTGGGCGGTTGGCACTGTTGTGGGCACGCAGGTCGCGGCGGCGGCTGGCTTTAAGCCGACCTGGGCATTGACCGTTGCAGGTTACGGCATTCCGGGCTACACCGCGCTGTACACGCTGATCCTTAACATCGCGGTAGCGGTTATTCTGACTCTCGTTTTCCGAACATTGAAAATCGGAAGCGACAAAGACGAGACGCTCGCAGCCGACTACCGCGCCCATCAAAAGGCTTGACTGGCTGGGCTCAAGGTAGTCGTACGTCACGCAGGCGCGAAGCCGCGCAACGAAGTCTTTTGGTCTTTCGTAGCAGCGGGCCTCGGCCCTCCCGGGCCTGAACGAACTCGCGCAAGGGTTTCGAATTTTCCGGCTGACCCAATACCCAGCTTTCAACATCCAGCGTGCGCGTAGCTGAGATTGATCAGAAAAGTTTTGCGCCGATTTAACCTCGTCACGCGCTTTCGGGCGACTGTAGGGGACATAGCTGCTCGTTGGAGTTCGCGATGCCCCGCATTTGCCTTGCGCGCAGTGCCCATCTTGCATCGCGCGGCACGCGCCACTTTCCCTTGCAGCAGTCGCAATAACTGATCACACCTCGTTCGATCGCAACGAAAGGTGCACGAGAAAAACCGCCTCCTTTTCCACCCCTCTAGCGTCGGGTGATCGTTAGTCGAAGAGCTTTTTCGCGATACCGGCCACGTGCTGACCCTGGAACTTGGCGACGGAGAGCTCGTTTGCGCTTGGCATCCGGCTCCCATCGGCATTGCTCATCGTCGTAGCCCCGTAGGGCGATCCTCCAGTGATCTCGTTCATGTTGGTAAGTCCGGCGCACGAATAAGGTACCCCGACAACAATCATCCCTTGATGGAAAAGGGTGGTATGAAAGGACGTGATCGTCGTCTCCTGTCCGCCGTGTTGCGTGCCCGTGCTTGCAAAGACGCTACCGACCTTGCCTATGAGACTGCCCTTTTGCCACAGGCTACCGGTCTGATCAAGGAAGTTTCGCATCTGGCCGCACATGTTCCCAAAACGTGTTGGCGTTCCAAAGATGATGGCATCGTAGTCGGCGAGTTCCTCCGGTTTTGCTATCGGAGCAGCCTGCGAGGTCTTAGCATGGATGGCCGCGAGCGTTTCCGGTGGCATTGTCTCGGCAACGCGCTTGATGGTCACTTCAACGCCCGAAACGGAACGGGCGCCTTCCGCAACTTCCTGCGCCATGCGCTCCACGTGGCCCCAAGTGCTGTAATAAAGAACAAGAACTTTCGCCATACGATCCTCCCCGCTTGGATTTGATGCAAAGATAGTACTTGCCGATAAGAAGGGGTGTTCACTCAACAAAATCCGGTTGATGGCTAGGTGCGGCCAGCTGAAATGTTGGCAGCTGGGTGCAATGCCGATACACGGCCATTAGGCGGCCAAACTCTTCTGTGGGGCAACCCGCGCGTAAGGCGTTGGCCACCTGTGGCACTAGGCAGCAATCGGCAAGCGTCGGTTGCGCGCCAAAAGCAAACGGGGAGCCGCGGTGGCGCTCTAGCAGTCGCTCGGCGCCTGCAAATCCCTCGGCAATCCAATGAGCGTACCAAACATCTCGCTGAGCGTCGCTAACTCCAAGTTCTGACTTTAGATAGCGCAAGACCCGAAGATTGTTCAACGGATGAATATCGCATGCGATCAGCAGTGCGAATTCGAGCACACGCGCGCGAAGCGCGGGATCTTCAGGGATCAAGCGTGGATTTGGAAATCTCGCGTCAAGATAATCGATGATGGCGAGCGATTGGCCCAGGGCCATCGGACCGTCAACGAGGGTCGGAACGTTTCGAGAGGGATTTAGTAATTGATATTCGGCCGACTGATGCTCTCGGGCCCGGATGTTCACCGGGAGAATTTCATGAGCGATTCCCTTAAGAGCGAGCGCGATGCGCACCCGGTACGACGTCGAACTATTGTAGAAGCTGTACAGTTGCATCGAAATCGCCACCCCTTAATTGGATAGCGCCTGCCTCAGGATCGCTTGAGCCGCAACATGGCCGGCGCCAGTTGCAAAAGTGCTGGGAAATCGTCGACGCAGTCGAGCCGCGGAACAAAGCCCAGAGCTTTGCGTTGCGAGCAGTCGAAACATGTGTTGAAAATCGCTAGTTCCTTCCAATGGCACTCCCAGCCAAGCGCCGCCGGCTGGTGGTTTTCATAATACCAGTCACGCTGCGCGGGCAAGCAACGCAGTACCGTCCCCGCGCAGGCGTTTGCCCTGTTATCTGCCTGCTACACACTGCTGTCACCCGCGTTGTGTGGCGCTGCTTTGCTCGGGAAGATTTTTCAATGGTCAAACGCCCATGGAAGACCCAGGCGTGTTTCTTTTCATAGGACGCCACCGATAGCACCTTCTTGCGGTAATCCGCGGCCCATAGTGAAGTTCCCTTAACTGCATCGGGATTGTCGTGCGTTCGGTTGCCACCGCGTTATTTGGCTCAGGTAACGGTCGCGACAATCGAGTTTGGCGCACGCCGCAATTGGCGACGTTGCGGCACACAATGATCCGTTATCCGATTTGCAGATGCGCCACCCAAAATCTCGCGCCTGCAGCGCTGCCGACGATCCCGGAGAGCAGAGCGAAATTGAAACGCAGCGGAAGGTTACCGAAACAAGGCCTTTGCGCGGCCGTAAAGGTACGTGACGATCCTGCCAATGGTGTCGAGCCATACGAAATTCAGCCTTAGCAGCAAAGCAAATAGCAGGTTCACCATGCAACTGAACTTAAATCCGACCCAGTCCGACTCCGAGGAGTGATACGCAACAAACAGATTTGCAGCGCCAAGCAACGCGAATAGCGCTGCAAAACCACGATTTAGCCAGCACCATTCCCGGCTGGAGAACGCGAAATAGGCTCCCAGAATGTAGCGGATCGGATAGCCAAAACCAAAAGGTGGCGCTACCAGCATAATGATCGTTAAGGTCCAGTACACGATTGTCGGTTTCCAAAAAATAAAACCGGCCGGCTCCTGGCCTGTGCCTGAGAACACTCCAAACCAAAGTGCCCACCCTCCCAGTAACGCGTACGAGATCAACAGCATCCAGACCGCGGGGTCAACCGAGCGCCGTGGACGCCAAAGCCACGAAACGAAAAAGGCGGCGCATAACAGAATCGTCAGTACCACGGCCAGTGTCATTTAAGCCACCAGTAGGTAATGATCAGACCGAGGGTCCAGAGGATTTCAATAGAGATCGCGTTACGAACCGAATGAGTAACGGGCGCCATGGACACTATGTTGAGCTGACCCTGTGCCAACGCCGCCTGAAAGGGTGACGTGTGTGTCCCTTTGATCGTCCTTTTCACGTAGGTGATGGCTCTTGCGGGCGACGCCTGAAGCCGCGTGAGGAATCTTCTTCGACGCTCTACATGGCCTAGGATGATGGCGTCTCTTAGGCAAGTCGGACAAGACTTACCCGAGAACTGCAGGTGCCCCTTTTGGCATCTGGACATGTATCCGGTGCCTTTATTCGCAAATGCACTCAGTAACGTTGTCCACTCGTAGGCGCTGACTCTGCCACCCGGCCCATGGCCAAAGGAGCGATCAAAGAATTCGCGCAGGCTGTCGGGAAAGGTTTCGTGCACGCTGCCCGGCGCGGAACGAACCTTTTTATTGGGGGACTTCCCATAGGGATAAAGGCCGAACTTGATGCGTCCCGACAATTCTGTCGGATAAGGATAGTGACCTACGGCGATACCCGCGTAGGGATGTATGCCGTAATTGAGCAACCGGAAGATGATCGTGGCAAGGGCAAACCAGTCCTGCGCCTCGGGGTACGTCACGGCCTTGTCTTGAAATTCGGGTGCGAGATATTCCGGAGTAACCTGCGGTGCCTCTGAGACAAAACTGTCGGAGTAGATATAAAAGCCGTCGCAGTCAAGAATCGAGATGTAGAGTTCTGATTTGTAGACTTTCAGGTTGATGGGCTTCAAATCCACCACCGCAATTTTCTTGCTGTGTAGACAGTTGATGAGCGAAGCGAGGTTGCAGCAGATCGTCACCAGCTTGCCGAAATCGACCTCGAATCCTTCCCCGCTGGCTTGGCGGCGCGTGAGCAAATAGTCCAACTCCATCGTTCTGTCAAAGTCGATTTTCTCCATGACAAAGCCGGCGAAGTTCGAGTCCCTCATCACCAAGGCGACAGGCCATGCCAATTGAACGATGCATTCGTACCCGGGAGGAATTTGCGGTAAGTCGGGTCTGTTGTGGATCATCCACCGGATTTTTTGCGCGTATCGGGCAAGCTGAGCTTTCGCAACCGTGGAGTGATAGATCTTTGCTACGTAATTGGGCTTATCTTTTATCGTAAAGACTTCACCGGCGCCGCCAGACTTGCCAATTGAGATGAGCGTGGCCTGCTCGGTGTGGCCTTCGGGCCATACGATCCGTACGGTGTTGTTGAGCGAAGGTTTTGCAGTGACCACGGCAGAAGGGCGAAGACCCGCCCCGTGATGTTCAGCTGGCCAAAGCGAGCAGGAGCGCTTTATCGTCAGGCGTGATTTCTAACGTTTTTTCGTTTTCCAGTACGTTCTTTAACGCCTGATTGCCATTGTGCTCAGTCGCTTTGCTAAGAAATGTGACGACCGGATCAATGAATGGCCGATAAAAACCTGTTTTCAGCCGATTGATGGCAAACGGTGATGCGCCGTCGCTCATTAAGCCGATAAGGCATCCGCGATTGATATTGGAGATCGGTGTCACCCGAAGATGCTCCTTCCAGGAGTCGTCGGTCACGAAGTACGTCTCGTCTGTGTACTCGCCGTTCTCGGGGTGCGACAGTACGGATTCTCCGGAATCTCTCAGAAAAATGCCAAACCCGTCTCCTATATGAAAAAAGCAGCCAGTTTTCTTCGAACTGATGCACCCTACCAGCGTGCAGGCAAAGTCTCTTAACTCAAGCTGCCGGGAAAGCGCGATTTCCCCCATCTGTGAGCGGGCTTCCTGAATAATCGCCAAAAGATCGTCGCGGTAATCCGCCTCCGCGTTCTTCGCAAAGCGCCCGGATCGAATTGACTCCGCAACGAGTTCGGTTACCTTCCTTGCGAAAAATTCCGATCCCAAATGCCCTTCGCTAGCGGATCCGGCTCCGTCACAGACCGCGGCGACCAGTATGTCGTTGATTACCACATAATGCCCCGAGTCTTGGCATGGGGCATTGCTTGCTAGGTGATACTTACCGGCCGCAGAGGCAAAAAACACCTTCCATTGCATCTCGGGCTCTGAACTCAGGTTTGAATTTGAGCCCAGCTATCAACGGGGTTTAACTGGACTGTTCCTCCTGCGGGAGCGCGCGAGACCGCCC
>Ga0187782_10003972_pt1 | contig 11047 bp, 8 predicted proteins | sample 0715_SJ02_MP15_2_FD_132454 | JGI IMG/M metagenome (GOLD analysis project Ga0187782, IMG submission 132454) | Tropical peat soil microbial communities from peatlands in Department of Meta, Colombia - 0715_SJ02_MP15_20_MG | ecosystem: Environmental > Terrestrial > Soil > Wetlands > Peat | place...
CCATCTTTTCTTCGCGGACCTCGCCATCCGCCAGGATGATTTCGGCTCGATCCTGCCCGAGTATTCGGCTGTCGTGTTCGATGAGGCGCACGAAATCGAAGACGTCGCGAGCGACTATTTCGGTCGCCAGCTTTCCAGCTATCGTTTCGAGGAATTGGGCCGCGACACCGAACACATGCTGCGTGTGCTGCAGATTGAAGCGGCGCCGCTCCGGCGACAGCTCGGTCGGCTGCGCGAACGCGCCCGCAGCTTCTTCGAGCGCTTTCCGGAGCGCGAGGGACGCTATCCGTTTGGTCCGGCCGAGCAGCGCGCGTTTCTCGAGCAGAATCGCGAGGCCTTCGACGACCTTGTGTCCTCGGTAAAGCGGATCGAAACCGAGCTTACCGCTCTTACGCCCAAGCCCGAGGAAGTGATCGCGATGGCGCGGCGCGCCGCCGAGGTGCGGCGCGAGCTGGCGTTCCTGCTTGAAAGCGAAGAGAAGAGCCACGTCTATTGGTACGAGCGCCGCGGCCGCGGCGTGTTTCTCGCGGCGACACCGATCGACGTGAGCGAAATCCTGCGCGAGCAGCTCTTCGAGCGCTTCGACACCGTCATTCTCACGTCGGCGACGCTCGCCGTGGGTGGCCGATTCGACTATCTGAAGCAGCGCCTCGGCGTGCTGCCAGCCAACGAGAGCGTGCTGCCACAGGAATTCGATTACGCCACGCAGGCGCTGCTTTACCTGCCCCAGGGATTGCCGGACGTGCGCCATCCATCGTTTGCGCCGGGCGCAGCGGACGAAATCGTCCGTTTGCTGGAGATTTCGCGGGGCCGTGCGTTCTGCCTCTTCACGAGCAACGCGCAGATGAGAGACCTCTACGAGTGCGTCTCCGGGCGCATGAGTTTCCCATTGTTGCTTCAAGGAACGGCGCCGCGCTCAGTCTTGCTGGAGCGCTTCCGCTCGACGCCGAACGCGGTACTCTTCGCCACGGCGAGCTTCTGGCAGGGCGTGGACGTGCCGGGAGCGCAGCTTTCGTGCGTCATCATCGATCGGCTGCCGTTTGCCGTGCCCAGCGATCCGATTGTCGCCGCGCGCGTGCGCGCACTTCAGGAGGACGGGCGCAACGCTTTCGCCGAATATCAGATCCCCGAAGCGGTGCTTGCTCTGAAGCAGGGATTCGGCCGGCTGATCCGGTCGAAGACGGACCGCGGCATCCTTGCGATCCTCGATAACCGCATCCAGCGCATGCAGTATGGTAAAATTTTTCTTGAGTCCCTGCCTGAATACACGACCACGCGGGACATTACGGAAGTCGCGCGCTTCATGGAGAATGCGGGGGCATAGCTCCAGAAGCGGCGTCTTGCGGACCCGAGAGAAGGCCCATGTACGAAATTGCTGTTGACGAGGCTTTTGCTGCTGCCCACAATCTGCGCGACTACCATGGGAAATGCGAGGACCTCCACGGGCACAATTACAAGGTGCGCGTGGTTTTGGAGGGCAAGGAACTCGATTCGACTGGGCTGCTCTATGACTTTGTCCACCTCAAGCGCGTGATTCAAGATGTGATTCGGTCGCTCGATCACAAATACCTGAACGAGCTAGCGCCGTTCGATAAGCTGAATCCGTCGGCGGAGAACATCGCGCGGCACATCTTCGACGAGACGGCGAGGCAGCTTCCGAAAGCTCCCAACGCCGCACGGGTCGCGGGCGTCACCGTCTGGGAAACGGACACGAGCGCAGCGACCTATCGGGCATAAGCATCCTCACGGCTACAGATTTCCGGGCGTTGAAGTCATGGTCATCACCGAGATTTTCAAATCCATCCAGGGCGAAGGCACTCGCGCCGGATTGCCCTGTATTTTTGTGCGCCTCACGGGTTGTAATCTGCGCTGCGTCTGGTGCGACACCGAGTACGCCTTTCACGGCGGAACGAAATTCAGCCTCGATCAGATAATGGATCGAGTGAAGTCGCTTGCGGGCGAAGGCCCTAGCCGCGTGCCGCTCGTCGAAATCACAGGCGGAGAGCCGCTGCTTCAGCCAGAAACGCCTGCCTTGGCTGAGAAGTTGCTCGCGGCGGGCTACACCGTGATGATCGAGACGAGCGGGGAGCGCTTCGTCGGCGTACTGCCCCGCGAAGTAATAAAGATTGTGGACGTGAAGTGCCCTGATTCAGGTGAAGGGGACACCTTCGATCTTGGCAATCTCCAGGCAATCGGCCCCAACGACGAAATCAAATTTGTGATTGCCAGCCGCCGGGACTATGATTTCGCGCGCGAGTTCACGGAGCGGCACGCGCTTGCCGCGCGGGTGCGGCAGGTGCTTTTCTCGCCCGCTTCCGCCGATCCCGCGGGCCGTTGGCCCGGTTTGAACGCGCGTGAACTGGCCGAGTGGATTCTCGCGGACGGATTGCCGGTGCGTCTCGGCCTGCAATTACACAAGTTCATTTGGGACCCGGCGATGAAAGGGGTCTGATTTCGAGGATGGCCGAAAAACCCAAGGCGGTCGTGCTCTTGAGCGGAGGCATGGACTCGTGTGTCACCGCCGCCCTCGCGAATCAGACACATTGCCTGGCCATTCTGCACGCCAGCTACGGTCAGCGGACGGAGCGCCGCGAAAGGCGTTCCTTCGAAGCCATCGGCGACTTTTACGGCGTCTACGAGCGGCTGGTCGTCCGGTTCGATGCATTCGCGCAGATCGGAGGCTCGGCGCTCACGGACGAGAGCATCCCGGTGCCCGAATCGGGAGCAGCGCTCGCGCCCCACGCCGGAATTCCGATCACCTACGTGCCGTTCCGCAACGCGCATTTTCTCTCCGCCGCCGTGAGCTGGGCGGAAGTAATCGGCGCGACCGCTATTTGCATCGGCGCCGTCGCGGAAGACAGCTCGGGATATCCCGATTGCCGCCCCGAATACTATCGTGCCTTTCAGGCCGTGATTCGCGAGGGGACTCGGCCCGAAACGCATATTGAAATCGTGACTCCGGTAATCGCGATGCGAAAGAGTGAGATCGTCCGGTGCGGCGTGGAACTCGGCGCGCCGCTGCATCTGACCTGGTCGTGCTACCAATTCGACGACGCGGCATGCGGCGCGTGCGACAGTTGCCGGTTGCGCCTTCAAGCGTTCGCCGAGGCTGGGGTGCGCGATCCTATCGCGTATCGGGCGGAAGTTGCGCGATAATAGGTCATCATCCTTTTTGGGGGAGTGCCGTAATTCTTAGGGTCGGAGGAAATATCCAGATGAAACTATGGATGCGCGCTTGGGCAGCGCTTGTGATTTGTCTCGCATTTGCCGCGATCGCCGCGGCGCAAAACGCCAGTGTCTCGGGCCAGGTGCTTGATCCCGACGGGAAGCCCTGGCAGGGCGTCACGGTATCGATCAAGAGTGATGTGGGGCGCACGTTTACGCTGACCACGGACAAGGACGGCAAGTTCAGTCAAATCGGATTGGCTCCCGGCATGTACACCGTCAGCTTCATCAATCCTCCGAGGCTGCCCTCACCCGGTTACCAGTTACAGCGCCAGGTTTCTTCCGGCGGAGAAAACGATTTCTCGGTCAATTTCGCGAAGAACGCTGCTCAACAAGGAGCCAATCCGGAGGAACAGAAGAAGCGCGAAGAGGCGCAGAGCGCCTTCAAGAACATGAAGGCCCATGTGGACGCCGGAGTCGCGGCGCTGAGTGACGCCGATCAACTCAAGCAGCAATTGAAAGCGGCCACGCCAGATCAGAAATCCGGGATTCAGGACAAGATCAACGGCGATTATCAGACCGCTATTACCGAGCTACAGCTAGCCGAGCAGGGGGTCGGTCCGAAGGATACGAAGAACCATGCGGTGATTCTGTCCAATCTCGGGATCGCTCAAAATCTCGCCGGGCACTATGACGACAGCATCAGCTCGTATCAAAAGGCCATCGATCTGAACCCGCAACCCGGATACTACGCAGGCATGAGCCAGGCTCTCGCGAATTCGGCGGGTGCTCAAACGGACCCGGCAGCCGCGAGTTCCAGAATTGCTGATGCTGGCGCCGACTGCGACAAGGCGGCTGCTCTTGAAACTCCCCCGAATCCAACCAACAACGCACGCTGCTGGAAGAATATCGGTATCGTGCTGACGAACAAGGGAGACTTGAAGAATGCAATCGCGCCGCTCCAGAAAGCCACGACGGCGGACCCGAAGGATGCCCAGGCCTGGTATCTGCTCGGTAGCGCCTTCACAGGCACAATCGACACGAAGCAGGAAGGCGACAAGATGACCTACATCATCCCTCCGGGCACTGGAGACGCCTATCAGAAGTGTATCGATGCCGATCCGATGGGCCCCTACGCCCCGCAATGTAAGCAGATGCTCGATAGTTTGGCGCAAATGTCGGGCGGCGAGGCCACGGCGATCGGCATGAAACCGAAAACGCAGAAAAAGAAATAGCGCTGCGACGTGCGCGGGCGCCGGACCGCAGGCTTCTCCCGCAGGAATGCGTACGGTGTTCGCTTTCTAGTTCGATCTTGTACCGCCCTATCTCGCCTCTCGACCAGCTGCCACGAGAATGCTATTCTCGTGGCGGGTCATCACGAGGCTTCCCGTGGCAGAAGTCGGTTCAGGTCATCTCAGCAGCACGCAGAGACGGCGCAGCGAGCGCGTCTCCAAGTCCTTGCCGGTCATCGTTCGGGGAATCGATCTCTTAGGCCAGCCGTTTGAAGAGCGCACTTCCACGCTGGCGCTGAATCTTCACGGCTGTCGTTACGCATCCAAGCATCACCTGCCCAAGAACACCTGGGTCACGCTGGAAGTCCCTCAAGCCGGTCCGCGCCGACACGTGCGAGCGCGGGTCGCCTGGATTCAGAGGCCGCATTCGGTACGCGAGTTTTTCCAGATTGCCGTCGAGCTGGAGAGCGCGGCAAACATATGGGGTCTCACTTCGCCGCCAACCGACTGGGAAATGCGCGAGGCGCCGGCGTATTTATCCGCGGAAGCGCTGCAAGAACAAGAACCGCGATCAGACGAAGCCGTGGTCGCTTCCGCTGCTCCTGTCGATTCTACCGAGAGGTCCGGGCTGCCTATGATGGATGCTTACTCTGATTCTGCTGCGCCTGCTCAGCCCATCGCGGAAGCGGCGCCCGTTGCCGAAAGTCCTCTATTGCGCCAGTGGAGCGCGGAGCTCGACCGCCAGGCGGCCGCGGCCGCCGAAGCCGCTGCGGCGCGCGCCTCCGAGCAGATTCGCCGGAGCATGGAAGATTTCGAGCAGTTTCAGTCCGGCCTGCGCGAGCAATTGACGTCTCAATTTGCGGACTCGCAACAGGAATTACTCACGACTCTGCAGGCGGAATTCGAACACGGCTTCCACGAGACTCGCGATCTTCTTCAGGAATTGGACCGTGGCGCGAAAGGTCTTCGCGCCGAAAGCGAAGCCGCACAGGAGGCGACGAGCCGCATGGCCCAATCGCGGCTCCAGATGGAAGCCGCCGAAGCTGCGCGGGCCCATTTCCAGCCGGAACCACCCAAAGAAGCTCCAGTGATGGCCGAAACCGATCTCGCCAATTGGCGGCAGCGTCTTGAATCTGAAATGGCGATTGCGCAGGGCCAGTGGAACGAGCTGCTCCAGTCTTCGCTCGATAGCAGCCTGGGGCGCCTGGTCGAACAATTGTACGGGCGCTCGCAGGAGTTGCTCCGCAGCGCCGAACAGAAGATCACCGAGCGCTTTGCCGAGCTTCGCCAGCCTCTCGGTCAAATGCACTCCGAGGCGCGCGAAACGCTCTCTTCTGTCCGGTCATCGCTCGAAGAAGAGCTTGGCCGCGCAAGGTCTTCGCTCACGGAAATCGAGCATGCCGCGAGCCGTCTGAAGGAATACTCGGCGCAATTGGAGGCCGCGAGCCACGACACGTTAAACGAACTGCACCGGCGCCTGGAGAATATCCTGCAGTCGCAGACGGATGAAATGAGCCGGCGCGCGGAGCATCTGCTGGCCGGCGTTCCACAGCGCCTGGCGCCGATGATCGATTCTGTCAGCCAGCAGGTGGTCGAGCGCACCACGGCGGAAATCGATTCTAAGCTTTCGCCGCGCCTCGAGCACGCGTCCGAGTTGCTTCGCGGATTGGCCTCGCGCGAGGCGGAAACAGACGAGAGTCTGCGTCTGCATCGCGAACGTTTGCGCCAGCTTTCCGAGAATAACCTGCGCGAGGCTGCCGCCCAGACCGCCGCGACTCTGGGCAACGTTCGCGACGATTTCGAGTCGGCGAGAACTGAAGCACTGGCGAAGTGGAACGAAGAATTGGAAGCCAGCTCCGTACGCGCGTCTCACGCGGCTGCCGAGTCCATCGGGCGGTCGTCGGAATGGTTCCAGCAGGAGGCCCGCGCGCGCTTGCAGGTCTTGATCGAACAGGGCCTCGGCACGGCGGCAGGCACGTTTGAAGAAAAAGCCTCCGAGGCCGCGCGCCAGTTCGAGGCGCGGCTGGACGAACTCGCCTCTGGCCGCGTCGGCCAGATTCAGCAGCAGCTGGATGTCGTGGCCACCGAAATTACAGGCCGCACGCGTACGCAGTTGGAGCAAGCAGCGGAAGCGGCGGCCGCTTCATTTGGCCAAGTCCTTGGTCGGATCTCGGAACAGCAGGTCGGTAATTTCACTGCGAACACTCACGGCGTGCTTGCGGAACGAGAGCGCGAACTGGGCCGTGCTGCGGAGCAGCTTCTGCAGAATCTCGAAGCAAATGGTCAGATGTCGCTTGAGCGGTTCCGCGCGCAGATGAGCTCGCAGCTTGAGTCGAGCGTCGCCGATAGCCGCAGCGCCTTCGCCGCCGAGTTCGTTTCGGCACTCGACGGCTATCGGGCCGAGCGCGACGCACAACAGAAGAGCTGGAACGAGGAGCTTCAGCGTTTGAGCGAGGAAGCCGCCGCCAGGCACCAGGAGCGCCTCCAGACGGCCGGCGATTCCTGGATTGTCTCTTCGGTGCGCCGGCTCAACGAGCACGGACAGGACGCAGTCGAGTCAATCGTGCGCTCCGCCGATCAAAGCTTGCGCGAATCGTGCGCGAAATTCTTCGAAGCGTTATCCGACATGCTGCGGGATCGTCCGGCAGCTAGTGCCGCGCCGGTCGGTTTTACGCCCGGGCCCGCACGCAGCATCGAGGAAGCGCCCGCGCCTCACAACGAACTAACCAACGGCGCCAACGCCTAAAGCCAAGGCGGAATCGTCAGATGGGCGGCTGCTTCGCTCCCACCACCTCGCGAACTGCATTGGCCACGTAGGCGACCTGCTCCGCGCTTAGTCCTGGGTGAATCGGCAGGCTGAGCACGCGCTCGCAAGCGCGCTCCGCATAAGGAAAGGTCCCCGGCGGACATCCGAGTGATGAGTACGCCGGTTGCAAGTGTACGGGCCTCGGATAGTGGACCACGGTCTCGATCTCACGCGCCGCGAGCTGCGCCACTACCGCGTTTCGATTGCTCGCATAGATGACGAACTGGTGATACACGCATTCGTCTCTCGGATCATCCGCGGGTGTTTCCACGCGCGCACCGGCGAGAATGCGGCGGTACTCTCGCGCAATCTCCTGCCGTCTCGCGGTCCATTGATAGAGATGGCGCAGTTTGACTCTCAGAACGGCGCCCTGAAATCCCTGCATCCGATAGTTGTAGCCAATGAACTCGTGCTCGTATCGCGCCGTCTGGCCGTGGGAGCGGGCCGCACGCGCGAACTTCGCGATCTGATCGTCGTCAGTCGTGAGCGCGCCTCCTTCACCGTAAGCTCCGAGATTCTTGGTCGGATAAAAGCTGAACGCGGCTGCCGCCCCGAGGCCGCCCACGCGGCCTCCCCGATAGCGCGCGCCGTGCGCTTGGGCCGCGTCCTCGAGGACGCGCAGACCGTGGCGAGCGGCAATTTCGCGGATGGGATCCATGTCGGCCGGCCGGCCGTAGAGGTGAACCGGCAGGATCGCTTGCGTGCGGGGGGTGATGGCGCGTTCGATCAGCTTCGGATCGAGATTTGCAGTCGCCGGATCGATATCCACAAAAACCGGTACGGCGCCACAGTAGCTGATGGCCTCGACGCTTGCCAGAAACGTGTTCGGCGTGGTGATGACCTCGTCGTCCGGCTGTACGCCCAGGGCCAGCAGCCCAAGGTGCAGCGCCGCTGTGCCGGACGCGAGCGCGACGCAGTGCTTCGTGCCGCAAAAGTCGGCAAACTCCCGTTCGAAGGCTTCGACTTCTTCCCCGAGCACGAAGGACGCGTTCTTGCACACGTGTTCCAGCGCAGGAAGAATCTCTGCGCGCAGTTGCTCGAACTCCGCCTTCAGATCCAGGACGGAAACCTTCATCGATTGCGCCTCTTGCGACATGAGACTCTACTGTACGTGTTCTGGCCCGACAAGCACTCCGTCCCAGGCGGCCCTGCCGTTGACATTGACATGTAGAGCAAGCGCGCCCCCTTTGTTGAAGAAGGCAGGCGGTGTTTGCCGCCGGGCAAAGTAAGATGTAAGTCATACGCCGCGCCTCGGCTCCCTGTTTTCAGGGACAAACTGCGTTTTGAAGGTGCCGTGGGAAAAAAGGAGGGGCGCGGATGAAGCGTCACATCTTCAGAATTATACTCTAGTTACTCTTACTGGGATTCATGTCCAAGGAACCCTCCAGGTCCAACCGTCGCTTCGATCGCATCCCCACACCCAAAGGGCTTTGGGTGGCCTGGCAGTACGACGGCAGTCAGAGCGTCTCGCGCGTTCGCGACCTGAACGCCGGAGGACTCTTCGTTGCCACGCCGACGCCCGTGCCCGTTGGCGCCGTGATGCAGGTACTGCTCTCCGTTCCGGAAGGCGAGATCAGGAGCCAAGCCGTCGTGCGGAACGTCACGCCGGGCGAGGGCCTCGGCATCGAGTTCAAGGATATGACTCCGCAGGACGTCGGCCGCCTCGAGAAACTCATTACTCGCCTCCTGCGCTCGGGCGCAGGCGAGGCCGTTCAGTAATTTCCCAAGCGGTTCTGCCGTCGCCTGCTCGCGCTTGTTCCTTCGTTTACGCCTCCACCCGAAATGCGATATCGTGTGACCCTAGCAAAGCCCCCAAAGGAGTCCCGCCATGAGCGACGATTTCGTTCCCGGCCAGCGGCTAGGAGACTACGAAGTCCTCGGCGCGCTGGGCGCCGGAGGAATGGGCAAAGTCTACAAGGTGCGCAACGTCATTTCCGACCGCGTCGAAGCGATGAAAATCCTGCTCAGTAATCTCGCAGGTCAGAAGGAATTGGCCGACCGATTCCAGCGGGAAATCAAGGTCCTCGCCAGCTTGGATCACCCCAACATAGCGGCGCTGCGCACGGCGCTTACTCTGGACAACCAACTCGTGATGCTCATGGAATACGTCGACGGCGTTACGCTTTCCTCGCGTCTGGAATCTGGGCCGATCCCGGTCTCCGACGCAGTCAACTACTCCGGTCAATTGCTTTCGGCACTGAGTTACGCGCACAAGTTGAACGTGATTCATCGCGACGTGAAGCCCGGCAACATGATGCTGACCCGCGATGGCGTCGTGAAACTGATGGACTTCGGCATCGCGCGTCCGAACAACGAAATGGGATTGACGATCACGGGCACCACGCTCGGCTCGCTCAACTACATGTCACCCGAGCAGGTGAGAGGCGAGCCTGTCGACGCCCGCTCCGACCTATATTCCTTTGGCGTCTCGCTGTATGAAATGGTGACAGGGCGACTGCCGTTCCGCGGAAACAGCAATTATTCGGTTATGTCCGCGCACCTGCAAGAGACGCCGCCTCCGCCCGTCTCGATACGTCCTGACCTGCCGCAAGCGCTCAACCAGATCATCTTGATGGCGATGGCCAAGAATCCGGGTGACCGTTTCCAGTCAGCGGACGCCTTCGCCAATGCGTCGAAGAGCGTTCTGCCCAGTGCGACGATACCCACTCCCGTTTCGCGGACGATCCCAGCTGCACCGATTACGCCGCCGAGCGAACCTCTGCAACCGACGCAACCTATGGCCGCCGCTGCCACCGCCTCCGGAGGGCGTTCGGCTGCATCATCGAGCGGGCATCGTGGCGTTTATATGGTGCTTGGTGGATTGCTCGTTGTCGCTATGCTGGCGGGCGCGAGCGTTTACGTGCCTCACTGGGTCAAGGCTCACGCGAGCGCAGGCTCCAGCAGCGCGCCGACGACGCAGCTAGCTCCTGCTGCGCCCGAGAATCCACCTGCCGCTGCGGTGACACCTCCAGCGGCTGCGCCGCCAGCCGCCGCACATCCGCAAGAGGACGCAGCCGCAGCCCAAGCTAAGGCGGAGGCTGCGGCAAAGGCGGCGGAGGAAGCCGCCGAGCGCGCTGCTGCGCTGAAAGAAGCCGAGCAGCAGTCCGACCAGCTCAACAGCCGTGCGGCCGCGATCGCTTCGAGCCTTGATACCCTGCGCCGCGAGCAGGCTGCCCAGGGATACGGGCTCCGCGGCGACATTGTTGCCGCCGAAGAGCTGATGAAGACGAATCTCGCGCGTGCTCAGTCGGCGCTCGACGAGAAAGACGGCGACAAAGCCAAGGGATATTTGGATGCGGCGGAAGTTCAGGCCGAGAAAATCGAGCGGTTCCTCGGTCGCTAGGCGGGGCGCTTTATTCCTTGGTCATCGCAACGACTCTGTTCGCCGCGGCTCTAGATGTGCGTCAGCGTGCCCGTAACCTTCGTCCGCCGCAGCGCCCAACTGAAGACCGCGAATGACAAAGGAATCAAGATCGCTGCGAAAATCAGCAGAGCCACGAGTGGGCGCCAAAGCTGATCCCATCCGGCCCCAGACAGTAGCGCCGCGCGCATCCCTTCGAGCGAATAGGTAACAGGAATCAGGCGTGCTAGAAGTTTCAGCGGGCCCGGCAGCACCGCCACAGGGTACATCATTCCCCCTACAAGCCCGGAAACGCCAAGCGCGATCCACTTCGCGGGATTGCCCCGTTTGAAAAGAATCTGATAGCTCGCCGACAGCACCCCGAGTCCGGCGAACGCCAGAATCGACGCGGCCAGAATCAGCACAGCGCCGGGCCAGTTTGCCGTCCTCGGCAGGAATCCGAAAAACAGTGCCCCCCAGCCGAGATACACGGCCGTCCGCAGA
>Ga0187782_10003974_pt1 | contig 11043 bp, 14 predicted proteins | sample 0715_SJ02_MP15_2_FD_132454 | JGI IMG/M metagenome (GOLD analysis project Ga0187782, IMG submission 132454) | Tropical peat soil microbial communities from peatlands in Department of Meta, Colombia - 0715_SJ02_MP15_20_MG | ecosystem: Environmental > Terrestrial > Soil > Wetlands > Peat | place...
CGCCCACCCCGAGCTCTCCCCCGCCTCGTTCGCGGCGGGGTCGTCCGCCAGCCCCTGATGCGGGGGCCGGTCGGCGTCACCGGACCCCTCCGGGGCCTCCTCGCGGCGGAGTTCGCCGCGCCGCGCACCGTTAAATATCGCGGTCGGTAGCCAGCCCACCCGTGAGCCGAGGACCCCCGACAACGGGGTTCCGCTGACGCGAGGAACGAACGATGGCGCGCCCGATCTACGTGCGGTTCGAAACGCCGAGCGACCTTGCCGACAAGGCCCTGCAGCTCGTCCAGGTGGCGAGCGAGACCGGGAAGATCCGGGTCGGTACGAACGAAGTGACGAAGTCGAGCGAGCGCGCCGAGGCGAAGCTCGTCATCATGGCGGAGGACGTCGACCCGGTCGAGATCCTCGTCCACGTCCCGATGCTCTGCGAGGAGAAGCGGATCCCGTACCTCTACGTGCCGAAGAAGCAGCGTCTCGGCCAGTCGGCCGGGCTTTCGAAGTCCGCGGCGAGCGTCGCGGTCGTCGAACCGGGCGAGGCGCGGACGCTCCTCGAGGAGCTCGCGACCGCCTTTCCGACCCTCAAGAAGTAGTGATCCGTAACAGGGGACGGAGCCGGGAACGGGTGGGACGCGGAACGGAGCTCGGGGCGGGGGAGAGCGGTCGATGGCGGAGGAGAAGGGTTCGCCGGCCGAGGTGGTCGAGTTGGTCGGCCGCACCGGGATGGCCGGGGAGGCCACGCAGGTGAAGGTCCGGGTCCTCGCCGGCCGCGACCGCGGCAAGATCATCACCCGCAACGTCGCCGGCCCGATCCGCCTCGGGGACGTGCTGATCCTCCGGGAGACGGCGCGCGAGGCGCGCAAGCTCTCGGTCCGGTGAGGGGCGAGGCCGTCGATGGTCGTCAAGCGCCAGTGCTCGTTCTGCGCCCGGGAGATCGAGCCCGGGACCGGCACGATGTTCGTGAAGCGGGACGGCACCGTCTTCCACTTCTGCACCTCCTCCTGCCGCAAGCAGCAGCTCGTCCTCGGCCGCGTCGGGCACCGGTTCAAGTGGACCCGCGCGCACGAGCTGAAGCGCGCGGCGGACCGTTCTACGGCGCAGAAGGCGCCGCCGCGGCCGGCCGCGCCGGCACCGGCCCGGCGCCGCCCGGGTCCGGCCGCCGAGCCCGCTCCCGCGGCGGGCCCGACGACCGCGCCCGAGGCTCCGGCCTCCGTTCCTCCTTTGGTTCCCGCTCCGCCCGCCTCCGCGCCTACCGAACCGGCCGCCGCGAGCGCCGCTCCCGAGGCCGTCCCGGCTCCGGCACCGGCGGCGAAACCGCGCCGGCCCCGGAAGAAGCCCGAGGGTTCGGCGAAGAGCGCGACGAAGGCTAAGGAGAGCGCGCCCAAGGACGAGTGACCGGGCCCGCGGCGCCCGGTGCGCGTGGAACGGAATCGGTAAGCCCCTTCGTGTCGCGCCGCCGGCGGCATGGAGTCGGACGACGGTTGGACCACCCCCTCCGACCTCGCGGAGTACGCCTATTGCCCCCGGTCGCACTGGTACCGCCATCACCCTCCGCCCGGCGGCCCGGACCGCGGGGCCCAGGAACGAGCGCAGGAAGGCGTTCGGTACCACCGGCGCGTGCTGACGGGCGAGCGCCACCGGGCCGAGCGGGGAGTCGCCTACTGGGCGGCCCTTCTCGTCGGCGTCGGCCTCGTCCTCGGAGGAGCGTGGTGGCTCTTCCGGTTCTGACCGCGGGCGACGAGGTCGCGGTCGCTCTCGCGCTCCTCGGCGTCGCGGTCTCCGTGTGGGCGCTCCGGGCGCTCTCCGACCGGCGCCGGGATGTGGCCCTCGGCGCTCTCGTGGCGGTCGACGCCGGCCGCGCAGCGACCCTCCGATCCGAGCGGTATCGCCTTTCCGGCCGGCCGGACGCGCTCCGTCGGAGGGACGACGGCCGGATCGTCCCCGTCGAGGTGAAGAGCCGCCCGGCACCGGCCCGGGGCCCCAGCCCTTCCCACGTCGTCCAGGTCCGGGCGTACTGCCTGCTCATCGAGGCGACGACCGGGCGTTCCCCTCCGTACGGCGTGCTGCGGTACTCGGACGGCGAGTTCCGGGTGCGATGGGACGATGCGGCCCGCACCGAGCTCATCGGCCTGCGCGCGGAGCTCCTCCGGCGGTACGACGGACGGGCGACCCCATCCCCGGCAAAATGCGCCCGGTGCATCTGGTTCGGGGTCTGCGACGCCCGCTCCCCGCCTACCTAGCGAACGCCCAGTAGACCTCGGTATGGTACGGCAGGCGGATCCGCCGCCGGCCCCGGGTCGCCGGGTCGGTCGCGAGAAGGTCGCGGACCTCCCGCGCGACCGCGCGCTGCTGCTCCGGAGGGAGCACGGCGATCCGGCTGATCGACAGCGTGCGGTCGACGAACTGCTCCGGCGTCCCGTCCTGGAAATGGCGGAACTCGCGACGCCGGACCCGCGTGAAACGCGAGCGGGCGGGGAGGAACTCCGGGGTGTCCACGATCGTTCCGTAGGGCCGCGCCCGAGGACGCCGCCAGGGAACGGGAGAGCGGCCGTGCGCCTCGACGACCTCGCTCAGGCGCCGCGACCAGCGGACGGAGTCGTCACGGTTGTTCCAGACCATCCCGAGTCCTCCTCCCGGGCGAAGCACCCGGTGGATCTCCCGGAGCGCGGGTCCGACCCGGAACCAGTGGAACGCCTGGGCGCTCACGACCGCGTCCGCGAAGCGGTCGGGGAGCGGGATCGCTTCCGCCGTACCGTTAAGGACCGGCACGTCCGGGACCGCGCGCTCGAAGACCCGGCGCATCCCGGCGGTCGGTTCGACCGCGATGCGGGCGGCGCCGAGCGGAGCGAGGGCGCGCGTGAACTTTCCGGTCCCGCTCCCGAGGTCGACGACGGTGCGGGACGGACCGAGGCGGAGGACCCGGCCGATGTGGCGGACCGCCTCGGGCGGGTAGCCCGGCCGACCGCGCTCGTAGGCCTCGGCCGCGGTCTCGAACCCCCGCACCGTCGGATGGGTCCGGGATCGAGCGGACGACATGGGCGACCGGTCCGGCTCCGTCACCCGCTCGGGAGCGGTGGGGACGGCGGGGTGAGGGCCCCCTTCGGGAGCGCACGGTACGCCTCGTAGACCCCGATGCCCCGGCCGATGAGGAGCCCGAGGCTGACGGCGAAGAGAAGGTCGACCCCGATGAGGACCTCGAGACCGGCCACCGACGGGGGTGCGGGCGGAGGGAAGCTCACGACGACCCCGGCCAGTCCGAAGACGGCGACCTCGGCGACGAGCCGCGCCGTGAAGAGCACGTGGTAGAGGACCGGGATGTGCCAGGAGAGACGGTAGTAGAACCGACCGTCCTCGCGGTGCTCGAACCGGACGACCCGCCGCACGTAGGGCGCGGCGAGGAGCGCCGCCCCGCAGGGGACTGCCGCGTACGGCACGAGCAGGGCGTAGGCGTCCGTCCCCCAGGTGGTCACGGCCGCGAAGAGGGTCGCGAACGCGAGCGCGCTGAAGAGGAGGACGTAGATGCCGGCGAAGACCCAGAGGCGGCCGGGCGAGTACGGGGCGCCCTGGAGTTGGCGGAGCGTCCGCCGCACGATCAGGAAGACGAACAGCGCGAGGAAGACGAGGGCGCTCGTCTCGGTCGAGCTCTCGGGGACCGTCATCGCGCGCGTCCAGCCCCGCCCTCTACAAAGCCGTCCCGGGGACCGGGCGCCGGCGAAACCTTTACGCCCGCCGCACGCTCGGCGGGCCGATGGCCGAAGGAAACGTGGAGCGGACGTTCGTGCTCGTGAAGCCGGACGGGGTGCGCCGGGGCCTCGTGGGGGAGATCGTCACGCGCTTCGAGCGGAAGGGGCTCAAGGTGGCCGCCGCGAAGATGCTGCGGGTCACGCCCGAGCTCGCGCAGCGCCACTATGCCGAGCACCAGGGGAAACCGTTCTACCCGGCACTCATCCAGCACATCACCTCCGGGCCGGTGCTCGCGCTCGCGCTCGAGGGCCGGTCGGCGATCGCGGTCGTGCGCCTCCTCACGGGCGCGACCAACCCCCAGACCGCGGCGCCGGGGACCGTGCGCGGGGACCTCGCGCTCGGGATCACGCCGAACCTCGTCCACGCGTCCGACTCCGCCGAATCGGCCGCGCGGGAGCTCGCCCTCTACTTCTCCCCCGAAGAGTACCTCGCGTACTCGCGGGTCGGCGAGGAATACTTCTAGGGCGATGCGACCGGGCCTTCGGGACGCGGTCGAGGCGCTCCGTCGCGGGCAGCTCGTCGTCTACCCCACGGACACGCTGCTCGGCCTCGGCGCCCGCGCGCGCGACCGCGCGGCGGTCGGGCGGATGGTCTCGGCGAAGGGCCGCTCCCCGGCGCAGCCGGTCTCGGTCTGCGTCAGCTCGACCGAGGAGGTCGAGCGGTACGCCGACCTCTCCCCGACCGCGCGCCGGTTCCTGCGCGGACAACTTCCCGGCCCGTTCACCGTCCTCCTGACCCCGTCGGCCGAAGCGCGTCGCTCGTTCGCCCCGAGCGTCGGGGGACTCGCGACGATCGGGTTCCGGGTCCCCGACCACCCGGTCGCCCGCGAGCTCGCCCGGCGCGCCGGGCCGATCACGGCGACCTCGGCGAACCGCCACGGCGCCCCACCGGCCCGGACCGTCGCCGAGGCGCGCCGGTCGCTCGGGGACGCGGTGCGCGTCTACCTTCCCGCGGTGCCCCCGATGTCGGGAGTGCCGTCCACGGTGGTCGACCTCATCGGGCCGGAGCCGCGCGAGGTCGTCCGCGGGGGCGTGCGATGACGCGCTACCCGCCCGACCTCGACCGGTGGCGCGAAGCGGCGCGTATCGCGGCCCGGGCCCGCGAGCTCGGGCTCCGCCTCGCGGTCCCCGGCGCGCGGCTCCGCGAGGTCGCGGACGCGGTCGAGGACTTCATCCGCTCGGAGGGCGCCGCGCCGGCGTTCCCCGCGAACCTCTCGCGGAACGACGAGGCCGCCCACTTCACCCCCGCGCCGGACGACCCGGCCGTGCTCGCGGTCGGCGACCTCCTCAAGGTCGACGTCGGGGCTCACCTCGACGGGGCGATCGCGGACACGGCCGACACGGTCGAGGTCGGGGGGACGCACCGGTTCGACCACCTCGTCCGGGCGGCCCGGGAGGGCCGCGCGGCGGGGATCGCGCAGGTCCGTCCCGGCGGCCGGGTCGACGACGTCTCCCGCGCGATCGCGGACGCGATCCGGGCCCGCGGCGTGAAGCCGGTCGTCGACCTCACCGGCCACTCGATCGAGCGGTACCTCTTGCACGCGGGGAAGTCGATCCCGAACGTCCCCGGGGCGAGCGCCGACACGTTCGAGGAGGGCGAGGTGGTCGCGATCGAGCCGTTCGCGACCAACGGGATGGGCCGGATCGGCAACGGGCCGTTCGGCAACATCGTGCGCTTCCGGGCCGACCCGGGTCCCGCGGACCCGGCGGTCGCGGCGCTGTTCGGCCGGTTCCGCACGCTGCCGTTCACCGCGCGCTGGCTCACCTCCGCCGAGGAGGCGGCCGCGCTCCGGCGGGCCCGACGTCACCTCCAGACGTACCCCGTCTTCGTCGAGCGGGGCCACGGGACGGTCGCGCAGGCGGAGCACACGGTGCTCGTCGGGGCGACGGGCGCCGAGGTCCTCTCCGCGCCGTGAGCCGCTACCGCCGGGGGTTCTCGAGCTCGGCCCGTGCGAGGGCGGCGCCCCGCACCACCGACTCGAGCTTCGCCCGGGCGATCGCGAGGCTCCGGGTCCTGAGGCCGCAGTCGGGGTTCACCCAGATCCGGTTCGGGTCGCCGAGGTACTTCGCCGCCCGGCCGATCCGCTCGGCGACCACCTCGGGGACCTCGACCGTGTCGCGGTGGACGTCCACGACGCCGAGGCCGACGTCGCGCGTGTCGCCGTACTCGGCGAGCGCTTTCAGGACCGCGTAGCCGTCGTGGCCCTGGGAGTCGCGGTTCGCGAACTCCCATGCCCACTGGCGGCACCGCTTCGCCTCGAGCAGGGCCGGGAGGAGGTCCGCGTAGTTCGAGTAGCAGATGTGCATCGTGAACTCCGCGTCCAGCCCCTCGGTGGCGGCGTTGAAGCCGTCCACGACGATGGCCGCCTCGTCCGGATGGGTCCCGGCGGCCGGCTCGTCGATCTGGATGACGCGGCACCCCCGGTCGATGAGGGCGCTCAGGGTCGGTCGGATCGCGCGCCGCGCGAGGTCGACCACGAACTCCTCCTGGGCGGCCCGGCGCGCCGCCCGGCCCTTCCAGCCCGGCTGGCGGGCGAGGTAGTACTCGTTGTACGACCAGTCGGCGAGGGTGTACGGCCCCGTGATCGGGAGCTTCGGCTCGGCGTGCGCGTGGCGCTTCACGAAGTCGAACTCGTCCACGTGGTACGGGTGGTCGAGGCGGACCTCGTCCGTCACGGCCGCCTTGAGGTAGTACTTGTTGTCGAACGAGCGGACGTGGCCCCCGAAACGGAAGCCGTGCATCTGGCGGATGGGGTACTCGTACATCTCGATCCGCCGCGCCTCCCCGTCGTAGACGCGGTCGAGCCCGGCCGTCTCGAGGAACCGCAGCGCGAAGAGCGCCCCGAGGTCGCGGACCGCGTCGGGGCTCGCCTCCCGCGTCCGTCCCCCGAGGAGCGCGTCCCGTAGCCCGGGCGCCTCGCCCCCGAACCCGACCTTCGCGTCCCAGTTCGAGAACTCCTCCCGTGCGTTCGCGTCGAGCGGCTCCGACCGCTGGCCCAAAAGCTGCCAGCGCGGCTTCGCGAGGCTGCCGATCTCCTGGGTCGGGAACAGCGCCCGCGTCACGACGACCCCTCCGAGAGCGCGCGCCGGACCGCGGGCAGGACGTGGAGCTTGCGGGTCGCCGGTTCCCAGGGCAGGAGGTCGAGGGGCCCGCCGGGACCGAGCCAGACCGTCCCGGCGTGCCGGCGGGCCTGGGCGGCGCGGACGACCTTCGCCACCTCGGCCGGGTCCTCCTCGAGCGTCGTGCGCGGGTCGACGACGCCGAGACCGAGCCCGGCGTGCGCGGGACCGGCGGGGAGATGCTCGACCTCCGTCTCGGCGAGGTCGACCCCGACCACCGAGACGGGCAGCCGGTCGAGCAGCGGGAACGCCGCCTTCGCGTCGGCGCCGTACGTCCAGACGACGGACGTCCCTCCGTTCAGCGCCCCCTCGACCGCCCGGTAGCCCGCGACGACCGCTTCGGCGCGCGGCCCCTCGGGCGGCGCGACCACGAGCTCGGGTTCGGTGAAGAGGAACGTCGCGAACCCCCGGCCCCGCAGCTCCTTCACCTCGTCCCCGAGGAGCCGGCCGAGCCGGTGGATGAGCGCCGGGTCGGTCTCGCCCGAACGGTTCTCGAGCATTCGGGAGAAGGTGTACGGGCCCGGCAGGAGGACGCGGGCGGTATCGGGTTGGCTCGCGAGCCGGGGCGGGAGGCGGGCGGCGAACGCACCGGGGGTCCGGCCCGGGGGCGCGAGGAGGATCGGCTGCCGGTAGAACGTGTTCGTCTCGAGCCAGCGCGTGAGCGGGCCGACCGTGAACCCCTCCCACGTCTCCGCGAACGGGCGAAAGAGGTCGGGCCAGCGGAGATAGCCGGCCGTACGGTCGTCGAAGCCGAGCCGCTCCTCGAGCGCGAGCACCTCGCGCTCGGTGGATGCGAAGAGCTCCTCGACCGCCTCGGCGGTCGTCCGCCCCCGGTCGAGGTCGCGCGTCGCGCTGACGAGCGCCTCCGAACGGGGGAACGGGCCGGTCAGTCCGGTGCGGACGATCATCGCGCTCGGGACTCCGGGCGGGTCTTAACGGTGACGAATTTCCGGAAGGGTGCTCCCGATGAAACCGCGTTGCGCGGCAGGAAACCCCCGCGCTAGCCGTCGAGGTTCGCCCGGACGATCCGGTCGAAGTCGGTCGGCTTCGGGGGCCAGCCTTCCGTCATGTACTTCACGAACGCCTCGAGCGAGCCCTGGGTGAGCGCCTCGTTGCGGACCCGCTCGAACCCGACCGACGAGACGTACCGCTCCGGGAGCGCGTGCTTCGCGCCGTAGTGCGCGGGATAGACCTCGGTCTCGTTCGGAAGGGTGAGGATCTTCTCGGTCAGGGACGCGTAGAGCGCCTCGGGCGAGCCGGCCCCGAGGTCCGTGCGTCCGCAGCTCCCGAGGAGCAGCGTGTCGCCGGTGAAGATCTTGTCGCGGACCCGGAGCGTGACATGGTCGGGCGTGTGGCCCGGAGTCTCGAAGACCCCCACCTCCTCGGAGCCGAACCGGAGCGCCTCGCCGTCCGAGAAGGAGCGGTGCGGGTAGCGTGCCTCGGAGCGGCGACCGAGATAGATCGGAGCGTCGGTCGCCTCGTGGAGCGCGGCGTGGCCCGCGAGGTGGTCGGCATGGGTGTGGGTCTCGACGACCCCCACGAGACGCCAGTGCCCCTCGGAGAGCAGCGCGCGGTAGGGCGCAACGTCCCGGCCGGGGTCGATGATGATCGCCTCGCCCGCGTCCCGGTCCCCGAGGAAGTAGGTGAGACAACCGGAATCCGGTCGGGGGATCTGGCGGAGGTAGAGGTGGGCGGCCGGGTCGTCCTCGGGGTAGCGGGCGAGGCCGGTGTCCGCGACCCGCGCGTACTCTTCGAGACCGCCCTCGAGGGCCGCGGCGAGGAGGAATCCCCGGTCCTGCAGGAACCGGGTCGCCCGGCGAGCGTGGGCGCCGAAATGGTCGTAGACGACGATCGTCCGGTCCCGCGGAAGCGAGGCGAGCGCCCCGCCGAGGGCGTCGAGCGGAACGTGGCGGTCGTTTGCAAGATGGACGACCTTCCGTTCGGCGGCCGAGCGCACGTCGAGGAGGAGCGGAGGCGCTCCCGATTCGAGCAACCGCCGCAGGTCGAGCGGCGCGATGAGCGGCACGGCCCCGGTCCGGGGCGGCCGGAAGAACGGATGCGGCAGGGTCTCGGGGCCGGCGCTCACGGGGAACGACAGTACGGCAGGTGCCGACCTATTTAGCGCCGAGCTCCGGCGCCGATTTCGGGACCGCGGACCCCGGCGGCGAGGTCCGACAGTTGCCGAACTCTCCGAACGTCTCCGGCAAAGCGTTAATAAACCGAGGTCGGGTGAACGCCGGTCCATGGCCCAGAGCTCCGCCCCGCCGGTCGATTCCGACCGCGCGGCCCGACGCAAGGCGCGGGAGGTGGCGGCCGCGGCGGAGCGGAGCGAGGAGGAGACCGGCCTCCTCGGGGACCGGTCGCTCGAGCTCTCCCGCTACTATGCCGGCAAGGTCGAGATCGTCCCGAAGGTGCCGGTCCGCTCGCTCCGCGACTTTGCGCTCTGGTACACCCCCGGCGTCGCCGCGGTGTCGCGGGCGATCGCGGAGGACCCCGACCGCGCCTTCGAGCTCACCGGGCGGTGGAACACGATCGCGATCGTCACGGACGGCTCGCGCGTCCTCGGCCTCGGCGACATCGGCCCTCGGGCCGCCCTCCCCGTGATGGAGGGGAAGGCGCTGCTCTTCAAGTTCCTCGGCGGGGTCGACGCGATTCCCGTCCCGATCCAGGTGAAGTCCCCCGACCAGTTCATCGCGACGGTCGAGGCGATGGCGCCCGCCTTCGGCGGGATCAACCTCGAGGACATCGCGTCCCCGAAGTGCTTCGGGATCCTGGAGGAGCTCTCGAAGCGGCTCCCGATCCCCGTCTGGCACGACGACCAGCTCGGGACCGCCGCGGCGACCGTCGCCGGGCTCTTGAACGCGCTCGAGCTCACGCACCGGTCGGTGCGCGAGACGCGGACCGTCCTCCTCGGGGCCGGGGCCGCGAACCTCGTGACCGCGCGGCTCCTGATGGCGCTCGGGCACCCGGCGCACCGTCTCACGCTGGTCGACCAGAAGGGGATCCTCCACGCCGAACGCGAGGACGTGGACGAGCTCGAGCTCCGCAATCCGTGGAAGTACCGCATCGCGCTCAAGACGAACGGCGGGGGCCGCACGGGGGACCTCGCCGCGGCGGTCGAGGGGGCCGACGTGCTCCTCGCCGCCTCCACGCCGCAGCCGGACACCGTCCGTCCGGAGCACGTCCGCGCGATGGCGAAGGACCCCATCGTCTTCGCGCTCGCGAACCCGGTGCCCGAGATCTGGCCGGACGTCGCCCGGGCGGCGGGCGCGGCGATCGTCGCGACCGGCCGCAGCGATTTTCCGAACCAGGTGAACAACTCCCTCATTTTTCCGGCCGTGTTCCGCGGGGTGCTGGATGCGCGGGCGCGCGCGATCCCGGACGAGGTCGTCCTCGCCGCGGCGAAGGAGCTCGCCGCCGGCGCCTCGCTGCGCGGCCTCACCCCGCTCCACCTGCTCCCGACCATGGAGGAGCCCGAGGTGTTCCCGCGGGTCGCCGCCGCGGTCGGGGAGACCGCCGTACGGCTGGGCCTCGCCCGGGAGAAGCTCTCCCACGACGAGTTCCTCGAGCTCGCGAAGGCCCGGATGGGCCGCTCGGGGAAGCTCGTGCGGGCCCTCGCCCGCGCCCGTCTTACGCCCCCGATGCCTCGCGCTCCCGCACGACGGAGGCGGACGAAGTGACCGGAACGGAGGAGAAGGGGAGCCACGCGAGCGGACCGGGCGAGACGCCGGCGGTGCCGATCCACCTGCGCCCGGCCCGGGAGTCGGACATCTCCGCCCTCGTCCCGCTGCTCCTTCGGCTGAAGCGGCTCAACGAGGAGTTCGACCCGCTCCTCAAGGTCCGCGAGGACGCGGAGCAGCAGGCGCGCCAGATCCTGAAGGCGGACATCGCGAACGCGAAGGCGGTCCTGTTCGCCGCGGAGGGCGTGGGCGCAGAGAAGGACAAGATCGTCGGGTTCGTGCGCGCGGTCGTGCGCGAGCGGCCGTTCTACGCGCCCGAGCACGAGGGGGTCATCCTCGACATCTACCTCCTCCCGCTCTACCGGCGTCGCGGCGTCGGGGAGTACGTCCTCCGCGAGACGTCGAACGCGCTCAAGGGAAAGGGCGCGGGCGTCGTGACCGCCGAGTTCCCGGCCCAGAACGAGATCGCGAGCCGCTTCTACACGAAGCGCGGGTTCCGCCCCATCATC
>Ga0187782_10003976_pt1 | contig 11041 bp, 9 predicted proteins | sample 0715_SJ02_MP15_2_FD_132454 | JGI IMG/M metagenome (GOLD analysis project Ga0187782, IMG submission 132454) | Tropical peat soil microbial communities from peatlands in Department of Meta, Colombia - 0715_SJ02_MP15_20_MG | ecosystem: Environmental > Terrestrial > Soil > Wetlands > Peat | place...
CCTATTGGCGCTCGCTTAGCCGTCATCGTTAACGCGGCGCTGCCGAGCACGATCGCCCATGCGTCGAATTGGTCGGCGAAAGATTGGCAATTTGCGCAATGCGCGGCGTTTGCCGAGGGGTATTCATGCTAGCCGGACTTCGCAGCGCGGCTCGACGCGTATTTGGCGCCAATGAGGCGGGAGTCGAATTGCCGGCGACGGGGGCTTGGTACAGCCGCGAGGAAGCCATCATGGGCACCGCGATTCGCGTGGAGCTCTGGAGCGAGGACCGCGCAGATGCGCAATCCGCCATGCGCGCGGTGATGGATCTGATGCGCCACGTGGATGAAACGATGAGTCCCTACAAGCCCGAGTCAGAGCTCTCGCGCATCAACCGCGATGCAGCCAATCGTCCGGTCAGTGTTAGCAAAGAGATGTTTGACTTGCTTTCGCGCTCGCTTGACTTTTCCCGCCTCTCGGACGGCGCGTTCGACATCACCTTTGCGAGCGCAGGCCACTTGTATGACTATCGCCAGGGCATTCGCCCCAGCGCGAACGATCTCGCCCAGGCGTGTAAAGCCATCGGGTACAAGAACCTCCTGCTCGATCGCGCAACAAACAGTGTGCGGTTTGCCTGTGCGGGCGTGCGCATCGACCTGGGTGGATTTGCCAAGGGATACGCGGTGGATATGGGCGCTGCGATTTTAAAAAGCCGCGGCATCAACAACGCGATCGTCACTGCGGGAGGCGATAGCCACATTCTGGGCGATCGCCTAGGGCGGCCTTGGACGATCGGCATTCGCGATCCGCGCCGCTCAAGCGAGATCGTCGCGGTGTTGCCGCTTAGGGATGTGGCCGTCTCAACGTCGGGCGACTATGAGCGCTTTTTTGAAGCAGACGGCGTGCGCTATCACCATCTTCTTGATCCCCGAACCGGCAAGTCGCCCAGCAGCGTGCACAGCGTAACCATTGTCGCGCCCGACGGACTGACGTCGGAAGGTTTGTCGAAGATGGTGTTTGTGCTGGGCGTGCAAAAGGGAATGCAGCTTATTGAAAGCCAAAAGAACGTCGATGCCGTTGTGGTCGACGCCGATGGTGCCTTGCATTACTCCTCGGGGCTGCGGCAGCAAGGTCCCGGGAAGACGCAGTGACGTGGTCGGTTTTTTTGTGCAGTGAATCGAGCAAACGTACGACTTAACAGGAGCCAGCGATGACAACCCTGAATCGAACCAATGCGAAGACGCTTGTGGGCGCAATGGTGCCACTCAGTCTTGTCTTAGTGGCTTGCAGCGGATCGGGTGGCGATCCGACCACGGTGAACGGCAATGTCCCCTTTGCCTATGTGCAGCGAGTAAGCACGGTTGGGCTCGATCCCACCAGCGCGGCCTCGATGGTGCCCGGGGGCGACTTATTTATTCAGACGGTGTCTTCTCCCAGTTCACCGGCTGCCTACAACGTCACGCAATCCATCACGCAGGGCGTAGGTGACGTCGCGGACCCACAGGTTTCTTTTGACGGGACCAAGATCGTCTTTGCCATGAACTGCCCGACGTCCAACACCTCGACCACGGTGGTGAACAATGCGACCGTGGCTGCGTGTACCGGGCACTGGAACTTGTGGGAATACGACATGAGCCAGGGTGGACTCACGAATGGGACCCTGCGTCGCATAACCAATGGAACGTGCACCAGGCCCGGTGGCTGCGATGACGTGGGCCCGGCCTATCTGCCGGCAGGGCAAGGATTTGTCTTTTCTTCTAATCGGCAGGCCGGTGAGTATGCGACGCAGTTTGTGGATTACAGCCAAAATCCCAGTTCTCCTGTTACGCACCAGTATGTGGCGCTCGATGAGTACGAGCGTCAGCAGGTCTTTAACCTGCATACGAGCGATATCAACGGGGGCAGCATCCAGCAGATCTCCTTTAACCAGAGCCACGATCGCAACCCAGTGGTCCGTCCTGATGGTTCGATCATGTTCTCACGCTGGGAGCACGTTGCCGATCGCAACCGCTTTACGATCTTTAATGTCAAGCAAGACGGCACCGGCATGTTTGTGCTCTATGGTGCGCACGACAGCGGTGGCAATAGCTTCCTGCATCCGCTCGACATGGATCCCGGTGGCGCATATGCGGGCTATATCAGTTCGGATCTGATGCCACTCGATCGAACCCATGGGGGCGGCGCGTTGATGATCATCGACGCCAACGATTACACCGACCAGAACACGCCGATCAATCCGTCCGTTCCCGCGCAGGGCGGACAAGTCCAGGCGACCGCGCAGCAACTGAACACGGGTTCGGGCCCGTCCTTATACGGGCGCGTGACGACACCGTATCCGCTATGGGACGGGACTAATCGGTTTTTGGTTGCGTACGCGCCGTGTGAAGTGACCAATGCCGGTGTGGTGGTTTCGTGCGCCACCTTGTCGTCGGCCGAACTTGCGACGCTAGACGATTCGAACCGTTTGACAACGCAAATCGCGGCCGACCCGGTGCAAGATAATGTTCCGCCGTCCTACGCGATTTATATGTTCGATCCTGGCGCGCAGACCTGGTTGCAGGTTGCTGCGCCGGCGGCCGGGTACATGCTCACCAATCCGGTTGCGCTGCAGTCGCGTCCTGAGCCCAGTGCCTTTACGCCGCAAGTAGACAACCCAACGCTGGCTGCGAACGGTCTTGCGACGCTGACGGTCGCGAGCGTCTATGACACGGACCTGCTTGACCGCATGGGGCTGTCAATGCTCTCCCCGGCCGACTTGCCTGCCGGCTGCACGACCGGGATTCCTCAGACGGCCCCGCTAGATCCGCAGGACACGCGTCCGACGGTGGCCAATATCAACGCGATCAAGGACCCTTCGAACCCTGCGTATTTGTGTGCGCCGCTGCGTTTCATACGCGCAGTTCGCGCGATTGCGCCTCCCTCGGGTCTCACCGGCGAGCGTCAGGCAATTGGCGATACGAACTTTGAGCAAAACGAGATCCTGGGTTATGCCGTAGTTGAGCCCGATGGATCGTTCCAGATCAACATTCCGGCCAACACGCCGGTAGGATTCTCCGTCCTCGATCAGCAGGGCAGAGCGTTCCAAGTGCATACGAATTGGATTCAGGCGCGACCTGGCGAAGTCCGCAGTTGTGATGGGTGTCACAGCCCGCGCAAAGGAGCGGCGATCAACTCGGGCACGATCGTCAATACGGTCTCCGCGGGGTGGAACAGCACGATTGCAAGCTACCATCAAACGGGCGACACGATGGCCCTGACGCACGCAAATTACGTGGCCGCCACGACACCCGGGGTTACGATACTGAATAATCCGGTGTTTACGCTGCAGCCCAACATGAGCTACACGGACGCGTGGGCGGCTGCCAAATACACGCCACGCCCAAGTATTCAACTCGACTACTCGCAGCTGACCACATTGCCTCCGACGCCCGCCAGCGCAGGCACCCCGGGAACCCCGGTCTTGCCCATCGTCATCAACTATCCGGATCACATCCAGCCCATTTGGTCGGCTGCCCGGACGGTGAACGGCGTCAACGCCACCTGCACGAATTGCCATAACTCCAATGATGCAAACCTCAATCTCTCAAACACCCCCGCCGGTACGGGACGCATGGTCTCCTATGAGAACCTGATGACGGGTCCGCCAGTACTCGACGCAAACGGCAATCCGGTTTTGATTGTCGAAGATGGCGTGCAGGTGGTCGAAACCGGCCCGGCGTTGGTTTTCAACACCGCCAGCGAAGGCCAGGCAACGGGTTTGGCGCGATCGAGCCGCATCGTAGAAATCATGGCCGGCCAGATCCTGATGTCGAGCTCTGATGCGCAAACCGCCTATCCGACGCCCGCGATCAGTGCGACGGTACCCGACCATTCGTTGATGCTCAACGCGTCGGAAAAACGCCTGGTTGCCGAGTGGATCGATCTTGGCGGTAAGTATTACAACGATCCGTTTGTCAGCGCGACCGGGGCCAATGTCACGCAGATCTCTTCGCTGAGCCAGGCTGTCTTCACGTCAAGCGTGTACCCGATCTTGCTCTCGACTTGTGCTGCCAACTGCCATATGGCCCGAGGCAGTGGCACGACCGTACCTCCGGGTACATCGTTTGTCGATAACAAGTTCGTCCTCACGGGCGAGCCCACAGGAGACTACAACAACACCCTGACGATGATCTCCGATACCTGTAAGCCGGCCGATCCGTCCAACTATCTGTTGAGTAAACCCTCAACGATTCCGCATCCGACCGGGGCAACTGGGCAGACGGTAGCGGTGCTGCCCGTTGGCAGCGCCAACTACACCACGATTGCAAACTGGATCAAGAGCGGCTGTCCGTGATGATGATGAAATTTGTGCAACGACCAATACGGGAGATTTTGCTTGCCGCCATCTTCTTGATCGGATTGGGCGGGTGCGGCGGGTCGGGCGATCCGCTCGAGAATCCGCCCAACGTGACGGACGCCGCTGCGGGCGGCGGGCAAAATCTCTCTTTTGCCTATTATCAGCAGTGCATTTTTCCGATCTTTCTGGCCGCTCTGCCTAACCCCCTAAATGGCGGCGCGACGACCAACACCTGCTCCAGCTCCGGTTGCCATAATGATGCAACCGGACGCGGCGCTGCGTTTCGTATCGTTCCTACCGCGACAACGATTCCGACGGCTGCCGCGAATACACCCTGGATCCTGAACGAGCCGACAGCACAGATTCAAGCCGCGGACATTTACAAGAATTTCATTTCGACCACTGGGGTGCTGATCGTCGGTGACCCGGCACAGAGTCTGCTCATTAACAAGCCTTTGCTGCGCGGCGTTTTGCACGGCGGTGGTTTGATTTTTGCCAACGCGCAAGATCCCAACATTCAACAGATGGAGTACTGGATCTCCAATCCGATGCCCGCAGGCCAGGACGAATTTAGCCAAGCGGCGAGCAGTCTTTTCACCGCTGGCGGCGGTTGCCAGCAGTTCTGATGATGCGTTGGGTGACGAAATGGCGTGTCTCGCGCGGCACACTGATACGGACGGTTGCAGTGTCGCTGGGAATCTTGCTTGGTCTGCCCGGCTATGCCGCAGAAAATCCCGGGGAGCGCGTTCAGGTGACGGACCCGTACATCGAACTGCATACCGGGCCTGGGCGGGGGTTTCCCATTTTTTTTGTGGTCGAACGCGGCGGATGGATCGAGATCGAGCTTCGGCACGCCGACTGGTTCAAAGTGCGCGCGGCGGCCGGACAGGAAGGCTGGGTTGATCGTAAGCAGCTTGAAAGCACGCTGACGGAGGTCGGTAGCAAGAAAACGTTCCGCGATGTTTTGCTCGACGATTACTTGCGCCGCCGCTTGGAGTTTGGTGCGGGGTGGGGACACTTTGACTCCGATCCCATGCTCAAGCTCTGGGCGACATATAGCCTCGTCGACACGCTGGCGCTGGAGGCTACAGCCGGTCAAGTGGAGGGTCGCTATTCCGGAACGAACTTTTGGCACGTCAATCTGCTCGCGCAGCCTTGGTCGGATCGCAGATTGGAGCCTTTTTTCGGCATCGGTGTCGGACGGATTTACTACAGTCCCAACGCGAGCCTGATCAGCGCGCTTCCTGCGCATTCGGACATGGCGGACGCGATGATTGGGTTGCGCTTTCACGTCACGGACCGCTTGATCGTGCGTTGCGACTGGAGCGCATACACCGCCTTCATTTCCAACAGTCAGACCCAGCAGTATCGAGCTATTACTGCTGGCCTTTCTTTTTTCTTTTAGGCCTCTTCGAGCTACCCATGCGCATACCAGTTCTTGCGATTCCGCTAGCGGTCTTTTTGCTCGGTGTTTGCGCGCCCTTGGTGCGCGCCGCCGATGAGCCGGCGCGTACCGAACTGCCCGCGCCCGCGACGGAACAAAAAAGCACGCAGCCGACGGACACAGCGACGGCGCCTGTTGCTCCGACGCAAAGCGAGCCGATGTCGCCGGCGACGGTTGAACCTGCGGCGGCGCCGCCAAGTCCCCAGCCGACAGAGCAACCTGCGCCACCAACAACTCCGGTGCCGACTCAGCTACCGGCTCCGGCGCCAGCGAACGATCAGGTCATCGAACCCCAAGTGGAAAGACGGCAAGTGAAGGTTCCGCACATTCCGTCTAATAATTTTGAGTTCGGAGTTTTCGGCGGCGCCTATAACACCGAGGATTTTGGCACCAATGCAATTGGTGGTGCGCGGTTGGGCTACGTAATCACCGAGGATATCTTCGTCGAGGGTGTATACGGGCAAACAAAGGTCTCGGATGCGACCTACCGGCAGTTTCTGCCTGGGGGCATCTTTCCTACTCCCGAGATCACGCTGCGCTATTACGACCTTTCCGCCGGCTACAACATCCTGCCCGGAGAGTTCTTCATCGGGCGCAGCCACGCCAAGGTTGCCTCTTTGTACATCATCGCTGGCCTCGGTATCACCGAGTTTGACAACGCCAGCCACGAGACCATCAACGTGGGCTTGGGCACGCGCGTATTTCTGGCCGACTGGGTGGCGCTGCAGGTCGACTTGCGCGATCACGTCTTCTCCTTGGACATCTTGGGACTGCGTAAGGACACCCAGAACATGGAGTTGACGGCCGGAGTGACGTTCTTTTTCTAAATCTTGTGAATCGTTTGGTCACTATGCTGATAGCGTCGGGAACAGGTATGCAGACAATGCACAAACGGACGGTAGGTATTGCTTTGGCGTTGCTCGTTACGCTGGCGAGCGCGGGTGCGGATGCGGCTTTGGTAAGTCAGCGAGCACCGGATTTCACGCTGCCGAGCGCGGCGGGACCGAACCTGCGATTACAGGAGCAGCGCGGCCAGGTGGTGATGCTGAACTTCTGGGCCACGTGGTGCGGCCCCTGCCGCCGGGAGATGCCGCACCTTAATCGCCTCTACGAGAAATATCGCTCGGCGGGCTTTCTTTTGCTTGGAGTCAATGTCGACGAGGACCAGCGCAACGCGATCGGTGTCTCCACCAAGCTGGGAGTCCATTTCCCTGTGCTTTTCGATAACAAGCAGCGGGTGAGCCGGCTGTATGACTTGAGCACCATGCCTTCAACCGTGCTGATTGACCGGGACGGACGCGTGCGCTACGTGCACCTTGGCTATAAGGACGGTTTTGAGGACACGTACGAAAAGCAGATCACGGAGTTGCTGCGCGAATGAAGTTTCATCGCATTATTTGCTTGTCGTTACTGGGTGCCCTGCTGTTGGGCGGCTGCGGTATCGAGCCGTGGGTTAAGCCTTACGAGCGCGAACGCCTTGCCGACCCCATCATGCAATCCTCGCGCGACGCGCTGGCCGACAAACATCACGAGCACGTCTACGACGTGCGGGAAGGGGCACGCGGCGCAACCGGCATCCAGGGGGGCGGTTGTGGATGCAATTAGGCGCGCGGTGCGCTTCGTCCGCGGCTGGGCCGCCGTGCTGCAGCGTTTAGTGTTGCTTGCGCTGGGTCGTGATCGTGTCGCGGCCAAGTCGCATATAGTGCTGCGAGAAACGACGCAGCTGCCTGCGGCCGCGTGCCTCGGACCGTTGTATCGTGGCGCGGCGCGCATGGGCGGCTTGCTCGGAGGCGTCCTCGCAACGGCGAACGCTGAAGCTGTGGACCTGCCGGGCGACCGGGCCGATGCGATGTATCACTCGTTTATCGGCGGTGGGGTCGTCGCTAACGGGCCGGCCATACTGGTGCGCAAGAGCCTTGAGGACGTCGTTTCGCTTTCGGCCTTTAATTACGTCGACATGGTGAGCAATGCTTCGATCGACGTTGTCACGACGGCCAGTCCGTACAAAGAGACACGGGTAGAGACCGGGGTAGGGCTGGACTACGTCTATCGCGACGCGCTAATCAGCCTTACAGCGAGCACCAGCCGCGAGCCGGATTACATCGCAGACAGCGCAAGTATCGATGTGGCACAGGATTTCTTTGGAGGCATGACGACAGTAAGCCTCGGGTATTCGAAGGGCTGGGATACGGTGGAAAAGCACAATGATCCGAGTTTCTCGCAGCCCGCAAATCATTGGCAGTACCGCCTGGGAGCAACGCAGATATTGACGCCGCGCTGGTTGGTCAGCCTCAATACGGAGGCAATCGCCGACGAGGGCTATTTGCAAAGCCCATATCGCGTCGCACGGGTTTTTGGCGCGGCGGTACCGGAGGTCGATCCAAGCACTCGCACGAGCCGCGCAGCAACGCTTCGCGTTACCGGAAGCGTAGGTGCACAAGGTGCCGTACACGCCCAATACCGTTACTTTTGGGACACCTGGGATATTCGTGCCGGTACCGAGGAGGTCGGTTACAGCCAGTACGTTGCTAAGCGCTGGTTGCTCGACGGGTTCGTGCGACACTATTCACAAAGCCACGCGATCTTTTACAGCGACGATTTCGCAACCGAAGAGACGTATATGTCGCGTAATCGCCAGCTGAGCACATTCAATGACCTTGGCTTGGGTGCCAAGGGTTCTTATTCCATCGTACGGGAACCGGGGCGCTACGAGATTAAGTTCACGGCAGCCTACGAATGGATGCGTTTTCACTACGACGATTTCACCGACATACGCACGGGCAAACTGTATTCGTTCGATGCCAACGTGGTGGAGTTGTTTCTGACGGCAACGTTTTGACGAAGGAGGCGCCGTGATCAATCGACGATGCAGTTTGTTTACCGCCGCACTGGCGCTTATCTTTGCGGCGCTGGCGCTACCTGCGGCGGCCGCCGAGGAGTCGGCTGCGCCCGGCAAACCGGAAGTAAGTGACCTCGACAATCGAATTCAGGACACTAAAAATGAAGTGATACAGCTAAACCGCGACTTGCTTGTCCTCGAAGAGGAGCTGTTATTCCCTGCGAATACGCAGGTCGCGGTGTTCGTATCGATGGACGTCGGTAAGCTATTTGCACTTGATTCGGTGCAGGTGAAGCTGGACGACAAGGAGGTGGCCAATTACCTGTACACGCCTTCAGAAGTTCAAGCGCTGCACCGTGGGGGTGTGCAACGGCTCTATGTGGGCAACTTGCGCAGCGGTTCTCACGAGCTGGTCGCGTTTTTTTCGGGCAAGGGTCCGTACGACCGCGACTACCGACGTGGCGCGACCGTCAAGTTCGACAAAAGCACGGACCCCAAGTACATCGAGCTGCAGATTACTGACTCGGCGGGCAAGATTCAGCCCGAGTTTGCAGTGAAAGTCTGGCAGTAAACGCTGATGCGACAATCCGTACTCCTTCGTTTTGCGCTCCGGCGCCTGGTCGGCTGCCTGGCGCTTGCTCTCGCTGGGGCCCTAGCCTGGGGCAGCGCGGTCGCTTCCTCGGCCGAGGAGGGCGGCTGGTCGCGACATGCGGTAAAAGATCCGCACTTTGGCGACAGCCTCTTTTACTTTTATCAGGAACGCTATTTCACGGCGCTTACGACTCTCATGGTGTCGCAGCACTTTGGGCGCGTTGCGCACCACGCCGACGAAGCCGAGGTGTTGCGTGGCGGGCTGTACCTGTCATACGGATTGCATCGGGAAGCGGCCGAAGTGTTCGCTCGCCTCATCGAGAAGGGCGCACCGCCCTCGGTTCGCGATCGTGCGTGGTACTACCTGGCCAAGATTCGCTATCAGCGGGGGTTTTTGGCCGAAGCCCAAGACGCGTTAGATCGGATCAAAGGTCGCCTGCCCGCAGATCTGGAGGAGGATCGTTGGCTGTTGCGCGCCAACGTACTGATGGCGCGCGGCGACTATGCGGGCGCGTCACAGTCACTAAAACCCCTCGCGACCCAAGGCAAAGCGGCCCTGTACGCCCGCTATAACCTCGGCATCGCATTGATCAAGAGCGACCAGGTCGCCGAAGGCAGCCAGGTGCTCGATGCGATTGGTGTTGGCCCCGCCGCAAGCGAGGAATTTCTCAGTCTTCGCGACAAGGCCAACGTCGCTTTGGGATTTACGGCGTTGCAGGACAAGCATCCGGACCAGGCCCGAGTTTATCTTGAGCGCGTGCGACTTTCGGGAATGCTCGCCAACAAGGCTCTGTTGGGTTTTGGTTGGGCGGCCGATGCCTTAAGTCGACCTTCCGATGCGCTTGTGCCGTGGTCGGAACTCACTGGCCGCGACGCGAGCGACGCAGCCGTGCTCGAAGCCAAGCTCGCCGTGCCATATGCACTGGCTGAGATGGGAGCGTATTCTCAGGCGCTGGAACAGTACCGCGATGCGATCAGCACATTTGATCACGAAAATGTCAGCCTGGATGAATCGATCGCGGCGATCCGAAGCGGCAAACTGCTCGATGGGCTGCTTGCCAGCAATCCAGGCGAAGAGATGGGTTGGTTCTGGAATATCGACAAGCTGCCGGATTTGCCCCATGCCCGCCACCTCGTGGAAGTGCTGGCGCTGCATGAGTTCCAGGAGGCATTTAAGAGTTATCGAGACCTGCAATTTTTGGCGAAAAACTTGCGCGATTGGCAAGGCAACCTGGGCGTGATGAAGGATATGCTGGCGAACCGGCGCCAAGCCTTTGCCGAGCGCTTGCCGCAGGTGCAAGAAGCGGCGCGTAACATCGGGATCAGCAACCTCGAGCAACGCCGCGACTCGCTCAAGAGTGAACTCGCGCTAGCGGAAGGACAGGCCGACGGTTTGGCCTTTGCCGACGCCAAAGAGCGCTCGCTTCTCGTACGTTTGGACCGGGCGCGTGCCGCACTGGAGCGCGAGCACAACGATCCCCAGAGCGATGTGGCGCGCGAGCGTTATCGGCGCGTGGCCGGGGCGCTCAGCTGGCAGCTGGCGCAAGAATTTCCGACGCGACTGTGGGATGCTAAGAAGGACCTAACCCAGCTCACGGCGGATTTGGCGCGAGCGCGCTCCCTGGATGCCGATCTGATGCGCGCCCAAAAAGAGGAGCCGGCGCACTTTGACCAGTTTGCTGCGCGGATCAGCGCGCTCGAGCAACGGATCCGGGCGCTGATTCCGCGTGTCGAGGAGTTGCTCGGATTGCAACGCGGCGCCGTGCAAGAAATGGCGGTGGCGGAGCTGCAGGCGCAAAAGGAGCGGCTCGCGCTCTACGGCACTCAGGCGCGGTTTGCCGTGGCGCAAATC
>Ga0187782_10003977_pt1 | contig 11039 bp, 12 predicted proteins | sample 0715_SJ02_MP15_2_FD_132454 | JGI IMG/M metagenome (GOLD analysis project Ga0187782, IMG submission 132454) | Tropical peat soil microbial communities from peatlands in Department of Meta, Colombia - 0715_SJ02_MP15_20_MG | ecosystem: Environmental > Terrestrial > Soil > Wetlands > Peat | place...
GCCGACCGGGACGGTGAGGAAATTGTTGCGCATGGGAGCGAAGGTGAAGCGCGCTAAGCCAAAATAAATTTTTTGGGAGATATGTTCTTTTTTCTACAGAATATTCTGATCGAAGGATAACAGCAATGCGAGAGACGGTCGTCATCACCGGCGCTTTCAGTTATACCGGCAAGTACGCCACGCGGTTGTTGCTGCAACGTGGATATGCGGTGTGCACCTTAACCAACCATCCGAAGCGGGAAAATCCCTTCGCAGGACAGGTTGAAGTTTTCCCCTACGATTTCGACCATCCCGAGCGGCTGTGCGAAACGCTGCACGGCGCGTCGACTCTGATCAACACCTACTGGGTGCGATTTCCGCACAAAGGCTTGACCTTCGAGAGAGCCGTGGCCAACAGCGCGGCGCTAATCAACGCTGCGAAGAATGCGGGAGTTAGACGCGTCGTCCACGTCAGCATCGCCAACCCCTCGATCGATTCCCCGCTCGGTTACTACAAAGGCAAGGCGCAGGTGGAGGAAGCGGTCGCGGCTTCGGGCCTGTCGTACTGCATTCTGCGGCCGACCGTGATCTTCGGCCGAGAAGACGTGCTCATCAACAATATCGCGTGGTTCGTGCGAAAGTTCCCAGTATTTGGTATTCCAGGCGATGGGAAATACGAAATTCGGCCGATCTACGTCGAGGATATGGCTGGGCTGCTGGCTGGCGCTGTCGAGCAGGAGGGCAACGCAGTAGTCGACGCTGTAGGCCCGGAGACGTTCACTTTTGAGGAGTTGGTGAGGCTGATCGCGCGTCACACGGGGCGTCGCGTGCGCCTGGTACATGTGCCCACGCTTCTGGCGTATGTCTCGACGCGGTTGGCGGGCGCGTTGCTTGGGGATGTCGTACTGACGTGGGAAGAATACAAGGGCCTGATGGCCAACCTGCTGACGGTGGCTGGTCCGGCCACGGGGCAGACCAGACTCAGCGATTGGCTCGCCGAGAACGGAGATCGTGTGGGAAGACACTACGCGTCGGAGATAGCGCGGCATTATGATCGGTAGGGAAATTGAAGTCGGCTCTTACAAGGCAGTTGGGTCAAATCCGCCGCCGCCTTTATGATTGCCGCACGAGCGGCGCCAAGGACGACAAGAAACTGGAATGGACGACAACAAAATCTGGGTAACCCTGAGCGGCCTGCCCCTGACTTTCGATTTCGACTGGCCGTTTCATCGCTCGGCCTCAGGAGCCGATTTCTGGGTGCTGCATGGGGACATCCGGCTGGAGAATTCCGATGGCCTGCACGCTCCGGTAGCCGTGAACCTGTCGGCGACGCTGAGGGAAGTGTTGCCGTCGCTCGAGCCCAAAGACGCGGAAGCGCCGGTCATCAACGCCCTGCGCAAGGAAGTGGACCGCAAGCAGCTTGAGTTTGTGAAGTCGGGGAAGCTGTTGCCGGTTGCCTTTTCCAGCCGGCATTACGATTTCAAGCGGCAGAAGTGGGTGTTTGGAAAAGCTTCTGACGACGTGATCGCGATCTTTTTGGAGAGGAAAGTTTATTGGCAGACGAGAGTCAGTAGCGGGCACCGAGTACCGAGTACCGAGCAAACGGGGACAGCCAGAGTCTGGATTGGCGATCCGACCGACGCGCAGTATCTGGAAACCACGCCGGAACATTTAATTGAAGTCGCGGGACGATTGATTGCCCTGGACGGATTGACGCGGATGGACGGCGAGTGGGCCGAGGCGACCCCCGCACTCATGGGTCAGGCCGAGCGCTTCGAAGCTGCCATGCGGGCTGCGGTGGAAGAGTTGGAGAAGAAGCACGCGTTCGAGCGAGGCTAAAAAATGTCGGGGCGGGACTTCGACGGGTCCTTTTCGTTGATCTTCGTCGGTGCATTCGACGCTGATCGGTTCACCGATTCTGAGCGAGAGTAGACAACAAAACAATAGAGAGCAGGCCCTAACAGGGGAAATAACATAACCACAAACCAGAATACCTTCTTCCATTCCGATGATTTGTCGAAGCCGAACAGAAAATATTCCATCGCAACCAGATTCACGGCAGCCCCGACGATGCAGACAAGCAGGACATCTCTAATAAGGTAACGCCAGGGTCCGCTTATATCGCTCACGAAGTGCAGCGCAAACCATAGGAAGAACAGGGCGCAGGACAGGGTTGCCGAAATGCGGTAAACACGGCTGGCAAGTGGCGACAGCATCCACGCCTTATTGATGTAGTAATACCTCAGCATAGCGAATTCTTGTTCGGGGCAACATAGTCTATATCACAGGACAATTCTCGGACGCCTCCTGACTCAGTTACGGTACACAATGCATCCGATGCCTTGTCCGCAACGCGCTTGCAGCGCGATCGCATCCAACAAGGCTTACAGCGGGGCTCTTTACCGGGAAAAGTCGAAATTATCCCGCTGCACGGGAATCAGGAAGACTCTAGGGACCATGGTGAGTTGCAGGTTCGAATCGCAAGTTGTGCTTCGACCGCTCCGGCTGGCCGCATTGCTGGCGGCGATTGTGGTGTACGGTTTTGCGCAAGACACGCAGCAGCCGTCAACCGGGCCGGCCAGTCCGCAGAATCCTCCCCAGAATCCGCAGAACCCGAATCCCCAGCCAGCCGCGCCACAGCCGCCGGCGCCCGGGCAGGCGCCACAGAATCCACCGGAGAAAAAAGAGAGCGGCAATGCGGCGCAAGTTGTGGGAGGGATGACCAAACAAGTGGCCGAGGAGGGATTCCGCAAGGTGCGCGACTGGGAAGTGGGACTGATTGTTGGAACTTATGTGGCGAAGGACCACCCGCTCGCGCCCTTGAACGGCCGGCAGCGCGAATATCTTTATTTGCAGGACACCCTGACAACCCCGGCGGCTTATTGGAAACGAATGTTCGAGGCAACGATCGACCAGGCGAGAGATTCTCCGCCGCAGTGGGGCGGAGGTTGGGAAGGTTACGGCAAACGCTTCGCATCGCGCCAGGCGCAGTTCATCACTGCGAACACCTTCGCGGCTCTCGGCGACGCCCGGCTGGGGTATGAAGTGCGCTATGAACAGTGCCGGTGCAGTGGCTTCTGGCCGCGGGCAACCCACGCCCTGGCGCGTAACTTCTATACCTACAACCGCTCAGAGGTGGAGAAACGTCCGCAATGGGCGCTGTATGCCGGGGCGTTTGGTGCAGGTATGATCTCAGCGGCATGGAAGCCCAGCCACGATGTGCTGAACCAGGGCCTGTCGGGCGTCGTGGGCCAGGCCGCGTGGGGAACGGTTTTCAATTTATTTATCGAATTTTCGACAGACATTAACCGAAAACTGGGGTCAAAGAAGTAGACGTAATCGGATGAGGTAGGGACGGTGCTGAATTTGTTTATCGAGTTCTCGGGGGACGTGATCCGGTGGTTCGGAGTGAAGAAGTACGCTGCCGGTGTCTATGATTTAGAGTCTGTGTACTGAGACTGTCAGATTAGCGTCGAGGGTTCGTATGAAACGCGCTTTCGGCTTTTGCCTCTTATTGAGTGCGGCCGTTGGGGTTGGCTCCGCGCAGGACTTTATACAAAACGGCAAGCCGCCGTCCCATGCACGGATCGAGGCGCTCCTCGAAAGCGACGTTCCCCGCCAAATAGCATGGGGTGCGCACTATGCCGTTGCGGCTAACGATCAGGCGCTAGTCCCCGCTTTGGTTTCGCTCGCAGACGGCTGGCAGCCCATCGCTGGCACGGCGGAGGGAGACGATACGAACGGACCAGGCGCGGATCAACTTGAGCGGCGCGATGCCATGGCCGCGGTTCTGGACGCGCTGATTCAGATGAAGGCCTCGGTGCCTGTGAGCGTGCTGCGCAACCTTGCGCCCGACTTTCCCGGCTATGTCGCGGTTCTGCTCAGCCGGCTGCCGCTGGGAGAATCGCAGGCGCTCAGCCTGGAATTCTTTCACTCGGAGCCGAAGACGCCGAATGAGCACAGTCTTCAGTACGTAAGTGCGGCCTTGCTGGCCGAGGCGCCGCCGCCGGGGTTCGCGGCCGATTTATTTTCGAGCATTCACGTTGAGGACACAATCACGATCACGCGGCCCGGGTCACCTATGGAGGGTTATGGGATTTGCGGGGACTCATTCTGCGGACCACCGGTTGCCAGAGCGCATTGGCCCCAGTTCGGCGTGTACCTCATCTCTGAAAATAAAGTGGAGGGAGGGTTCGAAATCGTTTCCCAGGCGCATCCTGTGTATGTATACCGCAAGGAAGGAACCTACTACACCGGTGACCGCTGCGAAAATGGCGGGCTGTTTGCCGTGTTAGGGCCTGAGGAGCGACGCAGATTGATTGCGCAAATGCTGGACGTGCCGGCTGACGACCTCGAGTGGGAAGCGACGGCGCGGCAGACCATCGAGTTTAAGTCAGAGCCGCAATTCTACGGCGGTGTTCTCGGGCTTATCGCGGCACAGCAAGAACAGTTTCGAGAGACGGCAATGGCGCTTGCGGCCAAAGACCTCATCACGGTTGCGGAGAAAGAAGAATCGATGCCGCAGATTGAACTGCGCTTCTTGGATCAGCGAGGGCCGGGGTTTGCTCCGATTGCGCAGCCGCCGCTGTTGCCCTTGCATGTGACTTGGTCACGGGGGCCAGAGTAAGGAATGGCTGGAAGCCACTTGGGTTGATCGCCGCGACCGCCTGCGTCTCAAAAACGCCACACAAGGCCGGTTGATCCCCGGTAATCGTTCTGATTGGCGCTTAACAGGTGAGTGTGCACGTAGTCAAACTGTGCGCGCCAGGAAAAATGCTTGAAGGGCAGACGGCGATCGACTCCTCCGCCGGCATCCACTGCCCAGCCGCGGAACGTATTGTCGCTCGATTTGGTTTGCTCACCCCCGCCCATGACATCGGCAAACACCCGCCATTTCCCGAAGTTGTGGGAGAGCCGCGGTCCGAGAACCGCGTTGTATTGGTTCACCCCCTTGCGATAAATGCCGCTCGCGTCCAGCACAAACCCCAGATATGCGAAACGGTGGAAGGGCAAGTCTTCCAGCGAGCCATCCCATCCCTTAAACGTGAGACGGTTCACGATGTCGACCGAATCGGCGTAGGCTGCCCCGGCGTACACGTTGCCGCTGGGAAGAAGTTGGGCCCTTGATGTGGTTGGAAAAACAAGCATCAAACTCAGGAACGCCACAACGGCTGCGGTTTTGAGCACGAAGACGAATCCTCCCGGCAAAAATGCCAGCAGCAAATTCTACCTGAATACGCGAAATCCGTTAGATGCGGTGCGATGCAGCCTCGGGATGCCCCGCGCCAGGCAAATTGCGCGGTGCAAAACTGGCACGCCGCACGCCAAAAATTACTCACTTTTCATGATTCCGAAACCGTCTATTCAGCGTCTATCTAGTAACATGAAATCAGACATGCAATCTACTGAAACGAATTCGCCAATATGGCCGCAAGTGTGGGCCGCTTTTGAAAGAGATCCCAAGGAGTCGCAATTGAAGCTCAGTCTTGAAACTCGGAACTGTGGCGGGGTGGTGATTGTCCACTGCCAGGGCCGCATCGTCTATCGCGATGAGGCTGCCGCGCTCTCGCGCGTGGCCGGGGCAGTCATCGATAAGGGCGGTAAGGTGGTGCTTGATCTCAGTGGTGTCACCCGCATCGACAGCGCCGGCATCGGCGAACTGGTTTTTCTTCATACCTGGGCGCAGGCCCGCAAGGCCGATCTCAAGGTCGCCAACCCCAGTCCCCTCGTGCATAACATGTTGCAACTCACTCATCTGAATTCCGTGTTTGATATTCACTCCACATTGAACGACGCGCTTCTTACCCTTCAGTCGGGAGAGGTCTGCGCCGACTGCTGATTTCGCTTGTCAACAAAATCTGCTTTGAACATAGAGGAGCACGGCGCATCGTGCTCCCTTAGTTCTCACGCTGGAAGCGGTAGCGGCCGCCACGCTGGAGTGCGACGGCCTCGGCCACTTTCAAAAATGCCCGCGCGGCATGAGACAATCCCGCTTCCTTGCGATAGATGAGGTGCAGTTTGCGTTGCACGCGCAATTCGCGCACCGGAATGCGGATCAATTCTCCCCGGGCAACCTCTGTCTCCACGCTGATTTCCGGCATCAATGCCACTCCGTTTCCCAGAGCGACGAACTGTTTGATGGCTTGCAGCGTGGGCAGTTCCACATCCATGTGCAGCGGCGTCTTGTAGCGCTGGAAAGTTTGCAGCACTCTTTCGCGGTAGGGTGAGGAAACAATGTGGGCCACAAACGATTCCGCGCCCAGTTGCCGGATGCTCACCGTGCGCGCCGCGGCCAGAGGATGCTGGGGCGGCACCACCAGAACCAGTTCGTCCAGATAGGCCACGACCGCGTGCAGACGCGGCTCTTCCGGCTTGTAGGAGAGCACGCCCAGTTCGGCGCTGTGCCGCAAAACATCGTCAGGAATGCGGCTGCCTAACGCCCGCTGAACGGTAATCTTAATCATGGGATGCAGCCGGCGAAACTCCGCCAGCACCGGCAGGAGATAAAGCACGGTGAATTCATTGGCGGCAATCACCAGTTTGCCCTTCTGCAACTCGCGCAGATCGGCCAGAGATTCATGCGCGTCCTGGCGAAGATTGAGCAGCCTTTCGGCATATTCGTAGAGCACCTGCCCGGCGTCGGTGAGAACACCCTCCCGCGAAGAGCGGTCGAACAACGCCTCGCCCAATTCATCCTCCAGCTTGTGAATGGTCTGGCTCACCGCGGATTGAGTGCGGTGAAGTTTTTCCGCTGCGCGTGAGAATCGCCGCTCATGCGCCACCGCCAGGAAGACTTCCAGCTGAGAGAGTTCCATGGAAAGCCCAGGCAAATTGTGAGTCAATTAGAAATGCTTATGATATCAGAAATATTAATTGCTTCTAAATAATTATAAGTTTGGCTACATTCCCTTCCGACGGCTACCATAAACGCACCCACAATCCGCTTTCCAGGGAGACCCAATGGCCACGGAACCGATTCGCATTACCGTTTTCGACACGACGTTGCGGGATGGGGAGCAGTCGCCCGGTTGCAGCATGAACCAGCAGGAAAAGCTGCGCCTGGCGCATCAACTTGATCGCCTCGGCGCAGACGTGATCGAAGCTGGATTTCCCATCGCCTCGGAGGGCGATTTTGAGGGGGTGAAGGCCATCGCCACCGCCATCCGCCGACCCGTCATCGCAGGGCTGGCACGGGCCTGCCGGGCCGATATCGAGCGCGCCTGGGAGGCATTGCGCGCGGCGGCGCATCCCCGCATTCATGTTTTTCTGGCAACTTCAGATATTCACTTGAAGTACAAACTGCGCATCACGCGTGAACAGTGCCTGGCGCAGGCTCGCGAAGCCGTGGCCTTCGCCAAGTCACTGTGTGACGATGTGGAATTTTCGCCCGAAGACGCCACCCGCACCGACCCGGAATTCCTCTGCCAGGTACTGGAAGCCGTGGTCGAGGCCGGAGCTACAACACTGAACATCCCGGACACAGTCGGCTACACGGTTCCCTCCGAGTTTGGCGAACTGATCGCAACCATCCGGCGACGCGTGAAGGGAATCGAGAAGGTTATCATCTCTGCCCACTGCCACGACGATCTTGGCATGGCGGTGGCAAATACCATGGCCGCGATTTCGGCTGGCGCGCGCCAGGTGGAATGCACCATCAACGGTATTGGCGAGCGCGCGGGCAACGCATCGCTGGAAGAGGTGGTAATGGCGATGCGGGTTCGCCGGGACCGTTATCCCTACGTGACGGGCATCGCTGCCGAGCAGCTTTTCCCCTCAAGCCAGCTGTTGAGCGAGATCACGGGTGTGGGGGCGCAGCCGAACAAAGCCATCATTGGGCGCAACGCTTTCGCGCACGAAGCCGGCATCCATCAGGATGGCGTGCTTAAGAATCCCCTGACCTACGAGATCATGACGCCGCAATCGGTCGGAGTACCCGATTCCAGGCTCGTGCTGGGCAAACACTCTGGACGCCACGCGTTGGCGATTCGCTGCGAGCAACTCGGTTATCACTTCGAACGCCACGCTCTCGACGATATTTATCGCCGCTTTGTCCGCCTCGCCGACAAAATCAAGCGCGTGGAGGATCATCATCTGCTGGAATTGATCCGCGAGACTCACAAGCCGGCTGCCTCGGCCACACCGCTGTTTGAGCCATTACCGGCCGTGGTGGCGGCGGCTGCCGGGGCCTCAGCAGCAGACTCGCGGCGGCCATTCCCTCTGGCCCCGCAAACCAACGCATTCGGCTTGCCCTTGCCCAGCCGTGGCCACCACCACGAGCAGGAAGACTATTTGTGGGGTGTGTAGGCGGGATCAATCGGCTTGAAACCTAAGACCGCCGGCCCGGTGTCGCTGTTGCGAGCGTATACTGTTGCGCGCGCGAGCGAGAAAGCGATGCCTCGATTCCTGTTTTGGAACTTGAACAACAAGCCTCTCCCGCAACTTGTTAAGAAAGTCGCGCGCAGCAACGACGTGGACATTCTGGTCCTGGCGGAGTGCGACATTTCCATCGGACAGCTTCTAACGGAGTTGAATACCGAGACGCCGGATTTTCAATTTGCGCCCGGCCAATGCGAGAGGATTCGGGTATTCACTCGCTTCCATTCAGCGTTCCTCGCGCCCATCTTCGAAAGTGACCGGATTTCGATGAGGCGGCTTCGGTTGCCGCTACGCGACGAGCTTCTCATCGTCATGGTTCACCTTCCAAGCAAGATGCACTCCAGCGCGGAGAGCCAACGGACGGAATGCTCCCTGCTCGCCAGAGCCGTTCTCGAACAGGAAGCAACGGTCGGGCACAAGCGAACTATCGTGATCGGGGACTTCAATACGAATCCATATGAGCACGGTTTCGTCGCAACCGACGGGCTGCATGCCGTCATGAGCAAGTCCGTAGCGCAGAGGGGAAAGCGCCGGGTTTCGGGGCGAGATTTCGAGCTGTTCTACAACCCGATGTGGAGCTATTTCGGCGACGTTGGAAACCGGCCGAGTGGCACCTATTACTACGAAAAGGCCGAACATGTAAACTATTTCTGGCACATTTTCGATCAGGTATTGCTGCGGCCCGGGCTGCTGAGCGGGTTTTCAGATGAGGTGAGGATATTGACCATGGCCGGTGATACGCCTCTGCTGGACAGAAATGGACGGCCAGACGCCGAGAATGCCTCGGATCATCTGCCCATTTTGTTTAGTCTGGATTTTTGATTGGGAGGTCCACGATGTCGAGCGCACTTAACATAGATCTATGGCCGAAAGAAAAATTTGAGACGGACACCGTCACCCCCGTCTCGATTCTGCGCAGACAGGCTGCCCTCCTAGGGGACAAGACGCAGCAGCTTGTGACAGCGGAGGTCGCTAGTGATGCCACTCCCAGCGGCCACGTCACCCATCGCTTTAGACTGGTCGTCCCGTCGCTTGACAACTACAAGTACGAGCTGTTCTCTGTACACCACCAAGTCGATGAACTTTATCCGGCATATGCCCACGACGGGCGCCTGCTCCGCGACCAGGACGAGTTCGTGAATTGGCTGAAGCGAGTACTCTCCTCGGAATCTACTATAAAGAAGATTGATTCCCTGATGGCGCAAGCAAAGGCTTGACCGCGCCCCTTCGAAGTCGCACCAATTGACCCCGATGCTTCTAACTATCACGATCCTTCCCGGCGATGGCATCGGCCCCGAAGTTACCGCACAAGCCGTCCTCGTCCTTCAGGCCGTTGCCGAGGCGTTTGGCCACACGGTTCAACTCCAGTACAGGAACATTGGCGGTGCGGCGCTGGCAGCGGCGAATGATCCATTGCCGGCGGATACGATTCAGGCTTGCCTTTCCTCCGGCGCAGTTTTGCTGGGCGCAGTGGGAAGTCCGGCGTTCGATCATTACCCGCAACACATGCGTGCCGAAGCCGGACTGCTGCGCCTGCGCCGTGAACTGGGGGTGTACGCCAATCTGCGGCCTGCTATCTGTTTCCCCGCGCTTGAGGATTGTTCTCCCCTGCGTCCAGATCTGGTCCGCGGCGCCGACATCATGATCGTGCGGGAGTTGCTGGGAGGGCTTTATTTCGGACAGCCGCGCTCGATTACCGGCGCATCAGGTTCGCGCGTCGCGATCAATACCATGACCTACGATGAGCCGGCGATCGAACGCATCGCGCGTGTGGCATTCGATCTCGGCATGAAGCGGCGCCGGAAAGTACTCTCGGTCGATAAAGCCAATGTCCTTGAGTGTTCGCGGCTGTGGCGCGAAGTCGTGACCCGCTGTGCGAAAGATTATCCGGACGTGCAACTCGCGCACATGTACGTCGACTCCGCCGCCATGGCGCTGGTGCAGGGTCCGAAGGATTTCGATGTTGTGCTTACTGAAAACATGTTTGGCGACATTCTCTCCGACCAGGCGGGCGGAATCGTGGGCTCGCTCGGCTTGCTGGCCTCGGCCAGCATCGGCGGCCCCGTCGGTTTATATGAGCCGGTCCACGGCTCCGCTCCGGACATAGCCGGGAAAGGAATCGCCAATCCTCTGGGCGCCATTCTCTCGGCAGCCCTGCTGCTGCGGCATTCATTTCAGTTGGAAGACGAAGCTGCCTGCATCGAAAATGCTGTCAGCCGAGTGCTGGATGCATGCTTCCGAACCGCCGATCTGGCCGGAACGGGCCAATCGCCAGCGTCAACCTCAGAGATGGGATCTCAGGTGATAAACGAAGCAAGGAAACTCGCGCGCGGTGCGAAGCAAAAATCGGCCTGAGAGATCTTCCTTTCAAGACGACGCTAGCTCCCCGCTAGACGACACTTGTTTGGCGTGATTGTTATCGCGAACGAGGACGGGCTCCAGCCAGCACGAATTCACACAGGCGATCGACAAAATCCGGCGTCAAGCTGTCGTGGCCAATAAGGAAGCGCATATAGATCGGGCCGTAGAGTGAATCCAGCAGCAGGTCCATGTCCACATTACGGCGGAGTTCCCCGCGCAAGATTCCCCGGCGCAGTGTCGCGTAGGCTTCCCGGCGGCGCGGCCAAAGGAAGCGTTCGCGGAAGGCGGCAATGAGGCTTCGATCACTCTGGCCTCCGGCCAGA
>Ga0187782_10003978_pt1 | contig 11035 bp, 12 predicted proteins | sample 0715_SJ02_MP15_2_FD_132454 | JGI IMG/M metagenome (GOLD analysis project Ga0187782, IMG submission 132454) | Tropical peat soil microbial communities from peatlands in Department of Meta, Colombia - 0715_SJ02_MP15_20_MG | ecosystem: Environmental > Terrestrial > Soil > Wetlands > Peat | place...
GCGCGAGCTGCACGATTTGTTCGATTCGTGTGTCTTGCCGGCCCTTGGCGATGACAATGCGGTCGAAGGCGCTGCCCGCCTCCAAGGCTTCGCGAACGGCGTGGATGCCGGTGAGTCGTTCCATCAGAGCAAAGTTTACAGTTCCAGGCACAAAGTTGAAAGTTACGCCGCCCTCGGAGATTGGCGAGAATTCAGTCGAGCGTCGCGCAAAACTCCAAAATACGGACGCGAGTGGACTTAACCAGAACGGCGAATGGCAAAACGGCGGCTTCATCGAGCAGCAGAATCACGCGGTCCAGCTCGCCCTCGCCCGCGCGCCCAGCCAACGCCAAGCGCAGCGGATGAAACAGATCTCGCCCACGGAGCGCTAGTTTCTCTTTCAGGAGGGTCACCAGTTCTTTGAAGCGATCGGAATCAAAGGAAACTGGATCGAGCAAAAACAGCGCAGTCTCTCGGACCACATCGCGGGCACCGTAACGCGCCAGCACAGTATGGGCTTCGATGGTTTGCAAAACATCCCGGGCATCGTAGTGGAAAACCAATTGGAGCAGTTCCTGCAAACCGTGAGCATCGGCCGCGTGCGGACCAAGTAGCGCCGCTGCGTGTTCGCAAAAACCCCATTGTTCGGATGAGGGATCGCCCCCAAGCCAACCACGATCACGAAGAATCGCCTGTACATCTTTCGCGGTGAAGGAATTTTCTCTCGAGGGGTGCGGTTGGACGTGCTCGAGAGAGGACATACGATGAGTTTAGCGCAAACAGGATTGGCGTTAGCCAAGACCTGGTGGAATGTCCCACGGACCGGGATTATCGACGAAGCGGCATTACAGCGACAAGGTAGCGACGACGTGGCAGGCAATCGCCTCGCCTCGGCCGACGGCGTCCGTGCTTTCGTTAGTCTTGGCCTTCAAGTGGATTTTGGTCGTGGGTAGACCTAGAGACTTGGCTAAGGCCTCGCGCATTTTGGGAAAATGCAGGCCCAACTTTGGCCGTTCCAGAATGACCACGGCATCGATGTACTCGATTGAGAAGCGATCTTCGTCGAGCAGTTCGCGGACGCGGCCAAGGAACAATAGGCTGTTTGCACCTCGCCACTGGGGATCGCTATCGGGAAAGTGCGTGCCGATATCGCCGAGGCCGGCCGCGCCCAACAGCGCGTCGCAGATGGCGTGCGCTAGAACATCGCCGTCAGAGTGGCCGACGGGTCCCTTGTCGAAGGGTACCTCGATGCCGCCAATGATGAGTTTGCGCCCATCGGCGAGGCGATGCAGGTCGTAGCCGATTCCACAGCGAATGCTCATGCCTTCTTCTGCTCAGATTGAAGGTAGAAGCGGGCGAGATCCATGTCCGCGGGCTTAGTGATCTTGATATTGCGTTCCGAACCTTGGACAACGTGCACCTCGTGACCGAGCTTTTCGATCAAGCCGGCCTCATCGGAGGCGTTTACACCATCAGCCTCCGCATCGGCAAAAGCCTGTTTCAAAAGCTGGGTTTCGAAAACCTGTGGTGTTTGCGCCAATACAACGCGCTCGCGCGGAATGGTCGCGGTGATCAGGGCAACGTCTTGCGGCAGGCTGGCGCGCTTCACCTCTTTCACTGTGTCCATAGCGGGAATGGCAAGAATCGCGGCGTGGCAGCGGCGCGCTTCCTCGATGACCCGGGTGATCTGCTCGACGGTGACCAGCGGACGCACCGCGTCGTGGACAACAACCAGTTCCGTGTCCTCGGGGATATGCTTTAACGCCTGACTGACGGAGCCTTGACGGGAACTCGCGCCTTTGACCACCAGTACCGGTTGCTTGAAATTCTCTTCACGAATGCGCGCATCCAGCCGTTCCAACACCTCGGCTCGTGTGGCAACCACAATATGAGTGATCAACGGGCAAGCAGCGACGCGGCGCAGACTGAGGATGACGATAGGCACACCGTCGAGTTCCAAGAATTGTTTGGGCATTTCGTGGCCCATGCGCGTGCCCAGACCTGCAGCGGGTAAAATGGCGGCGATGTGGCTCATGGATGAAAGCAGTCCGGCTGAAGCGGGAACCTGGCGGCTTGAGCGCGGGTTGCAGAAAGGAGAGTTTACCTCAGCCCCGGCCGGAAGAAAAATGCAGAGCCGTGTATGTGAGCCGAGCACACGTTATCACAGGTGTAATACGGTGTGGATGCGACAACGGCGGAAGACCAGCTATTGGGTTTCCTGGCCAGGGTCAAATCGAGTGGAGGCTATAACTCTCGAAGCTTGAGGCTCACGCGTTCCGGTGAAGCGCGGAGGCAGGGTCTCGGTGGAGTCCTCGACCCGACCAAAGATCATCTTGCCAGCGGGTGTCTGGTGGGTGGAAGTAACGACGATATCGATGGTGCGGTTAATGTGCCGGCGCGCGCCATCGACGACCACCATGGTGCCATCATCCAGATAGGCGACACCCTGGGATGATTCCTTGCCTTCTTTCGAGATTAAAACGCGCATGGACTCACCGGGCAGCACCGCAGGTTTCATGGCATTGGCCAGTTCATTCACATTCAGAACGGAAATACCCTGGAGACGCGCCACTTTGTTGAGATTGAAATCATTGGTAACCAGCTTGGCTTCCAGGCGGCGCGCCAGATCGATGAGTTTCTGATCGACGGCAGTAACACCGGGAACGTCGTCGTCCAGCACTTGAAGTTGCAACCAGGACATCTTTTGAATGCGTTCCAGCACTTCCAAGCCGCGCCGCCCGCGCTGGCGACGCAGACCGTCGGCCGAATCGGCAACCTGTTGAAGTTCCTGCAAGACGAAGCGGGGCACAGCCAAGAGGCCGTCGAGGAAATGGGTTTCGCAAACATCGGCGATACGCCCGTCAATGAGTGTGCTGGTATCCAGAAGTTTCATAGCTGGTTGCTTGTTTGGCAAGTTCACCGAAATTGCCGGCGAGACGCTTTGAAACAAGCTTCCGTAGACCGATCCGACGGTGACCCCGAGATAGCACAAAGCAAAAAGAGAAAGAAGTTCAAGGAAGGAGCGGCCAGGTTCGGCTACGGAGGTGCGGGAAAGGATGGCGGTAATAAGGAGGGAGGCGAGCAGGCCCAAAAGCACTCCGCAAATCCCGGCCACCAGGCCACTAATCTCGGCGCGACGCAACCGCAGTTCGGCGAGCAGCACCAGCATGGCAACCAGGAAGCCGAGTCCGGCGGCGGGCAGACCACGAAACGCGAAGGGACTGAGTTTGTAGCACAGCAGGCAGATTCCGCCGATCAGGGCGACGCGCATAGCCCAGAAATGCAGGTGGTCAAGAAAACCGCCCGCGGCCTCTCTTTTATGTGGTGATTCGGAAAAACGCTCGCGATGCACAGCTTGCCTCGGCGCACGACTATCCCCGCGCATGTTGCTCTGACCCACGAGACCCTCGCAATCGCTGCAATAGGTGGCGCCCGAGAAGCGGATAGGAATTCCGATGTTGTGCAGAGCGCGTACCGGAGCAGTTACCGTGGTCAACTATATACTGCGTGCGGCACGGCGCCGTCAAGAGAAAGAGAGACTGGAGATGAATCAGGCGCGGTGTCAGGCCAGGTAGAAACGCTTAACTCTTCCACCGACTCCGGAGATGAGGTCGGAGGTAACCGTGCCGATGCTGCGAGCAACTACGTTTGCGGGGTACACCTTATCGCCATCAGTTCCATAAAGCGTGGCGATGTCTCCGATGGCCACGTCGGGAACATCGGTAACGTCAAGCATCACCACGTCCATGGATACGATTCCAATGATCGGGGCGCTGTACCCGCGGATGGCCACGCTGCCGCGATTCCCCAGTGAGCGGTGGACGCCATCGCCATAGCCGGCAGCCATGACGGCAACTCGCGAAGGACGCTTGGCAATCCAACTCGCGTTGTAACCCACAGCCGCGCCGGCAGGCACGCCACGAACATTGATCAGACGGGCGCGCAGGCTCATCACCGGACGCAGCGCCAATTTAGCTTCAAATTCGAAGCGCCGGTCCATGGGATCAAAGCCGGGATGATAGCCATACAGAAGGGCGCCAGGCCGCACCATGTCGGCCCAAGTCTCCGGGCGAGCGGCGATGGCAGCGCTGTTGGCAATATGTACGATGCCCGGTGATAAGCCGAGTTGGCGCAGGCGGTCGATCGCGCTGTGCAAGCGTTCCAACTGTTGTGCGGTCTGGTGGCCGGTGGGTGTATCGGTCAGAACTTCCGAAGAAGCCAAGTGAGTGAAGGTGCCGGTCAGTTCCAAATGCTTACACTTTGCCAACTGCCGGGCAAAGCAGTCCATTTCATTGGGGGCAAGTCCCAAACGATTCATCCCAGTATCGATCTTCAAATGAATCGCCACATGGCGTTTCCGCGCTTTCGCCGCTGCGGCGTCGAACAAAGCCACCTGTTCGCAACGATGAATGGCCGGGGTTAGGTCATGCGCAATTAAATTCTTTTCTTCACCGGGCCAAAATCCGCCGAGCACCAGAACCGGCTTGCGAACACCGGCCTTACGCAGTTCCATGCCCTCGCCGGCGGAGGCGACGCCAAACCAGTCGGCGCCGAATTTTTCCAAAGCTTTGGATACTTCCGGGCCGCCATGGCCGTAACCGTTGCCTTTCACGATGCACAGAACTTTGCGAGGAGGTGTCCGGTTTTCGGACGGCGGATTGACGTAGTCGCGAATCGCCTGGAAATTTTGTCGCAGCGTGCTGAGCGATATTTCCGCCCAAACCGGACGGCCCACAAAATCGACGGCGCCTTTGTTGGTTCGACCCATGAGGTTTTTCCGAGAAAAACAGTGTACGGCATTTGCGCGCAGCGGCCTAAAGCAGGTGAACGCCGATGCGTGAAATGACAACACATAATTGAGCACGCCGCAGGCCAAGGGAAAGAGGGAGCGAAGGCGGCAGCGCAGCGCTCCCGAGGCAAAAATGTTAATGATTCCAAAAGGCTTGCAGGCTAAAACGGGCAATCTGCGGGAGCAGGAAACCGAAGCGGTTGACGGCCATTGTGGCCGTGCTGACGCGGTGTGTCTCGCAATTACATTTCGTCGCTCTCGCCGCCGGCAAATTGCGAAAACGCGTCCGGGGCGGCTTCTTCGAAACGGGTTAGCCGGCTCCGGAAGACGAATTTGACCTTGTCGGTGGGGCCGTTGCGCTGCTTGGCAATCAGGATATCGGCCATGTCGCGCTCTTCTTGTGTGACATTCAAATCAAAGAACTTGGGCCGGTAAATGAAAATGACCACGTCGGCATCCTGTTCGATGGCGCCCGATTCCCGCAAGTCAGAAAGCTGCGGACCCCGTTCGTCGCGCTCGGGCGCCCGAGTAAGCTGGCTGAGGACTAAGACCGGAATTTGCAGCTCTTTCGCGAGTCCCTTCAAGCCACGAGAGATGCTGGCCACTTCTTCTTGCCGGGAGTTAAAGCGGCCGCGGCCGGTGATGAGCTGCAGGTAATCGACAACCAGCAAGGACAGTCCCTTTTCGCGCTTGAGCCGGCGAGCTTTGGCGCCGATTTCCAGCACGCTGCTGGATCCGGCATCGTCGACCCACAGCGGGGCCGAGGCAATGGTGCTGAGCGCTTCGGTCATGCGCCTCCAATCGTCCCGGCTGAGATGGCCAGTGCGGAATTTATGGGCATCCACCTGAGCGACAGAGGCCACCAGGCGCTGAAGAAGCGATTCCTTGGACATTTCCAGACTGAATACCGCTACCGGCAATCCGCCGCGAATGGCGATATTTTCCGCCAAGTTGAGGGCCAAGGCCGTTTTTCCTTGGGATGGGCGGGCGGCCAGAATAATCAGCTCGGAAGGCTGGAGACCGGAGAGCAGTTTATCGAGTTCGGTGTAGCCGGTAGAGATGCCGGTGATGCTCTTGCCCTCGCGGAAGATTTTTTCCAGGCGGTCGAAATTGTCGTGAACGATGTCTTTGATGGCGATCAAGCCGGCTTTGACGCGATCTTCGGCCAGCGCAAAGATGCTGGATTCGGCGCCATCCAGAATGGCGTCGGCTCCGTCGTCACCCTCGAAGGCACGCTGCTGAATGTTGTGTGTGGCATGAATCAGATTGCGCAGCAACGCCTTTTCCTTGACGATGCGGGCGTAGTGCTCGACATTCGAGACGCGGGCCACTCCGTCGACCAGGCTGGCCAAATAGGGAGCGCCGCCCGCCGCTTCCAGTTCCCCCCGGCGATGCAGTTCCTCGGTCAGGGTGACCAGGTCGATGGCTTGCTGCGACTCACCCAGCGCGACCATCTGCTGGAAAACGTGGCGATGCTGGGGCAGGAAGAAATCTTCGGGCTTCAGCGCTTCAATGGCCGCGTTCAGGGCATGGTTGTCGAGCAGAATGGCGCCGAGAATGGAGCGCTCAGCGTCGAGGTTGCTGGGCAGCGGCCTTTCTAAAGTGGAATCCACGGGCATGGCAGTGGTTTCTATTTCGCCTTATTTTCGCTTACATGAACTAGTAATAACACACAACTAACGCAGCCGCAACATCGTTTGTCACACGGCGCAACTGCAAGGACTTCAATTCACAAGCATGCGAAGAGAGTCTCGCAAAAGGCCGGCAGCGTCAATTGGAGTGGTTGTGAATCGCGAAGGAAAAGCAGTGAAAAACTTTTTGCCAGGCGATTCGCCGGGCAATTCGTTTCCGGGCAAAAAACAAAAAGGGGCAGCGAATAAATTGATGCCCCTTTAAAATGCTTTGTTTGAGGCGGATCAGGATTCTTTTTCGACGTGAACCTTGATTTCGGCGGTTACATCGCGGAACACTTTGATGGTAACCGAAAATTCGCCGAGTATTTTCAACGGTTCCACCAGCTGGACCTGACGCTTATCAATATCGAAACCCTGGCCCTTTAGACCTTCGGCGATGTCGCCGGTCGTGACCGAACCAAACATCTGATCGTTTTCTCCGGTCTTCCGCGAGAATTTCAGCGAGGCCAGATTGAGCAACTCCGCTTGTTTCTTGGCGGACTCCAGTTCGGTGGCGGTCTTCTTAGCCAAAGCGCCGCGGATGCGCTCCAGCGCTTTCATGTTGCCGGGCGTGGCTTCAACCGCCAGCTTGTTGGGCAACAGAAAATTGCGGGCATACCCGGGCTTGACGGTGACAACATCGCCGCGATTGCCAAGCTTCTCTACATCTTCTTGAAGAATGATCTGCATAACAAATCTCCTGATTCCTTGTTCGAAAACCGTTACGAGGAGAATCCGAGGAAGCACGATCCTCCGCCCCTCGCGCAATGACTGGTTACGACGTCTGCTTATCCCTTGGGGGCTTCCACGGCGCGAGGCGCAAGAGTTCCCGCGGCGCTGCCCGCGAAAGGTAGCAGCGCAATGTTCCGGGCACGCTTGATGGCCACACCCAGCCAGCGCTGGTGGCGCGAACAGACCCCGGTCATGCGGCGCGGCAGAATTTTGCCGCGTTCTTGAACGAACTGGGAAAGAATGTCGGCGCGTTTATAGTCGATAAAATCCATCTTCTCGACACAGAACTTGCATACCTTCTTTTTGCGAAAGTATTGCCGCTTTCCGCGCCGCGGGCCTCCGGGGCCTCCCGGCCCGCCCCCACCAGGGCCACCTTCGCGGCGTCCGCCGCCCGGCGCACCTTCCCGGCGCGGTGGACCCGAGTGCCCGCTATCCCGGCGAGGAGCGCTCGGGGCGTGACTGGTGTCATCAGCTTCGCGAGAAGCAGGGGCGGGAGCTTGCCCTTGTTTTTGTTCTTCTGCCATATCTTCCTACCTTTCCAATCTCTCGAATACCGCGCCGCCAGTGATTCGCGGAGCGTTTATCGCAAATATCGAACCCGGCCAACTAGGCCTGTGTATTTTGCTCGACCCCCGATGCCGAGGGAGGCGGAGCCGTACGGCGTGGCCGCCGGGCCGCGCGTTGTTCTCGCTTGTGGACCAACTTTTTCTGGCGCTTGAGATCCTCGTCGAGGCGAATGGTTTGATACTTGATGACGGCGTCTTGCACACCGAGCCGGCGCTCCAGCTCATGGACTAGCTCTCCATGAGATGTGCGTACCTGCTGGTAAAAATAGATACCCTCGCGATGCTTCTTCACCTTATAGGCCAATTTGCGGGTGCCCCAGGTCTCCGCTTTCTCAACCTTCGCGCCCTTTTCCTCACAAGCGTGCTGGACGGCAGCGAGAACCTTCTTGATCTCGTCCTCCGGCGTGGCGGGGCGAACGATGAAGATCACATCGTACAAACGTTCTTCCATGTTGACCTCGTTTCTTCCTGACCGGTCTAAAGACCGGCCACTACATAAACCCAAGAACCAACCGCCTCCATTGCTCTCATGGCAAGCAGAGGGCGGTCCTACAAAAGCAACAGCCGGCGCGATATTCCTTTCGCCGCTACTTCGGCTCCGGCGGTGGAACGCGGCGGTTATATTTGTTCATGGCTGCCGCGATGCCTTGCGTCAAAATCGCCTCCACGGCATCGCCCGCGGCCGCCACCATTTCTCCCGCGACTTCCAAATCCCCCTTTTTCATCGGGCGCAGCACATAGGCCGCCAAGTCTCCGACGGGGTGGTCCGGCCCGCATCCCAAGCGCAAGCGCGCAAACTCTTGGCTACCAACCGCGCTTATAACCGATTTGGCTCCGTTGTGTGTTCCCGCGCTGCCACGCTCTCCGATACGGATCATGCCCCAAGGCAAGTCCCGTTCGTCGAACAGCACCAGCAGCTCCACGGGTTCCACGTCGTACTTGTCCATCAGGCGGCCTACCGAATTGCCGCTGAGGTTCATGTACGTCTGGGGCTTGGCGAGAATGACTTCTTTCCCCGCCACGGTCCCGAGCCCAACCAAGGCCTGCGCTTCCGGGCGTTCCACACGGACGCCGCTGCGATTGGCGATCTCATCCACCGCCAGGAAACCGAGGTTATGCGGCGTCCACTGATATTCCGGGCCCGGATTGCCAAGGCCAACGATGAGCCGCATAGAGTCTGCAAGGCGCGCGAAGACTTATTTCTTCTTTTCCGATTTTTCCGGCTTCTCGGCCTTTTCCGGTGTCTCGGCGCCTTCCTCGCCTTCCACTTCCTTCTTACCCTTCTTGATGACTTCCGGCTCCGCTGGAACAGCTCCCGGCACGGCCGCTTCGACGGGCTTCTCTTCTTCGACACGCAGGGCCACCACGTGAGCCAGAACCGCATTCGGGTCGGTGATCAGCTTGATTTTGGATTTGTCAATCGGCAGATCACCGGCACGCAAATTCTGGTTGAGGGCCAACCCGCTGACATCCACCTTGAACTCAGTGGGAATATCAGCCGGCAAGCATTCCACTTCCACTTCGCGGGCGACGATCTCGTAGACACCACCTTGCACCTTTACGCCGGTTGGGTCGCCGAAGGTATTCACGGGCACTTTGACCTTCATGCGAACGTCCATGGATACCCGCAGAAGATCGACGTGCAGCAAACGGCCGGTCAGCGGATCCACTTGCCAGTCCTTCAGAATGGCGGGTTGTTGCTTGCCTGCGACTTCGACCTGGAACAACGTGTTGTGGCCGGTTTCCGACTTCAGAATGGCGGCCACTTGCTTGGTGTTCACCGCAAGCGACACCGCTTCGGCCTGCCCGCCATAAAGCGTCGCGGGGACGCTTCCGCTCTCCCGCAGACGCCGCGCTTCATTCTTGCCGCGAGTGGTGCGGGGCGCTCCTTGCACAATGATTTGAGCCATAGCTACATTCCTTCCCTGGAATCAGTGCCGGAGCGAAGCGCAGCCGGATGATTCAAGCAACTAAATAAACAGCTCGCTGATTGAAGTTTCCTCATGAATGGAGCGAATGCCGCGGGCGAGCAGGTCCGCAACACTCAAAATCTTCAGTTTGCTCATGCTACGCGCCCCGTCGCTGAGCGGCACCGAATCGGTGGCTACGACCTCAGTAATTTTGGAATTCTCCAGGCGCTCCAGAGCCGGTCCGGAGAGAATCGCATGGGTACATGCGGCGTATACCTGAGTGGCGCCTTCACGAATCAAGGCGTCGGCGGTCTTGACCAAGGTTCCCGCGGTGTCGATGATGTCATCGACGATCAATGCGTTGCGGCCCTTGACCTCACCGATGAGGTTCATTACTTCGGTCACATCCAAATCGACACGGCGCTTGTCGACGATGGCGAGCGGCGCATCCAGTTTCTTGGCAAATGCGCGGGCACGCTCCACGCCGCCCGCATCCGGAGAGACTACCGTGAGGTTCGACAGTTTCTTGTGCCGGAAATAGTCCACCAGCACCGGCGAGCCGTACAGGTGATCGACCGGAACATCGAAGTAGCCTTGAATCTGGGGCGCGTGCAGATCCAAGGTTAAGGCGCGACTGGCACCTGCCGTTTCCAACAAGTCCGCGACCAACTTTGCGGATATGGGCACCCGCGGCTTGTCCTTGCGGTCCTGCCGGGCATAACAGTAGTACGGCAAAACCGCGGTGATTCGCCATGCCGAGGCGCGCTTGAAAGCGTCGATCATCAAAAGCAGCTCCAGCAGGTGGTTGTCGACCGGATACGAACACGGTTGCACCACAAACACGTCCGCGCCCCGGACGTTCTCTAAAATCTGAAAATAAATCTCACCGTCGCTGAAACGCCCCAATAGCGATTTGCCCAAGGGAACGTTCAGATGCCTGCAGATGGATTCCGTCAGCGCCGGATTCGCGGTCCCACTGAAGATTTTGAATCGATCGTCGTTCACGAGGCACTCACACCTGTAACCGCTTGGGAATATCAATCCATGGCCGATGTTCCGGACTGAGTGTTCGCAGGAGAGTCAGAAGGCGTTGCAGTTCACACGAGGCCGGCGCTGTTCATGATTCGCGCATACCTGCTCCGCGAAACAGTCTCGCAGACGAAGGTCTGGTCGTGTGGAAACTCGACAACGGCTCGGCGCGCCTTTGCTGGGCTCGGGAATATTCCAAACACCGCCGAACCGCTACCAGCCAGCAAGGCTTCTGACGCCCCTCTCTGGAGCAGAGTCCGCCGGATTTGATGCAACCGGGGATGACGCCGGAAAACAACCGCTTCGAAATCATTCGAAAGGCTATTCCCCTGCGTGCTCCAGCACAGAGCACAGAAC
>Ga0187782_10003979_pt1 | contig 11034 bp, 10 predicted proteins | sample 0715_SJ02_MP15_2_FD_132454 | JGI IMG/M metagenome (GOLD analysis project Ga0187782, IMG submission 132454) | Tropical peat soil microbial communities from peatlands in Department of Meta, Colombia - 0715_SJ02_MP15_20_MG | ecosystem: Environmental > Terrestrial > Soil > Wetlands > Peat | place...
CGATCAATAATCCAACGCGTTACACGGACCCGACAGGGAAATACACTTGCCAGGACAGCAAGAAGTGCGACTCGGCGCTCGATGGCGCGTTCGAAGCAGCCAGGCAAGCTGACCTGAGATCAAAAGACAAGAGCACCAATGCTGCGGCTAAGGCTTACGGCGATCCCAACACCGATAACCACGTCCAAGTCGGATTCACCAATCGCAGTAGGGGACAGACAAACCTCCAGATAAGTTGGAACGGACAAACTGTCAGTTCGAGTATCACTGTACTAATTCCGTCGAGTCATGTCGATATCGCTCTCAACGAGGACGTTGGTCACGAGGGTAGCCACGTAGAAACCGACCAAGCCTTCATTGAGTCTTTTAAGCCGAACGGAACGTTTAACGGAAGCTTGAACTTGACGGAGTATGATACGGAATATATTGCCTACCATGTGAACGCTGCGATTATTCAGGATTCCGGAGAACCGCGATCATTGGACCCTAACAATCGATATGTGGTTAACCCAGGGGACAGCCCCGATAAGATCAATCAAACAATCAATCAATATCTTTCCGACCCTGCGAGCGACTACGGGGTTTCGCCAGAAAGCCCTGGACCTAGAATCTTTGAACCAAAACAGCGTGACCAATGATGAGATATGCAAACGCGTGCAGAGGCTTGCTGCTGCTCCTCGTCACCAGCGGATGTAGCCCGGGGCAACAATCGACGACCATCCCACGGCAATCGCCGGGGAGCGTCTCGCTCTGTGAGCTCACGAGCGCTTGGAAGAACTACGATCACAGCACGGTGCAGATCGAAGCAGTTTACGCTATCGGCGCGGAAAGCGGTGAAGTGTACGATATTAATTGCTCAAGTAGAAGTGCTGCCGCATGGGTGGAATTCCCCGAAGCTATCGAAAAAGCTACTCCTCCTGACATTATTAACAAACTCAATCAACTGCTTCGCGCCGATGGCCGGGCGCACATCGTCGTCGTTGGCCGGTTTGATGGGCCAAGGAAAGTTGATGTCCCACCGGACACACCGCCTGCTGTTGCCGATCTGATGCGTAGCGTGAACTCACGCTATGGCCACCAAAACCGATGGAACTTTCAGTTTGTATTCTCGAAGATTGAAAAGGTCGAACGCGTCCCCAGCAGCGATCCATGGCCCAGTCAGACAAGTCAAAAAAAGCAATAAGGTGCGCCAGGCAAAGCCGACAACCAGCACGCGCGACCGAACCTGCAATTCGGACCCGCCTGCTCGCCGGCGAATTTTATGAAAGCTCCCCGGGTTTAGTGGCCTCGAATGAGATAGATCACATCGAGCAGGGCCAGGATGGCGACGGCGACCTCAATAACGAACGATCGAGCCTCATTGAACTGATCGACCATGAATTCATAGAGCTCGCGAGCGGTGCGGAGCTTTTCGTCAACCATTTCGCGGTACTCGGAGACACCCATCCGCTCGGCCGCGAGGCGATGGACCCGGGCGTAGTAAACATCGCTGACAAATTTGATGTCGTTGTCAATGCGCTCGGTGAGCTCCGTCACGTCCAGGCGGATGCGGTTCATTCGCCGTGCGTCGCCGGCGAGCGTCCAGCGGGATAATAGAGCGCTGCGCTGCCGTTCGAGAGCGTCATACAGCTGGGTAAGCGCGCGGCTCATCACGCCGTCGTAGTAGCGGAGCTCGAGGAGCTGCATTTTTGAGTATTCGAGAACTTGTGTCGCGGCAACAGCCTCTTCGGGACCGTCATATACAAACGCGCCCGAGGAGCTGATCACGATTAGGTCGCCTGGATAGTAGGAAAGGCTCGCGCCAAACGTTTCATCCGTTTCGCTTGTAGAGAGCGGACGCTCCTCACCCCAGACGATCCCTGTGATTTCTTGCCGCCGGGTTGAGATCAAGGAACGCCCCGGCACGACCTGTCCAGAAGCATTCAGGATTGGCTCGAGATTCACAATCAGATAGCTCTCGTGTAACCACTGTGGGTATAGTCGAGTGATCGCCTGGGCGGCTCGATCCACGTGCTCCCGCACGATGGCGCGAATCTCCCTTTCCAGGTCGGCGGAACCGTTCCACCGCGCGGCCTCTGCAACAAGCTGATGCCAGTCGCCTTCAAAGGGAAGTTCGAGCTGAAGCGCGATGACAGCGAAGGCGTAGTACCGCAGGGAGCATGTGGCGATTTGCCCCGTAGGAAGAGAGACGGGCTCGGCCCGCTCGATATAGGGCGGCACCTCGAATCGAATGTGTTCGGGAGTGCCCCGGCCGAATCGCGGCTCCTGCACGTTGCCGCGCGGCCCCAGCAACTGCTTCAGTTGACTTAAATCGATTGCTTCCGCGACATCATAGAGGAAGAGCATGCGGAAGCAACCGCGAAGGCGGTCGCCGGATCCATCCTCACCCAGCTCGCTCGCTTGCTCAACAGGGTCAGGACGTTCTCGCTGCATGGCGTCTCCCGCGCACAGGAACCCCTTTCGAGGGCGGCCTGCTTGATCTTACAACAATCAAACACCCGGGCACCGTTTGGACCGAGCTGCGGTACCGCAGGTTCAGGAGATCGGGACGGGCGGAAAGAAAGCGAGCGGCAAATCGCGAACGGTGCGCAGCCCGGCGGGCGCTTCAAGAATCGCGGGAATCGCGTTCACGGCGACGGCCGCAGTGGCGAGGTCACCATGCGTACCTCCTGGAATGATCATTGAAAGGTTCGGCTGGCCACGCAATTCGATGGTGTCGGAAGGCTGCTTCGCGCCAACATACATTTGCAGTTCCATAATGATCTTTTCCTGCCCTTTAGACGTGCCGCGAGCGATTTGATGCACGCCAGCGACCTGGCCCGGAGTGACTTCGAGGAATTCGGTCTTCACTGTTTCTTCCGCGAGAATCGGTTCAATCGTCTCGGAAATATCGTCGAGCGTGAAGCCGAGACCGCCGGCAGTCATGGCAATCGATTCTGGTAAACCATGATGCTTAATCCTTCCTGCGGCCACCTGTTTCCGAAATTCTTCGCACTCAAGGCCTGCCCCAATCTTCTTCTGCAAAGGCAGGCGCCGCGTCGAAGCATCGACAACGCGCGTGGCCCGTGCCCAATCTACGCGTTGGGCAGCGGCAGAAAGCGTCAGAACCAGCTTATCCATCACGAAACCGGGGTTGACGCCCGTGCCGACCAAGGCAACACCTTGCTGTTTCGCGGTTGCATCAAGTTTGGCGGAAAGCTGTGGATGCTTACGAAACGGATAAGAAAGCTCTTCGCAGGTTGAGACGACGCAGCAGCCTGCGGAAATACAAGCCAACAGCTCGTCCGCGACAGTGGCGAGATACGACGAGGTAGAGTGAACCACGACGTCAGGCGACTCTTCGAGCACAGCTGAGATTTCGGGGGAGATGGTGATGCCCCACGGCCGGTCGCTTGGCCCGACCAGCTCCCCCAAGTCGTGGCCGGCCTTCGACGGATCCTTGTCAACCGCACCGACGATTTCAAGCGAGGGTTTCTCGCGCATGAGGCGGGCTATGGAAGCTCCGATCGGACCGACCCCGAACTGCGCGACGCGAATCTTCTTTTTCACGACACCATCCTTCGGTGGTGGGATGACACACTAAATTAAGGGGTTATGCTGCCGGCTGCAACGGGAAAGGCTTTCTCAAAGCGCGGACACAGGGTACGGCAGCCGATGCACACAGACGCCAACTAGAAGCGGGCTCTCGTGGCGCGGATATATTCGCGGAGAGTGGACACGTTGGGGCCGTATGAGCCCACGCGGCCCGCGTCGACAGGCAATCCTAGAAGTTCCGCCTGCTCGATGCTCAAGCCAGCGTCGTCGAGTTCGGCGAGGCTGTACCCCTCGGCGGGTATCAGGCGATTGAGCATGGATCGGTCCAGCGGCCGTGGAGGGCGACGCATGGACATGCGTTGGTTGACGATATTGAAGAATTGGGCCCAGTCTCGACGGTTCCACATTTTGCCCTCTCTTCCCCATGGGCTGGCCGTCACGGAATTGGATGCAGGAAGCGCGTTTTGGGTAGCATGAAATCAAACGCGAGCTGCACGTTCCCCCGCGGAAAGGAACGTGGCTGATTGTAAACCCTCGTGCGATGTGAAGGTCGACTGCGGAGAATACTGTATCCAGTCGGTTATAACCTATTACGCACATCCAGGGGGTCACCACCCCGCCGATCATGACGGTGCCCGACACGGGATATTAGGACGCACACCTGCTGCTATACTCGGTAGAGACTAAGGGCGCGAAGTTAAGGCGTTGTGTCAAGACCGGAAACACCGCGTGAATAGGCCAGTTATCGTCGTTCACTACCACGAACTGTGGCTCAAGGGCCGCAACCGGCGATTCTTTCTCGGCAAGCTTTTCAAGGCGCTGCGGCAATCGCTCGAGGGCCTTTCCGTTCAGCGGATTGAGCAACCGGGCGACCGGCTTCTAATCCGGTTGGCAGGCGACCAGCCGCTCGAACAAGCGATTGCTCGCATCCAGCGTGTGCTTGGGATTGCGTATTATGCGGTGGCACGCCCGGCGGAACGGAATCTGGAGGCGCTCTGCGAGGCGGCCTGGGAGGAAGTCGGGCCATTGAAATTCAAGACGTTTGCTGTTCGTGCCAAGCGGAGCGACAAATCGTTTCCACACGGAACGATCGATATGGAGACGGTGGTCGGCCGCCACCTGCTCGAAAGGATTCGCCAGCAAGGTCGCGATGTGCGCGTACAGTTGAAGGACCCCGAGCTGACCTGTCACATCGAGGTGACGCCGGGGCCGCTGTTGGTCTATGCGCGGAAAATTCCGGGCGTGGGAGGGCTGCCGGCCAATACCGCCGGGCGGATGATGTGCCTACTTTCAGGGGGATACGACTCGGCCGTGGCTGCCTACCTGATGATGAAGCGAGGAGCACACCTGGGTTTTGTCCATTTCTACGGCACGGGCGCACGGCCGGGAGAGTCGTCCCTTCAGGTGGCGGGTGCGCTCGTTCAAAGACTCGCGCTCTATCAGTTGGGAGCTCGTCTGTACCGGGTGCCGTTCGAAGGAATCCAGCGCGAAATCGTGCGAAGTGCGCCGGAAAATGTGCGCGTACTACTCTACCGCAGGATGATGCTGCGAATTGCCGAGGCATTTGCGCGGCGCGACCGGGCACTGGCGCTCGTCAACGGAGACAGCCTTGGCCAAGTGGCCTCGCAGACACTACGAAATCTCGTCGCCGTGGAGGCCGCGGCGACGATGCCTGTCTTCCGTCCGCTGGTCGGCATGGATAAGGTCGAAATTCTTCAGATCGCGCGCAGGATCGAAACCTACGAGATTTCCTCCGAGCCGTTTCACGACTGCTGCCCCGTGTTTCTGCCGCGCAGTCCTGAGCTGTCCTCAACGCCGGAGGAACTGACTAAAGGCGAACAAAACCTGGATATCGAGTCGCTGGTCGCGCAAGGGATTTCGGGCGCCACGCTTGAGAAGTTTTCTTGTGCGGGAGGACAGGTCGAGCGAGCCGATCCACTGCCGGTCGTCAAGACACAGCATCGTACCGCCATGGCATGAATGAATTTGGGCTGAACCCCGCCGCGCGAGCCCTACCTCTAAAAATCGAGGGAACAGAGCCTACCGGTCGCGGTCATAGCCTCCCCGACCTCCGCCGCCACGCCCACCTCGCCCGCCGCCGTGACCACCCCGTCCGCCGCCTCCGCCTCCACCGTGGCCGCCGCGTCCGCCACCTCCGCCTCCCCGTTCCTGCTGCGGCCGCGCTTCGTTGACGACGAGAGCCCGCCCGAGGAACTGCTTTCCGTTGAGGGCTGCAATCACTTTCTCCGCTTCCGAGTCATCCCGGATCTCGGCAAAGCCGAAACCGCGAGGTTGGCCGGTGAAGCGGTCGCGAAGCAATGTAAGAGAGTCTGGTTGGACGCCCACTTCTGCAAATAGCGCGGCAACTTCGTCTTCGGTGGCCTTGAACGGCAGATTGCCCACGTACAATTTCTTCACGGTCCCTCTCCTTGTGCCCCGCCGTGGAGGCTGGCACGTAATGCGAGGCTGAAGAGACAGGATCTCGGCCCGTGGGCAGTCACCGGTCGGCGGCGACTCCGGGCTGGAGCGAGCACCCCAGCAACTCAACGAGCATCTTGCTGCAACTAGACGTCGCAGTCAACCTTTGGAGGTGGAAGGGCCAAAGGACCGGGCCGGCCAGGACGCCCCAGGTCTAGCTATGTGCGGTAGCTCGAATTGATGTGAACGTATTCGATGGTGAAGTCGCAAGTCCACACGCGAGCAGAGGCCTTACCCGAACCCAGATCGACCCGGATCGGCACGTACTTGGCAAGCATCTCCTGGTGGACAATACGTTCATCGAAGGGATGCTCGCGACCGCCGCGGCAGAGGGTAATGCCGGCGATCCAGATGTTGGTGCGGGCTGGGTCGAATTTAACACCGGAACGGCCTGCCGCAGCCAGAATGCGGCCCCAATTCGGGTCGGCGCCGGCGAAGGCCGTCTTTACCAGAGGCGAATTCGCGATGGTGCGTGCGACCTGGCGCGCGGCTTTCTCCGAAGATGCCCCGCGCACCTCGATTTCGATCACGCGCTGGGCTCCCTCGCCATCCTCGACGATCGCGAGCGCGAGGGATTTGCAAACGCTCTGGAGCGCTTTGCTAAAGGCCTTGTAGTCAGCTCCCGCGGGGTGAGTGATGTCTGGGGCCGTTGACTTGCCGTTCGCGAGGACGGCGACGGTGTCGTTCGTCGACGTGTCACCATCGACGGTGATGGAATTAAAGGTCGACGCGACCGCCGCGCGCAGAGTGCGATCCAGAACGTGCGCTGAAATCGCAGCGTCCGTGACGATGAAGGCGAGCATCGTCGCCATGTTGGGCTGGATCATTCCGGAGCCCTTGGCGCAGGCCAGAAGGCGAACCAGCTTGCCACCAATCCGGCATCTGGCGCTGGCCCATTTCGGGCGTGTGTCGGTGGTCATGATCGCGCGGGCAAATTCCTCAAAGGCCCCGGCTTCTGCGCTGCGGACAAGAGCCAGGTGTGGAACGGCGGCAAGAATCTTCTCCACTCGCAGCGGCGCACCGATCACGCCGGTCGAGCTCACAAGAATTTGTGACCGATCAACTCCGAGTTCCTCGGCGAGCTTGGAAGCCATAGCGACCGATGCCGGGTAACCGTCCTGTTGGGTACAGCAATTCGCATTGCCGGAGTTAACGATCAGGCCGCACATTCGATCGCGCGCCTTGCGCAGGTTCTCGCGCGAGGCCACTACAGGAGCAGCGACAATCTGATTTGTTGTGAAAACTGCGGCAGCCCTAGCGGGCACATCGCTAACGAGGATTCCCAGATCCAGCCGCGCGCGCTTGATGCCGCAATGAGTGGCAGCGAAAGTGAAGCCGGCTGGAATGTCCGACGCGGAAAGATGCGGATTCATGGAGTCGTAGCACGATCGAAGATGTCTATGGGGAACCGACCTGACCCCGGTGGCGTCATGAGTCTTCCTCAAGTTTCGCGAGGCGAGCGTTGAAGTCCTCGAGCGCAGCGCGAACGGCAGCGGGGGCAGTGCCCCCGCGGACGGAGCGCCTCGCAAGAGCCGATTCAAGCGTCAGGGCGACATCGAGCCCAGGGCCAAATGCGGGCGAAAATTGCCTGAGACGCTCTTGGGGCATCTCGCGGATTGACTTTCCCTCCTGATCGGCCGCGCGCAGCACCTGGCCGACGATTTCATGAGCCTCGCGAAAGGGCACTCCCTGCGCCACAAGATAATCGGCAACCTCGGTGGCGACAAGCGCTGGATCTTCGGCCGCTTCGCGAAGGCGGGATTCACGAAATCGTGTTGCCGCCAGGCCCGCCGCGGCGATGCGCGTGGCGGCCAGCATCTCATCATGAGCGGCGAAAAGCGCTTCTTTGTCTTCCTGCAAGTCACGCTGGTAGCTCGAAGGCAGCCCTTTGGACATTGTCAGAAGGGAAAAAAGAGAGCCGTAGATCCTTCCCGTCTTTCCACGAATCAACTCCCAGGCATCCGGATTCTTTTTCTGAGGCATCAGGCTGCTGCCGGTGGAGTATTCGTCCGGGAGATCGACGAATCCAAATTCGGGTGAAGCGAAAAGAATCAGATCCTCGGCCAGGCGCGAGAGGTGCATGGCCAGCGTCGCAAGCGCGAACAGCATCTCGAGCGCGAAGTCACGATCGCTTACGGCATCGAGGCTATTGGAAGTGACCCGCGAGAAACCCAAGTCGCGGGCCAGTGCGACGCGGTCAAGCGAGAACGCGCAACCGGCCAGTGCGCCGGAGCCGAGCGGGCAGGCGTCGGCACTCGCCGCCGCAGACGCAAGACGAGTCGCGTCACGAGCGAAAGCTTCGCCATGTGCCAGCAGCCAGTGCGACAGCAGCAGCGGTTGTGCATGCTGCAGGTGGGTGGTACCAGGCATGGGAATGCCGAGATTCGATTTTGCCTGATTTGCGATCGCTCGCATGAGCGCGCCAACCGCACGCCGGACTTCGCGGGCAGCCGCCTTGACGTACATACGGAACTCGGTCGCGACCATCTCGTTGCGGCTGCGGCCGGTATGAAGCTTGGCGCCCAGCGCGCCGAGCGTTTCGATCAGTGCAGTTTCGGCGAAATGATGAACGTCCTCGGCTTGTGAACCGTCGAGCCAAGCCGGATCGGACCGTGCCCGGGATTCGATGCCATCCAGTGCGGCAACAATCTGTTGGCCCTCTTCACGGGTAAGAATTCCTGCGGCTGCGATGGCGCGCGCCCAGGCGCGATCGAGGGCCAGCTCTTGGGGAAGCAGTCGGCGATCGAATCGCCAGGAACGTTCGAATTCGTAAAAGGAGGCGTCCGGGGGGCGCTCGAAGCGGCCGCCCCACATCTTCTGACCTTGGGAACCACTCATCGCGCCGCAGCCTCGCGCGGAATCGTGATCGGCAGGGCGAAGAGATTGATGAAGCCCTCGGCATCCTTTGGGTTGTAGCCGGTCATGCTGAAGCTCGCGAGCGCCGTGCGGTAGAGCGAAAACGGCGAGCGCCGGGAAGTGATGTTTACATTGCCTTTGAACAGCGACAGTCCGACCGAGCCAGTGACTCGACTCTGCGAGCTTGCAAAAAACGCGTCGAGAGCTTCGCGCAGCGGGGTAAACCACATGCCGTAATAAACCATCTCCGCGTAGCGCAGCGAAAGCAGCTGCTGGTAGTGTGCCGTCTCGCGATCCAGTGAGAGCGACTCAAGCTCGCGATGCGCCGTGACAAGCAGCGTTCCGCCCGGCGTTTCGTAGGCGCCGCGTGATTTCATACCAACCAGACGATTTTCGACGATGTCCATGCGACCCACGCCGTTTGCGGCTGCAATCTCATTGAGCTGATCGACCAGGACACGAGGCGAAGGCTTTTGTCCATTTACGGAGACCGGAATTCCTGCCTCGAATCCGATTTCGACGCTGGTGGGGTGGTCGGGCGCCTTGGCAGGTGAGACGGTCCATTGCCACATCGATTCTTCCGGCGCGTTTGCGGGATCTTCAAGCACGCCACCCTCATGGCTTAAATGCCAGATGTTGCGGTCACGACTGTAAATGTTCTTGGTCGTCTGATCGACAGAAATATTGTGCTCGCGGGCATACGCAATGGCCTCTTCCCGCGAGTTGATCTTCCATTCGCGCCACGGGGCGATGATGGCCAGCTCCGGCGCGAGAGCCTTGGCGGCGAGTTCGAAGCGAACCTGGTCGTTCCCTTTGCCCGTACAGCCGTGAGCCAAAGCATCGGCTCCCACTTTCTTCGCAAGCTCGACCTGCCTCTTTGCAAGCAGAGGCCGCGCGAAGGAAGTGCCAAGCAGATACTTGTGTTCATACACAGCTCCGGCGCGCAGGGTGGGCCAAATGTAGCCGGTGATGAATTCCTCGCGCAGGTCTTCGACGTAAGCGGTGCTTGCACCTGTGGCGAGAGCCTTCTTGCGCGCGCCTTCAAGATCCTCGCGCTGGCCCAGGTCGCCGATCATGGCAATCACTTCACAACCGCTGTACGTCTCCTTGAGCCAGGGAATAATGATCGAGGTGTCGAGTCCCCCGGAATATGCCAGAACCACCCTTTTGGGCAACGGATTTTCTCCTTAGGTGAGCAGCGCGTGCAGAAGAGATTTCTGCACGTGCAGGCGATTTTCTGCCTGATCGTAGATGATAGAGCGCGGCGAGTCGATGACGCCGGCCGCGACTTCGAGGCCACGATGCGCAGGGAGGCAATGAAGGAAAACGGCGTCCGGAGCGGCCTGCGCGAACAGAGCCTCATTCACTTGATACCCTCGGAAGGCGATCTCGCGTTGGGCCGACTCGTGCTCCTGCCCCATGCTGGCCCACACATCGGTATAAATGGCCTGTGCCCCGGCCACGGCATCCTGGGGCGAGTGCAGAATCTCGATTTTGCCACGGGTTTCGCGGGCGACTCGCCTCGCTTCGGCGACGACACCAGCGTCCGGCTCAAAGCCCTCCGGCGTCGCGACCCGAACGTGAGCACCGGCGCGCGCGCCGATCGTGAGAAGCGAGTGGCACATGTTGTTGCCGTCGCCCACATAGGCCAGTTTCAGCCCGCGCAGGTTTCCGAAGCGCTCTTCGAGGGTGAAGAAATCGGCCAGGGCTTGGCATGGATGGAACTTGTCGGAGAGTGCGTTGATCACCGGAACGCTCGCATTCGCGGCGAGTTCGTCGAGCGATTCCTGGGCGAAAACGCGCGCAATGATGCCCTGTACCCAGCGTTCGAGATTCCTGGCAATGTCGCGGATTGGTTCGCGCTCGCTCAGGCGCGCAGATGTGTGATCGAGGAAAATCGACGAGCCGCCGAGATTGGCGATGCCAACTTCGAAGGTCACACGCGTGCGGAGCGACGGCTTCTCAAAGATGAGAACGAAGACGCTGCCAGCCAGAGCGTTTCGATAGCGTGCGGGGTGTGCCTTCATCTCCCCGGCCAGGCGGAAAAAGTCCCGCAACTGCTTGGGGCTCCATTCGGTGCCCGTAAGAAAGTCTCGCTTGAGGGCGAGGGTGGTTGTGACTGTGCCCATGTTTTACCTCATTGCGGCTAACGCCAGAGGCTGCGCG
>Ga0187782_10003980_pt1 | contig 11034 bp, 10 predicted proteins | sample 0715_SJ02_MP15_2_FD_132454 | JGI IMG/M metagenome (GOLD analysis project Ga0187782, IMG submission 132454) | Tropical peat soil microbial communities from peatlands in Department of Meta, Colombia - 0715_SJ02_MP15_20_MG | ecosystem: Environmental > Terrestrial > Soil > Wetlands > Peat | place...
CTAAACAGGACGCGCCCACCACGCCCTAGCGCAGGAGCATTCCATGAAACGCGGCCTCATTCCCTACGCGCTCAGCTTTCTCGTCGCCTCGGTCGCCCAGAGCGGCGCCGGCCCCGCCTTCACGCTGAAGAGCGGAGACATCGCCGAGGGCAAGACCATCGGCCCGAAGTTCATCTACGACTCCGGCGGCTGCACGGGCGAGAACCTTTCCCCGGCGCTCGAATGGAGCGATCCGCCGGCGGAGGCGAAGAGCTTCGCCGTGCTCGTGCACGATCCCGACGCCCCGACCGGCGGCGCGGGCTTCTGGCACTGGCTCGTCATCGACCTGCCGGCCTCCGCGCAGCCTGCCGCAAGGCGCGGGCGCGGCCAACGGCAAGCAACTGCCCGCCGGCGCCAAGCAGCTCGAGACCGATTTCGGCGAGGTCGGCTACGGCGGCCCGTGCCCGCCCAAGGGACATGGGCCCCACCGCTATGTGTTCACGGTCTACGCGCTCGATGTCGAGAAGCTCGACATTCCGCACAACGCGCGAACGGCGGCGGTCGGCTTCACCGTGAACCAGCACGCGCTCGCCAAGGCCAGCATCACCGCGACTTTCGGGCGCTGACGCTGACCGCGCATCTGACGGTCGCGCTGCTCGCGCTCTGCATCGAGGCGCTTTTCGGCTATCCGGAGGCGCTCCATGCGCGCCTCCGGCATCCCGTCGTGTGGATCGGCGCGGTCATCGACGCGCTCGACCGAAAGCTCAACCGCGGCACCCCGCTCGCCCGCCGCGCCAAGGGATTCTTCGCGCTCGCGGCCTTGCTCGCCCCCTGCTTTGCGCTTGGGGCGGCGATGGAGGCAGTTCTGCTCCCCCTGCCCTTCGGCAAGCTCGCCGTGGCGCTGCTCGCCTCGAGCCTCATCGCGCAGCGCAGCCTCCACGCTCACGTCGCCGACGTCGCGCGCGCCCTCGACGTGTCCATCTACGCGGCCCGCGAAAACCTTGCGAAAATCGTCGGACGCGACACGGCTCGGTTGGACGACTCCGCCATCGCGCGCTCGGCGATCGAGAGCCTGGCGGAGAATTTTTCCGACGGCGTGGTCGCGCCGGTGTTGTGGCTCGCGCTGCTCGGGCTGCCCGGCGCGCTCTGCTACAAAGCGATCAACACCGCCGACAGCATGATCGGCCACCGCACGGCGCGCCATGAGGACTTCGGCTTCGCTGCGGCCAAGCTCGACGATCTCGTCAATCTGCCGGCCTCGCGCCTCTCTGCGGGGCTCCTCGCAGTCGCCACATTTTCCCTCGCCAGGGCGAGGCAGGCGACGAAGATCGTTTGGCGCGACGCGCGCAAGCACGTCTCGCCGAACGCCGGATGGCCCGAGGCGGCGATGGCCGGCGGGCTCGCGATCGAGCTCGGCGGGCCCCGCGCCTATCACGGCGAGGTCATGGACGGCGCAGTCATCGGCGAGGGACGCCGCGAGCTCGGCCGCGCGGACATCCTCGCGGCGCTCAGCCTCTATCGGCGCGCGCTGTTCTGGCTGCTCGCTGGCGTGGGGCTCTTGGCGTCGCTCGGCTGACAGGCGTCAGCGTCCCGGCGCCGAGCCGCTCTCCGTGCCGGTCTTGCCTTCGATCCCAGGAGCCCCAGCCACGACGTCGCACTCTCCAGGCTTGCCCTGGCGTTGCAGATAAGGGTTCCTCTTTTGGACGGCGGCCGAAGGCTCGACCGGCGTGCCGACGGCGGGGCCGCTGGTGTCGCCTGAAGAACCCCCATAAGCGGCCGCCTGCGCGCGATTGGCGGCGAATTCGGCGTAAGGGCTCGAAATGACGAGCGCGAGCGCGAACGCCAGCGTCTTGGCGAGCTGCATGAACCTCTCCTCGCATTCGTGGGAAGTCGGACTTCGCGTCCTGCTCGCCGCAAGTAGAAACGGCGAGCGCGCCGGCAAGCGAGGCCGTGCGGCTCGAAAACCCTCCAAAGGGCGTGAACGCACGCTCGGCTCGAAGCAGCGCGAGACCGTGCTCGTTGCAAGAAGCGGGAGGCCGCAGGAATTCCCGGACAATGATCGTCGCAGACCAAGCAACAAAAATAGCCTTTATCGAACCACAGGCGTCCATATTTAGAATACATAAAGTGTCCGCCGTATCGTAGTATCATATTCAAATATATATAATCTAGCCCAAGAACAAATGACTCGCAATATTGCCGCATGTTTGGTAGATTTGCTCCGCTTGCTTCCGTTGCGGCTTTTTCTGCAGCTGGATGCTTTTGCTTCCGCCCAAGCGCGGCGGCGCGCCGCGGGGTGGACGGCGCTAAGCCTTCCAGGCGCGAAAGCGTTCTGTGCTTGCGACGAGGCCGACGGCGGCGGCGAATGCACATTCGGATGTGGAGACGGCAAATGACCAGTGAGCCTTCAACGACAAAAAGCGAGAAGTTCATCTCAACCGGCATGGTGATCGGCGGGATCATCGGCGCTGTATGCGGCGGAGCGGGAACCTTGATGTGGCTCGGCCCCGTCGCCGCGTTCGCTGGCGCGGTCATCCTGGGAATCCTTTGCGCCGGACTGGCTTCGCAGCTCAACTGAGAAGCGAACGCCGACTCGCTCTTCGCGCAAAACGCCTCCCGCGACCAAATATGGCCGGAGCGGGGCGGCCTCATCGCAGTCGCACGGTCGACGATTGGCGGAGTCGAGACAAAAAGCTTCGGCCGCCGGTCGAGCGCGCGGCGCTTCCTTCGCAAGCGCCGTCAGGTCGCCGAGTGGGCGGCATGCGCAGGGATCGCACTTCTGGCCGGCGAAGCTCGCCCGTGCGAAACGAGCGTTAAACCAAGCGTTAGGGCGGCGGCGCTACGAAGTTGCCGCCGCCGCTTTCCGCTTGAAGCAAACCCCATGCTCTCCGCTCTTGCAACGATCGCCACCGCGCTGTTTCTGACGCGCTTCTGGTCGCGCTGGCGTTATGGCTTCTTTGATATGTTCTGCGCCCTGGCGGCGATCGCCGGCGCCTTCGCCCTCCCCCTCGCCGCCGAAAAATTCGTCCCCGAACTCGCCGAGCTCGGAATCTTCGCGTTCGACGCAGGCGGCGCGCTCTTGGGCTGCCTCGTCTACGATCATTTCGCTTACGACTAACTCTCGGTTAATTCTTGGGCTTGGAGCGTGCGAAGAGATCCGGACGGCGTTCGCGCGTCAAGCGCAGCTGCTCCTCGCGCCGCCAGCGCGCGACTTTCTGATGGTCGCCCGATAGCAGCACGTCGGGGATCTCGCGTCCTTCGAAAGCCCGCGGGCGCGTGTAGTGCGGATACTCGAGCAATCCGTCCTCGAAGCTCTCCTCCTCGGCGGAGAGGTCCTCGCCCATGACTCCGGGCAACAGCCGAACGCAGGCGTCGATGAGCGCGAGCGCCGCGATCTCGCCGCCGGAAAGAATGAAGTCGCCGATGGAAATTTCCTCGAGGCCGCGCGCGGCGACCACGCGCTCGTCGTAGCCCTCGAAGCGCGCGCAGAGAATGACGGCGCCGGGACCCTCCGCCAGCGCGCGCGCGCGCGCCTGGGTCAGCGGCGCGCCGCGCGGGCTCATCACGAGGCGCGGGCGCGGATCGGCGGGCTCGATCGCGGCGTCGATCGCGGCGCAAAGCACGTCAGCGCGCATGACCATGCCGGGTCCGCCGCCCGCGGGCGTATCGTCGACGGCGCGATGGCGTCCAATCCCCTGCTCGCGGATCTGATGCGCCTGGAGCGCCCAAACGCCGCGCGAGAGCGCGTCGCCCGCGAGCGAGAGGCCCAAGGGGCCGGGGAACATCTCGGGAAAAAGCGTGAGGACCGTCGCGCGCCACATGTCCTGCTTATCGCATGGGCGTGCGGCGCGCGAAAGCGACGGAGCCCTACCGATGGAGCGTCGGCGACGCCTCGGAGCCCCCGTAGCCGCTCGAGCCCGGGACGACCAAGCCCGCAGCAATATCCTGCCTTTGCGGGCCGCCGAAGTCGTATTTGAGGCCGAGGAAGTAAGTGCGCTCCGGATAGGGATTGGGATTGACCAGGGCCTTGTTGTTGCCGATGTTGTTGACGCCGGCGCTCGCGGTCCAGCCCGGCGCGAATTTGTACTGCACCTTCGCGTCGAAGACGAGATAGGAGCTGTCCGTGCTGCCATAGGTGTCGTGACTGAAATCGGTATTTGCGAGGCTCACGAAAGAGCCCGTCGCGAAGCGCATGGTGGCGGCGACGGAGAACTGATCGTTCGGGGCGTAACTGATGGTGCCGTGGAGGCGGATGCGCGGAATGCGCGGCACCTGATTGCCCTCGAACCAGGGCGCAAGAGAGTCCGAAAGGATTTTGGAGTCCGTGAAGGTCGCGCTGGTCGTAGCGCTAAGCCCATGCCAGTAGATGTCCGTTAGCGAGAGAACGCCTTCGATGCCGTGGAAGTTGACCTTACCGATGTTTAAGGTCTGCGAAATTGTAGTGGCGCCTATCGTGTTGGACTGGCTGTAGATGTAATCCCAGGCGTCAACGTTGAACAGGCTGAGCCGCGGCGTGATCATGCCGACCTTGCCGTCGAAGGCGTTATGCCAGTGATATTCGGCGCTGAGATCGTAATAGGTCATGGATTCGGGTTGCAGGTTGGGATTGTTCATCGTAACTGTATTTGGAGTCGAGATCGCCTGGAACATTTCGGCGACGGTCGGGAAGCGGTAGGCGCGGTCAATCGAGCCTCTGACCAGGAAATCCGGCGTGACCTGGTATTCGATCGCGCCCTTGGGCGAGAAGGCGCCCTTATACACCGAGGGATAGTTGACGAGAGGGTTGGGGTTCGTCTTGAACACATTACTCAGGCTGTCATTTACGCCGTCGAAGGCGTTCCACCAATCGCCGCGCGCCCCCAAGGTGAGGCGCCATTGCGGCAGGAACTTCCATTCGTCCTGGACGTAGGCGCTCTTGGTGTCGGTCTTGCCGTAGTTGATGGTCGCGATGTCGTAATAATAGTTCGCCGTCGCGACATCGGTGTTGGTCTGCACGCTGTTCAGCGAATAGAGCCAATCGCTCAGGCCGAACGAGACGATGTGCTTGCCGAAGATGTCCTGCTCGGGGCGAGCGATGAATCGCGCGTCGAAGGTGCGCCAGAAATTGCCGCCCTGATTGACGTTCGAGCCGGTCGGGTTGATGGTCCAGACGGTGGGGAGGCCCGCCGCGTTAGCAGCGGTCGGAACGGCGCCATATTGCGAATAGGTGTTCGTGTAGTCGCGCAGGAAGTTATACTGCGTGCCCACGAGATCGAAATCGAAGATCCCCTTTGTGTCGCTCTTGAACTCGAGCGTGTTCATCAGGTGCGACGCGTTGGAATGCGTCGGATTCAGGGCGCCGAGCGCGTAAGATCCAAACGGCCCGTCATTGATCTTGACTCCGCTGCCGAGGCCGTAAAGCGGGATTCCGTTCGTCGTGTACAGGTACGGCTGCACCAAGGTGTTATCGACGAGCGACCAGAAGCCGGTCTGCCAGCTCAAACGCACGGCCGGAGTCACGTCGTACGCGAGCTTGACCTTGCCGAAATGCTGCTCGCTGTGATCGGCTCCGGCGCTGCCGGCGATGTTGCCCAGGGTGCCGCCCGGGGTCGGGAAGCCGTTCGCGCCCGTGCCGCCCGCCACGAAGGGGGCAAACACGCCGCCGAAGGCCGCCACGCACTTTCCAGCAGTGCATGAGGGAGTGAACTGATTTTGAGAGAAGGTCTGCGCCTGGCCCTGCGCATCGAGCCGATCGTAGATCAGCCAGTAGGAAAAGTTTTCGAGGCGATCGCCGACCGCGGCCGACATGTGGCCGGAAAGATCGGTCTCCTTGTCCTCGAACCAATGGAAATACTGCACCGACCCATTGCCTTCGGCATGAAACTCGAAATGCTCGGGCATGCGCGTCGTGATCGTATAGACGCCGCTCTCCGAGTTGCCGCCGTAGAGCGCCGAGAATGGTCCCTCCATCTGGTCGACGCGCTCAATCTCGACCGGCGACACCATGTTCCAGCGCGGCGGATAGGCGTAGCTGTTGCCGAGATAGTTCGAGAGCAGCACGCCATCGGCGTAGAGCATCGTGCGCGCGCTGTCTTGTGGATTGTTTATGCGCCCTTCGATGGTCGCATTGCGGTCGCCGATGAAGCGCTCGCGCACCAGCGTGCTCGGCAGATTTTGGATCGACTCCGCCGACGTCATGACGTTTACCGTCTGATTAATCTCCTGCTTCGTCACCGAGGCTACGTCCCCGACGTGCGCGACGCTTGCCGGCACATAGGAGCCGCTGAACGGCTTGTCCGTGTGGCCGAGCTGGTCGGCGACCGGCCCCGGAGACGGGACGACGATAGGCGGAGTTGTCGGCCTTCCGCTATTGCGCGCGACGCCGGAGGTCGGGCGATGCGATGGCGCAGGCTTATGGTTGCGCACCTTATGCTCGGCGCCGACGTCGATGGTTGGCAAGGCGTTTTGCGCATGAGCCTCGGGGGTGGAGAGCAAAATCACGACGCAGGCGGACACGCCGCGCAGGAGACGAGAGCGAGACATAGATTTAGTCCTTTCACGCGCGCCGACCGAGCACGCGTCGTTGCAAGCGCTCTTGCGTTCCGCGAAACGCTACGGCTCGCAGAGCAGACGATGGTGATGTTCGGGAAGACGCCTTCGGTTCAGGCGCGCGTCGAGACGGCGCCGAATTCGGAAGGCGAGCTGGGCGTCAGCCGAGTCGCGGCGGCGCGCGCGACGACCAGCTGGTCGCCAAGCCCAAGGGAACAGGATTTCGAATGTCGATTCGATAAAAGACGGCCGCAACGACGCTCTGCGTCGGCGCGAGGATGAAATCGGCGAAGATGGCGCTGAAAGGCGGCAGCGCGTCGCGACCGGCGACGCTGCAATAGACGCAGCAGTCGTGCGAAGATTTCGCCGGCGCGTGGGGGTCGCCGGGCTCGTGGCAATGTGGGGCCGGCACGAGCGCCGCCGCGGAGATCGCCGTACCGCTTTGGCGTGGCGGGACGCCAGAGGACGTGAAGGCGAACCCTTGCAAGACGAGCAGGCAGACGGTCACGCACGCCGCCAGGGCGCGCATTCTGGACCGCAAGAGAGTTTGCTCCGTCTTCATTTCGCCATCATTGGGCGGCGCCCAAAGGCGAGTCAACGGTCAAGCTTGGTGGCGAAACAGATTTTTTAGAAGTGTTGCAACTGAGACACAGACTCGCTCTATTTCATTGGGAAATTTACCCGATCAAATGAGTCGACTGCGAAATCGATGGCTCCGATGGAGATTTGCTGATTAAATTGCCGTCACGTCGCCTCATTCGGAGAATTTTCCATGCGCCTCATCGCACGGCTGATCGGCCGCCTCGTCGCCATCACGCTTTTGTGCTTGGCGGCGACCTGCACTTTCACCATGGCAAGCGCGCATCGCGCGCTCGAAGCGGAGACGAAGGCTTCCGCCGAGCGCGTCGCGCATGAGCTGGAAAACCTGTTCTGGCGCGAGATTCTGTGGCGCCAAAGCATGAGGCGCGACCGGGTGCTGCCGATCCCGAGCTGGCGCACGCTCTCCACGCTGTCTTTGGTCTCACCCGGCGTCTGCATCCATTACGCTCCCGCGGGCGAGACGCCCGAGCCGCTTTGCAGCCAGCTTCAAGGCCTGGGCGCGGCGGCGCCGCGCTGGTTCGAGCGCGCCTACGATCGGCTCTACGGCCAGCCGGCGCCCGTCGTGCGCGCGCTGACCGTGCGTGCGCCCGACACCGGCGAGGTCACGGCCATAGCCGACGCGGACGCGGCCGTGCGGCAGGCGTGGCGGCAGATTTCCGTCGTGATCGAGGTGGCGGCGGCGATGGCGCTGGGGATTTGCCTGCTCTCGGCGGCGGCGATCGCAGAGGCTCTGGCGCCAGCGCAGCTGGTGGTCGAGGGGCTCAAGCGTCTGGAGCGCGGCGACTATGCGCATCGGCTGCGCGCCTCGCTCAAGGGCGAATTTGGCCTCATCGCGCGCGCGACGAACGATCTCGCCGCGCGGCTGGAGCGGACGACGGCGGAGCGCGCCACGCTCACGAAGCGCTTATTCGAGGTCCAGGAGGAGGAGCGCCGCGCGCTGGCGCGCGATCTGCACGACGAGTTCGGCCAATGCCTGACCGCGACGCTGGCCTACGCCGCAGCGATCCAAGCGGGAGCGCAGGATCGCCCGGACATCGCCGAGGACGCGCGCGCGATCTCGCGCGCAGCGAAACGCATGATGACGACCTTGCGCGAGGCGCTGGCGCGGCTACGCTCGCAGGATCTGGACGAGCTCGGCCTCGAGGCCTGCTTGACGCAGCTCGTCGCGAGCTGGAACGCCCGCTCGGCCTCACGCGCGGTCGTGCGGCTCGATCTTGCCGGCGACCTCGCCGCTTTGCCACAGGCGGTGGCGGTCAATCTGCTGCGCATCGCCCAGGAATGCCTGACCAACGCCATGAAGCACGGCGCGCCGAGCGACGTCCGGCTGCGCGTTGCGCGCCACGACGCGGAGGTCGCGCTGACGGTCGAGGACGACGGCGGCGGCGACCTCGCAAAACTCGAGAGCGCGACGGGCCACGGCGTCATCGGCCTGCGCGAGCGCGTGGCGGCGCTCGCCGGCAGCTTGAGCATCGATCGCGCGCCGCGCGGTCTGCGCGTCGCCGCCCGCATTCCGCTCGCTCTCGCGGCGGCCTGACGAGGAGGTCTGACTTGGAGGGGCTTGCGATCCTGCTTGTCGACGATCATCCGATCGTGCGCGAGGGCTATCGGAGGCTGCTGGAGCGTCAGAAGGGCTACGCCATCGTCGCCGAGGCGGACACGGCGGCGGCCGCCTATCAAGCCTATAAGAGAGCTTCTCCCGACATCGCGATCATGGATCTGTCGCTGCCCGGCGCCGGAGGGCTGGAGGCGATCAAGCGCATTCGCCAGTGGGACAAGCGCGCGAAAATCCTGGTCTTCACGATGCATTGCGGAGCGGCGCACGCGCTCAAAGCTTTCGAGGCTGGCGCCAGCGGCTATGTGACGAAGGGCAGCGCCGCCGAGGAGCTTTTGCGCGCCGTGAGCCTTGTGGCCAAGGGCGGACGCGCGATGAGCGACGACATCGCGCGCGAGATCGCCGCCGAGCGTCTGGGCTCAGGACGCTCGCTCGCGCAGGAGCTGGGGCCGCGCGAGACCGAGATTTTGCGGCTCGTGGCGCTCGGGCGCACGACGGAGGAGATCGCGGATTTCTTGAACCTCAGTCCGAAGACCGTGCAGAACTATCATTATCAGATCAAGTCGAAGATCGGCGCCCGCACCGACGCGCATCTCGTCTGGCTCGCGCTGGCGGCGGGGATCGTGGAGGGGAGCGCTTCGGCGGAGCGATATTGAAAGAGCGGCTTCGGAGGGCCGCCCCGCAGCCGACAGGGAGCCGAAAATGACGCGGCTCGCTTACGCTTACGTGTCCCCTCCCCCGCCGGAATCCCCCCAGCCGCCAGATGAATCGCCGCTCCAGCCATCGGATGAATCGCCGCTCGAGCCGCCGCTGGACGAGGGTCCGGCGAAGCTCCTTTGCACGCCGACCTCAGTCCGCGCTGGCGCGCGCGCCATGATCGCGCCGGCGAGCCGCGAGAAGGGCATCGACTGCAGCCACACATGACCCGGCCCCACGAGACGGGCGAAGAAGAACCCCTGCCCGCCGAAGATCATCGACTTCACGCCGCCGACTGGCACCACATCGAAGGAGACGCTCGGCGTCTGCGCCACGAGACAGCCCGAGTCGACATGCAGCTCCTCGCCCGGCGCCAGCTCGCGCTCGATCACCGTGCCGCCGGCGTGCGCGAACACCCAGCCGTCGCCGGTCAGCCTCTGCATGACGAAGCCCTCGCCGCCGAAGAGGCCGGTCATGATCTTCTTCTGGATGCCGATGTCGATCGAGACGCCCCGCGCGCCGGCGAGAAAGCTGTCGCGCTGGCAAAGAATCTCGCCGCCGAGCTCTTCGAGACGCAGCGGGATGATCTTGCCGGGGTAGGAGGCGGCGAAGGCGACCCGCGCCTTGCCCTGCCCCTGATGCGTGAACTGCGTCATGAACAAGCTCGTGCCCGAGAGCACGCGCTTGGCCCCGCGCCACAGCTTGCCGAGCAGGCTCTGGTCGGCGGCGCCGTCGCCGAACACCGTCTGCATGTCGACCGCGGCGTCCTTGAACATCATGACGCCGGCCTCGGCGATGCAGGACTCGCCGGGATCGAGCTCGATCTCGACGAATTGCATCTCATGGCCCTTGATCTCGAAATCGATGTCGTCGGCGAGGCCTGGCCTACGCTCGTGCTCGTAGGCGGAGGCTGCGGGCTCGTAGGGGCCGAAGACGCCCGTCCCGCCGAGAAAGCCGCCGCCCCCGAGTTGCGAGCCCCTCTTGCCGAATACCGGATTGCTCTCGTCCGAACTCATCAGGCCCTCCCCCAGCCGGCGCCGATCGTCGCGCGACTTTCCCGCGATTTCGGCCGGGGCGCAAGGGGCGCGCCGACCCGTCAATTCGTTCTCGGATGCTCCAGCATGTACAAGCGCGTCTCATGCTCCTGCACATTGACGCGGAGCTGGTCCAATTCCGTGTGGAGCGCTTCTATCTCTCCGGTGCTCACGCGTGTATGCGCCATGTCGTTGACCGCGGCCCGGACCATGCGCACGTCTTGCTGCAAGCCGGCGGTTGCGCGCACCAGGGTCGCCACCTCGGCCTCGAGCCGCGGCAGGATGCCCGTCGTCGAATCCACGCGGCTCAGGCGCTCATCGAGCCCGGCGACACGCTTTTGAATATCTTTCAGGATTTCAAGGATTAAATCGCTCATTCGACTCTCCTACGCCTCCCACAAGGCAAATAATATCAGAGGACTTCAAGTTCCGCCATAAAAAGGGCGGGGTCTCCCCCGCCCTTCGAAGCTCGAACTCTGAAACGGCGCCCTTAGTGCGCCAGCACCGCCAGCAGCAGCAGCGCGACGATGTTGGTGATCTTGATCGCCGGGTTCACCGCCGGGCCCGCAGTGTCCTTGTAAGGGTCGCCGACCGTGTCGCCGGTCACCGACGCCTTGTGCGCCTCGCTGCCCTTGAAGTGCTTGA
>Ga0187782_10003981_pt1 | contig 11031 bp, 11 predicted proteins | sample 0715_SJ02_MP15_2_FD_132454 | JGI IMG/M metagenome (GOLD analysis project Ga0187782, IMG submission 132454) | Tropical peat soil microbial communities from peatlands in Department of Meta, Colombia - 0715_SJ02_MP15_20_MG | ecosystem: Environmental > Terrestrial > Soil > Wetlands > Peat | place...
CGGGCTTGTCGGTAACGAGGCCCCCGCCATGAAAGGACGCCCCCGCGCCAACGCGATCGGCCGCGGCGGCGGCGCTGCGTACCGTCAGCGCTCCGCCCATGCAGTAGCCCTGAACGCCCATTTTTTTGTTTTTGTCCACCTGCGGCTGGGCGTTCAAGAACGCGATATAGGCCACGGCGTCTTTTTCCGCGGCGCCGCTAGCGGTGAGCGACCCCATCAATTGCTGCAGCTTGGCCCGATCAGCCGGGTTCTCAAAATCAAAGGCCGCGATGTCACCAAAGACCGGCGACTTGGCCGAGCGGTAAAACGGATTGGGCACAAGCACGCTGTAGCCTTGGGCCGCCAGACGCTTGCCCATTTCGCGAAATGCCGGCCGCAGGCCAAAGGCGTCGGGCCAAATCAGCACCGCAGGGTGTGCCCCCGTCGCCGGATACAGAAAAGCGGCATCTGCGGTTCCATCGGGCGTTGTAATCTGCACGTCCTTTTCGATGACCTGCAGCTCCGCCCCCGTTGACGCCCCCGTCATTGCCGCAAGTCCTGCGGCCGCTGACAACGCAACAAAATCACGCCGCGAGCGATCGTCCAGACGCGAAGTGCCCGCGTCGCCGTTCTCCTGGTGTCTTGTCATTTTGGCTTCCTCCGCTTCTTGTCACCGATCACCACATGCCGCCGGCCTACACTGGCCTACCAGCCGCCAAGCAAGACCAGTCGGCGGCACCTTTTATGAAAGCGTAGCAAAAGCACGCGCAGCGCCTCTCACCCCTAGGCGGCACGCGACCCGCAAAATCGGAAAGTGCGGGACCTTGCGCCGAGCAAGGGCAATTTCAGAAATAGTTGGCGGCCAATAATCCCTTTAGCGCAACAACGTGCTGCGATCGTTCTGCGCCGCGCGCCGACGCGAGGGCACCGGCGGAACGCCCCGAGGTATCGCACCGATCGACTCGCAGCGTGCAAAACCCCGGTGCTCGAAGTTCAAAGCGAGCTACGAGGCGAAACCGGCACCCGCACCCTTTTGGATCGTTTTGCAGCGAATCGGTCCCTAGCGATCCAGGGCACCTAGTCCACAAGCTCTATCGGCTCAACCTTTCGACGCCCGGTAAGAGCACTTGGGAATTGCCAGTCCGACTCCTGGTCCGATGGGGTCTCAAAGCAAAGGGCAAACTCGCAGCATTGGTCGCAGGTTGGCGCCCGACAGGCAAAAACCTGCTCTCGGTTACACAGCTGCTTGTAAAAAAACTTCTTCCAGCGCATGTTCTGGGAGTTAAGCTGGCGCAAGCGCGGGAAGCATTCGCCGATCAGGCTCGTCAGCGCGGGGCGCTCGGGCAGCCCTAAGTCTTCCCACAGGTGGTTCTCCCCCATGCAGCTAAAGGCCAACCAGCGCGCCACCGAGTGGATTTCTTCGCTTGCCTCGCGTGCGTACTCGGTGAGCAACGCAAGCAGATCGTCGTATTCCTGATGCCGCTCCCCGGGCAAGGCCGCTGCGCCCGGAGCCAAGCCAAAGTTTGCGCGCCAGCGCCCTTCAATACGTAGCGCAAGCTCCAGCCCAAAGCGGCGACGCAAGAATTCGAGTAGGGGCGCTTCCATGATCAGGCCTCGATCGGTGCTTCTGCGTGCGTGTAGCACTTCTTTGGGCAGATACGCGAGCAGGCCATGCATCCGATGCAAAACTCCCCGTGCGCAATCGTCATCACTTTTTTCTCGTATTCGTCGTACTCATCGCCGTCCGGATCCACGGTCACGCGTTCGCCATCCTCATTTATGCCAATCAGCTCCAGCACGCCGCGCCCGCACACCTTAAAGCAGCGGCCACAGCCAATGCACTTGGTGTCGTCCAGGCGCTCGACAAAGCGCGGAGTCCACGATTGCCCGCTAGGCAACGTCACGCAGAATACGCTCATACCTCCGATCCTTTATATACCCACGCGGCCGCCTTCACCCGCCGCCAGCCTCTTTGTTGCGAGCCTGCGCAAGAGCGGCGTGCGCGTCATAGGCCGCCTGTGCAACCTCCAATATGCGCTGCCAGTTGGTGGGCAGCTCTTCGGATAAATCGTGCAGATCCATCTTGGCCTGGGTTGCACGGGCGTTCAGGCGCTTTAACAAGGCCTTTTGCTCTTCGCTACTTTGCATTTACTACTCCTGGCCATAACGTGCGACCTCGGGAAATTTGCCAATCATTGCGACCGCGTCTTCGACAAGCCGTGTGCCGGTTTCGGCCAACTTGGCTAGAGACGCAAAGCCGAAGCGATGCACATCCCGCAGATTCTTATTGACCACCACCAGGCGCCCGGCAATCAGCACCAGGCGGCCAAAACCCTCGTGGTGCATTTTCATCATCGGTGTGACCATGACGCCCGTTTGCCGGTCCACCGCCAAGCCCACCGCCTTGTAAAAGAGCTCCAGACGCCAAAGCGTTTCGGGATCGGGGTCGCCCATGAGGGGAATCGCGCGGCGCTGCTCGGCCGTCAGAACAAAGGGCGCAAGCAGCGCCTCATCGCTCTTGCCGTCCCAGGCGCCGTGCAGATCCTGCGCGCGCAGCTGCTTGATAAGCTCGCGCACGAAGGCGCTATCCATGAGCTCCTTATCGGTGGCTGGCGTTTGGATAACGGCGCTGGCCGCGGCTGCCTCAGCCATGGGAGGCCTCATCGGCAATGCCTGCGCGGGCATCGAGCTCCTCGTCAAAAGAGGTGTGGCGCGGCTGACCCTTGGCCAGGGCCTTGCGCAGCCACGGCGGAGGCGTTCCCCGCAGCACCTCTTGGAGCTTTTCCAAGATATCTAAAATAGGCTCGGGCTGCGCGACCTTGATCGGGTGGATCTTCACCGCCACGACCCGGGCCGCAGCCGAACCGCCAATAGCTGCAACGTACAAGATCGCGCAATTGGCAATGGCCGCAAGCTTCGGAGCGAGTTTGTCCTCGTTGCCGTCTTCCTGCAGCTCTGCGCCAAAGTCAAAGGTCTCGACGTAGCGATAGCCTTCTGCGGTGACGTCGTAGACCGCCAAGTGCTTGGCCCAGCCGAAGTGGGCATCGACCCGTTGCTTGTCCTGCGTGCTGAAGGCAACTTTCATGGTTAGGCTCCAAGAGCGATGGAGGAAATTTCGGGTTTCGCGCTCGTGCAGCTTTGGGTATGCCCACGCGCGGCGTCGATCGATGCCTGCGGCAAGGGCCAACTCTCAGGCCCATGGTGCGGGATTTGGTCGATCATCAGATTGCCCAGCTCACATATCAGATTTCTCGTGCCGCGGTAGCCGACGTACGTGCGGTGCGCGGCTCCAATGCGATCAAACATCGGGATGCCGATGCGCATCAGCGGTTTGTTGAGCCGCCTCGCCACCTGGCGTCCGTGCGAGTGAGTCACAATCAGATCGCAACCCAGCGCGCTTCGTTCCAGGTCTTCGAGGTCACCAATGAGCACTTCGCGGGCGGGGACGCGCTCAAGAACGGGGGATTTTGTCGTGGTCACACAGCAGCTGAGCTCAGCGCCCATGTCGTGCAGCAGTGCTCCAATCGCGTAGAGCAAATCTGGCTCGGCTCCCAGCGCAACGCGAATCCCGCCCAAGTAAAAGTGACCGTCTAACATCGCATCTTGCAACTGACTGCGCTGGCGTCGCAGAGCCTGCGGCACGCCGCGTCCCGAAATTTGGGCTAGCGTCTGCACCAATCGATCCGTCGCCGCAAGTCCCGTGATCGTGTCAAAGAGGTGATACGCAACGCCCGTGCGCATTTCAATCTCGATTGCCGCCGATCGCATCTGCTCGCCGACTGCCAGTGTCGCGACCGAAGCCCCAATGTGGGCTAACTCCTCGATGCGCGTGCCGCCCAGCGTGGTGCCGCGCCAGTCCTCGGGGATGTGGCCATCGAGCGAACCCGACACATCGGGCAGCACGATGGCCCGCAGACCAAAGGCCTCGATGATCTCGCCCAGCTCCTCGATGTCACCCGGCGTGAGGTGGCTGCCGGGCAGCAAGGTGACCTGGTTTTCGATTTTTTCCGGGCACGGCTCGACAAAGCGCTGCACAAGCGCTGTGACCGCATGTGCAAACCCGTCCTCGAAGGCTCCGACAAAATCGGGCGTTGAGACGTAGACGATGGCCGTGTCGGCCAGCTCGGGTTGGCGCTGACGGATCAGTTCCAAATAACCCACCACATCGTCGCCCTTGGTTTCCGTTAAGCCCGTTGAGCAGATCGCAATCACGCGCGGATTGGCGCGCTTGCGGATGTTTAAGAGCGCCTGCTCGAGATTCTCCATCCCGCCCAAGATCGTCGTGACCTCGTTCATTGCCGTGGTCTGCAGGGGGATGGACTCCTTGAAGTGGCGCACGAGCAGCACCAGACCAAAGGAAGTGCAGCCCTGCGAGCCGTGCATCACCGGCATGCAGGAATCGAGCCCGAGAAACGCGTAGCACGCACCCAAGGGCTGGCTCATCTTCAGCGGGTTGACCGCGCAGGCTTTCTTGGATTCAACGATCGTGACCATGGTCAGACCTCTGCCCGCGCGGGCGCATCCCACGGTGCGGGAGCGCGCACCTGGCGCCACATCGGGTTCGACAAGGCCTTGTCGATCTGGCGCACGAGCTCGACCATGCCCTCGTAACCCGCGTACCCGTAATAGCGCTCCTGATTGATGTCGAGCCAAGGCATCTTGGCCTTGAGTGCGACGAACTGCGAGCGCCCACCCGAGAGCATGATGTCGGCGCGGGCCTCCTTGAGCATCTTGTACATCTCGCGCGGACTCATGTCCTCGATCATGTGCGCGTCGTCGCCAAAGAGTTCGCGGATTTTTTCCTTGTCCTCCTTGGTGGATTTTTTTACGCTCGTGCCCACGACCTCCATGCCGGCTTCCTGCAGCGCCGAGACCACCGACCAGGACTTCACGCCGCCCGTGATCAGCAGCACGCGCTTGCCCGCCAAGCGCCGGCGGTATTCGCCGATGCGGGCCCAGGCACGCGCTTCCTCAACGCGGATTAGCATTTCGGTGCGCACCAAAAGGTCTTCGGGCGCGCCGCGCGCAACCAGCAGCTCCGCAATCTGACGCAAGGCCTCGCTCATGTCGGAGATGCCGTAAAACGAGCCCTCAAAATAGGGAATGCCCCAGCGCTCCTGCATCTTGCGCGCGATATTGATCATCGACTTGGAGCACACCATCATCGCCGCGCGCGCGCGATGACTGCAGGCCACATCGTTATAGCGCCCGTCGCCCGAAATGCACGCGAGAATCCGGACGCCCAGGGCATCGAGCAGCGGCTTGACCTGCCAGAGCTCGCCCACCAGGTTGTAGTCACCAATGATGTTGATGTCGTAAGCGGTGGTGTATTCGGGTTCGCGCGTGCCGATCACGTAATCCAGAAGCGCCTCGGCGCCCAACTTGTTTCCCAGATTCTTGGGGCCCGCAAAGCCCGGCGCGTTCACGGGAATGACGGGCTTGCCGAACTTTTCGCTCGCGCGTTTGCACACCACTTCGATGTCATCACCAATGAGTGCCGTGACACACGTCTGATAGACAAACACCGCCGGCGGGTCGTACTTCTCAATAATCTCGCGAATGGCACGAAACAGCCGTTTTTCACCACCGTAGATCACATCGAGCTCGCCGATATCGGTCGTAAAGCCCGTGCGATAGATCTGCGGCCCAGAGGACGCGCTATGTCGGTTGTCCCAGGAGTTGCCCTCGCAGGCAATGGGCCCGTGGACCAGGTGGGCAACATCGGCGATGGGCTGCAGGGCAATCTTGGCACCGTCAAAAGCGCAGCCGCCTGCCGCTGCGCCGGGCGCAAGCTGTTTGGTGCAACCGGCCTTGCGCTGGGCTGCGCCCTTGCCCTGGTTGACCTCGCAACCGGGCTCCTCGAAGACCTCATGGATCTTTACTGACAGACGCGCACTCATGCCCATCTTCCCCTTTTGGCGATGGCGACCCGATCGCTAACGCCCAGCGGTCAGAATCGCACCACGATGTCCTCGTCGCGCACGATGAACTGACATGCGAGGCGATATGGCGGCGGAATATCGCGGGTCTCGGCGGCTTCGATCTGTTCCTTGGTGATCTTGCCGGCAAGGCGCAAGGCGGACTTTTCTTTTTCGGTGAGATTCACCCCGATGGGCTGCTTGTTGCCCAGCACAGTGACCTCGACCACGCACGAGCCGCACTTTCCGTCCTCGCACTCAAAGTGCAGCGGGATCTTGTGCGCCTTGGCAACGGAGAGCAGCGTATGGGTGTCGCCCGCGGTCGCGTACACCGTTATGTCTTTTTTCAAGGCGGGGGAAGTGAAGGTGACAAGAGCCATGGCGTTCTCAGCGGATGATGTCAAAGGAATAATCGGTGGTCGAAATGCCGCTTGTTTCCGCGTCCAAGGCCTCGAAATATTCGTCGAGCAGGCTCACGAGAACGCGCAGTCCCCCTTCGTATCCCCAGGTCGGGAAGCGGTGGTGATGGTGCCGATCGAAGATAGGAAAGCCCATCCGAACCAGCGGCACCTTGCAGTCGCGCTCCAGGTACTTGCCGTAGGTGTTGCCGATCAGAAAATCGACCGGCTCGGTATAAAGCAGCGAGCGCATGTGCCATAAGTCGCGCTTGGGGTAGACCTTGCCGCCCTTGCCAAAGGGCGAGGAATCGAGCAGCCCCTGCACCTTCTTGGCCCACTCTTCACCCCCATTGGTCGAGAGCACATGCACGGGCTCGGCGCCGAGCTCAAGTAAATAGCGCGTCATGCCCAGCATCAGGTCCGGGTCGCCGTATAAGGCGTAGCGCTTGCCGTGCAGGTGCGCCTGGCTGTCGGCGATCGCATCGACCAGCCGGCCGCGCTCTTTTTCCAGCTCCGCAGGTACGCTCTTGCCACTTAGGCGCGCAATCGTCTGCACCAGTTCATCGGTGCCCTGCACGCCCATGGGCGAATTCAGGACTACGACTTCCTGGCCCTTTTCCTGCAGGTACTTGATGGTTTTTTCGACGCAGTACTCCTGAAAGACGATCGTCGCCTTGGCGTGTAGCGAGCGCTCGATCTCTTCTTTGGTCGTGCCTCCGTCGTACATGCGAAACTCGCCATCCGTTGGCGTATTCCAGGCCTGCGAGGGATCGCACACGATCGTGTAATCGACTTCGAAGAGATCAAAAATGCGGCGGATCTCTTTGATGTTGCCCACTACGTTGCCGTCAAACCCGCCGATGAAATTGATCGACTCGGTGGGCTTGCGCTCAAGGGCGGGCGCGGTCTTGGATTTGCCGTCCCAGAAGTGCTGCAACATGCCCTTGAGGGTGTTGTCGTAACCCGTGATGTGGCTGCCGACAAAGGCCGGTGTGTGCGCAAAGGGCACATCGAACTCGGCCGGGATGCTGCCCTTTTGCTTGGCGTTTTTGATAAATGCGTCCAGGTCATCGCCGATGACCTCGGCCATGCAGGTCGTGGAGACCGCGATCATCTGGGGCTTATATAGGCTGTAGGCATTGGCCAACCCGTCGATCATGTTGTTTAGCCCGCCAAAGACGGCGGCGTCCTCGGTCATTGAGGAGGAAACCGCGGAAGTGGGCTCCTTGAAGTGGCGCGAGAAATGCGAGCGGTAATACGCGACGCACCCTTGCGAGCCGTGCACGAACGAGAGCGTCTTAGCAAAACCGTTGGCCGCGAAGACGGCGCCAAGCGGCTGGCAGGCCTTGGCGGGGTTGATCGTCAGAGCCTCGCGAGCAAAGTTTTTCTGTTTGTAATCCTCGGACTTGGTCCATTGGACGATCTTCTCGATGGCCTCATCGCTGGGCTTGAACTCGAAGTTGGCCTTCTTGTTCGCGAACATGGCCCGGTACTCGGGCTGGCGGAACAACGGAGCGTGGTCAAGAATCTTTTCTGCGTTTTGCGGCATGGCGCAAACTCCTCAAAGTGCTGAATGCATCGAATCGGGCCCTACTTCCACGGGGCCTTGGTCAGACCCCACACGGGGCTGTTGATCGCCATATCCATGTCCCGCGCAAAGATCGCAAAACCGTCGTACCCGTGATACGGGCCCGAATAGTCCCAGCTGTGCATCTGGCGAAAGGGCACGCCCATCTTCTGGAACACGTACTTTTCCTTGATCCCGGATCCGACGAGGTCGGGCTGCACTTTTTCGACAAAGCGCTCAAACTCAAAACCCGTCACGTCGTCGTAAATCAGCGTGCCGTCTTTTACGTAATGGGTCGTGCGCTGGTAGTCGTCGTTGTGCCCGAACTCGTATCCCGTGCCCACTACTTCCATGCCCAGGTCCTCGTAGGCACCGATCACGTGGCGCGGACGCAAGCCACCAACGAAAAGCATCACTTTCTTGCCGGCAAGGCGCGGCTTGTACTTGGCGATGACCGCATCGGACAGCGCCTTGTATTTGGCGATCACGCTCTCGGCCCCCGCGCGAATCGTGTCGTCGAAGTGGCTTGCGATCTCGCGCAGGCTTTTTTCAATCTGGCTGGGCCCAAAGAAGTTGTACTCCACCCAGGGAATGCCATATTTTTCTTCCATGTGCCGCGAGATGTAGTTCATCGAGCGGTAGCAGTGCAGGATGTTGAGCTTGGCCTTGGGCGTGTTTTCGAGCTCGGCGATCGTGCCATCGCCCGACCACTGCGCGATTACGCGTAGTCCCATCTCTTCCAACAAAATTCGCGAGCTCCAGGCGTCGCCGCCGATGTTGTAGTCGCCGATGATCGCTACGTCGTAGGGCGTGGAGGCAAAGCCGGGGTGCTTACCGTCGGACTTCTCAAACACCCAGTCGCGCACCGCGTCGTTGGCAATGTGGTGGCCAAGGGACTGCGACACGCCCCGAAAGCCTTCGCAGCGCACGGGAATGATGTGTTTGCCTTCGTATTGCTTGGATTTTTTCTTCGATACGGCCTCGATGTCATCGCCAATCAGGCCGATCGGGCACTCGGACTGCACCGTAATACCCTTGTTCAGCGGGAAGAGCTCCTGAATTTCGTCGATGATCTTTTCGAGCTTTTTATCGCCCCCAAAGACGATGTCTTTCTCCTGAAAATCGGACGTGAACTGCATCGTGCCGAACGTATCCACGCCCGTCGTGCCGATGTAATAGTTGCGCCGCGAGGCCCAGGAATACTGCCCGCAGCCCACGGGGCCGTGCGAAATGTGGATCATGTCCTTGATCGGCCCCCAAACGACGCCCTTGGAGCCCGCGTAGGCGCAGCCGCGGATCGTCATGACGCCGGGCAGCGATTTGATGTTGGATTTGACGCCGCAATCGGGCTTTCCGTCCTCAAAAGTGCCCAGATGCTTGGCGCGCTTTTTGGCCGTCTTCTCCGGGTAGGCCTTTAGGACCTCCTCGATGAGGGCCCTGGTCGCCGCTTTTTTCTCTTCAAACGTGATGCTCATCGCTACGCTCCGATGGGGTGAATACCGTGGGTGTCCATGTTCGTAAGCTCAGGGAGGAAGGCCGGAGCGCTGGCACGCTTTAATCCGGCCCTCGACGCTTAGCTCACATCAGCGCTGGTTTTGTGCGCCCTACGCCGCAGCGAGCTCAGCTGCAGTCTTGCCGACCTGGCTCTCGTCAATTGCCTTCATGATTCCGTGTTGCATGAGCAGGTCTTCGAGCTCATCCATCGAAATCGGCGTAGGAATCACGCCCTTGCCCGCGTTCTCGTGGACCTTGCGAGCAAGCTGGCGATATTCGTCGGCCTGCTTCGAATCGGGTGCGTACTCCATCACCGTCATGCGGCGCAGTTCGGCGTGCTGCACGATGTTGTCGCGCGGAACAAAATGAATGAGCCTTGTGCCCAGCTTCTTGGCCAGCGCGTCGGCCAGCTCCAGTTCCTTGTCGGTCTGGCGCTCGTTGCAGACGAGTCCCCCTAAGCGCACGCCACCCGAGTTGGCGTACTTCAAAATGCCTTTGGAGATGTTGTTGGCCGCGTACATCGCCATCATCTCGCCAGACATCACGATGTAGATTTCTTGCGCCTTGTTCTCGCGGATGGGCATCGCAAAGCCACCGCACACGACGTCACCGAGTACGTCATAGGAGACATAGTCGACGCCTTCGTAAGCGCCGTTTTCCTCCAGAAAATTGATCGAGGTAATCACCCCGCGCCCCGCGCAGCCCACTCCGGGTTCGGGTCCCCCCGACTCGACGCAGCGGATATCGCGGTAGCCGACCTTCATCACGTCCTCGAGCTCGAGGTCCTCGACCGAACCGGCTTCGGCGGCGAGCGAAAGGATCGTGTCCTGTGCCTTTGCGTGCAAAATAAGGCGTGTAGAGTCGGCCTTCGGGTCGCAGCCGACGATCAGGATCTTTTGTCCCATCTCGGCTAGCGCGGCCAGGGTGTTTTGCGAGGTCGTCGATTTGCCGATCCCGCCTTTGCCGTAAAAGGCGATTTGTCTGAGTGCAGCCATAGTTTCATTTCTCCGTTAGCTTGCAGTTCCTATCGGTTGGTCTTGCATTTCCTTTTCGCGACCTCGATACAGCCTCAGGTGCCACTATCGGTCTTCGTCTTGGGCGTCTCGTCGGCAAATGGCGGTTCGCAGCCATTAGCTACGCAAGCGCTGTGCCAACCCGGCGTTTTTTGCGTAAGCGATTGGTTTTTCTGAACAAATGAAAAAAACCGACTCCGCAACCGCTGCGTGCGTTTTGTCCCAAACCCGACAAAGCGCGCGTGCCAAAAGGCTGGCGTTCGCGGGCGCAAAGGGCCTTTGGCCCTGCGCTATGGCTCTTTAGCGCAAGTTCGACTGAGCTCTGGTACGGTGTTTGCTTTAGAGGAACGATGATGAAACTGAATGTCTCTAGCTACAACCCGCACTTTGCGCAGATCGGTGGCGCCGAGGGCATCGATCGGCTGGTCGAGGCGTTTTATCGGCGCGTCGATACGCTGCCTGCCGCTGCCGGCATCCGTGCAATGCATGCCGCGGACTTAGAGCCAACCAAGGCGATCTTGAAGGTCTATCTCGCGCAATGGATGGGTGGCCCCAAGGAGTACACGCCAAGGCGCGGGCCGCCGAAGCTGCGCCTTGCACACCGCGCCTTTGCCATCGGAGAAGCCGAGCGCGACGCCTGGATGCAGTGCATGCGTGGCGCC
>Ga0187782_10003982_pt1 | contig 11029 bp, 9 predicted proteins | sample 0715_SJ02_MP15_2_FD_132454 | JGI IMG/M metagenome (GOLD analysis project Ga0187782, IMG submission 132454) | Tropical peat soil microbial communities from peatlands in Department of Meta, Colombia - 0715_SJ02_MP15_20_MG | ecosystem: Environmental > Terrestrial > Soil > Wetlands > Peat | place...
ATCGCTATCGCGGCCACTCGATGTCGGATCCGGCCAAATACCGGACCAAGGAAGAGGTCGACAAAGTGCGCACCGAGCACGATCCGATCGAGCAGGTGCGCGCGCGCCTCCTCGCCAAGAACTGGGCGAGCGAAGACGACCTGAAAAAAATTGATGGGTCGGTGCGCGCCATCGTCAACGAAGCCTCCGAGTTCGCCACTCACGATGCCGAGCCAGATCCCTCGGAGCTTTACACGGACATTTATCGGTGAGAGCGATCACGCCCGCGCACCGGGGTCCACAATCCGCAGCGCGTTCCGTTTGGGCGTCGCGAGCGACGAGTTAGCCGGCCATGCCGATTCAGGTCCTGATGCCCGCGCTGTCGCCGACGATGGAGAAGGGCAATCTCGCCAAGTGGCTCAAGAAGGAAGGCGACGCGGTCAAGACCGGTGACGTCATCGCCGAAATCGAAACCGACAAGGCGACGATGGAGGTCGAGGCCATCGACGACGGCACGCTGGGTAAGATTTTAGTGCCCGAAGGCACCAACGACGTCGCCGTCAACACGCCGATCGCGATGATCCTCGCCGACGGCGAAGATAAAGCCGCGCTCAAGGATGGCGGGGCGGCGGCAACACCAAGAGCCAGTACGAGCGCCCCGCCGCGTCAGCAGGAGGACGCGCCGACAAAGTCGGCCGAAGTGCCAGCACCGGCAAAAGCCGCGGCGGCAAAGCCGCCATCCGCGCAGCTGATGCCCGAGCCAGAGGTGCCCGCGGGCACGGAGCTGGTAGCCATGACCATGCGCGAAGCGCTGCGCGACGCTATGGCCGAAGAAATGCGCCGCGATGGCGACGTGTTCGTCATCGGCGAGGAGGTCGCTGAATATCAGGGCGCCTACAAGGTGACGCAGGGCCTCCTCCAGGAATTCGGCGCGCGGCGGGTGATCGACACGCCGATCACCGAGCACGCCTTTGCCGGTCTCAGCGTCGGCGCCGCGCTTGCCGGACTAAAGCCGATCGTCGAGTTCATGACGTTCAATTTCGCCATGCAGGCGATGGATCATCTGATCAACTCGGCGGCGAAGACGCGCTACATGTCCGGCGGCCAAGTCGATGTCTCGATCGTGTTCCGCGGCCCGAACGGGCCGGCCGCGCGCGTCGCCGCGCAGCATAGTCAGGACTTTTCCTCCTGGTACTCGCATGTGCCCGGCCTCAAGGTGATCGCGCCGTCGAACGCCGCCGATGCCAAGGGCCTCCTCAAGGCCGCGATCCGCGATCCCAATCCGGTGATCTTCCTGGAGAATGAGCTTCTCTACGGCGTTTCCTCGCCGGTGCCGAAGCTCGATGATTACGTGCTGCCGATCGGCCGCGCCCGCACGGCGCGCTCGGGCGGCGACGTGACGCTCGTCGCTTGGTCGATGGGCATGACCTACGCGCTCAAGGCAGCGGACGAACTCGCCAAAGAGAACATTTCCGCCGAGGTGATCGATCTGCGCACGCTCAAGCCGATGGACATCGACGCCGTCATCGAGTCGGTGAAGAAGACCGGGCGCCTCGTCACGGTCGAAGAAGGCTGGAAGCAATCCGGCGTCGGCGCCGAGATTGCGGCGCGGGTGATGGAAGAGGCGTTCGATTACCTCGACGCACCGGTCATGCGCGTCACCGGCAAGGACGTGCCGATGCCGTATGCCGCAAATCTGGAAAAGCTTGCGCTCCCCTCAGTCGCTGAAGTCGTCGAGGCGGCGAAGGCGGTTTGCTACCGCTGACGCCTTGATCTGGTGAGCTGCCGCACCATGCCGATCAACATCCTCATGCCGGCGCTGTCGCCCACGATGGAGAAGGGCAACCTCGCCAAATGGCTCAAGAAGGAGGGCGAGGCGGTCAAAACCGGCGACGTCATCGCCGAGATCGAGACCGACAAGGCGACGATGGAGGTCGAGGCTATCGACGACGGCACGCTGGCGAAGATCATCGTGCCTGAAGGGACGAACGACGTCCCGGTCAATGCGCTCATCGCCGTGCTGGCGCAGGAGGGCGAGGATGTGAAGGCCGCTGCAGCGGCAGCCGGGAAGGGCGCACCGGGCGTCGGAGCGTCCTCACCACCACCCTCTCCCCCTCGGAGTGAGGGCGCGGCGCAGCAAGCTGCGTCCGCCGTGACTGCGGCTCAAGGCGCCATTTCAGAGGGAAAATCTCCGCCGCCGTCGTCGGCACCGCGCGCTCCCTCTCCCCAGGCGGGCGAGGGCGCTCGGACCAACGGGCATGGCGCGAACCGGGTCTTCTCCTCTCCGCTGGCGCGGCGCCTCGCCAAGGAATCCGGTATCGAGCTCGGCCGCATCGCGGGCTCAGGCCCGCATGGCCGCATCATTGCCCGCGATGTAACAGCGGCGAAGGACGGCAAGGGATTGAAGGGCCCCCCCGTGGCTCCGGCTCCCGCCGCCGGCGCGCCGCTGCTCGCGCTGGCGCCATCGGATGAAAAAATCCGCGCGCTGTTTCCGCCCGGGTCATACGACATCGTGCCGCACGACAATGTACGCAAAATCATTGCTCAGCGGCTGATCCAGGCGAAGCTCACGATTCCGCATTTCTATCTGACCATCGACTGCAACATCGGCAAGCTCGTTGCCGCGCGCGAAGAGATCAACGCCGCGGCGTCCAAGGACAAGGACGGCAAACCGGCCTGGAAGCTCTCGATCAATGATTTCGTCATCAAGGCCCTGGCGCTCGCCTTGATGCGCGTGCCCGAGGCTAATGTGACCTGGACCGAGAGCGGCATGCTCAAGCACAAGCACGCCGATATCGGCGTCGCCGTCGCCATCCCGGGCGGCCTGATTACGCCGATCGTGCGTCAGGCCGAGGCGAAATCGCTGTCGCTCATTTCCAGCGAGATGAAGGACTACGCCGCGCGGGCGCGGGCGCGGCGATTAAAGCCCGAGGAATACCAGGGCGGCACCACGGCGGTGTCGAATCTCGGCATGTACGGCATCAAGGAGTTCTATGCCGTGATCAATCCGCCGCACGCGACCATCCTGTCGGTCGGCGCCGGCGAGGAACGCGCGGTCGTGCGCGGCGGCAAGATCGAGGCGGCGCAGACGGTGACGGTCGGGCTTGCCACCGACCACCGCGCCGTCGACGGCGCGCTCGGCGCGCAGCTTCTCGACGCGTTCAAGACGCTGATCGAGAACCCGGTGCTGATGGTGGTGTAATGGCTGACACTTCCTTCGACATCGTCATCATCGGCTCGGGCCCCGGCGGCTATGTCTGCGCCATTCGCGCCGCGCAGCTCGGCTTCAAGACCGCAATCATCGAGCGCCAATATCTGGGCGGCATCTGCCTGAATTGGGGTTGCATTCCGACCAAGGCGCTGTTGCGTTCGGCGGAGATTTTCCACTATCTGCAGCACGCCAAGGACTATGGGCTCTCGGCCGGCACCGTCAGCTACGATCCGGCCGCGGTGGTGAAACGCTCGCGCGTCGTCGCCAAAAGGCTTAATGACGGCGTCGGCTTCCTGATGAAGAAGAACAAGGTCGCGGTGATCTGGGGCGAGGCGTCGATCGATGCGCCTGGCAAGATCACGGTGAAGGCCAGCAAGAGCGAAGCGCCGAAGGGGGCGCTGGGACCGGGCGCGTATCAGGCCAAACACATCATCATCGCCACCGGCGCGCGTCCGCGCGTCCTTCCCGGCATCGAGCCGGACAAAAAGCTCATCTGGACCTTTTTCGAAGCGATGGTCCCGGACCACATGCCGAAATCGCTCCTGGTCATCGGCTCGGGCGCGATCGGCATCGAGTTCGCCTCGTTCTACCGCACGCTGGGCGCCGAGGTGACCGTGGTCGAGGTGCTACCGCAGATCCTGCCGGCGGAGGACGCCGAGATCGCCGCCTTCGCCCGCAAAAGCTTTGAGAAACAGGGCATCAAGATCTCCACCGGCGCCAGGGTGACGAAGCTCGACAAGAAAGCCGACAGCGTCGTCGCGACGATCGATGACGGCAAGGGCGGAACGCCGACGTTGTCAGCCGAGCGCGTCATTTCCGCGGTCGGAGTTGTCGGCAACATCGAGAGCCTCGGCCTGGAAAAGCTCGGCGTGAAGACCGAGCACGGCGCGATTCTCGTTGACGGCGCCTGCCGAACCAATGTGCCCGGCATCTACGCCATCGGCGACGTCGCCGGGCCGCCGCTTCTTGCGCATAAGGCCGAGCACGAAGGGGTCATCTGCGTCGAAGCGATCAAGGGGCTTGATCCGCATCCGATCGACAAGCGCCTTATTCCCGGCTGCACCTATTGCTCGCCGCAGATCGCCTCGGTGGGCTTAACCGAGCAGGCGGCGAAGGAGCAGAAGCTCGACATCCGCGTCGGCCGCTTTCCGTTCATCGGCAACGGCAAGGCAATCGCGCTTGGCGAGGATCAGGGTCTGGTCAAGGTGATCTTCGACAAGACCACCGGGCAGCTCCTCGGCGCGCACATGGTCGGCGCGGAGGTCACCGAGCTCATTCAGGGTTATGTGATCGCAATGAATCTCGAGACCACCGAAGAAGAGCTGATGCACAGCGTCTTCCCGCATCCGACGCTCTCGGAGATGATGGGCGAGGCGGTGCTCGACGCCTACGGGCGCGCGCTGAATATTTGATGATGCGTCCTTCCGCTTTGGCGGGAAGGAACGGCTAAGTCACCAGTCCCGCCAGCGGTTTGACGTCGGCGCTACCTGGGAAAACATTTTGCGCCAGCGCCCGCTCGTCCGCGCGCAGATGATCGCGCAACAACCCCTTGAGCACGCCGCGCAGATCGGTCGTTGGCTTGAGATCGCGGTTCTCGTAGAGGTCGGCGGCTTTGAGGCCCGGCCAGTCAGCGATCACGCGTCCGCCCTTGAGCGCGCCGCCGACGAGCAGCGCGACGGTCGCGGTGCCATGGTCGGTGCCTTCGGTGCCGTTGATGCGCGCGGTGCGGCCGAATTCGGTAACGAGCGCGACCACCGTCTCGCGCCACGCCGGCCCCATATTGGCTTCGATTGCCGCAAGCGCGCCGTCGAGTGCGCCGAGCAGTTGCGCCAAGCGGCCATTGGCGATGCCCTCATTGTTGTGGGTATCCCAGCCATCGAGCGCGAGCGCGCCGACCCGCGGTCCGTCGGCCTGCGCCAGGAATCTCGCGGCGGTGCCGGCGACTTCCGCGAAATACGCGCGCACCTGTCCCGGGCCGGGGGCGGCTGCGCCCGGCTTCTGCTCCATGTCGCCGGCGCGCTCGAGCGCCGCGAGCCGGGCGTGCCCTTCGAGCGCGGCGGCAAATTTCGGGTCGGAATGCCGGTAGAGATCGAGCAGGCGCGTCACGGTGTCCTCGCCAGCGGGCAAGATGCGTTGCGGCGACCACGGTAGCACCGGCGCCGCGCCGCGCACCACGAGCGGCGTCACCGGGCCGACGGCGAACGCCTTGCCGCCGCTCGGGTTGACGCGCCCGCCTGCCGCCAGGCCGGCGAGCGCGCGATTGAGCCAGCCGCTCTCGCTGACCGTCGGCTTGGTCAGGCCGCCTTCGAGGACGTCCTGGCCGTCGAAATGCGAGCGCTCGCGGTAGGGCGTGGCACAGGCGTGGACGATGATCGCCTCGTTCGCCGCAAACATGCGATGCAGATTGGGCATCGCCGGATTGAGGGCGAAGAAGTCGTTGAGCTTGAGCGCCGGCGTCTTGCCCTGAAGCGTCAGCGCGCTATCGCCGCGCAACGCTATCCAATCGGGATCGCCAACCGGGGCGACCGCGGCAAGCCCATCGAGCGCGCCGCGCAGAATGATGGCGAGGAAGCGCGGGTCGCGACCTTCGGCCAGTGCGATCTTCGGCAGATAGGCCCAGGCGAACAGCGTGCCGGAAGCGAGCAGCACGTCCCGGCGCGACGGCGGATGCAAAGGCGTCATCGTCATCTCCGCAGATATTCCGGCGCCATCAGCAGGAGCGCCAGCGCTTGGGTGCGGCTCTCGGCGTGCGCGATCGTCTCGCGGGTCTCGCGTGAGGCGAGCGGACCGAGCGCGCTGTCGAGGAGCGCGACCGGATCGGTTTCCGGCGGCAGCCGTTGCGCGGCCTCGTTGGCAATGTCGAGACGGTGCGGCACGCCGTCGATCCAGGCCGCCTCCATATCGGCATAGCCGTTCGGCGCCGGCGGCCGCCACAGCGGCTCGCCCAGCAGGGCCTGCGCGCCCATCACCCGGCCGATGTTGTTCGGGTGGACGCCAGTGACATGCAAGATGCCGGCGACCCATTCCGAAGGCCGCTTGAGCTTGCCGCGCTGCGGCGTCCAGCTTTCGTCCGCCAGGACCAGCGTCTCGGCGACTTCCTTGAGATCGCCGTAGGTATCCTTGAACGTCTTCTCCAGCTTGGCGACGAGCGTCGGCGGCGGCTCATCGGCGACGAAATGGACCGCGAGCTTCTTGGCGACGTGCGCCGCGGTCGCCGGGTGACGCGCGAGATCGGCAAGCATGGCGCGGCCCTGCTCGACGCCGGCATCGACATAGCGCTTGCCGAGCACGACCTGCTCGCCGGGCTCGTGCAGGCGCTGGACGAAGACGAATTCGCCGCCGTGGTTGGGTTCGCCCAACGCGACCCAGGTCCAGCCGGTCAGCACATTGGCGAAGCTCGTCACGTCGGCCTGCGAGTAGCCGCTGCGGACGCCGAGTGTATGCAATTCGAGAATCTCGCGGGCGAGATTTTCGTTCAGTCCCTTGTCGCGGTTGATGCCGGCGACCGAATTCGCCCCCATCGATTCGACATTGTCGAGATAGAACAGCATGGCCGGATGGCTTTCGGCTGCCGTCAGCATGTCGGTAAAGCGGCCAAGCACGTGGGGACGGATCGCCTCGCGCTCATAGGCGCCCGCCATCGAGATGATCTTGTCGGCCGAGACGCAGAAATGGTTCGACCAGAACCAGACCAGCCGCTCGACAAAACCGACCTCGGCATCGACCGCGGCGTCGTACCGGATCTTGGCTTCGTTCTGCAGGAGGAGCCCCGGCAATTGCGGCTGCTTCGCCGCCGCCTTCTCGTCTGCTTGCGCTGCCGCTGAGGCGGCGCCAGATGTTGCGCCGGCAACGTCCGACATGCCCATGGCCATGTTCTTGGCCTCGGCTTCCTTCTTGGCGCGCTCCGCGAGTTTCGTTTTCGCCTGCTGCGCGGCGCGGTACTCGAAGACCGCGCGCGCCGCTTCGCCGCTCGACGGCAAGTCGGCTGCCGCCACGCGGCCGGCTTGCGGGCGCTGCAAATCGGCGAGGATCGCCCCGCGCGGATCGCCGGCGATCGCGGCGATCTGCTCGCGCACCGGTCCGAAACCGAACCGATGCAAAGCGAGCGCTGCCGTTTCTTTTCCGCGAGCGGTCACAGCAAAATCCTCTGCCGACGGCGCTATCGCATTGTTTGTAGTTGAGCCAATTATTGTGGCGAAACTTATGTCTGGAAAGGCCGTAACTGCGCTAAGTTCCTTACAAATTGTTCATCACCTGCGGCACCCGACCAAGGCCGCGTCGAGGCTTTTACCGCCTTGCGGCAAGTGAATGCGCCTCGTAAGTATCGGTTGAGGACACGCACGCCTCGGAGCCGTTATGGCTGTTGTCATCGATACATTGCCGAGCGACGCGCGCCCGCCGCGCCACCCCGAAAAGGCGCATCGGCCCGACCAGCCTTCGCTACGCAAGCCCGACTGGATCCGGGTCAAGGCGCCGGTCTCGCCGGGTTACGCCGAGACGCGCCGCATCGTGCGCGAGAACGGCTTGCACACGGTGTGCGAGGAGGCCGGTTGCCCGAACATCGGCGAGTGCTGGGAGCAGAAGCACGCGACTTTCATGATCATGGGCGACACCTGCACCCGGGCTTGCGCGTTCTGCAACGTCAAGACCGGGCTGCCGGGCGCGCTCGATCCGGCCGAGCCGGCGCATGTCGCGGCGGCAACCGAAAAACTTGGTCTCGCCCACGTGGTCGTCACTTCGGTCGATCGCGACGATCTCGACGACGGCGGCGCCGCGCATTTCGCCGCCGTGATCGGCGCGATTCGCGCCCGCTGCCCCAATACGACCATCGAGGTGCTGACGCCGGATTTTCTCCGCAAGGAGGGCGCGGCCGAGACCGTGGTCGCGGCGCGGCCCGATGTCTTCAACCACAATCTGGAGACGGTGCCGTCCAAATATCTGTCGGTGCGGCCGGGCGCGCGCTATTTCGCCTCGATCCGGCTGCTGCAGCGGGCGAAGGAACTCGACCCGCGCCTGTTCACCAAATCCGGGATCATGGTCGGGCTCGGCGAGGAGCGCGGCGAAGTGCTGCAGGTCATGGATGACCTGCGCGCAGCCGACGTCGATTTCCTGACCATCGGTCAATATCTGCAGCCGTCGCGCAAACACCATCCGGTGGCGCGCTTCGTGCCGCCGGATGAATTCAAGGCGCTTGCGGCGATCGCTTCGGCCAAGGGCTTCTTGATGGTCGCAGCGAGCCCGCTGACCCGCTCCTCACACCACGCCGGCGCCGACTTCGCCCGGCTCAAGGCCCTGCGGGCAGCGCGCTGATCTATGCCGCAATTGTCGACCACGCGGCGGGTGCGTCACGCCGCATCCGACATGTTCGACCTCGTCGCCGACGTCGATCGCTATCCCGAATTCGTGCCGCTGTGCCAATCGCTCACCGTACGCAAGCGGACCAAAGAGGGCGGCAAGGAGGTGATCATCGCCGACATGACAGTTGCCTACAAGCTGATCCGCGAGACCTTCACTAGCCGGGTGACGCTCGACCGGCCGAACATGGAAATCCTGGTCGAGTATCTCGAAGGCCCGTTCCGCCAGCTCAACAACCGCTGGCGCTTCCGCGCCGTCGAGGCCCGGCTCTGCGACGTCGATTTTTTCATCGCCTATGAGTTCCGCAGCCGTACGCTCGGGATGCTGATGGGCGCCGTGTTCGACGCCGCCTTCCGGCGCTTTGCCGGGGCCTTCGAGCGCCGCGCTGATGAGGTCTATGGCGTCAAACCGGCCTAGCTCGGCTAAGCCACTTTTTCATTGCGGCCTTGGGCGTTTAATCTGCTAAATCCTGCGCACTGGGCGCAGGTCGCGTGGGAGGGCACGATGCCGGGTTCGCGCAAGGTGCGCATAGGCAAGCAAACCCGCCTTTTGGACGATTTCTTCAAGGTCGACGAGGTCTACGTCGCGCACCAGCAGCTCGACGGAACGATGAGCGAGGAGCAGCGCCGGCTGGTGTTCGAGCGGGGCGATGCGGTTGCTGCACTGCTCTACAACCCCGACACCAACGACGTCATCATCGTCAATCAGTTCAAATATCCGAGCCTGGTCGGGCGGCAACGCGACAACGCGGCAACGACCGACGGCTGGATCACGGAAACCGTCGCCGGAATGATCGACGGCGAGGAGACCCCCGAGGAAGCCGTCATTCGCGAAACCCGGGAGGAAACCGGTTACAGGATCAAGAAGCCCGAGCTGATTTGCAAATTCTTTTCCTCGCCCGGCGGAACTTCGGAACGCATTTTTCTGTTCTTTGTCGAAGTCACCGAGGCTGATCGGGTTTCCGCGGGCGGCGGCGTGCCCGGGGAGGATGTCGGCCTCGTGCGCAAGCCGGCGCACGAATTGATCGGGCAGCTGGAAGCGCGGCAGATCGAGGACCCCAAGCTCGCGATCGCCGCTGCCTGGCTGCGCGGTCACATCCAGAGGATGGGGCCGCTCGCTCCGACGACCGTCGCCTTCGCGCTCAAGGACAAACCTGACCGGGTCGTGGGCTACAAGACCGGCACAATCGAGGATGTCCGCGACGTCGACATCTGGGTCAATTCCGAGAACACCGACATGATGATGGATCGGTTCATCGGCAAGACGATTTCAGCGAGGATTCGCTACCACGGCGCCAACAAGGAGGGCGACACCGTCCTCGACGACACCATTCAGGAGAGCCTGCGCAACGCGCTCGGCGAACGCGCCCATGTCAAGATCGGGACGGTGCTGGTGACCGAGGCCGGCATGCTGCGGACTGCGCCGCACAATGTGGAGCGGATATTCCACGTGGCGACGGTCGAGGGCGGGCCGGGCGCGGGCGTCAAGGCCGAACTGGAAAAGCTGAGATTGTGCGTCGAACGCGTGTTGCAGAGAGTCGATCAGGAAAACCGCAGCTTGCGGCGGATTCTCTTCAAGGATTTCCTGACCTCAATCGTCTTCCCGATGATCGGTGCCGGCGACGGCGGCCTGTCGGTCGAAAAGGTTGCGGATGACATCGTTCCCGTAGCGATCCATTTTCTGCGCAACAATCCGGATTCAAAACTGCGCGAGATTTACTTTCTGGCCTTCAAGGCGCGGGACCGGGGTGCCTGCCACCGGACCCTGGAATCCTTTTGCGGGGAAGGGGGAGTGCTGACGCGGCCGGGGGAGGCCAGATGACGACTTATGACGATCTGGCGTCCAAGTCGCGCGAGTTCGGCCCGCTGCTGCAGCGCCGGTTCTGGCGACCGCTGCGCAGCGCCATGCAGATATTTCACGTGCTGCCGCTGGCGGCCGCCGCCGTCGTGTTTGTTCTGCTCGCGACCGACGCGCAATTTCGCGAAATATACATCAGCTATCTGGAGACCCCGCCTGCCGACCACCTGAAGTCGTGGCTCGCCGGCCTTGCGGCGGCGGTGATCGCCATGGCGCTTGTGGGAGCGGTGCTGAGCGAAGCGCATATCGCGCTCAGCACCATGCGGATCAACGTCATCTATTCCAGCTACTCCAATCCCGAGGGGAATTCGCTGTTGCGGAGAACGCAAAGGGCGGCGGCTTTCTTTCTGGCGTTCGTTCCCTGGCTCGGCGTGACCGTCGGGTTGTTCGGCGCCAGGAACTTCGTCGCCGAGCGATATTGCAAATTATTGGGCGAGATGGACCCGGCGCTCCTTCACCAAAAGCAGCATCTGATGGTGCCTGGAGGCTGGCAGATCGCCGCGGCGATCCTTTTCCTTGGCGCCGCGGTTGCCGCCTTCTCATGCGTCGAACAGTAGACGCGAGCCGCCCAGCGCGCGATTGCGTTGTTGACCCCGGCGATTGGGCTCGTGCTTTTTCTGATGTTCA
>Ga0187782_10003983_pt1 | contig 11027 bp, 7 predicted proteins | sample 0715_SJ02_MP15_2_FD_132454 | JGI IMG/M metagenome (GOLD analysis project Ga0187782, IMG submission 132454) | Tropical peat soil microbial communities from peatlands in Department of Meta, Colombia - 0715_SJ02_MP15_20_MG | ecosystem: Environmental > Terrestrial > Soil > Wetlands > Peat | place...
CAAGCGATTCAATTAGGCCTGCCTCGGTTGCAAAGACCTGTACCTGCCCTTGTGATTTGAGGGTTCTGTAACAAGGGCACGGCTTTTAGCCGGGCCGATTAGATAGCCAATCACGAGGGGGTTTTAACCCCTGAAGGATGCCGGGTGCCCCCGAGCCTGTCCTGAGCTTGTCGAAGGATCCCTCGCATTTGGAGACCGGGGATCCCACACACCTCTACAGTCCCGCAACTGAAAGCGCCACCTCACCTCAAGTCCCGCCAGTTCGGCCCAAACCCCAAATCCGCCACCAGCGGCACCTTCAACTTCACCACGCCCTCCATCTCTTTGCGCACCAGCGCCGCCGCCGCATCGGTCTCGTCAAACGGAACCTCGAACAGCAGTTCGTCATGCACCTGCAGCACCATTCGCGTCTTCAGCTTCCGCTCCTTGAGTTTCCGGTCGAGCGAGATCATGGCCAGCTTGATCAGGTCCGCCGCCGTGCCCTGCAGCGGAGTATTGATCGCCGTTCGCTCGGCAAACCCGCGCTGATTGGGGTTGCGGCTCTCAATATCGGGAATCGGTCGCACGCGCCCGAACATCGTCCGCACGCTGCCCTCCTTGCGCGTCTTTTCGAGCGTCTTCTCGATAAACGCCTTCACGCCCTGGTAGCGCGCAAAGTACCGCTCGATGTACGCCCTCGCCTCCGCCTGCGGAATGCCCAGCTGCGCCGCCAATCCAAATGCCGAAATGCCGTACACAATCCCGAAGTTCACCGCCTTCGCCCGGTTGCGCGTCTCCTTATCCATCGTCTCCGCCGGAACCCCGAAGATCTCGCTCGCCGTCAGCCGATGAATATCGATGTTCTCTTGGTAGGCCCGCATCAGTAGCTGGTCGCCCGAGAAATCCGCCAGCAGCCTCAGCTCAATCTGCGAGTAATCGGCCGACAGCAGTTGCGTTCCCGGCGCAGCAATAAACGCCGCGCGAATCTCCCGTCCCAGTTCCGTTCGCACGGGAATATTCTGCAGATTCGGATTCACCGACGAAAGCCGCCCGGTCGCCGTCGCCGCTGCCTGGAACGTCGTGTGTACGCGCGATTCTTCGTCAGCGAGCAGCGGCAGTGCATCCACATAAGTGGACTTGAGCTTCGCCAAATGCCGGTATTCGAGCACCAGCCGCGGAACCTCGTGCTTCTCCGCGAGCGTCTCCAGCACATCTTGCGCAGTCGAAACCGCCTTGCCCTTGCCCCGCACCGTCGGAGCCGGCAACCCCAAATCGGTAAACAGCACCACCCCGAGCTGTTTTGGCGAGCCGATGTTGAATCGCTTCCCGGCCAGCTCATATATCCGCTCGCCCACGCGGCTGATTTCTCCGCCGAACCTGGCAGAAAGGTTACTGAGTGCGGCTCGATCAATCCGGACGCCCGCGTGCTCCATCCGGTAAAGCACCGGTGCGAGCGGCAAATCGATCTCGGCATACGCGCGGCCCACCCCGGCTTTTTCCACTTCGCCTCGCAGCACGGGCGCGAGCGCATGAATGGCCGCCGCCGCTGCCGACACTGAGTTGGGCACGCCGTGCCCGTTGCGCGCCGCCACGTCGGCCAGCGCTTGCGTCGCATGAGTCGGATTCAGCGCATACGAAAGCAGCATCGTGTCGTCGATTTGCCCTTGAAGGTTCACGCCGAGCCCGCCCAGAACATGAAGCGCCAGCTTCCAATCGTGTATGCGTTTCGGTACGTTCGCATCTTCGAGTAAGGCGCGCAGTTCGGGCGTCAGCTCCAAACACAATGCACGAGAATCCTCGGCGCAAACTCCTACGGTGGACTGCGTCTTTCGTTCCGCCTCTTCCACCACATCGAGCAGTGACGGTTCCGGCTCCGGTTCGTCATCCGTCTCCTGTGCTGCCGGCTCTTCGGCATCGAGCCCAAAAGCAAATCCTCCTTTGCGCGCCGTCGCATAGAACTCTGCTGCCTGCTCTTCGGTCGGTTCCTCGATCAGCTCGACAGCAATCGCAGGCGCGGCAGGCAGCTCTCGCAGCATCGACGTGAATTCAAGCTCCGTGAACAGTTCGCGGCAGGCTTCGACATCCGGCAACTGTGTTTCCATCGCGCTCAGGTCGAGCTCCAGCGGCACATGGCAGTCGATCGTCACCAGCTCTTTCGAAAGCATTACGGTTTCCCGGTTCTGTTCGAGCGATTCGCGGTACGTCTTGCGCGCAACCTCCGCCGCCCGGTCCAGTACAGCCTCTACCGTTCCGAATTGCTGAATCAACTCCACGCTGCCCTTGTCGCCAATCCCCGGCGCGCCGGGAATGTTGTCAATCGTGTCCCCGCGCAGCGCCATCACGTCCACAACCTTCTCCGGCGGCACTCCCAGCGTCTCCGTCACTTTGGCGGGGTCTAGAATCAGATTGTCCTTCTGCGGGTTGAGGACCTTCACGCGCTCCGTTACGAGCTGCATCATATCCTTGTCGTTCGAGACAATAAACACTTCGTAATCCCGTTCCGCCGCCCTCGACGCCAGCGTTCCAATTACATCGTCTGCCTCGAATCCCTGGGCCTCGAGAATCGGAATACGCAGCGCTTCAAGCGCCCGCCGAATATAAGGAACCTGCCGCCGCAAATCCTCCGGCATCGACTCGCGATTAGCCTTGTATCCGTCGTAGCTCACCTCGTCAAAACTCTGCGTCTTCGAGTTCCATCGCCGCAACATTCCAATCGATCGCGCGCGCTCATCGCGAAAGACTTCGCCGCTGGGATCGAACACCGCCGCCAGGTACTTCGGCGCGAAGTCCTGCCGCAACTTCTTGATCATGTTCACGAACACGTAGGTCGCAGCCGTCGGCACTCCGTTCCGCGTCGACATGGGCCTGCTGCCCCGCATGGCATGGTAGGCGCGAAAGATGAACGACATCGCGTCCAGCAAATAAACAGGCGGCTTGGCTTGCTCTGGCACGCTAGTGAGCATAGCAGGGAGGGCTTCCTCGAACGGGACTACTAGGCGCCCCTATAAGTAGGTCGGCCGCAGTAACAACAGGTCAATCCCGAAACTTCAACAATCTTGTCCAAATCATTGAAAACAATAGGCAAATAGCGTCACCCGATTTGCAGTTAATTTCTCGCATTCTGCTATCCTTAGTTCAGAATGAGCGAGAGCCTCTCTCTCTGCTAGCGCCGCTAACTCCGCTAGCTCCGCTAACTGCTGTTCCTAGACTACTTTGGCCACAAGCCATTGAAAACATTCGAAATTGGCCCACACACGGCCCCGCAACCCGCTGAAAACAAAACGCTTCTTTGCTAAGTATGGGTGGGGGGAGGGGGATAGGGGCTAGGCTTTTCGAACTCATCAAGTAGAACCGCACCGCGGTATCGCTGCATCCTGCCATCCACCGAGAGGGGAAGCCCCCCAAAAGCTAACTTGCTCAGTTGCTGACCTGCTAAACCGTGCTCGCCGTAAAATCGACGTGAGTGACTGCCGATCGCCAGCTCAGTCCCGTGCAAGCCTTTGCACCCGCGCAGGCCAAATTCACCCTCCGCCAGCGTCTCGCGCTGGCCATCGTGCCGCGCCTGGTCTGGGCGCTGCTCTCCCTCATCGGCCGCACCTGGCGCTTCGAGACCATAGCCGAAGAAGGCGCCACCCCTCTTCCCTTCGGCCTCGGCGCCAAAGGCGAAATCTTCTGCTTTTGGCACCAGTGTGTCCTTCCCTGCACTTTCTATTTCCGCCGCACCCATGCCACCATCATTGTCAGTCGCAGTTTCGACGGCGAACTCGTCGCGCGAACTCTGCATCTTTTCGGCTACAAAACTTCGCGCGGCTCCAGTTCCCGCGCCGCTCAAGAAGGCCTGCTCGGATTGAAACTGGCTCTTGAAAACGGCGAACCTGCCATTTTCACCGCTGATGGTCCTCGCGGTCCGATTTACCGCACCAAAATGGGTCCGATCAAGCTCGCGCAGTTAACCGGCGCGCGAATTGGCGCCTTTCATCTCCAGCCCGAACGCGCCTGGAAGATGCGTTCCTGGGACCATTTCCTCGTTCCCAGGCCATTCACGCGCATCGCCGTCAGCTGGTCGCCTTGGACTTTGGTTCCTGCCGATCTTCCCGCAAGCCGATTCGACCCCAAGCGCGACGAGCTCAACCACGCCATTGAGCGCGCACGCTTGCATGCGCTCTCCTATTTCCTCAAGGCTGCCGAATGAGCGATCTGCTCGTCTCCGATTTCGACTACGATCTTCCTCGGGAACTGATCGCGCAAGAGCCTCCCGCTGAGCGCGGATCGAGCCGCATGCTCGTCATAGACCGCGCAACTGGCTCTCTCCGCGACGACCTCTTCTCCAACCTTCCCGCCTATCTTCGTCCCGGCGACATGCTCGTCCTCAACGACAGCCGCGTGATCCCGGCCCGCCTTTACGCGCGCCGCACGTTGCGCCGCGACCGCGAGAAGCCCACTGGTCGCATCGAGGTTCTGCTCACCCTACCTGCCGGTGAAAACCGCTGGCGCGCCCTCGTCCGCCCAGGCCGCAAAGTCGCCATCGGCGAACACCTGGTTTTCCCGGCGCCCACCGGTGAAATCGCACTCCATGCCGACGTCCTCGAACGCGGACCTTTTGGCGAGCGCCTGCTTGAGTTCACGCCGGTCGATGACTTCTATGGCGCCCTTGACCAGATTGGCCATGTGCCGTTACCGCCATACATTGATCGCGTTGATGTGAGTGCCGATCGCGAGTGTTACCAGACAGTCTTCGCACGCGAGCGTGGCTCGGTTGCCGCGCCCACAGCGGGATTGCACTTCACGGAGCAGATGCTGAGAATATTGGCGGCACAGGGAGTGGAGATTGTGCGGGTGACGTTGCACGTGGGATTGGGGACGTTTGCGCCGCTGCGCGTCGAGCATGTGACAGAGGTGAAGCTGCACGCAGAGCGTTACTGGCTGAGCGCGAGCGCGGCGGAGGCGTTGAATCGAGCGCGGAAAGAGCGAAGAAGGATAGTTGCTGTGGGAACGACAGTGGTAAGAACGCTCGAATCGGCGGCGTTAAGAGCAAGCGGAAGGGAAATCGAACCGCATTCGGGCGAGACGGAGATTTTTATTTCGCCGGGATTTGAATTTCGGGTGGTGGGGGCGCTGCTGACGAACTTTCATTTGCCGCAATCGAGCTTGTTGATGCTGGTGAGCGCATGGGCAGGACGCGAGCGGGTGCTGAATGCATATGGCCATGCCATCGGGGAGAAGTACAGGTTCTTTAGCTACGGCGATTGCATGTTTGTCGCGTGAGGGGGGCACGGGGGGGCGAGGGTTGCGCGGAGGAACAGTATCCGTGTAGTAGCGCAGTGTCAGCGTGGTAGCGCCGACCCGTGGGTATCCCCTACCCCCCCTCCCCCACCCATGCTCTGTAAAGATCCGATTTCCTTTCAACGAGCTGCGTGGTCTCTCGCGGGCTAAGCTCGATTCTTTCAATGGCTTGTGGCCAAAGTCGTCCAGAGACAGCAGTTAGCGGAGCTAGCGGAGTTAGCGGCGCTGGCGGAGCTAGAGCTCAAGCCGATTCTGAATCAAGGATAGCTGAATGCGGGAAATAATCTGCAAAGCCGGGACTGAGGGACTAAGGGACTGAGGGATAAAGAAATCAGGGACTTAGAGACCGCTGCGCGGACGATCGTCGTGGAAGGGGCTTGACTTGTGAGGGGCAAGGATAAGAGAACGGCGCCGATGGGAGCATCGAGCTGGGAGTGTCGAGGCGGGAAAATCAAACACCGAGATAAGAATCAGTGCGTGTCCATCGCGTCCATGGTCGTATCCGATGTCCCATCGGACCAGTGCGGCACGGGCATCATAAAAATCGCACACGCGCTTGAGGAACGAACGTGGATAGGAGCGGTGAGCCGGACGCGCCGGCCCCCCAGCTCTTGGCGGCATCGCCGGCAACAAAAAACATCAGGTGCGGATGCCAGCTTTTGCCTTGGTCGTTGAGGTACTGCTGTTTCGACATCATGTAGCACATGGCGCCGGGAGCGAGCGGCGGGATTTCCTTACTGTCCAGGGACGCAGCGACGGCGCGCGCAATCTCCTGCTGTGACTTTCCCTCAAGCACCCATCGAGTTTTCATGAGGTAGATTTGCTCGTAGGTCTCGGCCGCAGCGCGATTGAAACAGTTTGGAGCGCGCAATCTAAAGTTCCAGAAGCCGGGATGGGTGGTTTCGTTGGCCCAACCACGCTCCACGATGCAGAGAAAGCCGTTGGTTCCTTTTACTGCGGTGACGTATCCATCCTTGGTCAACACCATCACTTCGGCGGCATCGGATATGCTTTTGGGCGCGCCGCTGCGGGCAAGGGCAATCTCGTCCTGCTGCGGCATCAGAAATTGAGCCAGCGGAGCCATCGCCAGATAGGGATCGGGCGGCATGGCCGCGGCATTGGACATCAGGAAGCACGCCGAATCATAGAGGCGCTCCCGTACGAGCTTCGTGAGCAATATCTCGTAGCGCTTAGCGTAGGACGCTTCCTTGAATTCCGGAAAGACCTTGAAGTGCGGCTCGCGGGCTCGAACGGGACTGAGCGATCCCGGCGCTTCTTCAAGCAACATCACATAGCCGAGCCACGGGCGGGCGGAGGGCTGAAAGCACCCTCTCGATAGGCGGCCCAGATGTCCGACGCGCTGCCGATGGCCTCTTCGGTGCGGTTGTTGTAGTTGTTGCCGAATGAGCCGACCTGCGATTTGAACTCAATAGCGGCCAGCAGCTTGTCTTCCGACACGATGAGCAGATCCCACTTTTTCTCAGGCCGATACCAGCCGGGCAGCTCGATGTACTGCTCGCAGTAGACGTCCGCCTTCGGCAACCCGCCCTCGCAAAGCAGATCGCGAACCAGGTTGATGAAACCGTTCATTTGCGCCCCGCCGGTCACTGCGGAGCGCGCGCCGGCATCCTTGCTGCCCGACGCAACACCTTGCTTCTGTGCCTGGGTCTCGCGTGTGCCCCAGAAATATTTGATCGCATCCCGCAAGCGCTTTTCGAGATCGGGATTCAGGCTCATCCCTTGCTGACCAATCCACGGATTTCAATGGTGTTCTTGCTGAACAACGACGACGTTTCGTTCTCGATGCGCTTCCGTGCCATGTCGAAATAGTGCTCGTCGCTTTCAAAGCCGACGCTATTTCGACCGGTCTTCGCCGCGGCGACCGTCGTCGTGCCAGTCCCCGACTGGACTTGGCTATGCGGCGTTTCCTTCAGCTTCAACGCTGTGGTCATCAAGAATTGCTTTCGCTGCGTCGAGTACGGGCTACCTAACCATTCTACCGGCATACCATCTTGCGGGTATACCGTCACGCCGGTCTTCCGGCTTACGACGACAAGCGAGAAACAAAAGCAAAAACAAAAACAAAAGCTCAGGAGGAAATGCAGATTTCTCGGCACCCTGCGGTCGCTCGAAATGACGGGCAACAGCAAAAGCAACCGCAGTTAGACATGACGCTTGGCGCTACCCAAGGCCATGAAAAAGACAAACGCAGATCCCTCGTCCCCCCTCGCTGCACTCGGGGTTCTCGGGATGACATCTTCTGGGGTGGGGGCGAAATTTCAGGGCAGATTTCTCCTGTTCCCGGGTTCAAAAAAAGTGCTTTGGTATACTGCCGTCAAATCATTTTGACCAATCGGGATTTCGCTGAGTGGGGGGCGTCGATGAGCAGGCGTGCCGGTTGCAGCAAGGTTTTGGTTGTAGCTTTTTGCTTGTGCTTTGCCTCGAGCGCGGCACAGCAGCCGTTACAGATATTGCACAACCATGTGAGGCCCGCGGTTCTGAACGGGCAGGCAAAACCATTGGGCGATCTGCCACCGGCGCAGCATCTCCGTGTTTCCCTGGTGTTGCAGCCGCGTGACCAAGCGGGACTTTCCGATCTGTTGAGGCGGCTCTACGATCCGTCGAGTCCGGACTTTCACAAGTTCTTGAGCGTTTCGCAGTTCGTGGAGCAATTTGCGCCCACGGCCGAGGATTACCAGACGGTTGTGGAGTATGCGCGGGCCCAAGGCTTCACGGTGACGAGCCAGCCGGCCAACCGTCTGGTGATTTCCATCGATGGAACGGTAGCGCAGGTAGAGTCGGCGTTCCATGTGAAGATGCGGGTGTACCAGCACCCGGTGGAGGCGCGGACGTTCTTTTCGCCGAACCGGGAGCCATCGCTTGCGCTCAGCGTGCCGGTGGCGCACATAGCCGGCCTCAACAACTATTCGTTGCCGCAGCCGGGGGCGGTGCGCGGCGCGGCATCGGAGGCTACGCCGGTGGCAACCGGGTCTGGACCCGACGGCTCGTTTTTGGCCAGCGATATGCGGGCGGCCTACTACGGAGGCACGGCTCTGACGGGAACAGGGCAGACGGTGGGGCTGGTGGAGTTTGGCGGCTACAATGTCAGCGATGTAAATCTCACCTTCAGCAACGTGGGGCAAACCTATAGTGTGCCGATCAATAACGTCCTTGTCGATGGAGCTTCCGCAGCCGCATCGGGCGACGACAGCGAACAGGTGCTGGACATCGTGCAGGCCATCGGGATGGCTCCCGGTCTGAGCCAGGTCCGCGTGTATATCGGGAACCCCGCGGATGCCACCTTCGACGCCGACACTCTGAACGAAATCGCCAGCGAAGACAAAGCTCAGCAGGTGAGCATCTCGTGGTCGTGGTCGCCCGACGATCCGGCTACGGACGATATTTTCTTCGAAGAGATGGCGGCACAGGGTCAAAGCGTTTTTGTGGCCTCGGGCGACGCCGGCGTCTATTCGATCTACGAACTGGTACAGTACCCGGCCGAGGACGATTACGTCACGGCGGTGGGCGGGACCGTTCTGACGACCAACGGAGCCGGCGGGGCCTGGCTATCGGAAACCGGATGGTTGCGGAGCGGCGGAGGCATCAGCCCGGACGAGATTCCCATTCCACCGTGGCAGGCTGGGGTGGCAAATGCGTCCAACGAGGGCTCTACGGTCTATCGCAATGTGCCGGACGTGGCCATGGAGGCGAACACCGACAATTACTCATGCGATATGACGGTGTGCAGCGACGATTGGGGCGGAACCAGCTTTGCAGCGCCGCGCTGGGCAGCTTATACCGCGCTGGCCAATCAGCAGGCGGCGGCAGCCAAGAACCCGCCGCTGGGGTTTTTGAGTCCCACAATCTATGCGGTGGCGGAGAGCAGTGCCTACGGCGCCGATTTCCACGACATTACGTCTGGAAACGACGGCTATACGGAGGGATACTCCCCGTATGTGTATTACGCGGTGCCGGGATACGATCTGGTAACAGGTTGGGGAAGCCCGAATGGAGGGGGTTTGATCGAGTCCCTGGCTCCGACTGCGACGATGAACTTTCTGTTGAAGTCTTCGGCTGCGGAAGTGACCATCGCCCCCGGTGCGTTGGGCACCGAGACCATCACAGTCGCGGAACAGAACGGCTTCTCCGGGGCCGTGACCCTTGTTGTCTCCGGCCTGCCCTCCGGAGTGACGGGAGTGTTCGGAACCAATCCAACGACGGCAAGCAGCGTGCTGACGCTGACCGTGGCGGACTCCGCGGCGCGCGGAACCTATTTGATTCAGGTGACCGGCACTTCAGGAAGCTCGAGCGCAAGCACCAGTTTTTCGCTGCAGGTGAACGCTCCGGGGTTCACCATCACCCCGATAGGAGATCAGACGTATCTCTACCCGGGAGAGCCCACTTCGGTTGGCTTCAGCATCACTCCGTTCGCCGGATTCTCGGGCACTGTCGATCTGAGCATTACGTCGCCTCTGCTTCCCGGCGTGACCGCATTCTGGACACCGACGGCTCTGCCGAATGGGGATCTCGTACTCTCATTTTTGGTAAGCGATACCGCGTCCACGGCCCAGGATGCCAACGTGATATTGACCGGAACCTCAGGGTCCGCCACAAGTTCTGCAACCTTTGAGATTCAGGTATTACGGCCGGGCGCTATGGCCAATTATTCTTATAGCCCGTTGTATCTGGTGCAAGGAAACACTCAGACGATGGACTTGTCGTTTTGCCCGTTGGGAGACCTTGCTCCATCGACGCAATTGACGCTATTGAGTCCATCTCTTCCAAGCGGCGTCAGCGTAAGTTTCAACCCGCAAACCATCACCGCGTCGGAAACAAGCGTGGTCACGATCATCACAAGCGATTCAGCGACGCCAGGGACCGGGCAGGAGCTGGGTTTCGAAGAAGTGGGGCCGGGCGTTGAAACTGGTGCACTTCTTGGGCCAACCGTAGAGGCCACTGCTACTCCGTTCTTTAGCGCGGGAGTTACACCGGCTTGCCTGACGATAAATCAGGGAGGCACAGCAACACTCAACGCGAGCGCAAACAGTTACTTTAACTATTCGAGCGCCGTGACTTTGTCCTTGGTGGGGATTCCTTATGGTTTGACTTATTCAGCGTTTAGTGCCGACCCTTTGACCACACCGAGTGACCTGACCTTAACCGCAGCAAGCTGGACCCCACCCGGCTTTTACACAGGGGCTGTTGCCGGTGAAGGCAGCGGTATTCCTCTCAATCTGTTGGGAAGCTTTGGTCTCTTGGTCAACCCCGTCCTCGGTTTTTCGCTTGGCCTTTCCGCTTCCTCCGTAACCGTTGCTCCCGGTGCATCGGGCAGCGCCACAGTTACGGTGACTCCACAAAATGGATTCAACGGAACGGTAACTCTTTCGGCGGCCGGGCTTCCATCCGGAATCTCCTTGTCCATGGGCAGCCCGACAAATGGAACGAGCGCGCTTACGCTGGACGTAAGCAGCAGTACGCCGGCCGGGAACTACTTCGCCAACATTACGGCCACGGGCGGATCGCTGACGCAGGTCATCACCCTCAATGTGGTCGTTCCGGCGGGTGTTGTTCCGGTGGGCACGACGACAGCATTGTCGATCTCGCCGAGCGGTGGATCGCTGCAGGCCGGATCGAGCTATACGCTGACGGCGACGGTAACGCCGTCGAGCGGCACGACGGTTCCCACGGGCAGTGTGGTGTTCACTATCGGCTCGGCGACGCAGACAGCGGCGCTGAACTCGTCGGGAGTGGCTACTTATACCGGC
>Ga0187782_10003984_pt1 | contig 11026 bp, 15 predicted proteins | sample 0715_SJ02_MP15_2_FD_132454 | JGI IMG/M metagenome (GOLD analysis project Ga0187782, IMG submission 132454) | Tropical peat soil microbial communities from peatlands in Department of Meta, Colombia - 0715_SJ02_MP15_20_MG | ecosystem: Environmental > Terrestrial > Soil > Wetlands > Peat | place...
CAGCGCCATCTCGGAGAGGCGCAGGTCGGCGCAGAAGGCGATGTCCACCGGCATCGGCAGGATTCCGATGTCGATCATGCGGTGATGGCGAGCCTCCTCGTCCTGGGACTCGAACTCCTGAACGAGCTGCTCCCCATAGCTCACGCAGTTGCGCGCTTTGTCCTGCGCCGTCATGGCGTTCCAACGGGCCCATACCGCCTCGTTCGCCGCCATGTCGGCGACGCCGGCCACTAGCGTGCGCCGGTTGTTCTCCGCTGCGCTGCCCAGGTGGCCCAATACGTCAGCCACGGTCCAATCGGCGCACGCCGAGGGCGCCGTGAGCTGCTCGAACGACAGGGAGCCGACCAGCGCAGCCAGTTCGTCTTGGGCGCGGCGCATGAGTTCGATGGAATGAGCAGCGGGATCTGTCATAGCGGGATACTAGCGGCAGCCACCCGCCCGGGACTCGAGGTCAGCTCCTGAGATCCAGGCGCATGCCGACCCGACCCTCTGGACCAAATCCCTTGTCAGCCTCGTGCTTCTGGGCTGCCCGTAGTGCGGGGCCCACTTCGTCGTCGTCGATTACTCGGGAGCCCAGGTGTTCGTATAGAGGCCTGTTCCACGGCACGTCTGAGAACGTCGTCAGGGTCACGGCCGTGCATTGCATCTCTCTCACCCACGGCGCTGCCTGGTCGATGAGAGCCTTACGGACGTCGGTTCCCTGGTGGGCGGAATCTCTCGTATGGCGCCAATGGTCGTCGCAGGACACCTCAGTTGTAATGGCGGAGGGAGGGCCACGTGCGGCCCCAGGGACGACGCGGAAGGGTACAGGTGTAGACGTGGCCACCCCACTCCTGGTTGTGGAGTCCAGCGGTATTGGTGATCGTCGCCGCCACGCGGACGCTACGGAAATACCCGGACAGGTAAGAGCCGTAGCCCGTGACATCACGGGGACCCGGCGCCACGGCCACCACCGTCGAGGCATGCGGATTCCCCGGGCCCCAGAACCATTCGTTGTTGTGGCCGCTCACCGCCCCCGGAAGCCCATAGCCGCCGCCGAGCTCGTTGATGGCCCCGGCCTCGCCGTAATTGGCGGTGAAGATCACCGCATCCGACCGCTGGGCGGCTGGAAGCGAGTTCCAGACGTGGGACACCGTGGCGAGGAATTCGGGCCATCCGACGGTCTCGGCCGGGACCTGGTTGATGCTGTAGGTCCATCCGATGTCGGCCGCCGGGAGCACGGGAAGGACGAGCGGCAGGGCAGCGGCCGTGGTCAGTGCCGTCCAGCCGAAGAGGCGGCGCTGCCTCTTGGGCCGGGCCTCGAGCCACGACTCGATACGCACCGCTCCCGCCCCGAGCAGATAGGAATAGGCACCGGCGAGGTAATAGATCTTCGCCCCTGTCGTGGCGGCGAAGAACACGAAAAGCAGCCCGTACGCCCACACCAGTGCCCGCCACAGGGCCTGTCCCGACCCCCAGAGCTCGCGTAGGCCGACCATCCACAGCCAGACGAGGGCCAAGGTCGTCATGATCAGCTGTCCGACGACCCAGTTCCCGATGTTGCCCGCCCCGCCGTTCGCGGCATTGAGCTGCCTGGTCATCGCGATCGTCGCCCAGCCGTGCCCCGCCTGCCACAGCAGGTCCGGCACGGTGAAGAGCCCGGCGATGACGGCGCCGACAAGGAACCAGCGGTTGAGAAGCGCCCGTCCCCCGCCGCTCAGGAGGACACCGACGACGACGGCCAGGGCGAAGAAGCCCACGCTGTGCTTGTTGGCGAGGCCCACGCCCAGCACAACCCCGGCGACGACCCACCAACGCGGATCTCCCGTGCGGCCGATGCGCACGACGACGAGGGCGAAAGCTCCCCACGCCAGGATGTCGATGGCCGTGGGACCCATGAGATGGTCCGCTCCCAACACGGCGGGCATGGTGGCGGTGGCGGTGGCGGCCAGGAGCTGGGCGCGACGCCCGCCTCCGAACTCCCGGGCGAGCAAGGCCGCCACCACCACCGTGGCTGCGGCAGCGAGGGCGGGCCACATCCGGAGACCCGGGAGCGAGACGCCGAAAAGTGCAAGAGAGACCCGGGCCAACAGCGGAACCAGCACCGGCTGATCGACGTAGCCCCCTTGCAGATGGCGGGCTGCATCGAGGAAATACAGTTCGTCGCGGTCGAAGCCGTAGAAGTTCGAAAGCGCCATGAGCACCGCGAACAGGGCGGCGGCGACGGCAAAGACGCGCCGATCCACCCGGCACGGGGGGGCTGCGACCCCAATCCCCCCGGACACGAGCCCACGCTACCCGTGAAACAGTCGTCGAGGATTGCTGGCGGGAATTGTCCGGCCATCACGGCCGGAAACGGGGCTCGGCCAGCCGCGTCTGCCAGTGGTCAGACATATTGGTAGGCCCACGCTCCGACGACTCACCGCACCGACTTCGCCGCGTCTACCGATCGCATCGACAAGTACTCTTTGCGCGGTGAAGGGTCGGATTCGAGCCTCAGTCGTGGCAGCGAGCCTCTTCGTCGGCGGATCAATCGCCGCCTGTTCCATGACCCAGGTGGGTATTCCCGGCACCATCCAGCAAGGTTGGGTGTCGTCAAGCGTCGTCGTGCGGGCGGGAGTCACATCGCGGGTCGCTCTGCCGGCGGAGTGCATTTTCCCAGGCGACTAGCCTTTCGGATGGTGCCGGACGGGGGTGAGTCAGAGCGGATTCGCTACTGAGACTGGATTATCGATGGGACCCGAACCATCGAGCGGCGCGGGTCGCCCCCCACTGCTGTTTTTCCGCGAATCCCTCGGGCGTGGGGGCGTTGAACCTGGCGACCGGTGTGTCATACGAAAGGAAGTTCACGTCTATCCGCCCGACGCGGTCGTTTCCGAACTCGACATAGCACGACGCGGCACCGTCGTAGGGAGGCGGCGGGTCTTCACCTTTTAGCTGCGCGATGAGCACCTCGGCGAGTGTCGCCGCCTCGCCCTCGGCAATCCCACCGGCGCGCGGCACCGGCGCACTTGTAACGTCGCCGACGGCGTAGACCCCGGGGAACCTCGTCGCGAAGGTTCCCGAATCGACTGGAATCCAGCCGTCTTCGACAAGATCCGAACGAGCGACGACGTCCGGGGCGCAGTGGACGGGGATGCCGAGGAAGAGATCGTAGGGCAGGGCTCTGCCGTCCTCGAGATGCGCGACATGGGAGGCAGGATCGAGGCGAGTCACCCGAGCCGACGGCCAATACTCGATGCCGGCTTCGGCGAGAATCGCCGCGATCGCGTCCGAGGTCTTCTTCGAGATGGGGATCGGCATCGGCAGCGGACTCACCAGGTGGATCGTGGAGTCAGCGCGAAGGCCCCGCCGGGCAAGGTAGTCGCTGAGCAGGAGCGCTGTCTCGTTTGGCGCACCGGGACACTTGAACGTGCCGCCGAGCACTGCGATGACCACCCGCCCGCCCGAAAAGGCGGCAAGGAGGTCCCTCGCTCGGACCGCGCCATCCGGCGAGTAGAACTCGCACCCGTCCTCGACGAGCCCAGGCGTGGCGGCGAGGTTGTAGTCAGCACCGAGCGCGACAACGAGGATGTCGGGGTTGTAGGACGCCGCCTCGGTGACCACGCGCCGGTCTCTGGCATCTATCGAGACGATCTCCTCTCGGCGGAATTCAAGGCCTGGTTTGTCGATCGTGCGATAGGGATGCCAAACGTCGTTGATGTCTCGGCGTCCGAACATCACGTCGAGCTTGGAGTAGCCGAAGATGAATGCCTCTTGCCGATCGATGAGGGTGACACGCGCCTCGTCGGGCACCGATTCTGACAATCGGGAAGCCAATTCGAGGCCGCCGAAACCGGCGCCGAGCACGAGGATATGGGTGGACATAGCTGGAGCCTAACAAGGCGGTTTTGTCATTTGGCGCTCGCAGGTCAACTGGCCCGATTGGAGCAGCCTGGCCCGAAGTCGGGTGCGGATCGGAGGAACGGTCGGCCACTGGCGGACGTACGCACGGGAGCGAGTGGCCAGCCTCAGTGACCGTTGATCGAGAAGTGTTGGTAGTCGGTCGCACCAGTCCAATTCCCACCCCATCCCCAACCGATGGCTGTGAACGCATCGACCAACGTTCCCCCCGGCACCGCCATACCCGGACGCGCGTCGCCCCTGTTGAGGTAGGCAGCACCAGCCGGCGGGATGATGGTGGAGCCGTCCACGTAAGGATTCTGGACGTCGTTTACGTCGACGGCCTCGCCGTACGCGTGCATCGACCACTGCGGTGGTCCAGGGGCAACGGCGTATCGGCAGTTGAATCCCGAGGTGTCATCCGCAGCGGCGGCGTCGTTATCGTCGCCCCCGTAGGCCGATTGCGGGATCATCTCCGAAATCGGAAACCGGGCGTTGTAAAGCATGGTGAAGACCTGGATGATCGCATTTACGACCGAGGCGTTGACCACCATGGTTCCAGTGTGGGCTTGACCGTCAAAGCCCCAGTAGCTGAGCTCGAGATCCCGCAGCTGAGTTGGGTCCACCGGGCACCCCGGATGCCAGCTGGCACCGAGCTCGGCCGCCGTGACTGTGGTCACTGACGAGGTGAACGGCGGCGGCTCGGTCGAAGGAGGGGAGGTCGTTACCGGGGCGGCCACCGTCGTCGTCGGGCGCGCGTGCGGAGCGGCAATCCCTGCTCCATTGGACGCCGGTGCGCATCCAGCCAAGGCTCCAAATGCGACGGATGTGACAAACAGCACTACCCTGCGGCCGGGCATCTTCACCGGTAGGCAGTGTAGGACCGGGTAACCGCACAGGGCTCGTCGGACACATCTGTCGAGACAGTGGCAATCTGTTGAGATGTCGCCGCCGATGAGCGATGGCCCGGCGAATGGGACTCAGAACCATTACGAGCCCGGCTCGTCAAACGGCCGGTATCTCGCAATCGCCCTGTCGCTCGTCCTCGGCTTCATGGTCGTCGAAGTGGTCGTGTCGGTTCTTTCCGGATCACTGGCGCTGCTCGCCGATGCCGGTCACATGCTCACCGATGCCGGAGCGATCGCTGGGGCGATCTGGGCCATCCGGCTTGCTCGGCGTCCAGCCAGTCTGGTGTGGTCTTACGGGCTCAAGCGTGCGGAGATCCTCTCGGCCGCGGCGAACGGGGTGAGCCTCCTCGTCGTCGGCTCGCTCGTCGGCGTCGAAGCGATCAGACGGCTTCTCCACCCCTCCAAGGTCCACGGCGTCCCCATGCTCACTGTCGCACTGATCGGGATCGTGGTGAACATCGCTGCCACGTTGGTCCTCAGCCGGGCTGATCGGCGTTCACTCAACGTAGGAGGCTCCTTCCAACACATCGTCACCGACCTGTACGCGTTCATCGGGACGGCTATCGCCGCTGTCGTCATCATCACGACCGGTTGGAACCGAGCCGACCCAGTGGCGTCGCTGGTCGTCGTTCTCCTGGTTCTGCGCGCATCGTGGTCATTGCTCCGGCCTTCGGGTTACATCCTCTTGGAGGGAACCCCCGAGGCCGTCGATCTCGCCGAAGTGCGGCGGCACTTGGAGGAGCTGCCAGACGTGGTCGCTGTCCATGACCTGCATGCCTGGGCGCTCAGCAGTGAGCTACCGGTCCTGAGCGCCCACGTGGTCGTAACCGATCGGGCTCTCTCTAACGGCGAGTCCGGGAGGATTCTCGACAGTCTTCAGCACTGTCTCGCCAGTCACTTTGACGTGGAACATTCGACGTTCCAGCTAGAGGCAGCCAGCCATTTCGACCATGAGCCAGGGATGCACGACTAGACCGGCAGGACCTCGCGGTGGCCGGACATTTGAGCGAGTTGGACCGACGGGGTTTGCCGGTTGGCTCCCCGAGATGCCTGCTCAGTCCTCGTGCTCGGTCTTGAACCGCCTGGATGTCTCAGCGACGGTGATCCCGGTCAGCGGACTGCCGAGACCCGACGCGATCCGATCCGCTAACTGCCGAGTCGTGGGCGATGGAGGCTCCAAAGATGGCCGCGGGTACTAGAAGTATCACGGCTAAAATTGCAGGAATCAGCCACATGACCTAAGAGGTATCGGCCGAAGGCCGCTCGCGCTTGAGTATCGAGTCCCCGGAACAGTCGGGATCGCCCGAGTCCGCCATCGCCCCTCTCCGGCACCGAGGGTTACCGGTGGTATGAGCCGCTGCTAATCAGGCGGCGCGGCGAGCGGCGCGCCGCCGTTGCTCGGTGCTGCGAGCCCTATCATCCTTGAAAGCCTCATGACTCTCGAGTCCAGACCAGGCTTCAGTCATCACTCGCTGGAGCCCGGTGAGAACTTCGAAAAAGAGGCGCCGCTGAAAGTTGATCGCTTGCTGAGCGAACTCAAAGCTCAAGTCCACGAACCGAGCGGGTTGGCTCATTGCAACCGGTATGGCTGTCCGCAGAAGGTCGGTGAACGCTTGAATGGTGGCCGCAATGGCCTCCTCGCCCGTTGCCTCTCCGCTGCGCAGCGAGTCATAGACGCCGCCTAGGGCATCGGTGGCGTCGTCCCCGGCCGAAGTTGTCCGGCCAGCTGTTTCTGACGTGGTCGGCATAGTCGAAAGTCCTTTCCGAGGGTTACATCGTGAAGATACGCAGCTTTCCTTTCCGTTTCCTAACTACTGAGAGAACTTCCGGCGAAATTCAATTGAACATTCGGTTACGGGTCCCGAGTGCACGGCGAGGATCCCCATCGGCCGTCCGAGTTCTGCAGCGATGACGACGCACTGCCCGGCCCGGCGGAGTCGCACCAGCCAGACCTGTCCGGTGGGGCGTTCGCTGTCAGGAGTGGACTCGTGGTCGACCTCGACGGCGACGTGGACGCAGCTGCGCCCCCGAGCCCGGTCATGCGAGCGGTCGAGAGACTAGCCGGCCGTCGGACAATCCTGCCCCAGGAACGCATTGATCATCGCTAGCACGGCCGACCCCCATCCGTAATAGGCAGCTGCCAACTCGCCTCCGGAAATGGTCAGTGGATTCGTCCCGTACACGTTTACAAAGTCGGCGCACATCGCCTGTTGAACTTCCGATGCCGTCGCCTCGGGTCCAAGAGCAAGAGTCTTTGACCAGGTCACCGGCCCGCCATTGACATGGCCCTTCTCGTACCACTGCCATGCAGAAACGTTCACGCCGCCATTGGGGCATAGGAGCGGCTTCACATTCAAATCGGCCTCATGAGTGAGGGCCAAAGTGCATTCGGCGCTGACGGGTGCGACCGTCGCCGGTGGAAGGACTCGGCTGGTGCTTGGAACACCGCCACAGCCGGTAAGCAAGACCGCCGTTGTCCCGACGAACAGGACGCCCACTAGCGTCTTGACGGCCGAGCGCAAGGCCACGTCTCGCCCTCCCTGGCTACCGCCCGCGTCCCTGCATCCGGCGGACCTCGGCGTCGACATCTGCCTCGGTCACTGGTTGGCGGAAGTAATCCCAGAGCTGGAAGACAACCCCCAAGCCCCACGCCGCCATGACCCAGCCCGGCCAGAAGTATCCGGCCCCTGTCGTCGCCCAGATGCCCACGAGGAAGGCGTTGACCACGACAAACGAGACCAGATTGGCCTGCAAACCCCGGCGCTTCTCGATGTGCTTGCGCGCCTCGGTCCTCGCCCGACCTTCTGGAGTGTCGGCTTCAGGAACGGACGCGGTCTCCACCTTGCTCTCCTCCGGATGCGGCATGGCCACCCTCCTTCCCGCGAAGGCCAGGTGGGGTCTTGCTCGTTTCCAGCGTGGCTTGCTCCGAAGGACGTTCCCAGGGCCAGAGGTCACCTACCGACGACAACAGAACGGACGACGATGAGATCAGTGCCACTGCACCCACGTTCCCCGTGGGTTCGGACTATACCCATGACGTCCAAGTTGTTACGCCCAGGGGAACAACTCCCACTTCATCGGCTGATCACTTCCAGGGCCAAGGCTGAGCGAAAATTGACGCCCACGTTCAGGCGCTCAGATCCTCCCAACGCCGAAGAGCGCTTGCTTCCGTTGAACCGCCCGGAACTCCGGTTGTCGCCGGCTGACCAGGGGACGGTCAGGAGAACGGCCCGGGGCGATCCATCCTGGAAACCCCGGATTGATCCCGGTCAGGTGACCGATTCCGCGAGGCGAGCGAGGACGGTACTTCTAGGTCGGAGCGTTCTGGCCCGACCGATCGACCGGTATCGCCGGCACTTTGCGGTCATCCTCTAACAGCCAGGGAGAGCGAAACCTGGCGGCTTCCATCCTCCGGTGAGGAACCAGGTCTCCGACCCTTGCGGCACCGGGTAGACGAACGCAGTTGCCTGGCTTCCGACGCCGACGCTCTTGTTCCAACTAGCAATCGGGCCGCCCTGAGGACTCGTAGTGTCGTGACGGGTCCAACCCATCCCGATCAGTGAAGCGTTCACATCAGCGATGACTGCTGCGTAGGGCATCGCTGTTGTGAAGTTGATCGATACCAAATCCTCACTCCAGCCAGATTGGCCTGCTGGGTTATCGGGGCACTTGTTCTGCCAGGTCGCAGGGTAAGTATGGATGACCACCGAGGAGCTTCCGGGCGGGACCGCCCTGGTGACCGGCTCTAGCTTGCGCAGAACCTGACCCCCCGGGTCGCCTCCAGAATGTCCACAGGCCGCAACGGTAAAGGTCGCAAAGCAGATCGCAGCCAAGAAGGTGGATCGTCGCACGAGGCCATGGTGGCACACCGGAATCCGCACTCAGTCAGGCCACCCTGTGCTCCTAATACTGACGGAGGGCGAACTCTTTAGGCACGTCAGCAGGGGCTTGTTCTTTGCGTCACCAAGCTGATGGGTCCAGACGACACCCCGTAGGACACGCCCATTTTGGACTTTCAGAGCGCCAACCCCTACGACATCTGGCTCGTGCCCGCACATCTGGAGCACCGCCTTGGCGGTGGGAATCGACGTCCCTGGTACGAACGTCACGTCGAGTTCGTAGGGAGCGCGGCATTGGCCTGCACAGACAACGCTGCCGCTACCACAACCAGCCAAGAGGACGGCCGCCAGGCCCGCGCCTAGGACAGAGCGAACCACCACGGAAAGTATGTGTCTGCTCAAGGCGACAATCAACCGGTCACGCCGGCGCTGGCGTCATGGGGCGGGATTGGCCTTTCGGCCCTGGTGGGGAGGCCCGGATCGCCAGATTCTGGGAGTGGTGGCATGAGCCGCAGGAGGTATTGTTGTCATGCGGGCAGTCATCGTCTATGAGTCGATGTCCGGGAGCACCCGCAAGGTGGCCGAGGCTATATAGCCGAAGGGCTTGCCGACTGCGCCGACGTGTGCATCGAACCGGTCGCTCTCCCCGGCCAAGCTCGCGCCGCATGGCGTCACAGCAGGCCGCCAAGTCGGGGAGCGGCGTCGCCCTCGAGCCCGGAGTCGCTTCCGGTCCGGGGGTTCGCGAATGGCTGCGCTCGGTCCGAGAAGTCCACGTGGCTGGAGCAGCCGCGTTTGATACGCGCTTCGATGGTGTCCCCCTCTTCACAGGGCGGGCCTCCAGAGTCATCGCTCGGGCTTTGCGGCGCCACGGCGTGGCGAGCGCGGCACGTCCGGAAAGCTTCATCGTCGACAAGTCCGGAAAGCTTGTGGCCGGCGAGGCGGCCAGGGCTCGGGCCTGGGGCAAGCAGCTCTCTCGGGCTGATTGCTTGGCGCATGTCGGCAAGCTGCGCAAGGGATAGTCGGACAGGGCTCGTCAGACGACCGGCGGCCCTGCCCCACCCTGGTAACGCGGGCCCGAGTGTTCCTGGATCGTCGGCCAGAAGGCCGAAGCGCGAGATATCAGCATCACTTTCCGCCCGGTCCACGTCGATGCATGGGAGCAATACCGAGCGCCTTTCGGGGCCCGCTGATACTGTCTCCGATGCTTCGTCGGACGAACAAGGAGAAGAGCTCGATGGCAGTGTTCAACGGCGCTTTCCCGATCCTCCCCGGTAAAGAACAACAAGGCAGGGACTTCGCGGCCGCGTGCATGGGGGCACGCCGCAATGGGTTCGAAGCTCAGTTGGTTAGGGGGGGACTTACTCGGGAGACTTGGGCTCTGCAGGAGACCCCGATGGGGAGCTTCATGTTGGTGTGGTTCGAGGCTCCCGACATCGAGAAGTCATTCACGGAACTTGCCACCTCCGGCGACGAGTTCACCATCTGGTTTCGTGGCCAAGTCAAGGATTTGACTGGCGTCGACCTGGGCGCTCCACCCGACGGCCCGCCCCCCGACGTACTGGTCGACTGCACCCCCTGAAGAACGTCCTCCCTGGAGGGACATCACAGCAGCCAGGGCGGAATAGGGCGGGAGGCTTCGGACCGTTCACATTGCCGTGGTTGGGATCGCTCAGTCGAGGCTGTTGCATGAATGGTTTTCAGCGCTCCGCGAACGCATGTTCGTCCACCAGATTGGCGTCTACCGCCGTGAAACGGTCCGGGTGGATGGAAATGACCCCCAAACGACCGGCGATCCGGCCGGCAGGGATTCATGCAACAGCCTCGTCTGAGCGTTATGGGGCGGGTGGCTGATCCGGCCCGGAAGGTATGCCATAAAGACGTGTCGTCCCCCGACGGGGGACGAGTTGGGCTCGCTGGGGGCTAGCCAGACCGACTGGCCAGCTGCTTGTGCGACCCGAGCGGGGTGGTCGGGGACAGAACTCACAAACCAGGTTGAAGAATGGCTCAGAGCAGGCCAATACCCTTCGCCCGGACAGCCGGAGCGGACCTACTGGCTAACGCCGAGCCCCGTCGCTTCCCGGATCAATGGCGCCATCAAATCTGTTTCAGCGCCCTCGTGGTCAACCCTCGGCCCAGAACTCGTCGAAGCGGTACAGGTCGCCGTGGTAGACGGTCACCTCCGTGATCTTTCCATGATGGACCTCAAAGTCCACCACCGCGACCTCATCCAAACGCAGGTCGCCGCGGCTTGCCGTCTCTCGCTGGAAGACCACGACCCTCTCAGGTTCATCGATAACGTCCAAGACCTCGATGGCGAAGCTGCCACCGCTACGGGCCTTGAGCTCTCGGAGAAGCCCGAGCACGGCGTCCGGCCCCTCATAATCCCCCGCAAGGGAGCTTCGCCCCGGTTCATGCCAG
>Ga0187782_10003985_pt1 | contig 11025 bp, 11 predicted proteins | sample 0715_SJ02_MP15_2_FD_132454 | JGI IMG/M metagenome (GOLD analysis project Ga0187782, IMG submission 132454) | Tropical peat soil microbial communities from peatlands in Department of Meta, Colombia - 0715_SJ02_MP15_20_MG | ecosystem: Environmental > Terrestrial > Soil > Wetlands > Peat | place...
CGCCAGATCACGCACAACGGCGCCGCCAATTTCGCGCCCTTCTGGCATCCGGATGGCAAGCGCATCATCTTCGCTTCTAACATGGGCGAGCCGGGCAGCCGCAATTTCGATCTCTACATCATCAACGCGGACGGCAGCGGCCAGGAGCGGATCACCTTCCATCCCGACTTCGACGCCTTCCCCATGTTCAGCTCCGACGGCAAGAAGCTGGTGTGGGGGTCTAACCGCAACGGCAAGCAGCCGCACGAGACCAACATCTTTATTGCGGATTGGGTGGAGTAAGCACGACCTTGGGCTTGACCAGGAAGCACAAAGCCCTGGTCGACCCTGGTCTCACGGGCCGAGCCGTCGTTATCTCGGCACTGCGAGGCAGTGCGGCCCCAGGAAACCCAGCTTCCTGGATGCTGGATCCTCTCCAACCCCCGGCTTCGTCTCGTGGTCCAGAAACCGGCTTCGAGGGACTCTGGGCTGGGTCGCCATTCGACGCACCGCGCTTCCTCGAAGCCGACTTGGCAGTGCGCTCGGTCCCGGAGGCGTCCGCGCCCGACTCGCGCATCACATGAAGCCGTCCTAGCCGGGCGCCGCCTAGCCGGCCCTCTAAACGCGATCGCGGAAGAATCATTTAGTTTCGCGGAGATCGCAGCACGTAGCGAGTCACGGGCTAACCGTAACGGCGATTGCTTCTGCATCGCTGACTACTCTCCAAGGGCGGGTTCGACCCATCCCAGGGGCTCGGCGCCCCCCGGCGGCGCAATTACAATGAAGTGCGATGCAAAAGACCCTGATCATTCTAACCGTCGCGGCTGTCTGTCTGAGCGGCTGCAAGAAATCCACGGCTCCCTCCGGATCCACTGCGAAGGCGGGCGATGCGGTGCAGCAGAAGCTGCAGGAACTTGCGGGGAGCGCCGCCACCGACTGCGGGCGTCTCCAGTCGCAGACAGAGGAGCATCTAAAGCCTGCCAGCGATTGCGCCATGCAGGCGGCGCAGAGCAGACATCCCTTCTACGTCGCGTACGACATGCCTGGCCTGACGGTGGGTGTTTCGGGTGACGCCGCCGGAAAACTATACTTTGTTCAAGCGGAACAGCCCGCGAACGCTCAACCTGGTGTGAAGGCCGCGATCCAAAGTGGCCTTTGCCCGTCGGAGTTGCGGGTCGCGCAGAGTGGCCGCGTCACGTGCTTCGCCGCAGGCACGATGGGCCCGGGGGCGCACGGCGGCATGCCCATGCCGCCCATGGGCACGGAAAATCCGCACGGGGGGATGAGTTTGCCTCCGGGGGGCACGCCCAACCCTCATGTCGGTAAGAAGGCAGCCCCGCCGCCTGACAAAAACTAATTAGGGATTGCGATGGAACCGGATGCGAGGACTGATCACACGAAGAAGTAGTGGCTCATCATATCCGCCTTGGTTGCAGTGCGTTGAAGGTGACTTTGCCAAGCTTCCGCGCCGGGGCGAAGCCGGCCCATAATCCTTTGGTTACTTCTGCTTTACGACCAGCTCACTGTTCTCCACCCGTACGTCGCTGACGAAATCCGGGAGTTTTAGGCGGTCCTGCTGTTCCAGCATTTTTTTCTGCAGGGCATCATTGACCAGCGACACTGGCACGTTCAGGTCGCCCACCTTGAATTCCGTGGGCTCAAAGGTCGCATATCCGTTTTTTGAGCCCAGATGGCCTGCTACGGTGACGTAGGCCTTTTTCCCGGCCACTTCGGTTTCGAATTGGCCGCGGACGATGTCGCCTTCAAAACTGATGATCGGTTCCTGAATGTTTGCCTGCTCAATGGAACCCGGCGCCGCGGCAGCGGACGTGTCAGCCGGAGGGCCAGCCGCACTTGGGGCCCTGTTCTGCGCCGGCGATTCCGGCGTTGCTCCGCCTGCCTGAGTTATGGCAGCCCTAACTTCATCCGCAGTCAGGTGTACTTCAGACCCGGTTTGGCCCTGGGCCTGGGCCTGTTCCAACTGGCTCACTTTGGCTTGGAAGGATTGGGCGTTGGCGGCGACCGCAGCCGGTGTTTGCGGCGACGCCACCGGTTGCGGCTTCTTCAACGCAAGCACGAGGGCGACTACGGAGATGAGAAGCGTCGCTACGCTCAGGATGCGACCGAGGCTGATTTTCCCACGCCCGTCAGATTTATCCCAGACACCCATCTTCTTTTTTTCCAAAGACGTCTTATGATGGTTCTTCGGAAGGGCTAAGACGGTTTGGGTCTCCTAACGTGTTGTCTGTGCGTTCGGCGGCTCGGTCGATTTGGTCATGCCTGAGATCGCCGTGCGGCCCGATCCAGATGAGCAGTACGAGGGCTGGCACTGTCGCCACTGTGGTCAGCAGGAAGAACGGCACCCAGCCGAGTTTCTCAGCCAGCACGCCTCCTGAGGATGCCACTAGTGTACGGCCAACCGCCGCGAGCGAGGACAGCAACGCGTACTGGGTCGCGGTGAAGGCGGGCGAACATAGACTGGAGAGATAGCCGACCAAGGCTGACCCTGCCATTGCGCCAGTTACGTTTTCTGCAGTGACACACAGCGCAAGATAGCCGAGCCGATGCCCACCTACAGCCTGCAGTACAAAGAACAGGTTGCCGACGGACTGGAGCACCCCGCACAGCATGAGCGAGCGCCGGAAGCCAAATTGCGCGGTTACCACTCCGCCGATCAAAGCTCCCGCCACGGTGGCAAAGAACCCGACCAGTTTGGAAACGGCGGCGATCTCGCCGAGCGAAAACCCGAGCGAGATGTAAAGCGGCGTTGCCATCACTCCCGCCAGCGCTTCCCCCAGCTTGTAGCCGACAATGAAAATCACGATAACTAGCCAAAGCGGCCGGCGCATGAAATCGGTGAAGGGGCCCGTTACTGCGATGGCGAGCGATTGGCGAACTCCCTCCCATCCGGCTGCCCCGGTATGCGCAGTTCTTGCCGGCACTTTCGGCTCGGGACCAAACAGAAACACGAGCATTCCGACGCCGAGCAGCACCGCCATGGTGGCATAGGCCGCGAACCAACCCGCGCGCGATGCGATCACCAGTGCGCCCGCTCCGGAAACCAGCATGGCAATCCGGTAGCCGGTTTGGATCATGCCCGCACCGGGCCCCTGCAGGTCCGTCTCCAGGATCTCCACGCGCCAAGCATCGATGACGATATCCTGGCTCGCGGATAGAAACGCGACGAGCAGCGACAGGGCGCCCATCAGAGTCAAGTTGTGCTGTGGATTGCACGATCCCAGCCTGAGTATTGCGAGGATCAAGGTGATCTGGATCGTGATTCCCCAACCGCGTCGCCGCCCCAGCGGCAGTGGTGGCGGCAAGCGATCAATCAGCGGCGACCACAGGAACTTGAACGCGTAGGGCGTGCCCACCAGGGCGAAGGCGCCGATCGCGGCGCGCCGCACACCGGCTGTCGCAAGCCACGCCGAAAGCGTCGAGAAAGTCAGTAGGAGCGGCAGGCCGCTGGCGAACCCGAGTGCCAGTACCTGCAACACGCGCCGGTCAGTATAGGCCGCGACCGAGCGCCGCCAGTTCGTTGCGGCGCGCCCCTCGGTGATGCTCGACAATTCCTTCATCGCAATTCTTGGGCACCCTACTTCAGCTTCTTGGGAAGGATCGTTGTGAGCGATCACGTCTAGTCTCCCGCCGGAAGCGGAAGGTGAAAACATTACCAAAGGGCTGGGTGAGGTAAAAGAGGGCTTGTGAGAGCCACGCGGAAGCGAACCCCACGCCGGAGCAGATCGGCCCGACATCTACTTGCAATTCATGACCTACTTTGCAGCTTGGGTTCAATTGGGTCCATTTGCGTCTATCCGGCATACGACCCCCTGTCAAGTGGATTTGTGCCGAGAAAATCCAAAGAAGCTAGCGCGGACTTAGCTGCAATCGGGCAGCGCATCCGCCAATTGCGTGGTTTTGAGCGCCAGGATGACTTCGCACCCGCGCTGGGCATCACCCAGGGCCAACTCTCAAAAATTGAGCGGGGACTGCTGGCCCCAAGTGTGGACGTACTTGTCCGTCTGGGAAGGCACTCGAAGAGATCCGTGGATTGGATATTGACCGGCGAGGATTTCTAGACTAACTCCTCCGCCTGCCATTCAAAGCGACGTAATGTACTAATGCACCGCGAAGAAGGCGATGGAAGCAATCGCCGCGAAGGAGAGTCGGAGTGTAGCCCAGATCTGGGAAACCTTTCTGGAGGCAGGATCAGAGGGCAGCCCAAAATAGTGTCCGTCATGGCCACCGTCCGAATGCCGTGACATTCACGTCCAGATGGCCTGGCATGGGCCGCTGTCTGTGAGAAATTGAAACACCTGTGACGACCGTCACAGCGCTCTGTGAGCGTCGAGGCTAGCCTTTTGCCTCATCGTGCCAGACGTAAAAACTTTCGTGGTGGCTCCGCCGGCGGACGCAGTTTCTCACCGGGCTGTGGCACGTGTCCGCGTGGTGCTCCGCGGCGCGGTGCAGGGTGTCGGCTTCCGCCCCTTCGTCTTTCGGCTGGCACAGGAGCTTGGCTTGAAAGGCTGGGTGATCAACTCCGGCGCCGGAGTCTTCATCGAAGCGGAGGCGGCAGAGCCCGTGCTGCGCGAATTCCTCCGCCGGCTCGAGACCGAGAAACCTACCATCTCCTTCATCCACAGCCTGGAGGCTTTGTACCTCGACCCGGTGGGTTTCACAACCTTCGAAATCCGCGAAAGCTCCGACGGGGAAAAGACTGCGCTCATCCTCCCTGACATCGCCACCTGCCCCGACTGCCTGCGCGAAATCTTTGATCCCGCCAACCGGCGGTATCAGTATCCCTTCACCAACTGCACCAACTGCGGACCGCGCTTCACGATCATCGAGTCGCTGCCCTACGACCGGCCGCGCACAACCATGAAGAAGTTCGTCATGTGCGAGGCATGCTCGCGCGAGTACCACGATCCTGCCGACCGCCGCTTTCACGCCCAGCCGAATGCCTGCGCGCAGTGCGGTCCGGAGCTCGCACTCTGGGATGCTGAGGGCACGCCGCTTGCGCGCAAGCAACCGGCCTTGCTGGCAGCGGCCGAGGCGGTGCGCGCGGGGCAAATCGTTGCCGTCAAGGGTCTCGGCGGCTTTCACCTGCTGGCCGACGCCCGCCGCGAGGACGTGGTTTGCGAACTGCGCCGGCGCAAGCGGCGCGAAGAGAAGCCATTTGCGCTCATGTTTCCATCCTACGAATTGGTGTTGCGCCATTGCGCGGCTTCCGAGGTCGAGTGGCGACTGCTCCGCGCCCCAGAATCGCCCATCGTACTGCTGAGAAGACTCGCCGACGACGATGGGCTGGCGCCGTCAATTGCGCCGCGCAATCCGTATCTCGGCGCCATGTTGCCCTACACGCCGCTGCACCACCTATTAATGAATGCGGTTGGATTCCCGGTAGTCGCGACCAGCGGTAACCTGTCGGAAGAACCCATCTGCACCGACGAAAACGAGGCAGTACGGCGGCTGCGCGGCATCGCCGATTTTTTCCTCATCCACAACCGGCCGATCCTGCGCCACGTCGACGACTCGGTGGTGCGCGAGATGGGCGCCCGCGAGCTCGTCATCCGGCGTGCCCGCGGGTTTGCGCCCTTGCCGGTTTATGTTGATCGTGAGCTGCCGGCTGTGCTTGCGGTCGGCGCCCACCAGAAGAATTCGATCTCGGTATCCGTCCACTCGCAGGTATTCATCAGCCAGCACATCGGGGACCTCGAAAACGAGGCGTCCTACGAAGCGTTCCGGTCGGCAGTCTCCGCCTTTGAAGCGTTCTACGAACTGAAGCCGGCGGCGGTCGCTTGCGACATGCACCCGGACTACATGTCCACTCAGTACGCACGCGCCAGCACCCTGCCGCTGGTTGCAGTACAGCACCACTACGCGCACATCCTGTCGTGCATGGCGGAGAATCATCTGCGTACCCACGTGCTGGGCATCGCCTGGGACGGCAGTGGCTTCGGACCGGACGGCACCGTGTGGGGCGGCGAAATCCTGCACGTCAGCGACGACGGCTTTTGTCGCGTGGCCCATCTGCGACCATTTCTTCTTCCCGGCAGCGAAAAAGCAGTGCGCGAGCCGCGGCGCTGCGCGCTAGGATTGCTTTACGAAGTCTTTGGTCAGGACGCCTTTGACACGGGTCTGGTTCCCGCTGGAGTTTTTTCCGGCGATGAACTAGAAGTGTTCCGCAGGATGCTCTGCCACCGGATCAATTCGCCCGCAACCACCAGCGCAGGACGGCTCTTCGACGGCTTTGCTTCCCTACTCAATCTCCGCCACCGAGCGCGCTTTGAAGGGCAGGCCGCGATGGAACTGGAGTTCGCCCTCGCCGGGGCGTCGGTGGACGACGGCTATCCTTTCGAGATATGCACCAACGGCGACACCCTGGTGATGGACTGGGAACCTGCCGTGCGTGCCGCATTGAGACAGAAGAACGATTCTCTGGCGGTGGCCTCGGCGCGCTTCCACAACATGCTGGTCGCCATGGGGGTGGAAGTCGCAAAGCGGATCGGCGAGCACAAGGTCGTCCTGAGCGGCGGGTGTTTCCAGAACAAATACCTGACTGAACAATTCATCTCCAAGTTGCAGGAGGCAGGGTTCCAGCCCTACTGGCATCAGCGTGTGCCTCCTAACGATGGTGGAATCGCGCTCGGGCAATTGATGGCGGCTGCAGCGCAGTCAAGGAGAGACTGATATGTGTCTTGCAGTTCCCGGAAAAATTCTGACGATCGCGGGTGACGACTTGCTGCGCTCCGGCGCAGTCAGTTTCGGCGGTGTCACCAAGCAGGTGAGCCTCGCTTATGTCCCTGAGGCAAAAGTCGGCGATTACGTGATCGTCCACGTTGGTTTCGCCATCAGCATTGTGGACGAGAGCGAAGCCATGCAGACGTTCGAGTACCTCAAGCAGATGGGCGAACTGGGCGAACTGGAGCAGACGTCATGAGGTACGTGGACGAGTACCGCGACCGCGCCGCCGCTGGGCGCTATGCCCGCGCCATCGCCCGAATTACCACGCGGCCGTGGTCGATCATGGAGGTATGCGGCGGCCAGACGCACAGCATCGTCAAGTACGGGATCGACGAGCTGCTGCCGAGGCAGATCACCTTGCTGCACGGGCCGGGGTGCCCGGTGTGCGTCACCCCGCTCGAGTTGATCGACAAGGCCACGCAGATCGCGGCGCGGCCGGAAGTAATCTTCTGCTCCTTCGGGGACATGCTGCGCGTGCCCGGCACCAGCGGCGACCTCTTCTCCGTCAAGGCAAAGGGCGGCGACGTGCGCATCGTCTATTCGCCCACCGACGCGCTCGCGATCGCGCGACAAAACCCCGGCCGGCAGGTGGTCTTCTTTGCAGTCGGGTTTGAAACCACGGCCCCCGCCAACGCCATGGTTGTTTACCAAGCGCACGCGCAGAGGGTCGCAAATTTTTCCGTGCTGGTGTCGCACGTGCTGGTGCCGCCCGCCATAGAAGCCCTTCTCAGCGCACCCGACAACCGAACCCAGGGTTTCCTGGCTGCCGGGCACGTGTGCACGGTCATGGGCTACGAACAGTACGTCCCGCTGGCGGAAAAGTACCACGTGCCCATCGTGGTCACCGGCTTTGAACCGCTCGACATCCTGCAGGGCATCTTCATGTGCGTGCGCCAGCTCGAGGACGGCCGCGCGGAGGTGGAAAACCAATATCTGCGATCGGTGCGCAGGCAGGGCAACCTTCCCGCACAGGAGCTGGTGACCAAGGTCTTCCGCGTGGTGCCGCGGAAGTGGCGTGGCGTGGGGGAGATCCGGCAAAGCGGTCTGGGACTGCGCGACCAATACGCCGCCTACGACGCGGAGGCCCGGTTTGGCATCGCGGCCTATGCCGTAGAAGAGGATTCCGAGTGCATCAGCGGCGAGGTGCTGCGTGGAGTGAAGAAGCCGCACGAATGTCCGGCGTTTGCCGGGCGTTGTACGCCCGAACATCCGCTGGGCGCGACCATGGTCTCTAACGAGGGCGCCTGCGCCGCTTACTATCGCTACCGGCGCCAGGATGTCACCGCCGCAGTCGTTGCCCAGGGAGACTGACGTGGCGAAGCCCTTCACCATCAGTTGCCCCACGCCCGCCACCTCCTCCGAGTTCGTGGCGCTGGCGCACGGCGGCGGCGGGCGCCTTATGCACCAACTGCTCGAGCAGTACGTGATCCCGGCCTTCCGCAACGACCTGCTGGAAGCGCGACATGACGGGGCTGTACTCGATCTGGGCAACACGCGCCTGGCCTTCACCACGGATTCCTATGTCGTCCATCCCCTGTTTTTTCCCGGAGGCGACATCGGTACGCTGGCGGTGAACGGCACAGTCAACGATCTCGCCATGTGCGGCGCGCGCCCGCTGGCGTTGAGCGCGGCTTTCATTGTGGAAGAAGGGCTTCCATTCTCTACGCTACAACGTGTGATCGACTCCATGAGCCGGGCGGCCAGAGAGGCCGGGGTTCAGATCGTCACCGGCGACACCAAGGTCGTTGACCGCGGCAAGGGCGACGGCCTGTTCGTGAACACCGCCGGGGTGGGAGTCGTGGAGCACGGGCTCGTGATCGCGCCGGGGCGCGTGCGGGCAGGCGACTCCATCTTGCTGAGTGGCGACGTCGGCCGCCACGGCGTCGCCATCATGGCCGTCCGCCAGGGTCTGGAATTCGAGACCACGATCGAAACCGACTGCGCGCCGTTGGCCGCACCCGTGCTGGCGGTGCTGGAAGCGGGAATCGAGATCCACTGTCTGCGCGATCTGACCCGCGGCGGGCTGGCCACGGGGCTCATAGAAATCGCCGAATCGAGCCGCTTGCACATCGATATCGTCGAGCAGGAGATCGTTGTGGAGGAAAACGTTCGCGGCGCCTGTGAGATCCTCGGCCTCGATCCCCTCTACCTCGCCAATGAAGGCCGTTTCATCGCCTTTGTGCCGGAAAACGGGGCTGTTCGCGCGCTGGAGATCATGCGCCAGCACGCCGTCTCATGTGCCGCCCAGCGGATCGGCAGCGTCTCAGAAACTCCGGCCTCATTGGTTACGCTGGAAAGCCGCATCGGCACGCGGCGTATCCTCGACATGCACAGCGGAGAGCAGTTGCCGCGGATCTGCTGATCGACGCCATCAGGAAGTCAGTGCGGGAGCCACTGTGGGTGAGTGGTGAACAGGCCATTCACGAACCCGATCTGGTAGACGAGGAACAAACCGAAACCAAGACTGAGCACGCCTGAAGCAGTGGACAGTCCGTGGCTAAGCCGCCGGAAGCGCGTCTGGGTGTACGTGAAGGTGGAGCCGACGGCGATGGTTATAAGCACCATGCCAGCGATAGTTCCGATGCCGAATACCAGCAGATACGCGATCGCCCAATGCGAATTGCGGATGGTCGCGAGTACCAACAGGGCGATGGCGGCGGAGCCTGCCAGACCGTGGACAATCCTATGACGAGCGGGCGGGTGGCCTGGTAAAGACTCAGCCGGCCGAAAATGCGATCGAGGCGCGCGACGGGTGTCTGTTCGCGTGAGTGCGGGTGACATTCCGGTTCGTGCTGGTGGGGATGCGTGTGGACATAGTCTCCATGGCTGTGCAGGTGAGAGTGGAAGCTGGCGCCCGCTCCTTTTGCCGGCAAGTACCGCCTGAATCCGCTCAGGTTGAGCACGCCGAGCAGGACCAACATCAGTCCGACGCATAGTTCCATGCTCAACCCGAGCCGCGGCGGGATGACGAGGTTGAACAGAACGATGACGGAACCGACGGCGAGGATGGTCAGTGTGTGTCCCAGGCCCCAGAAGGCACCGATGAGCATAGCCGAGCGGAGGGAGCGCTCGCGACTCACGATGGTGGAAACGGCGATCACGTGGTCGGGGTCGGTAGCGTGCCGCATGCCGAGGAAAAACCCGACCGCAACGATCGTCAGCAGTTCGATCACGAGTCCTGGCTCAACCTGACAGGCATCCTTTCTGGCAATGCGATCCCAGGGAACTTCACCCATAGCGGATTGTGCAGGCTAAGGGCCCGCCAGCACGCCAGCGGTCTTCCGTTGCCGGCGGTAGATCCATGCCAGCCACTCCTCCAAACCATGACGCGTCGTGCACGAGACCTCAAGGAGGTCCATACCCGGATGCACTTTGCGGGCGTTGTCGCGCGCCACCGCGATGTCGAACGGCACATACGGCAGCAGATCGATCTTGTTGATCACGCACAGCTCGGACTTGGTGAAGATGCCGGGGTACTTCAGCGGTTTGTCCTCGCCTTCGGTGACACTGAGCAGGACGATCTTGGCGTGCTCGCCCAGATCGTAGCTGGACGGGCAGACCAGGTTGCCGACGTTTTCGATGAAGAGAATGTCGATCTGGCCGAGATCCCAGTCAACCAGCGCCCTGGTAATCATTTTGGCATCGAGGTGGCAGGTGCCGCCGGTCGTGATCTGCTTAACCGGGAAGCCGGCGCCCGCCAGGCGCCGGGCGTCGATCTCGGTCTGGATGTCGCCAGTGATCACCGCGACTTTGGTGTCTTTCGGCATCGCTTCCAGGGTGCGTTCCAAAAGCGCGGTCTTGCCGGAGCCAGGCGAACTAATCAGGTTGAGGCAGAAGACGTTGTGGCTGCGGAAACGCTGCCTCAGCTCTTCTGCCAGGCGCTGATTCTCGTTCAGGACCTTTTCCTCGACGGCTATGCGCATGCTGCGTCCTCCAGTTCAATGAAAACGATGTCCAGTTCGTCACCGGCGATGCAGATCGTATGCAGGCTGCCACAATCCGGGCAAGTGGTGAGCATAGCGTCGGTCTCGAATTCGCAGCCGCACCCGCTGCAGCGCTGCGTGCGTCGACGGAAATCAATCTCCAGCGCCGCTCCTTCAAGCGAGGTCTCCTTCGACAGCGCCTCGAAGCCAAACGAAAGCGCGTCAGGATCGACCCCCGACAGCTCTCCGATGCGCACGCCTACCTTGGTGACGCGCGCGCCGTGGTGGCGCATCGACTCCTCCTTCATGCGGTCGAGGATTGATTGGGCGATTCCCAACTCATGCATGGAAGGCCTGCTCAGCGGCAACCTGATCTCCG
>Ga0187782_10003986_pt1 | contig 11025 bp, 7 predicted proteins | sample 0715_SJ02_MP15_2_FD_132454 | JGI IMG/M metagenome (GOLD analysis project Ga0187782, IMG submission 132454) | Tropical peat soil microbial communities from peatlands in Department of Meta, Colombia - 0715_SJ02_MP15_20_MG | ecosystem: Environmental > Terrestrial > Soil > Wetlands > Peat | place...
CCTCGGCTCGCGTGCTTCGTCGGGTCCGGCTTCGAGACCTCCCAGCGTTGACCGAGCCGCGTCTCGAGGATGGTACGCAGTAGCTCGGGGCACATCACACGACCGATCTCGGGCGAATCGCCCGTACAGGCGAAACAGCCCGTGACACGCAGCGTAAGGGGACGGTCCCGGATGGTGGTGAGGTGGCCCATCGTGTGGGTCTCGTAATAGAGGCCGAGCGCCCGCGCGACCTCCTCGGGGGTGCGACCCTCGATCTTCTCGGCGATTTCGCGGCCGAGCTGCCGGGCGATCGTCTCGATGAGGTCGGGGAGATGGAGGTGGAACTCCCGGACCCCGGACGCCCGCATGCCGAGCTTCGCGACCTCCTTGAGGCGCTGGAACGGCACCGCCTCCTTGCCCGCGACCACGGGTAGGACCGCTTCGGGCGGGGTCTCGAGCTCGACGAACCGAGCTTCGGCCCGGGACGCGGGGGTCCAGAGGCGGCGGTGGTAGTCCCGCGAGAGGCGCAGGAACATCGGCGCGGACGACCAGAGGGCGACCTGCTCCACCCCCGACCGCCCGAGCCCATCCTCGCTCGAGACGTAGACGAGTGAGCCGAGACGGTCGATCACCACGGCTCGATTGGCGACCGGATGGCTCGAGTGCCGTAGCTCGGCGAAACCGGCGAAATGCTTCGCCTCCACGAGGTTCTGCGGCAGCACCTCGGTAACGATCCGTACCTTCACGCCCCGTCCGCTCGCCTCGCGGAACGCACGGTCGAGGCCCAGGTCGACGAACCGGGCCAGCGCGCGGTCGCTCGCGACGACCAAGATCTCGCGCTCGGCGGCGCCGATCCGCTTCAACAGGAATCGGCGAATCGCCTCCATCCCTTCGAGGACGGCGAACTTGCGAGGGTCGTGCTCGTCGAGCTCGTCACGACCTTGCTCCCACTCGGCGAGAATCCGGTCGCGGTCACGCTCGAGTCGGCGGAGACGGTCGGAGGCCCGACGGATCCACCGGTCGACGAGGTCATCCGGCGGGAGCGCCTCGAATCGCTGCGGGCGGCTCGCCGTGGCCCGTAGGAGCCCTTCGGAGCTCAGCTGCTTGATGAATCGGTACGCCTCGACCCGGTTCACGGCCGACACGCGCGCGAGCTCGCTCGCGGTCATCGCCCCGCCGCGGCAGGCGGCGAGGTAGACGCGCGCGCCCTTCTCGGGAACGCCGTGCTCCGCGAGCAGTTCGAGCAGGCCCGGTTTCGGCGACCCCACGGAAAAAGCAGGCGGCCCCCCGATAAAAGGTCGAAGGTCGGGCGCGAGATTCGAGGGGGTAGCGGAAGACGGAAAAGCCTAGAGGGCCGCCTGGAAGTCCTCGATCGTGAGCGGGTAATCGACCTCGGCGCCACCCGCCCGCGCCTTCAGCACTTCGCGGGCGAGCAGCCAATAGACGGTGGCGAGCGCCACCCGTCCCTTGTTGTTCGCCGGAATGACGAAGTCGACGTTCCGTCTCGTTGTTGACGTCACACAGACCGACGACGGGAATCCCGATCGAGACCGCTTCGCTGAGCGCCTGCTGGTCGGTCGCGGGGTCGGTGACGATCAGCACCTTCGGCTCGTAGTACTCCTCGAGGTTCGGGTTCGTGAGGCAGCCGGGAACGAACCGCTCGGCGAACGATACGGCACCGAGGGTCTTCGCGAAGATCCGCACCGGCTTCTGCCCGTACTGTCGTTGGGACACCACCAGGATCCGGTCCGCGGGAAACCGGGCGAGGAACTTCGCGGCGAACCGGATCCGGCGGTCGGTCTCGCGGACGTCGAGGACGTTGAGGCCGTCGAATCGGACTTTGAAGACGAACCGACGCATCGACGCCGACTTCTGCTGGGTGCCGATGTGGACGCCGGAAGTGAGATACGTGTCCTCGGGGACCAGGAGCTCGCCGGGCTGGATGTCCTGGCCGTCGCTCGACGCGACGGGCTCCTGGGTCATCGTTTCTTCCTCGGGCATGGCGTCAGTTTCCGGTGGCGCGGCCGAGCCGCAGGAGTTCATTTAGCTTTGCCATGCGCTCGCCGCCCAGAATTCCGCATTTGAGCCCCCGAGCCCCGGTGCCGAGCGCCACGTGGGCGAGCCAGCCTTCGGGCACCTCGCCCGAACGATGGGAGGTCACGGTGGCGACCCCCTCGCTCCGCGCTAGGTCGACCGCTCGGAAGGTGTCCGTGAGCGTCCCGACCTGATTCACCTTGATCAGGATCGCGTTCGTGGACCGTTGGGCGAGCCCTTGGCGAAGTCGAGCCTCGTTCGTCACGTAGAGGTCGTCCCCGACGATCAACGTCCGGTGGCCGACCGCCTTCGTGAGCTCCGCGAAGGCGTCGAACGCCTCCTCGTCGAACGGGTCTTCGACGTACCTTAGGTCGAAGCGGTCGACGAGCTTCGTCACGAATCCCACCTGGCCCTCGGTATCGAGGGTCTGCTCGCGGTAGCGGTACTTCCCATCCTCGAAGAACTCGCTCGCGGCGAGGTCGAGGCCCGGATGCACTTCGAGGTGCAGCTCGTCGCGCGCCTTCGCGCACGCCTCGGTCAGAATCTCGAGCGCCTCGAGGTTGGAGACCGCCGCGACCCATCCCCCTTCGTCCCCTCGTCCCAGGGCGGTCTTGGGATACCGGCGGTGGAGCTCCTCTCCGATCAGGCCGTGCACCCGCACGGCCGCTCGGATGGAGTCCTCCGCTCGGGGACAGGTGGCGAACGCGATGAATTCTTGGATATCGGGCCCCCCGATCGCATGGCGGCCCCCGTTCATGCAGTTCCCAACGATCGCGGGGAACGAGCGGCCGTCTACGCCGGGGCGTGCGAGGACCTGCCAGAGGGGGCGGCCCGTTTCCTCCGCGCGGGCAATCGCTGTGGCGACCGAGACAGCGGTCGCCGTGTTCCCTCCGATGGTGCCGAAATCGTCGGTTCGGTCAATCTCATGGAGCGCGTTGTCAACATCGCGCTGGTGGTCCGTCTCGATACCGCGTAGCGCCGGAGCGACCTTCGTTTGGAACGTGGCGAGCGCCTCGGGAACGCCCCCCTTCGGGAACGCAACCACCTCGTGAGCCCCCGTGCTCGCCCCGCTCGGGGCTCCGGCCCGACCGTGCGCGCCGGAGCTGAGCGCGATCGTCGCCTCGACCGTCAGCCGGGCCCGGCTATCATACACTCCGAACAGCTCCGCCGATACGATACGGCTCATCGACGCTCCTCCACGAACTCGACCAGCACTCCCCCGAAGGCGCTGGGATGACAGAACCCGACCCGTCGTCCCCGGGCGCCCGGACGGCCCCGCTCATCGAGGAGGCGGCCGCCGCGACGGGCGACCTCCCCGAGGGCGGCGTCGACGTCCGGGACCGCATAGGCGAGATGATGGATCCCGTCCCCCCGGGAAGCGAGGAACTTCGAAATGGGGGAGGTCGGGCCGGTCGGCTCGACGAGCTCGACATGCACACCCCCGGCGGAAAGGAACGCGACGCGCACCCCACCGCCCGGCACCTCCTCGGCCGGACCGTCCGGGGCGCCGAGGAGCGGTCGCCACCGTTCGACCGCGTCCGCGAGGTTCGCGACCGCGATCCCCACGTGGTCGAGCTTCATGCGAGGGTCCCCCTTTCAGATCGCCCTCGAGGGCGGCTGCTCGCCGAAGACCGAACGCCAGAGGTCCGCGATTTCGCCAAGGGTGGCCCCCGACCGAACGGCCGACAGTACCGACGGCATGACGTTGAGGCCCCGCTCGGTCGTGGTGCGGAGCTCGTCGAGGGAGCGTTCGGCCGCCGCGCGGTCGCGGGCCGACTTCCATCGCCGTACGCCGGTCACCTGGCGTCGCTCTTCCGCCGGGGTAATCCGTTGACTGTGGACGCCCGAGCCCCCGGACTCGGGGAACAACGAGAACCCCGGATTTCCCTCGCCGAATTCGTTCACGCCGACCACGATATCCTCCTTGCGCTCGCGAGCGCGGGCGACCCGGTACGCCTCTTTCGCGATCTCGCCGGCGATGAAGCCGCGTTCGATCGCCGCGAGCGCGCCGCCCATCCGTTCGATCCGATCAAGGTATTCGCGGGCTTCCGATTCGATGTGGTCGGTGAGGTACTCGACCTCGTACGACCCGCCGAGCGGGTCGATCGTGTTCGTCACCCCGGACTCCTCCGCGAGGATCTGCTGGGTGCGAAGCGCCAGGCGCGCCGAGGCTTCGGTGGGAAGGCCGAGCGCTTCGTCGAGCGCGTTCGTGTGGAGCGATTGGGTGCCGCCGAGGACGGCGGAGAGCGCCTCGAGCGTGGTGCGGACCACGTTCAGCTCCGGCTGCTGGGCGGTGAGGCTCGAGCCCGCGGTCTGGGTGTGGAAGCGCAGCTGCTGGGACCGACGGCTCTTCGCGCCGAACTCCTCGGCGACGATGCGGGCCCACAGTCGGCGCGCGGCCCGGAACTTGGCGACCTCCTCGAGGAAGTTGCGGTCCGCTGAGAAGAAGAACGATAGCCGCGGCAGGAACTCGTCGAGGTCGAGACCCCGCTCCCGTACCGCCCGAACGTACGCGATCGCGTTCGCGAGGGTGAAGGCGACCTCCTGGACCGCGGTCGCGCCCGCTTCGCGCATGTGATAGCCCGAGACGGAGATGTAGTTCCACTGCGGCATCTCGCGCGTCGCGAACTCGATCAAGTCGACCGTGAGACGGAGCGACGGGGTGGGCGGATAGATGTACGTCCCCCGAGCGATGTACTCCTTCAGGATGTCGTTCTGGACGGTGCCCCCGAGCCGGGCTCGGGCCACGCCGTTCTCCTCCGCCACCGAGACGAGCAGGGCGAGGAGGATCGGCGCGGTGGCGTTGATCGTCATGGAGACCGTGGCCCGGTCGAGCGGAATTCCCCGGAAGAGGGTCCGCATGTCGCCGAGCGACGCGATCGGCACGCCGCAACGGCCGACCTCGCCGTGCGCTCGGGGGTGGTCCGAGTCGTAACCGTTCTGGGTCGGCAGGTCGAAGGCGACCGAAAGACCGGTCTGGCCGCCGTTCAAGAGGAAGTGGAACCGCTCGTTCGTCGCCTCGGCGCTGCCGAACCCGGAGTACTGACGCAGGGTCCAGAGCCGACCTCGGTACATCGTCGGTTGGATGCCCCGCGTGAACGGCGGCTCGCCGGGGAACCCGACCGCCTCAAGGAAGGCGCGGTCCGGCTCGGGGGGCGGCTCGACGAGAAGGGGCAGGCGGCCGCCGTCAACGCGGTTCCCGATCGCGCGGTGGGCATCCTTCTGCCACCGACGTCGCGCCGCCGACCGGGAGCCGACCGCTCGGGACCGGGCCATCGCCGTTGGACCGGGGGGCGCTATTAATCAGTGTCGCGACGCGCGACCAGCGGCCAAAGGGCGGTCAGGTCGACCTCGGCCCACGCCACCGGCACCGGAACCCCGACCTCCGACAAGACCGAGGGCGACACCTCGCCCATCTCGGCGACCGACTCGCCCGCGACTCGGACGCGCGCGGCGCGGCCCGTGGTCGTGCCAGCGATCTCGGCGGGTTCGCGAACCCCCGTGACGTCAACCGTACGGAGCAGGTAGTCAACGAGCGACGCCGCGTCGGCGAATCCCGCGCCATCGGAGGCGAGGATGACGCCGGCGTGGTACCGGCTCTCGGCACCGGTCTCGGAGCCGGGCGCCGTGACGATCACGGGAGCAACCTCGCCGAAGCGCTGGGGATAGCCGTGACGAACGTTGTGCGCGAGGACGTCGAGGTGGGAATAGAGGAGACGAGAGCGCAAGTACGCAAACTCCGCGGAGACCGGATTACGCAGATGGAGCGGAGGGCTCCCGCCGACCCGGGCGACGGCCGTCTCGGAAATCAGGACCGGCGTGTGGGGGGCGGCGAGGCCGAGACCGAGCAGCGAATCGGCGAACCGACGGCGGAACTTTGTCTCACGACGAAGGTGCCCCCGGGTCCAGCTCGGGGGGAGGATCCCGTCCTCCGGCCGAATGCCCTCGGCGAGCAGCAGATCCTCGCCGATGTCGACCGCGGTCAAAAGGTCCGGCCGCCAGGGCGGCGCGTCGACCTTCCACCCATGAGGATGGGGGTGGCCCGCGAGCCGTGACTCGGCGAGGCGGCGTTCGATGACCGTGGCGGAGAGGGCTTGTCCACCGAGCTTCGTGAGGACCTCCGTCGGCATCTCGACCGAGTGCGGCTCGATCACCCGGGCGCCGTCGGACTCCAACGCGCCGGACCGTCGTACCGGCACCGGGGCGACCGACCAGCCTTGAGCGACGAATGGGACGAGCATCAGTCCGACCGACTCGAGGACGCTCCGCTCCCTCGTACCCGTCGATTCGATCAGCAGCGAACGGTCACCGACCCGGGCCTCGCCCGCGGTACGGCTGTTCAGAATCGGGGGTAGGCTGAGGATCGACCCGTCCGACCCGCGCAAGGTGAGGCAATCTTCCCCCACGCGCCCAAGCGAGCCGTACGTGGCGGCCATCGAGTGGTTCGAAAAGAACGGTTCCGCGCCGAGCTCCTCCGCGCCATCGAGGGGCACGAACCGGACGGCGCTCATCGGTTCGAGCAAATACCGGACCGGGAACTCGAACCGCTCGCAGGGATAGATGCCGAGACTGGCCGCCCGGCGGTTCCGACCTATCGTGGCGTGGACGAGCTCCTGGAACCGGACGGCCTCCGCGAGGAGACCGGCATCCAGCGCCCGGTCCTCCGGCGCTTCAAGGTACGCCCCGGCGATCGCCGGTCGAATCGATTCCACCGACCGGTCGACCTCGAAGGCCTGCGCGGACCTAGCGGGTCCACGAGCACGGTACGCCGGAATTCCCTGGGCGGTGCCAAGGACCCCCTGAAGGTAGAGGCCGAGCCCGCCTTCGGCGAGCAGGTCGAGCCGGTCCGGAGTCACCGAGACCGTGAGGGTGGTGCCGTCATGCCCCTCGACTTCGGCCTTCGAACCGAACAGGAGGTCGTCGAGCTCGGTCGCTCGGAGCGGCCGGCCGGCGACCGCGCACAGCCGGTCCGCGTCCATCGAGGTTCGGGGCATCGCTACGGGCCACCTCCGGTGAGGAGCGAGAGGTCGTCCTGGAACAGCTCCCGGATATCGTTGCACCCAAGGGCGACCATCGCGAGCCGCATCACGCCAATCCCCCACGCCAGCACGGGAACGTCGACCCCGAGGGGGCCAACCACTTCCGGGCGCAGCACCCCCCCGGGGAATGCCTCCATCCAGCCGAGGTGGGGGTGGCGGACGTATCCCTCGATCGACGGTTCGGTGAACGGGAAGTAGCTCGGGCGGATCTTCATCTCGTGGAGCCCGATTGCCTCCGCGAGCGTCGTGAACACTCCAACGAGGTGTCGGAGGTCGAGCCCCTCCTCGCCGATGACGCCCTCGCACTGGGTGAACTCGAGGTGGTGCCGAGCGTCCACCTCCTCGTGCCGAAAGTTCCGATCGAGCGCGAACATCCGGAACGGAGGTCGGGGCCGCCCGGCGAGGAACCGTGCGGAGACGGCCGTGGTTTGAGAGCGCAGCACCGGCCGCACCGCGACTCGCACATCGTACGGCCCGGGCCACCCGGGGCCGAGCGAGGCGGTCGTTCCCGGAATCGGCCGGCCCTCGTGCACCGCGGCGACGCGGGCGAGCAGCTCCGGGGGTGGGGGTCGACCCTCGATTCCGTCGACGGAAAGCGCGTCGTGGATCGACCGGGCCGGGTGGTCCTGAGGCATGAACAGGACGTCGTTGTTCCAGAACTCGGTCTCGAGGAGGGGACCCTCCGCCTGCTCGAACCCGAGACCCACCAAGACCTCCTCGAACTCTTCGAGCCAGGCGACGTACGGATTGGGCCGGGCGCCCCGGGCGAACGGAACCGAGGCGCGAACGTCGTACGCGCGGAACGTGCGACCTCGCCAATTTCCCGACCTCAGCAACTCGGAGGTCAACGAGCCGACGAGCTCCTCACCTTCGGGCGCGAGCGGTAGCTTCCGACCTTCTTCCGAAGCCGCCCAGCGTTTCACCGACCGGTGCTCGCGGCGCACGAGACCCCGTCGTTCGAGCGCGTCCACGAGCGCGGCGTCCACGTCGGTCGACGCTTTCGCGACCTGGCCGAGCACGGTCTCCTCCGGGAGAAACCGCTCGGTCGGCGGGGCGTCGCTCCTCAGGCGGAACGGGAAGCCATCCGCGAGGAGACCCCGACGGCGAAGGATGCCGATCGCGGCGGACCGTTCCTCGTCGTCGAGGCCGGCTTCCTTCACCTCCTCCGGGGTGAGCGCGCCACGGTGGCGGCTGAGCACCTCGAGGAGTCGACGTTCGGGCAGCCCCCGGGCGAGCGCACTCTCCCCTTTCGGCGTGAGCCGAGGGAAGGTGGCGTGCTCCTCCTCGACCTGGGCGAGGTGCTTCGAGCGAAGCCGCTGAAGGCTGCCGCGCACCTGGTCGCCCGGAAGCCCAACCTCGCGGCCGAGGACCTCCTCCTCGACGAAGCCCTCCGCCCGCTGGCGCAGGGCCTGCAGGAGCAAACGTTCGGGCCCCGAGAGAGCGACCGGGGCCGCCCCGACCGGGGCATCCCCCGATGCCTCGGGCACAAGGGGGCGAGGAGGGGACCGGATTAAGTCTTTTGGGGCGAGCCACCACCGAGGGTCGACCGGGGCCCCAGGGCGGCTTCCGAGAGCACCGGGGCTAGCTGGTGGGAGGAACGGGCGGGGGCGGGGTATCGCTCGGAGGCGCCGGGTTCGGCAGCGGCGGGGGAGCGTTCGAGGGAAAGGACGCGGGCGGAGGCGGGGCCCCGGCCGGCGGTGGTGCCGGGGGAGCGGTGCCCGCTCCGGGCGGCGGAGCCGATGGGACGGGGGTTCGAATCGTGCGCGAACGGGCGCGACCCAGGAAACCCCCCAGCGTAGCCCCGAGACCCATGATCAGAATGAACGCGACAACATTCTCGGGAAACGACTGAATGCCGGCGAGTCCCGGATAAAAGCCGAGCAGGTTGATGGCCACCGTCGTCGAATTCGTCCCGTATAGCCCGTCGGTGGTCACGCTGGCGGTCGCGGAGCCGTGACCGCCGAGGTAGCAGGCCGGGACCCCGACCGTGAGCGTAACCCATCCGGAAGCGTTCGTGCTGAGGCTGTTGGTTCCCCACACACCCGCGCAGGGCCCGGCGCTCGAGCTCGACTGGAGTTGCACGTCGACCGCGATGCCGGCGAGCGGCACCCCGCTCGTCCGGTTGGTCAGGTGCGCGGTGAGCGTCACCGACCCACCCGGCGCCACGAGTGTCGGGGAGGCGGCCAGGCTGAGGTTGACGAACGTCGCCGTGAGGTCCGCGTAGAGCAACACGGCCCGCGGCGAGCCCCAGCCCGTGGCGGGGTCCCACCCGGCGGCCGCACTCCAGGCGCACGTCGAGCCGGTCGTCACGTCGGCAAGACCGACCGGGTCCCGCCCAATCTCCTGGGCTGCGCCGACGTCGTACAGCCGCGGCGTCACAAAGCCGAGCCGCGAACCGTAGAGAGCGTCCATCTCGGCGATGAGACCACCCCAGAGCGGCGTCGCGAAACTCGTCCCGGCCGCGACGTCGTCCTGGCCGTCGTAGTAGAGATAGTTGTACTCGGCCGCCGCGGAAACGTCGGGGACCCCACGCCGGTCGCCGTGGGCCGAGATCTGGGCCGCCGCACTGCCGACCAGTTGCCAGGAAGGCGCGCCGGTCGACGAGGAGAATCCCCCTCCGCTCCCCATCCAGGCCGACTCGCTCGCGATGCCGGTGACCTGCCCGAGAAGATTCCGCGCGAGGGTGGGGTTGGTTCCGCCTACGGCCAGAACGCCCGGGGAAATCGACGGGAACTCCACCGACAACCCACCGGAGCAGGAGGTGCCGTAGTCCCCGCCGGTATCGCCGGTCGCCGCCAGTAGGGTGATGCCCTCTTGCGCGGCCGTCGCGATGTCGGTGGCCCACGACGACTGGAGCGGCTGGCTCGCGTTCTCGGGGGTCCCGAACGACATCGAAACGACCGACACTCCCGGAATCCCGGTCACCGCCGTCGTGAACGCATCCGTGATGTCGGCGACGCTCGGTGAGTAATTACTCGAAGCGAGTCCGTCGGGGACATAGACCGCGTTGAGCGTCGCGCCCGGAGCCATCGAGCCCGACCACTCCATGTCGAGGGTCAGCTCCTGCGGGGCGTGACTCGGGTCGCCCGGGGCACCTTCGGACGGCGGGGGCGCTCCGTCCAGGTTGTAGTACCGGATCGTCGGAGCGGGGAACCCCGAGGGGTAATCGCTCGAGAAGAACGTCACCAGGTCGCTCGGCGCGTAACCGTCGCCCCACAAGACCACGGCAATCCCTTGCCCCACGGCGAAATGGGGTGAATTCGAATGGCTCAGGTTATAGAGCGCGGAGAGGTCGTAGATCTGACGGGCGATCGCGGGAGTGATTAGATCCGGGTCGGCCGTAAGCCCGGCGGCCGGCGTCGTGGCTCCCGTCGGAAGACCCGATGGCAGGTCGAACAGGTCAAGACCCTCCGTGAGCCCGACCACAGAGGAGACCTCCGATTCGAGATTCTCGGGCAGGGCGGGGCCCGTCGCAGGGTAGGTCACCGTGCGACCCTCGTAGACCCCGCTGTCGAGCTGAGTCCCGAACGCCAGCGCCATCGCGCCGGAAGGACCACTCACGGTGAGAGAGAGCCGGGTCGGGTTCGTGTGGGTGATGGTGAGTCCCATCGACTCGAAGTACGCCTCCGCCGACCGGTAGGCTGTCGAGGAGAGGCCAAAGCGGTCGGCGACCTGATCGACGGAGAGGGCCGGAGCACCGGTCGGCGGCGGTACGAAGAACGATGGCGAACTCGGGTAGAACGACACGACCGCCGCTTGCCCCCCGGACGCGGGATGGACCGAGGAGGCCGCGGCGACGAGCGTGGCATCGAAACCGGCGCGCGAGGCGAACGACCCATCGTAGACGATGGAGGCCGCCGTCAGGACGGGGGCCGCCAGGCCGGAGGAAGACGCGTTGGAGACGGCGCCGGTCGGTGCCGCCGTAGCGATCGATGGGAGCGACAGTCCCATGACCGCGAGTGTCGCGAAGAGG
>Ga0187782_10003987_pt1 | contig 11024 bp, 8 predicted proteins | sample 0715_SJ02_MP15_2_FD_132454 | JGI IMG/M metagenome (GOLD analysis project Ga0187782, IMG submission 132454) | Tropical peat soil microbial communities from peatlands in Department of Meta, Colombia - 0715_SJ02_MP15_20_MG | ecosystem: Environmental > Terrestrial > Soil > Wetlands > Peat | place...
CTACGTGGTATGGAACGTCGTGGCAGCCCCGCAGTTCTCGGTCGAGCCGAAGCGCTGGTGCTTTCCGGTCGCCGGCTGTGTGGACTACCGAGGCTACTTCCACGAGCGCGAGGCACGCGACTTCGCGCTCGAGCTCGAGACGCAGGGTTTCGACGTGGTGGTGGAGGGGGTGCCGGCCTACTCGACCCTCGGCAAGTTCGGCGATCCGGTGCTGTCGAGCATGCTGCGTTATAGCGACGACGAGCTGGCGGCAACCATCTTTCACGAGTTGGCGCACCAGCTGCTGTACGTTCGCGATGACTCGGAGTTCAACGAGGCCTTTGCCACCACGGTCGAGGACACCGGACTTGAGCGCTGGCTCGCCCACCAGGGGCAGACCGCGCGCATGCGCGCGTTTCGCCAGGATCAGGCGCACGAGCAGGCCTTCCTCGAGCTGCTCGCCCACACCCGTGCGCAGCTCGTGCGGCTGTACGCCTCCGGAGTGCCGCACGCCGAGATGCGCGAGCGCAAGGCGCAGGCGTTCGCCCGGCTCGCCGCCGACATGCGCGGCCTCGCGCGGCGCCAGGGAGAGACCTATCCGCTGTACGAGGAGTGGATCGCTGCCGGACTCAACAACGCGCACCTCGCCGCGGTGGCTACCTATTACAACTGCGTCCCGGGCTTTGCGCGGCTGCTCGAGCGGCAGGACAACGACCTCAAGCTCTTCTACGCCGCGGCGCGTGAGCTGGCGAAGGAGCCGCGCGCCACGCGGCACGCGCAGCTGTGCGCACAGCCCGCCACCGCGCCCGCTGGCTGAAAGGTCTGGCGCGCTGCGCGTGCTTCGGCGCAGCGACAGCCGTGCTGCATCTGGCACGGCCTAGGCGAGTGAGGGCGCTGCCGGCGGCGCCAGGTAGAGCGGCAGTTCCGCGAGCAGCGGTCGCGGCGTTATCCCGAGTGCTGCGCAACCGGCCTCGCGACACACGCAGTCGCGGGTGAGGGAACGGAAGTTATCGAGCGAGAAGGGCTTGCCCGGCAGCATTCCCATCACGAGCCCCTGGATACGTGCGAGCACGTCGGGCAGGCGCACGATGTGGCAGGGCAGCCGCGCCACGCGTGCGGTGAGGCGAACGAGCTCCTCGAGCGTCATGACTTCCGGTCCGCACAGCTCGTAGGTGGCGCCGAAGCTGCCGTGCTCGCCGAGCGCCCGTACGAAGGCCGCCGCGACGTCGAGCACGCTGATCGGGGCGAAGCGCGCCGCCGGGCGCGCCAGCGGCAGCCAGCCGCCGCCGAGACGCAGCAGCGCTGCGAAGCGGTTGGTGAGGGAGTCACCGGCGCCGAAGATTACCGAGGGGCGGAAGATGGTTACCGCGGGATGGGCACTTTCGGGGTGCGGTACGGCGCGCAGCAGCGCCTCGGCGGCGCCCTTGGAGCGCAGATAGCGGCTCGGCGCACGCTCATCCGCGCCGAGGGCGCTCATGTGCAGCACGCGCCGCACGCCGGCGCCGCGCGCGGCCGCCATGACCTTGGCGGCGAGGGTGGTGTGTACCGCCTCGAAGGTCGCCTGGCCGTGCGGATTGAGGATGCCGATGAGGTTGATGACCGCGTCGCAGTCGCCGAAGAGCTGACTGAGCACGCGCGGCTCGTGCACGTTGGCGAGCCGCAGCTCCGCCGTGTCGAGCACGCGCAGCCGCTCGGCATGTGCGAGGTTACGCGTGGGCACGCGCACCCAGTGCCCGGCATACACGAGCTGCGTCACCAGCTCGGTGCCGACGAAACCACTGCCTCCCAGCACACAGACGTTCACAGCCCTTCCCCTGTGGCGCGCGCTCGAGCCACCGCCGCCGCACCGGCCTCGCGTTGCGGGCCACTCAGCGCAGCGGAATGAGCAGCACCGTGTTGCCGCGCCGCACCTCGAGCACCAGCACCGCGGCGCCCTTGGCGCGGTCGCGCAGCTCGCGCACGTTACCCACCTTGCCGCGATTGGCGCCGACGATGACATCGTCGGCGCGCAGCCCCGCCTGCGCGGCGGCGCTGCCTGGCTCGACACTCTTCACCAGCGCGCCGGCGGAGTCGGGCGCGTCCGCAAGCGCTGCACCCTCGAAGCTCTTGTGAATGCTGACCGGGCCGCCGCTGAGCTCGGTGGTGGTATCGGCAATCACCGCGGTGACGCGCACCGGCTTGCCGTCGCGCACCAGGCCGATGTCGACCCGGTCGCCGACCCGCAGCAGGCCGATGGTGTTGCGCAGCTCGCTGTTGGACTTCACCGGCTGCCCGTTCACCGAAGTGATGACGTCCCCGGTACGGATGCCGGCCTTGTCGGCGGGCGAGCCTTCCACCACCTGTGACACCAGCGCGCCCACGGCGCTCGGCAGGCCGAGCGAGTGGGCGATGTCGGGGGTGACGGTGTACATGCTGACGCCGAGCTGTCCGCGCTTCACCGAGCCGTACTTGATGAGCTGCTCCATCACGCTGTGCGCCATGTTCACCGGAATCGCAAAGCCGATGCCGATGTTGCCGCCGCTGCGCGAGAGAATGGCCGTGTTGATGCCGATCAGCTCGCCGCGCAGGTTGACCAGCGCGCCGCCGGAGTTGCCGGGATTGATCGAGGCGTCCGTCTGAATGAAGTCCTCGTAGCCGTCGGGGTTGATCCCCGAGCGCGACAGGCCGCTGATGATTCCGGAGGTGACGGTGTGCTGCAGGCCGAAGGGATTGCCGATGGCCACCACGAAGTCGCCCACCTCGGCGCGCGCCGAGTCACCGAGCGTGATCTGCGCCAGTCCCTCGGGCTTCACCTTGAGCACCGCAACGTCCGAAGGCGCGTCGCTGCCGATCACCTCGGCCTTGAGATCGCGGCCGTCCTGCAGCGTCACGGTGATCTCGGTGGCGTTCTCCACCACGTGCGCGTTGGTGACGATATAGCCGTTCTTGGCGTCGAAAATGACTCCGGAGCCGGCGCTCTGGAAGGGCCGTTCGCGCGGGCCGGTGTCGGGAGGCACGTCAAAGAAGCGGCGGAAGAAGGGATCGTCGAGCAGCGGATTCTGTGGGCCGCGCTCGCGGATAGTGCCGCGGGTGGCGATGTTGACCACGGCCGGGGACACCTTCTTGATCATCGGTGCGAGAGTCGGCAACGGTGTGTCGCCGACCGCCGGAGGCGTAGCCGCGCGCAGCGACGCGGCGGCCAATGCCGCGATCAGCCCCAGGGCAATCCGCGCGCGTGTCATGCGCAGGAATTCTAGCCCACCTGGTGCGGGCCGGATGGAATGGAGCGCGCGCGGCATGTTGCCGCGCGCGCCCGGTCGACGGCCCTCAGGCGGCCTTGACTTCGATACGCCGCGGCTGCTCCTGCGGGCGCTTCGGAATGGTCACCTCGAGCACCCCGTTGACGTGCGTCGCCTTGATCGCCTCGGCGTCGGCACTCTCGGGAAGCGTGAAGCGGCGCAGGAACGTGCCCGTCGCCCGCTCGACACGCTGGTAGCCGTCCGTGGACGACTTGCCCTCGCTGCGACGCTCGCCCTTGATCGTCAGCACGCCCTTGTCGGCCGTGATGTCGATGTCCTTGCCGTCAACACCCGGCACATCGGCGACCACTACGAAGCGCTCGGCCTCCTCGTGAATGTCGACATGCGGGATCCAGCTGACGTTTGCGCCGTCAGCGCTGTCGCCCAGGGCGCGTTCGAACTGCCGCTGGAAGCGGCTGACGAGCGCCCATGGCTCGTAACTAACGATGGTCATAAAAGTTCTCCTGAAAGAAGTTGCAAACCGAAACTAAAAAAGGGGCGCATGGTGCGCGTGTGCAACCGATGTGCGGCCGCACCCGGCGGTTTCAAGAGTTGGCGGCGCGCGCCCCGGCCAGCCGCTGCGGGGCCGGGCCTGAGGGCGCGAGCCGCGTGCGCTCGTGCACCGTCGCGCGGTTTGAATTCGACGCGCGCGCCCCAACTTCCAGGCGTGTCGTCGCGGCTGTGCAGCCGCACGCGAACGATGCAACCGCCGGATCGCCTCGCTCCCCCAGGCGCAAAAGCCCGCGCTCAAGGTGCGTACTGCTGTGGGCAGACTGTGCAGAACCTGTGCCTGGCCTGGGCACAATATATAGGGGCCGCCCGGTTGGCGCCCAAGGCGGGCAGATCTTCAAAAAATGTTGCGAAAGCTGCGGCCAATAGTTGCGTAAGCTACGGAAAAAGCAGCGGAAAAATGGCACGACAAAATGCGGGCCCGAATCTTGACGCACCCGGGCATGCTCATTAGTCTTTTGACCCCGACACAAGATCTTGTGTTCGCGCGAAGCGATAAAGGGTCACGCAGTCGGGGGGAGGTTACAGGGACCTGACTGTCGGCAAGACAGCGGGTACCGGTCAGGCTCGCGGGGCTCAACAAGCTCCAGGCGCTTCGGCTGGCGTTTCCCTGCAATCCGTTGGACCAGGCGTCAAGAAAATCGGAGCGCCGCGGATTACATGAACACGGTGATGAAGATCGAACCGAAGGATATCGACGCGATCTCCTTTCAGGAGGCGTCGCTCGACATCTGGGACAAGAAGTACCGTCTCACGGCGAAGGACGGCACGCCCATCGACAAGACGATGGACGATACCTACAAACGCGTCGCCGCTGCGCTCGCTGCCGTCGAGGCCGAGGACGTGCGCGAGCACTGGAACGAGCGCTTCCTCTGGGCATTGCGCCGCGGAGCGATCCCGGCCGGTCGTGTCACCTCGAATGCCGGTGCGCTCGAGCACAAGCCCGCGACCTCCACGATCAACTGCACGGTGTCCGGGACGATCCACGACTCGATGGACGACATCCTGCGCAAGGTCCACGAGGCGGGCCTGACGCTCAAGTGTGGCTGCGGCATCGGCTATGAGCACTCGACGCTGCGTCCGCGCGGCGCTTACGTCTCGGGTGCGGGGGCGTATACCTCCGGTCCGCTGTCCTTCATGGACATCTTCGACAAGATGTGTTTCACCGTCTCCTCCGCTGGCGGCCGGCGCGGGGCGCAGATGGGCACTTTCGACATCGGGCATCCCGACGTCATGGAGTTCATCCGCGCCAAGCGCGAGAACGGCCGCCTGCGGCAGTTCAATCTCTCGCTGCTGATCACGGACGAGTTCATGCAGGCGGTGCGCGAGGACCGCGAGTGGAAGCTCGCCTTTCCGCTGTCGCTGCGGGAGTACGCGGCGGACCAGCCGCACCTCGAAGACCCTGCGAAGTTCGTGTGGCGCGAGTGGCCGGTGCACGAGGGCTACGTCGTCAACGACGAGGGCCTGGTGGCCTGCAAGGTCTATAAGACCCTGCCAGCGCGACGCGTGTGGGACGTGATCATGACGTCCACCTACGACTTCGCCGAGCCCGGCTTCATTCTCATCGACCGCGTCAATGAGATGAACAACAACTGGTGGTGCGAGAACATCCGTGCCACCAACCCATGCGGCGAGCAGCCGTTACCGCCTTACGGCTCCTGCCTGTTGGGTTCGGTCAACCTGACACGCTTCGTGAAGCATCCGTTCACCGACTTCGCGGAATTCGACTGGAGCGAGTACCGCGAGGTCGTAAAGGTCTTCACGCGGATGCTCGACAACGTCGTGGAGATCAATGGGCTACCGCTCGAGCGGCAGCGCGAGGAGATCCTGCGCAAGCGCCGCCACGGCATGGGATTCCTGGGATTGGGCAGCAGCATGACGCTGCTGCGCATGAAGTACGGCTCGGCCGAGTCGGTGCAGTTCACCGAGGACGTGTCGCGCCAGATGGCGCTGGCCGGCTGGGAGGCCGCTCTCGAGCTGGCCCGCGAGAAGGGCCCGGCGCCCATCATGAACGAGGAGTTCACGGTCAGCCGCGAGCTGCTGCGCAAGCGTCCGGAGATGGCGCGCGATGGCTGGAAGCCCGGAGCGAAAATTGCCGGTCGCCTGCTGCATGCCAAGTACAGCCGCTACATGCAGCGCATCGCCCAGGTCGCGCCGCAGCTGGTGCACGAGCTGGCCGAGACCGGCGCGCGCTTCACACATCACAGCTCGATCGCCCCCACCGGGACGATCTCGCTGTCGCTCGCCAACAACGCGTCCAACGGCATCGAGCCGTCGTTCGCGCATCACTACTTCCGCAACGTGATTCGGGAGGGCAAGAAGTCCAAGGAGAAGATCGACGTCTATTCATTCGAGTTGCTGGCGTATCGCGAGCTGGTCAACCTGAATGCCAAGCCTGGAGCAACCCATGATGATGAGAGCCTGCCGGAGTATTTCATCACGTCCGATGACATCACCCCCAAAGGGCATGTCGCGGTGCAGGCTGCGGCCCAAAAGTGGGTCGATTCATCGATTTCTAAGACAGCGAACGTGCCTACGGATTTCCCCTACGCGGAATTCAAAGACATCTATCTGTATGCACACGAGCAGGGCCTGAAGGGTTGCACCACGTTCCGCTTCAACCCCGAGGCGTTCCAGGGCGTGTTGGTGAAGGAGCAGGACCTGAAGAACACGGTCTACAAGTTCACGCTCGAGGACGGGGCGGTTGTCGAATTGCGTGGCGACGAAGAGGTCCAGTACGACGGCGAAGTGCACACTGCTGCAAACCTCTTCGACAGCTTGAAGGAGGGGTACTTCGGTAAGTACTGAAGCGCACCGGAGTGCACTTAAGACCGAGGACACTCAACCATGACCATCAAGATCGAGCGGAAAATCGTCAAGTATCAGGTGCAGAAGCCGGCGGACAAGCCGGCGGAGAAGCCGGCCGAGCGGGCGGTTGACAGGTCCGGCGAGGCGAAGATGGCTGCCCCGGCCGCCGAGGCCGAGGTGGTGCGCGATAAGAACGGCCGCACCGCCAAGGTCATCCGCATGCATGAGAGGCTCGAGCGGCCCGAGGTTCTCATCGGCTCGACTTACAAGATCAAGACGCCGATTTCCGACCACGCCATGTACGTGACCATCAACGACATCGTGCTGAACGAGGGGACCGAGTACGAGCAGCGCCGCCCGTTCGAGATCTTCATCAATTCGAAGAACCTCGATCACTTCCAGTGGATCGTCGCCCTGACGCGCATCATCTCGGCGGTGTTCCGTAAGGGTGGTGACGTCACCTTCCTCGTCGATGAACTCAAGGCGGTCTTCGACCCGCGCGGCGGCTACTGGCAGCCGGGCGGCAAGTTCATGCCTTCGATCATCGCCGAGCTCGGCTACGTGATCGAGAAGCACCTGCAGACCATCGGTCTGATCCGCAAGACCCAGCTCGACGCACACCAGCAGAAGCTGGTCGACGAGAAGCGCGCCGAGTTCGAGGCACGCACCCGTCAGACCGATGCCTTCGCCAAGGCGCACTTCCCCGATGGGGCGCAGCTCTGCGGTCGCTGCAGCACCGCCGCCGTGGTCATGATGGACGGCTGCATGACGTGCCTGAACTGCGGCGACTCGAAGTGCGGCTGAACGGGCCCCTTTTTGCGACGACCACCAAACTGACAGAAACGACGCAAACTGCGAGGCAGCCGCCCGGCTGCCTCGTTTCTTATTCAGTACCTAGTCTTATTCAGTACCTAGCCGGCGACGCGCCCCGCCCGGACGGCGCCTCGCACCGGCGGCCGGCCGGCGCGGGCCCAAAAAAAACCCCGCACGAGGCGGGGTGTCGGTCGCTTGCTTGTGTGTGGAGGAGTGTCGTTCTTCTTGTTGTCCGGTCGTGACGCGGTATCTGATGTGCCGTAAGGCTACATTCCGGATCCGCGCTTTCTTCACTTATCCCGTGGCGTTGCTTGCTTCCCCTGCTTCTGCCGTTGCTGGGTATAGATGAGCAACACTCGTGCCAAGGCCTCCTCCTGGCCCGTAGCCGCGGCATTTGGGCCATGGCGAGGTGCACAAATGTGACGCAGTGCACGTTGTGGAGGCTTCATGACGCACCGCGTGCGTCCCGTGACTAGCTTTACGGGAGGGTGTGTCGGTGTGCCGGACACCCGAGTGTCAAAATACCCGACGCATTCGGGGGCGCCTGGGTGGGTGGGGTACGGGGCGGAAATGCTGCAAGCCATTGAAGGCGCTTCGGAACCATTGGCTGCACAGAGGTGTAAATGAACTCGACAGGAGGTGCGCGGGCGGTGGGCGCACCGGGGGGCGGGGAATGGACGGCTCGGATAGGGCGTTGGCTGCTGCTTGGTGCGCTGTTAGCGCTCGCGACGGCGCGCGCCGCGGACGATCCGATGCCACGCCCACCGCAACTCGAGCGCGACGTGCAGTTCTGGATTCGCGTCTATACGCAGGTCGACACCAACGCGGGATTCCTGCACGACCAGTACAACCTGGCGGTGGTGTACGAGACGCTGCACTTCGATCCGGAGACGCCGCCGAGCGAGCGCGAGCACCAGGTGGACGCGGCGCGCGCGCGTTACGCGGCGGTGCTGCGGCGCATTGCCGATGCCGGCGACAGTCCACTCACCGCCGACGATCAGCGCATCAAGGACCTCTGGGGAGCGGAGGGCACGCCCGCGCGGCTGCGCTCCGCTGTCGATGACATTCGCTTCCAGCTCGGCCAGGCGGACCGCTTCAGGGCCGGCCTGGTACGCTCGGGTGCCTGGAAGGCGCACATCGCCGAGACGCTCGCGAATCTCGGTCTTCCTCCCGAGCTCGCGGTGCTGCCGTACGTCGAGTCCACTTTCAATCCGGGCGCCTATTCCAAGGTCGGTGCCGCCGGGCTGTGGCAGTTCATGCGTTCGACCGGGCGCCGTTACATGCGCATCGACGGTGCGGTCGATGACCGTCTCGACCCGTTCCGCTCCACCGAGGCGGCGGCGCAGCTGCTCGCCTACAACTATCGCGTGCTCGGTACCTGGCCGCTCGCGCTCACCGCGTACAACCACGGTACCGCCGGCGTGCGCCACGCCAAGGAGACGCTCGGCACCGACGACATCGTCAGGATCGTGCGCAGCTACAACAGCCGCACCTTCGGTTTCGCCTCGCGCAACTTCTATGTCTCGTTTCTCGCCGCGCTCGACATCGATCGCAACCCCGAGAAGTATTTCGGTCCCGTGCAGCAGCAGAGCGAGGCGCATTTCCAGGAGCTCGAGCTCCCGGCGTACGTCTCCGCGGCCTCACTCGAGCGCGCGCTGAAGATCGATGCGGCATCGCTGCACGCGCTGAATCCCGCGCTGCTGCCATCAGTCTGGAGCGGTGCGCAGCGCGTGCCCAAGTCATACCGCCTGCGCCTGCCGGCCGACGGCGCGCACTGGTCGAGCGAGCTGCTCGCCGAGCGTCTCACCCCGGCGGAGATGTTCACCGGTCAGCGCGGCCCGCGACGCTACCGCGTGCAAAGCGGCGATACGCTGGCGAGTCTCGCCGAGCACTATGGCGTTTCCACCGAGACGCTCGCGCGGATGAACCGCTTGCGCACCAGCGCACACCTGCGCCCCGGCAGCACCATCAGCCTGCCGGAGACCCCCTCGGCAGGCAGCGTGTCGCTCGCCGCTGCGACCCCGCCGCCGGCACCTCTGTCGGCGCCGGCCGTGCCGTCGCAGGCGGTGTCGGCAGCGACGGCGGCCACCGTGGCACCGCCGTCGCCGGGCGGGGCAGTCTCGACCGAGGTGGCCCAGCGAGAGAGTGCCGAAGATGCGGCGGCCATCGAGGAAGTGGTGATTGCCGGGGAGCGGCCGCACGCGGTCGGCCCGCAACCGGTGTCGGCTGCGCAGGCCGAGGCGCTCGGCCCGGCGCTCGGCGTGCCGGCGGATCCGGAGCAGAGCGCCGACCCGTTCGATTACGGTGTGGCCCACGACGGCACCATCCGCGTGGCCGCCGGCGAGACGCTCGGACACTATGCCGACTGGCTCGGGTTGACCTCGGCGCAGCTGCGCGCAATCAACCACTTGAAGTTCCGCACGCCGGTGCGCATCGGCCAGCGCGTCAAGCTCGATTTCGCGCAGGTCACGCCCGGTGTGTTCGAGACACTGCGTCGCGAGTATCACCGCGAGCTGCAGGCGGCATACTTCGCCGCGCACCGCATCGTGGGCACCGAGGTCCACATCGCGCGTCCGGGCGATTCGGTGTGGACGCTGACGCAACGCACCGCGCAGGTGCCGGTGTGGCTGCTGCAGCAGTACAACCCCGACCTGGATCTCGCCGAAGTGCGCGCCGGAACGCAGATCGTGCTGCCGCGCGTCGAGGAAGTTGGCAGTGGCGGCTGAGTGCCGAGCCAGCCGGCGCCGTTTCCGTGGCCCCAAGGCGGCGCCCGGGGACGTCGCGATGCGCTGTGACGGAGGCACATACCGGCGGCGCCGCGGTATGTCTATAATCGGGCCACCTGCCGGAGTTAAGCACGGAATGCGATGCGTTTCATAAGCTTAGCGGCGATACTGGTTCTCACCGTGAGGCTGGGCACGGCGCACGCGGACGCGTTGCCGGAGGCGCAGCCGGCGATGCTGCTGCCACCGACGACGGGCACGTTACCGCTCGTGGACCGTGTCGTGGTGCACAAGAGCGAGCGACGGCTGCTGCTCATGCACGGCGGCAATGTCGTGCGCTCCTATCACGTGGCGCTCGGCCTGAGCCCGATTGGTCAGAAGGAGCGCTCCGGTGACTTCCGCACACCCGAGGGCACTTACCGCCTCGAGAAACGTAACCCGCGCAGCGACTATTTCCTCTCGATCAAGGTGTCGTATCCGAACGAGACGGATCTCAAGCGCGCTCACGCGCGCCACTGGGACACCGGCGGCTCCATCATGGTCCACGGGCTGCCGAACCTGCTGAAGCACGAGGCCGAATACTACGAGAGCCACGACTGGACCGACGGCTGCATCGCCGTATCCAACGCCGACATGACCGAGATCTGGATGCTGACTCCCGACGACACGCCGATCGATATCCTTCCCTGAGCAGTGAGCAGCGAGTTCCCAGAGTTCGTCGACGCGCGCGTCGGTCCGCGCGGTAGTCTCGAGAATCTGTCGCAGAGCGAGATCGACAAGCTCCTCGATACCGGTCAGGGCGGCCTTTACCCGCTGTTCCGTCGCTGTGCCCTGGCGGTGCTCAACTCCGGGGCCGGGGCCTACACCGACAACGCCAAGGAGATCTTCGACCGCTACCGCGACTTCGACATCC
>Ga0187782_10003988_pt1 | contig 11023 bp, 8 predicted proteins | sample 0715_SJ02_MP15_2_FD_132454 | JGI IMG/M metagenome (GOLD analysis project Ga0187782, IMG submission 132454) | Tropical peat soil microbial communities from peatlands in Department of Meta, Colombia - 0715_SJ02_MP15_20_MG | ecosystem: Environmental > Terrestrial > Soil > Wetlands > Peat | place...
CTTGCGAGACCCCAAGCGTCAAATCTGTTCATGATTTCCAGTAACGTAACAATCGAATATGCCGGAATACCGCAGGCCAATGTCGGCTGGTCACCAAGATTCATCATAACCAGCGCACAATCAATTGGTTCGACCGTTACTGGAAGTATATTCTCAAACATTTGGGTTAGCCAAGGTAATTATTGCCAGATAAGAGTAAGGGGTGGGCCGTTGTCGTCTTGGTTGAAAACTGCCGCCGCTAGCCGCTACCGCTGCTTGTTCCATGAGGAGTTGCATTCTGCATCAGCCACCGTTGCGTTCCTAAGCAGTCGGTCGCACCTCGCAAGTTGCTGATTTCAGCAGCGTTCGGCCTGCGAACACGGCTAACGGCACTTCAACCCTGTTGCGATAATCATCCATTCGAGTTGTCAATTTCAACGATTGTTCCCGCCCTTCGTGCGCGCAAGAAAGTTAATTTCTTTGGCTTTCAACTCATTGGCGACCAATCGCAAAATCTGGTGAATCACGGCATCAAAATTGCCTTTACGAAGAGTGGTTAGTGGCCAAGCGGAACTGAAGGCCTCCAGCGAGGTGACTTATGACAGTCTTATTGGTGCTCTTCACATTCGGAATCTTCCTGCTCATTGACTATTTCTACAGCCGTAAGCGAACAATCGTGGTTCAACCCACACTACAGGTAGCCCAACGCGAGGCGCAGCCACGGCTTGCACCCAGTCTGGTTGGAGGGTTCCAGGTGGCAGACAATGTTCGGTATCATCCCGGACACGCCTGGGCTTTGAGTGAGAGCCCAAATTTCGTTCGCGTCGGCATGGACGATTTTGCCACCAAGCTTGCGGGCAAGATTGAAAGAATCGCTCTGCCGCAGCGTGGTCAATGGCTGCGTCAGGGGCAGAAGTTGTGCACGCTGCACCGCGACGGCATTGCGGTGGACATGTTGTCGCCTATCGAAGGCAGCGTTTCCGACATCAACGATGCGGTTGCGACAAATCCCGAACTGGCCCGCAAGGACCCTTATGGTGAAGGTTGGCTGATCACCGTGCAGTCGCCGGACGCCAAGACGAACTTCAAGAATCTCCTCGTCGGCGCGCTCGCTCGCTGGTGGACCGAGGAGTCCGCAGGTCGTTTGCAAAGGAAGATACCGAACCTAGTCGGAGCCTTGGCGCAGGATGGCGGAGTAGCAGTTGAAAACATTGCCGCTGAAATTCCTGATAATGATTGGGCCGCCTTGGCGAAGGAGTTCTTCCTGTCATAGCAAGGGCGATGCTGGCACGATACCGCAGTTAGCCACTCGCCACAATCCCGGCAGATCGAACCTGACCTGCCGGGATTTTCGTCTCTTAACATTCTTCCCTCAACAATTCTGTTCCAACGCGCGCCAAAACAGACAGCTGACAGTCAATTTGCGACCGTGAAATCGATTTTGACAATGATTGTGATTACATGTTTTGTCTTGAAAAGCTCTGTCCCACTGTGCATAATTTGTGACCCACGACCGGATCGTCGGCACAACAACCTCGTTTTGTGCTGAAGGGAGACCCTCGTATGCATCCCACCCAGTGGCTAAAGGCCGTAATGTTCACCTCGCTGGTAGTGGCAAGCACGTTTGCGCTTTCACAATCTGCCACCAGCTCACTGCATGGCGCCGTTTCTGACGCCAAGGGAGCCGTGGTGCCCGGGGCCACGGTAACGCTCAACAATCCCGCGACCGGCTTTTCAAGGACGGTTAAGACCGATACGCAAGGGTTATATCAGTTTCTCGAGGTGCCTCCCGCCGCTTATATCGTGAGCGCAACCGCAAGTGGTTTCGGCACCACCAGGCGAGGGAACGTAGCGCTCCAGGTGAGCAGTCCGGCAACCTTGAACCTCACGCTGGAAGTTCAGGGAATCGCCGAGGTGGTCGAGGTCACCGGGGAAGCGGAGCTGGTCAACACGCAGGACGCGACACTGGGCAATAACTTCAATTCCCGGCAGCTGATCGATTTACCCTCTGAAGGCCGCGATCCCGCTTCGATTCTGAGCCTGCAGCCAGGCGTCGTGTATATAGGCAGGCTGACCAATGATCAGCAAAACAACGATAGCCGCGGCGGCGCGGTCAATGGTGCTCGTAGCGACCAGACCAATATTACGCTGGACGGGTTGGATGACAACGACCAACTGGAAGGCTATTCCTTCGAAGGTGCAATGCGGGCTACGCTGGACTCATTACAAGAGTTTCGCGTTACCACCAGCAACTACGACGCAGCATCCGGGCGCTCCTCGGGTGCACAGGTGAACCTGGTGACCAAGAGCGGCACAAATGTCATTCATGGCTCGGTTTACGAATATCACCGCCCCACCTTCGACGTGGCCAACGACTGGTTCAACAAAAAGTCGGAGTTGCAAGCTGGCCTGCCCAACATTCCTCAGCACATTCTTCGCAATACCTTCGGCGGCACCAACGGCGGGCCGATCAAAAAGGACCGTCTGTTCTATTTCGCAGCTTACGAAGGTCAGCGTACTGCCGACCAGGTACAGACAACGAAAATTGTGCCAACGGCGAGTTTGGAGCAAGGCTTCATAAAGTACTTATGCAACCCTTCCGCGGATCCAAATTGCGTGCTGGGAACACCGAATGCCAACGGCGTCACTGTGCAGAACATCGCCACTTACGCACCCGATTATGTGGCCACACTGACGCCGGCGCAGATCGCCTCGCTCGACCGGGGTTGCACGGCCAACGGCACTTGTCCGCCAACACCCGGCTCAGCCGGACCAGGTCCTAACGGACTGATAGCGAACATCAATGGCGCTAATCCCCACGCTTTATTCACGCACTATCCATTACCTAACTGCACCGCCTGCGGCAATGCCACTAACGGCAGCGGAGACGGCCTGAACTCTGCAGGTTTCACCTTCCCCGGCAACGACCCAATCAAGCTCGATACCTACATCGTGAAACTTGATTACAAAATTACGTCGGATGGCAAGCAATCGTTGTTTGTGCGCGGTAACCTGCAGAACGATCACGAGTCAAAGCCGCCACAATTCCCGAGCCTTCCTCCAAACGATTTTGTCACCAATAACAGCAAGGGAATTGCAGTCGGCTACACCAGCATTATTCGCAACAACCTGATCAACGATTTTCGCTATGCATTTATTCGCCAGGGCCTGGGAAAAGGCGGCCTCAACGATCAGGACTACAACACGCTGCGTTTCCTCGATGATACCCAGGCGCTGAGCCCCACGGATACCCCCACCATCTTCACTAACGTTCCGGTCAATAACTTCATTGACGACGTATCCTGGACCAAGAACAGACACACGCTGCAGTTCGGCACTAATTGGCGACTGATTCACAACAACCGTGAGTCGAACGCGCAAAATCTCTCCTACGGTTATGCCAACCTGTATTGGATGAATCCCTCATTTATCGCAGGTACCGGAGCGAGTCTGGATCCGGCTCTCAATCACACTTTCCCGGTGGTTGATCCATCTTTCGGAAGCTCATACGACTTCGCCGCCGTGCAAGTGACCGGCCTGATGAGCCAGGTGTATACAGTTACGAATCAGGATAAGAACGCTAACGTGATCCCTAACGGGCAACTCGTTCCTCGCCATTTCCACAATTTCGAAACCGAGATGTACCTGCAGGACAAGTGGAATGCTACTCCAAACCTGACCATAACTTATGGGCTGCGCTACTCGTTGTTGCAGCCCCCGTACGAAGCCGACGGAAATCAGGTTTCTCCGACGATAGACATGCACCAATGGTTCGAGAACCGCATCCACGAGATGTTCCAAGGTGTGGTCGATCAGCCATTGCTCACTTTTGATCTTTCTGGCCAGGCCAACGGCAGGAAGCCCTATTGGGCATGGAACTACAATAATGTCGCGCCCCGTTTTGCAATCGCCTATTCCCCTCATGCTGACAGTGGATTCTGGCACAAGATACTGGGTGACAAGGGCAAGAGTTCTATCCGCGCAGGGTACGGCATCTACTACGATCACTTTGGAGAAGGGGTGGTCAACACGTTTGACCGGCAAGGCTCATGGGGTTTAACCACTACCATCAGTAATCCGGCCGGGGTTCTCAGTGTAGACACGTCGCCACGCTTTGATGGCTTATTGGGCCCGGCTCATCTCCCCCCCAGTGCTGGAGCGCCCATCCCACACGGATTTCCTTATACTCCTTCCCAAGATCCAAGCACGTACGGCTTAGCTATCGCTTGGGGAATTGATGACAACCTCAAAACGCCGTACTCGCATGTCGTGGATTTCTCGCTTAGCCGCGAACTGGCCCACAGTTTTGTAGTGGAAGCTACCTATACCGGACGCTTTGCACACCACCTGCTGCAGGAGATTGATTTATCGGAACCCCTTGATTTGGTTGATCCGAAGAGTCATATGGACTACTTCACTGCGGCGCAAGCCTTGTCGAAACAGGCTTACGCTGGCACAGCGATTAACAATATTAAGCCGATTCCATATTGGGAGGATTTATTTCCGGCGGCAGCTGGGGCGAACCTGCTCTCTGGAGGAAGCGGCGCGACGTTTGGAACGGTGCCTTGCTCGCCCGGCACCGCGCCCGGGCCGAGCGCAACTGCCACTCAGAACATCTACGACTTGTATTATTGCAATGTGGGCAATGAGACCCTCGCCCTGGAGACTCTGGATGCGTTCTGCTACCCTGCTTGCTCTGGGCCGAGCGGAACCGTTCCCTTCTCATACTATCAACCTCAATTCTCATCGCTTTACGGCTGGCAAACGCGAGGCAACAGCAACTACAACGGCCTCCAGCTTACTTTGCGGCACGCAATGTCGGCTGGTCTGCAGTTCGATTTCAACTACGTCTACTCGAAATCGATCGACGCGGGATCAAATGCAGAACGCGTGAATGGATTCGAGGCACAGAGTTCCACGGTGGCATTCAACAACCAGGTAATCAACGCGTTTTCGCCGGATCAGTGGCGCGCAGTATCAGACTTCGACACCACCCATCAGCTGAATTCTAACTGGGTATGGGATTTGCCCTATGGGCAGGGACGGCATTGGGGAAGTAGTGCGAAAGGTTTGCTGAATGGAATCTTTGGCGGGTGGGGTTTCAATGGCCTGTTCCGCTGGACCAGTGGATTCCCCTTCTCGGTGGAGGCGGGTAACGGATGGTCCACCGATTTTGAACTTGAGGGATCTTCCTTCGTGGTAGGTCCAAAGCCCAAGACCGGCGTGTTCCTCGACTCCAATGGAGATCCCACCGTTTTTAAAGATCCGCTGAGCATCACGTGCGCTTGCTCTGCGGGTTCTGCCGGGAATACAACCTTCCGTGCTACCTATCCCGGTGAAGCCGGGCAGCGAAACAATTTTCGCGGCCCAGGTTACTTTGGCATTGATGCCGGCCTCTCCAAAACTTGGAGCCTGACTGAAAGCAAGACCCTGCGCTTCGCGTGGGAGGCATTCAACGTTACCAACTCAGTACGATTTGATGCGGCGAACTCGCTCATCGGTCAGAGTCTCGTTACTATCACGGGATTTGGCCTGTTCAACACAGAACTGACCCAGCCCCGGGTAATGCAATACTCGCTCCGGTTTTCTTTCTAGGTCCTGCTGAACAGTGCTTAGGGGTGTACGTTATCCCTCGCGCACGCACTGCGCATCGGGATGACATCCCCGTCAGGGACTGCCAGTTGTTAGGCAAAGCTCCCGGTTGTCGATCTGAATCCCATTTCTCGAACTGAGGACTGCAAGCCCACCCGCCAGCCGCGCGCTTCGGTACAATCTCTCTGGGCATGCGTAAGGTCCTCTTCCTCTACAACCCGCTTTCCGGACGACGTCGCGGACGCCGGGTAGCGGATGTGCAGTCAGCCGCAGCAGTGTTGCGGGGCCACGGAATTGAGGCGACGAGTTCTGCCACTCAAGCTGCAGGCGATGCAACCGAACAGGTAAAGCGAGCCCTCGCCGAAGGCTGCGACACAATCTTTGCCTGTGGGGGTGATGGAACCGTCCATGACGTCTTGCAGGGTCTGGTAGGCACTGACGTCAGCCTCGGAGTCATTCCCCTTGGGACAGCCAACTCGCTCGCCCATGATCTGGGGCTGCCGGTTTCGCCTGCGGGGGCTGCGCACGCTGCCTTGCACGCAAAGCCACGCCGCATAGCCGTTGGCCAGGTTGATTACCAGGATTTCACCGGCAACGCGCAGTCGCGTTATTTTACTGTTGCCGTCGGCATCGGCGTAGATGCTCATCTGTTCTACAAATTAAATCCAGTGGCAAAACGGCACCTCGGCATGATGGCGTACTACGTGAAGGCCATGCGGCTTTGGCTTACCCATAGAATGCAAAATTTCGAAGCTAACATCGTCGACGGTTCGGAACCCCGCCAAGCCGAGGTCTCGCAATTATTGGCAGTGCGAATTCAGGACTTCGGCGGCATCCTGCGCGAGCTTGCACCCGGGGCCTCGCTGGAACGCGACGATCTTCGCCTGGTTCTGTTTCATACTCGCAGCCGGGCTGCCTATCTGGGCTACGTCATGCGCGGCCTTCTGGCCACCAGATGGAAGATTCCCGGCATTGAATTGACCCACAGTCTTGGCGTTAGCTGTCGCCCGTCGGTATCACCTGCCGTTCTCTCCCGAATTCTCGTGGAAGCTGACGGGGAATTGTTGGGGACGCTTCCGGCCCAGGTCAGCGTCGTTCCCAATGCGGTGAATCTGCTGGTGCCATAGGAGCAAGCCACTTTTGGAGCCGATCACTCATTTTCTCACCGGCGCGTGCATGGCGCGTGCCGGACTCAACCGCAAAACGGCACTGGCTACGGCTACCATCACGCTGGCAGCGGAGGCCCCGGACCTCGATGTGCTCGGCGAATTCAAAGGGCCGGTTTTCGGCTTTGCGCATCATCGCGGTTTTACGCATTCATTTCTCGGCATCGTCCTGGTTGCGGCCGTGGTGGTGGGCTTTGTCTATCTCATTTGGCGATTGCGCGGACGACCGGTAAAAAAGGCCATGCCGCCGCCACGATGGGGGCTGCTGTTTGCTTTCGCCTGTCTGGCTGGATTGAGCCACATCCTGCTCGACTTCACCAACAATTACGGCGTGCGCCCCTTTTGGCCATTTTCTGAGAGATGGTACTCGTGGGACATCGTTTTCATTGTCGATCCCATCATCCTCATCTTGTTAGCAGGTGGCTTGCTCATGCCCGCGATTTTCAACCTGGTGGCGGAAGAAATTGGGCCCCGCCGCAAAGCGCCATACGGTCGTTTAGGAGCCACTCTGGCTCTGCTCGGCATAATTGCATACTGGGGAGTGCGGGATTTTGGGCATCGCCAGGCAGTGCATGCACTTGAGTCACAGCAGTACGCCGGCGTAAACCCTATCCGCGTGTCGGCATATCCGTTTTGGTGGAGCCCGTTCACCTGGAATGGAGTCGTAGAAACAGAGAAGTTTTTCGCGGTGGTGCGGGTCGATTCGCTCCAACCTGAGGTCGACCCGCAGGGTGACATGGAGATCCGCTACAAGCCGGAAGAGACTACGGTGACCGTGGCGGCGAAGAAGTCTTACCTTGGGCGTGTCTATCTGGACTGGGCAAAATACCCAATCACCGAGACTGAACCTCTGGAATTCGGCGAGCGCGGCTACGTTGTACGCTTCAAGGATTTGCGTTTCGATTATCCAGACCGGAGAGGAGGCAACGTGCTCGCGGCAAGCGTCTCACTGGATCGCAATTTGCGTGTCACCACGGAAAGTTTTGGGATGCGCAGAGAAAGACGCATTCCAGATTGAAGTACGCAAATTGGTGGCACGTTTGACTCCCTGTGCGATTTGTCGAAACCCTTCCTGGTCTTATAAAATTTAAGGTTACAAAGAATCTGGATTGATCTGGAGCAGTCAATGGCACAAGTTTGTGAAATCTGCGGCAAGAAGCCGCAATTTGGGAATATCATCAGCCACGCCCATAACGTCTCCCGCAGGCGCTGGAACGTCAATCTGCGGCCGGTACGGGCCAAGGTGAAAGGCGCTACCAAGCGGATCCGCGTGTGCACCTCCTGCCTGCGCAGCGGCAAAGTAGTGAAGGCCTAAGAACCACAAATATAGAGGACACAGAATACGAGACATCGGAAAATTCCTCTCTGGCCCTCTGTGTCCTCGGTGTCCTCTGCGGTTTTGACTGGCGTGTTTTACTTCACGCTCAGCAGTTCCACGTCGAAAATTAGTGTAGCGTTGGGTGGGATAACGCCAGGATAGCCGCGCTGTCCATACGCCAAGTCGGAGGGAATCCGCAGCTGCCGCTTCCCGCCAACCTTCATGCCGATAATGCCTTCGTTCCAGCCCTTGATAACTGGTGCGCTGCCGAGAGGAGTAACCGTGAACGGTTGGCCGCGATCAACCGAACTGTCAAACTTCTTCCCGTTCGTAAGCCAGCCGGTGTAGTGGACGCTGGCCGACTGGCCCTCCTTCGCAGTCGCTCCCGTTCCTGCTTTGATGTCCCAATATTCGAGGCCATCGGGAAGTTTCGTTGGTTCTCCCGTGACTTTTGTAGGCGCGCTATTGTCGGGTTTGTTTTGGGCGAAAAGCGAAGTGGCGACTGCAAGCAATCCAATGAAAAGTACATTTTTGAGCATGAACAGTTCTCCGATTTCCAATTTTGGGTGCGCTTTGAATTCTAAACGTTCGATTGCAAATCGGAAATTGAAAACTTGCACGATCGCGTGGCGAGACTATAGCGTCGCAAAACTCTCAGCAATTCAGTGTCGGTCCGTTAGTTGGGCTTCCGCGTTTTGCCTTCGGCAAGCAGTTGCAATAGGGCGGTATCAGCTGCGTGGCGGAACTTCTGTGCCGCAGCCACCCGCGGGCTGAAAGCCGCATCTGAGGCCGGCTTCTGGCGAATACTTTCCCGCAGCTCTTCGGCATCCGCGGATTCGTTGGTAATCACCTGGGTGTAGAACCAGAGGAAATGACGCATTTGGTCGAGAGCAGACTTCAGAAATTGAAGGGATTCCATCTCCGGCAATTGGCTCAGGGCTTCCATCAACTCGGGATCGCCAGGAGCCTGCATGGCAGCACAATTCAGCGCCTGCTGAATCGCCCGCAGGTCTTCGGTCACGCGCAAAATTCTGATGTGCAGGTCGTCGAGGATCTCGTCGCTTCGCATGCTGCCGCAGCTCTCTCGTTTCTCAACATCTCATCCGTGAGTTGTAGCGAACAGATGTCCCATGTGCATGCGCTTTCGTAATTTCTTTCGTTACCTTCGTATGCAGTGGGCAAATGCGAATCAAAATCGGTGACCATAATGACTGGAATTTGGCCCGCATTGAATCAGGCGAGAGCACGTTAGGTCTTACTGCCAGGTGGTTTCCACAACCGCCGGTGACGCCTGGTCAGCTTTGAACTCGCCTTCCCACCTCGCGATCACCACGGTAGCGAGGCAATTGCCGATTACGTTCACCGTCGTCCGGCCCATGTCCATAAGCTGATCTATGCCGAGCAGTATGAAAATCGGTTCGGTCGGTAAGCCAACGGTGGCAGCGGTTGCCAGCAAAATGACGATCGCGGCCCGTGACACCCCGGCTACTCCTTTGCTGGTCAGCATCAGAACCAGCATGATGTAGAGCTGATGGCCGAAGCTCAAGTGCAAGCCGGCGGCTTGCGCCACAAACATTGTCGCCAGAGAAAGGTAAAGCGTAGAACCGTCCAAATTAAAGCTGTACCCAGTCGGCATTACGAAAGCCACAATTGGCCGGGGTACGCCGAACTCCTCCATACGCTCCATAGCTGGGGCCAGCGCCGCTTCTGAGCTCGAGGTGGCAAACGCAATCGAAGCTGGCTCCATTACGGTACGGACGAAGCGGCCGATAGGGATCTTCGCAAATCGCGCGATCGGCAGCAGTACACACATCAGAAAGATGATGAGGGCAACGTATAAGCTTAAGAGCAATTTGGCCAAGCTACCGAGCATGCCGGTTCCACTTGAAGCCACGGTGTAAGCCACAGCGCCCAGAACTCCCAGAGGCGCAAATAGCATGACGATGTTGGTGAATTTGAACATCACCTCAGTCAAGCTTTCGGTGAATGCCAGCACGGGGCGCCGCTTGTCAGGATTCTTTACCATTGCCAGGGCAACGCCGAATAAGAGACTGAAAACCACCACCTGCAATACCTGATTTTCAGCGACCGATTTGGCGATATTTTCAGGAAAAATGTGCAGTACGGTTTCAGCAGCCGAGAGTTTTTCTGCCTTTACCGGTTCCGCAGAGACGCTTGGAATTTGCGCTCCAACCCCAGCTTTGCTGATATTGATGGCGGCCAATCCAATGAACAGCGCAGCTGTCGTCACCAGTTCGAAGTAAACAATTGCTTTGACCCCGATGCGCCCGATCTTCTTCAGATCAGAATGGCCCGCAATGCCGCTTACCAGGGTTGCAAATAACAGCGGAGCAATAATGACCTTAATAAGCCGAAGAAAGATTTGCGCCAAAAGGCGCAGGCTGAGAGCGAGTACCGGAAAGTCGTGTCCGATTTCCGCGCCCAGCACCATGCCAAGAATGATCCACGCCGTCAGCGAAGGGCTTAAACAGCCGTATACGAGGAGGCCCGCAAGCGCGAGCCAGCGAGTGCCCGCGAGCACGGATGTTGAGAGATGCAGAATACCGACGTGCTGGCCCGCTGACGCGAGCGCTGCGATGGCAATCAAGATCAGGATAGTGATGACGATCGGCCGCCGCATGCGCTGATACATTATCAGAACCATTGTGGCGCGGGCACGCTTGCCCGCGAAGCTTTCGGTATAATCCGCCATTCGGCAACCCGGTGCTTCCTTGGCTCATCGCTTTCGAACATTCTTGAGCTTAACGCTGCTAATCAGCTCATTCCCAATGGCGGCACAGCGGGAACTTGTCCTCAAGCAAATGGATCTGCCGCACCCTTATTACTACCGCGAGATGTATCTGCCCCAGCTCACTACCGGCCCAAGTTCAGCGGCATGGTTGCCGGATTCACATTCAGTCGTGTATTCCATGGCGGGCTCATTATGGAAGCAAGACTTGAATTCGAC